>Ga0307509_10000706_pt1 | contig 56986 bp, 57 predicted proteins | sample 10_EM_MG_FD_202245 | JGI IMG/M metagenome (GOLD analysis project Ga0307509, IMG submission 202245) | Populus trichocarpa ectomycorrhiza microbial communities from riparian zone in the Pacific Northwest, United States - 10_EM | ecosystem: Host-associated > Plants > Roots > Unclassified | place...
CCCTCACCCCCGCCTTCTCTATCCCCATCACGTTCCTTCTCCACCTCCTCTCTTGGCTTCTTTACGGTTGGTGCCGGCAACCCCGTCTTCCACTTTGGATGAGCCCCCTCTTTGCAATTGCTTCTGCCATCCGGACAGAAGCCAGCCAGATAAAACTTGCAGATCTGCTTCCTGACGTGTTTTTTTGAGCACGTGGGCCCCAACGGACAGAAGCCGTTCTCGAAGTGTGGACATGGAGGGATTTTACTGTCGGGGTCTACGTGCAGGTATAGACATTCCTCTCCGTTGCTGCAGTAGCCATTTCGCACGAAGAAATTGCATTCGGGCATTTTGCGTCTGTTTGGACGAATCAAAGGGAAGACACACATCATTGCGCTATCGTTAACCTTCGTTTACAAGGGAAGCAATGAAAAAGGAAAAAACAAAACAACGGGTGACCAAACAGTGAAATGGGGCGAGGGGGAGGGAGTGGACTTGCAAATTGTACTCGTGAAGAAACTCACACGCCTCGCCTTTCTTGCATAGCGACCTCAACCAATGCTTGCAAACCAAACTGTTCCATTACCACCATCGTTAGCAAAACTCCTTTCCCTCCCATTCCCACTTCCTTCCTTCCTTCCTCCTCCTCCTCCCCCAGCCGCCCCCAAACTCAGCGGGAAAAAAGAAACCTTGGAAAGACTAAAAAGCATTACTTGTTAAAGGAGCTCGAAACCGCATGTTTATCCGGACAGCTGTTCCCCATGGGACAATGTCCCTGGACAAACAGCGGACAAGTCCTCCGATTAGGATCCAGACCAAACCTATACTCCTTCCTCAGGAACTCGTGAAATGCGAACCGGCTGCCAAACTGCTGGGACTGGGGATTAAGGATCTTTTCGGCAAGCGAAGCGTCCGGGGATGCTGCCGTCGTTGTCGCCGCTGCGGCCATGGTCGGTCGGATGGGTAGCCGAAGAGGGGAAATGGTAATGTTAGGTTTGGTTTTGACACAGGTAAGGTGATGAGAGCTTGAAGGCAGGATTCTCCCGTTTATAATATGTTGTTTGCTTTAACAGAGAATCTTTGTGGCGGTTGCGTCGAAAGCCATGGAGATGTGGCTGTGGGTGAAGAAGAATGGATTAGGGTCCGGGGCTTGAGGCTGGTGAGACAATTACGAATGCGACATAGTGTCTTGTCGCATTGACTTACTTGACCAAGGGTTAGGGCTAAATGGCCAGACCACGTGACACGGATAAAAAGAGGGAGGGTCCCCCACCATCGCCCACCTAAAGAGGAAATTTGCGATAAGGGCGGGAGAGTGGCGTATCGTTGGAATTATGCGGGATGCTCAGGGCCGAGCACTGGTATCATACGCACGGTAATCGATAAACATACTTGCTTTCTCGGCGCTGAGGCAGCGCTTTCCTGGCCGGACACCCCTCGTGTTACAAACTACTTACTGCACTAACATGGAATCGCCTTGTGCAGGACAAATTACCCGCCTTTTTTCGAAGGAGGCGCCTTTCGTGTGCCAGACTGTTGCGGTGTATCAAAATGATATGGTGGGGCCGCAGCTGTGGTGGGGGAGGGTCAAATGATACGCAAGTACAGGGACAATCGCAAAGGAAAGGAATTGGGTTCAACAGGGAAAGCTGGAAGTGCAGCGGAATCACCGCAGGAATCACAGCGGTGGCCATGATCTCCCCTTCCGAGTTCTCCTTCTCCGGATATTTATCCTACTTTCCTACCTATACATATCATAAATCTATAATATGGTACGGTACGTTAACAAAATTAACGGCGCACCAACGATCAGGAAAAATTTCGGCGACAACAGCACTTTCCCACCAAACCTACTATTGTCGCGATGAATTAAAAAAAGTAAATGCGTAGTGGAATAGATACAGGAAATTGATATGATTTAGGGAAATTTCTTCAGGTGGGTCGAGGGTGGAGGGGCGTTGCGTCGCTAGTGATCTCTGGTGCGCCGTTATTTTTGTTAACGGACCATACTAGCGTGTACCTTGCCTGCCTAGGTGTTGCAATTGTCGTCAATGGCACACCAGCTTACCAATGCACCGCACAATACTCGCAAGCTGAGGGGCTCGGGATGGAATGCCCGTAATTATCTGCCGAGCACACAATGTGATGCGCGTGCTGTACAGGAGCCGAAAAAGAGTGAAAAAAAAAGACTCAAGGGCTGAGGAGGGCACGTGATCTTATGTATATCTACTGCATCTCGTTTTCGCCTTGGCTATGCGACAGTTGTGGGTTGGGTTTGCCGGGAGGGTGGCCTATGATAGTTGGTATGATGATGGTCGGATAAGGCGGTGTGAGTGAGTGCCAGGGGAGATGAAGTGATGTTGGACGCGGAGACGGAACTGGATCCTGTATGGCTTAGCGGCACTGTGCTTGTGGAGTACCGGCAGTAGTTACCGCACTTGACTACTCGAGTAGATAGGCTCCTACCGTACTAATCGGATATGACAGAAACGCTCACTTGCTCACTCACAGAATATCACTTTCATCCTTGTGTCAATTAAGCTCGTTTGGTTGGTAAAGCTAAAGGCTAAATAAAACACACCAAAATTGCAGGTTTTTGAGCTGTCATTACCCAACCACCATAGGTGAAAAGAAACTGCATAGAAAAAGTTCCAAAAATAATTTGCTATAACTGCACCCACACAAAAAAGTGTAGGATTTTTTCCTTCAGTTCTTCTAGAGTAAATTTAGTAAGGAGTGGAGTGTCCTTTCCCACAAAGGTACCTGCCAAGACCAGGGTTTTTATATGGGAAAGATTCATTGCCGCACACCTTACACAGTTCATGTGTCCACTGCTCTGAAGTACCGGTATAGTTTATATTTATTTCAGGTTTCTGTCCGTAGTTTGTACAGATATGCTATATTATTTGAAAAAAATTCCAAAGCCCAGTTTCAAGATATCTGTGGAAAAATGATGGCTCAAAAACCTGCAATTTTTTTTGTGTGTTTTTGCCTCAGTATACCGGTATCATACTTACTAAACGACATCTACAGCCTCCGGTCGAAAAGATCGGGAATTGTGGAAATTAAAAGTCAGAAACACGGTTGCTCGATTGGCTCGAGCACGCCGAACCCTCCAATCAAAGCCCCAGAGGCCCGATCACCGTTTCCCGATTTTTTCTACCGGGGGCTGTATTGGTATTTTGGTATACACTGTACTGTACTCGAGTAGTGTAGTCGGCATCTCAACATCCCGTCCAAGCACCGCCGGAGCAGAAAAATTTCAAAAGTCTACATGACCAAAGTAATCACGGTATCAAACATCATAGTCTCTATCAACCAATCGCACCTTGTGATCTCTGGCTCACTCATTCGGAGACTGTGCTTGTCCCAGGCCAGAGGTATCCTGGAATACAGTCGTGAGTTTGTGACGCACACACCGATTTTTGCCGTACACTTTGCGAACCCCGAAGACCCCTTACCTGGGACGAGTATGACACAGTACGGAAGTGCTGTAGGGGTACGGGTGCGAGTGCCGAGCTCGTGTTGCCCTCGCTGTACCAGTTTCAATAAACCATTGGGTCCCAATTGATCGGGAGGAAACCAGCCCAACCAAGTTATGCAGCACTGCTTACGTGTCCAAGGTTTGGAAGCATCCGGAAATACGAGTCGTGAGTCTGCGATAGGCACGGGTTTTTTTATATCATACCATATATTTTGTGGGTCCCCGCTCTTGGACACCTTTCGCATTGGACGGGTACCCCCCTAAACGCTCCCTCATAGTGTTCAAGCCTTGACTCGCCTCACGGCTACGGCACTGTTCGGTAGTCGAGATCGAAGAAAGAGGGAATCTCACAGAGTCCCTGCCTGCCTGCTTGTTGGCAAGGCTGTGCTGTCTCTAGCGAGGTAGGTTGACGGGGTCACCACCGTTAATTTGTTGCCATTACCATACTGCTCTGGTGTCTTGAGATTTCTCACGAGAACTCTATATTTTTTTTTCATAGGGAGGAAGAGTACCGGTATTCGTGCAAGCAATATAGACTCCCGGTGATAAGTTAGGTTAGGGTTGATTATATGTTACACAAACATTCGGTGATCGTTTCTTGGGTGTGCTACTAGGATAGTGGCGGGAGGGAAATCCGGAATAGGAGTTTGATTACATACGGGTACCGCGCTGGTACTGAATATGTCTCTATGGGAAAAAGGGAGTGAATACTATAGTTAATATAGGTTGACTTGCGAAATAGCCCGAAAACTTCTCCCATGCCACTTGTATCGCCTCCGGGTTTTGGGAGGGGGGGTTTGAATGGTTGGGACTTGGGAGGGTTCTTTCTTCTCTTTGGCTAGATGTCGACTGGATGGAGGTTGGGGATGCTTCTGAACCGACTGGTGTTTCGCTGTGATAACCGGAACCAAGCCAAGCGAGCGAGAGCTTGGCCTTCATCTCTTCTCCCGGCTATTCTCTTCTTGAGGACATCTACTCGGGTACTGTAATACCGCTATTATCCTAGAACTTAACAATGGGCTAAGCCCGCAAAACTCTCTCGTCTGTTCTGCTTTCCGCCTAAGCCGGTTTCGACTCTGGGCTAGATTACCAAATGTCAAAATAGCCTAACCCGTCGAGATGTGGGCCCGTTAATTACCGGGTTACCCTATATTAACTTTGAGGGATTGTGGTTACCAAGCCTTTTTATCCCGACTGGCCAAGAAGTCTTAGCGGGTTTTTCGCGTAAAATGTTCGGCTTGGCCTGGTTCGGCTTGGTATCTCACATGGGTTTATTGACGACATGACTGACATCGGCTATGCTTTTAACATGGGTCGAGTAATTGTGCTCCAGGATGGATGGAGGGAGGGGCAGCTAGGGACAAGGTACTGTATCGTTGGAGTGAGTGTTTTTTCTTTTTCTTTTTCGCTTGGGGATTCTTGGGGAGGGGGTACTTGTATGATACCTGTTGGATTTTAGTGAAGTACCGCTATTTCTCATCTCCGAGTCGCTCTTCTCTGTGGATAGCTTCTGTGCTGGCCGTGTGCAGTAGTCTGGTGAACAGGATCCCCTTCCGACAGCGATATTTCTACTAGCATGTCTATAGTAATCACTAAGTTTCAGGATGGGCCAGACCATCCAAGGTTTCGCTCAGAGGAAGACCCCACGTTGCAATAGCCTCCGCTACTCGCATCTCATTTGGTGGTAGGATGAATGCATCATACACTCTACCCGTCTGAGACGTGCAGAGGGGGGATACTACGCATTCCTCACTGACTGCTGACGCTGGTGGCGATGCCGACAAAGACGGCCATTCATTTCCGAAGACGGAAGTATGCAGTACCCACCACGTGGGGCCAGTCCCAGTTTAGTAAAGGCACCGTTTGGCCCGCCACCGCTTCCGCCGCCGCAAAAACTGCTCCTCCTAAGGCGGGTGGGTGGTGGATGCCAATCACGGCGCACTATGTTAACTTGTGGGAAGTGGTTCGTGATAGCTGGTATCATAGACCAACCGTGCCCTGAGCGAGGTGGTGCCCTCAGCGAGGCGCGGCGCTCATAGTCCAATGAGGACTCTTACTAAACACCGGTTCCGCCACAGCAACACTACCATGCCTCGCTGAGGGCACCACCTCGCTCAGGGCACGGTCGGTCTAGGTGTAATACCACTGGGAGGAGGGGCAGGGTATTGAGGGGTACTTACGGATAGGCATGTGATAAGCCTATGAGATTTCATGAATGATGCGCTTCGGAGCGGGTCATGGTGGAATGTTTTAAAGTAAAACTTATTACTATGATAGCACAGTTAATGATTGCGGTTTAGCCCTCGAACTTCACGCAATTTTTGCTCATGCTGAGCGAGAAGTGCTGAGACACGAATTCGCCCCCCTGCTCTTTGCTCCTTCGTTGCCAGAAGGAAGCTTTGAGATCGGTGGGTTCTGAATTCTGATTGTGTCTTTTTTCTTCCATTGTATTTAATGTGGAAGTTCCTCCGCTGGAGCATATATATCTCGTATTACTATGTGCTCTGCCGGTGGTTAGCTCACCCAATATGGTTATTCGGGTATCCACTTCCTTCTAGGTTCCCCAAGAATATATGCCCTTATATTCCTTCGGGGTTTTTTTTGTCCTAGGTGGAAGGGCTGCTGTGCTGGTGTTAGCTAGGACATTCAAACGGAGGTCATACCGGTGTATTATATTATAATCTGTCCTGCATTACCGTCTACTTGGTTTTTCCCTCTTTTCTTTTAGAGCAAACCTTCGTCATCATCTTTCCTATATATTATTACTTATAACCATCCCCTGCCCCCCTACAGTACCACAACCGCTCACAACACACCTTCTGCGAATAACTGTTCCGTTTAGATTGCCTTTTTTGTTAGTCCTCCGGGAATAAAGTTTTGCGTAAGGGTTTTACAGCGAGGTAAGTTACCACGGACCGAGAATACAAAACCCCCCCTTGCCTTACCATAGCTAATCGGAGGGAAGCCCTGACGATAACCGCTAGCCGGTGATCCTGTACTCAGTTTTCCCGGAAACTGTGAGTTAAGGTGGAGCTTCAAAGCGAAGCAAACTATCTCTTCCAGAGCGGATATGGCCCCGCCACGAATTGCCTTGTCCTCGTCTCCTGATTCTTCGTTACCCCTCCCCGATAATATGCCTGTGCTCGATGAGAGCCCTATAAGTCAGTTGTCGGGCTGTTCGGGGGAGAACGTCATTACTACTCTACTTATATCTAACCTTCACTGCACCACTTGCAGTGGTGCTATCGAGGAATTACTCTCCGAGTTGTCCCCTCCTCCACTTGATATTTCTATCAGTATCCTGGACCATAGTGTCACCATCACTCACGCTCAGCTACTATCGCCACTGGATATCATTCATGCTCTGCTTGAGGCAGAATTTGAGCTTGACAGTGTTGAGAGCACATCGGGTGCCGAGGCGTTTGTTATAGGGCCTTCTTCGAGCAGCCATATACTCAGTTTTCAAGGGAATTCTTACGACTGGCTCGGGGATATGCAGGCGAGGATCCGAGGAGTGGCTGGGAATGAGAGGGCTGGGGGTGGAAGGCATTTGGAGTATTGTGAGCTCTGCAGGAGTGGAGCCAACCAAGAGAAGATACCGGCTTCGTCTCAGTCTTCGATAAGAGCTGGTTGGAAAGATGACGCTACGGCTTGGGTGGGTCCTGTTCCTCTTCGCAAAGTTATGGATACCGAGACATCTGGGAAGGTACTAATTTCGAAGAAAAACGAGGTACCGATTTTTCGGAGTGGTGTTGAGGAGATGCAAGCTCCTGGACATGCTTCAACAGACAAAATGTACGAAGCCGTCATGTCAGTTGGTGGGATGACTTGTGCTTCCTGCACCAATAGGGTGACTGAAGTTCTGGAAGCCCTCCCAGCGGTCGAGTCCGCGAGCGTGAACCTTATGGGTAATAGCGCAACAGTCGTGTTCAGTGCAGGAGATATGGGAAAAGCGGAACTACGAGCACAGGAGCTTGTGTTTGAGGTGGAAGAGACGGGCTTTGAATGTTCGCTTGAATCACTCAACGGTTTAGGGGGAGAAGGTAGTGTTGTGGTCAGAGGGCAAGTGGGGGTGGAGAGATCAGTTACGCTGAAGGTCGAGGGAATGCTCTGTGATCACTGCCCAGGAAAAATCATTGGTGTACTAGAATCCTCATTCCCGGGTGAGTTGGTTAGACTCACCGCCCCTATCACTCGGCAGTCCGGGCTCGTTCAGATCAAATATACTCCACAACCCCCTGGATTTACTATACGACACATCACCGCTGCGATATCGTCCATCTCCCCCGGGTTTGTGGTATCGGTATACCGTCCTCCAACCATGGAGGAACGCTCCCGCCAGATACAACTTCGTGAACGAAACCAGCTACTTATCCGGCTGATCATATGCGTCATAATTGCGTTCCCTACCTTCATGATTGGAATAGTCTGGATGACCCTGGTACCAAAGGAAGATCGGGTCCGAAAGTACCTGCAAGAGCCAGTATGGGCCGGAAGCGTTACAAGAACGGGATGGGCCTTGCTCTTCTTAAGCACTCCTGTCATGTTCTTTGTGGCTAATGTATTTCATAAACGCGCTATTCATGAGATCACAGCTTTGTGGAGGAAGGGGAGCAATGTGCCAATTTTTCGAAGGTTTTATAGATTTGGGAGTATGAACTTGTTGATTTCGTTGGGGGTTTCAATATCATACTTTGCGAGCGTGGCAATGTTGGCTTTGGATGCTGTAACCATGGGCCCGATGAAGGACAAGGGTGCTGGCGGACATGAGGGGGCGCAGATGGGAATGGAGGGTATGGGCGACAGTGAAAAGCCGGAGCCTGGACCGCACACTACTACTTACTTTGATTCAACAGTTTTCTTAACAATGTTTTTACTGATTGGTAAGCGATAGCCTGGACTTAGATGCCCTGCCTTTGCTAACAATTGGTATAGGCAAATTCTTGGAAGCCTATAGCAAGAGTAAGACTGCGGACGCGGTCAACCTGCTCCGGGGATTGCGGCCGTCCGAGGCGCTTTTGGTGGTGAAAGCAGACCAAGAAGACATCGCCGCCGATGTAGCAGCTTTCAATGCTAACCCTACCCAATCACCGATAGGAGAGAACGACCCAAGCAATTTGGAATATGCAGATAATAGAACTTGGGGTTCCCGAACCATTAGCACGGACCTTCTCGAAGTCGGTGATATCGTTAGCGTCGTTCGTGGCTCGTCACCTCCGGCCGATGGAACCGTCATATCTGGTCACTCGCAATTTGATGAGTCTTCATTAACGGGGGAGGCGAGGCTGGTTCCCAAAACAGAAGGCGATTTTGTCTATGCGGGGACCATCAACCAAGGCCAAGTCGTCAACGTACGGGTTGATTGTATCGGTGGTGACTCGATGCTGGACCAAATTGTCAAGGTTGTCCGTGAGGGCCAAACTCGACGTGCGCCGATTGAACGCCTGGCTGATATAGTGACTGGGTATTTTGTTCCCGTTGTAACTTTTCTTGCTGTCACAACATGGGTTGTATGGCTCGGATTGGGTAAATCAGGCAGTCTTCCGGACTCTTACCTGGATGTTGACCATGGAGGGTGGGTTGTGTGGTCTCTCGGATTTGCTATTGCGGTATTTGTCGTCGCGTGTCCTTGCGGAATCGGCCTTGCGGCCCCGACTGCTATGTTCGTTGGCTCAGGACTAGCGGCGCGGTTTGGTATTCTGGCCAAAGGTGGCGGCGAGGCTTTTCAGGAGTCTTCATGGTTGGACTGTATTGTTTTTGATAAAACTGGAACTTTGACTCAGGGTGGCGAACCAATGGTTACAGATGAAAGGATACTCGTTGAGGATAGTGAAGCTAAGGAGATTGTATATGCTATTGCGCACAAGCTGGAGGGGGGATCTGCACATCCGCTTGCTACGGCTGTGGTGGCACATTGTGGTACGAAGAAGATGACTGATGTTTCGGTGATAGAGACCGAGGAGACCCCTGGGAAGGGTTTAAATGGGGTATTTAGGATGCCGGATGGGGAGGTTTTCGAGGGCATTATTGGGAATGAGCGGTTCATGAAAGAGAATAGCGTTGTTGGCATTGAGCCCCACACAATGGTCTTGGATAGTTGGAAGCTGGCGGGCAAGAGCGTTGTCCTCCTGGCCGTCAGGAAACGTGGAGCCACCGACAAGGACACGTTTGGATTGGGGTACAGGCTGGCGGCACTCTTCGGGGCTACAGATCAACTCCGCCCGGAAGCGCCAAATGTGGTGTCGAGTCTACGGGAGAGCGGGATATCGGTTTGGATGATTTCAGGTGATAATCAGAAGACTGCGGTTGCGGTCGCCGCGATGGTAGGAATCCCAGCGGAGAATGTAATCGCAGGAGTGCTGCCCACAGAAAAGGTATGTATCTTTCCTGAAGTTTCGCGGTTATCATGCCAACGAGTTATTAGGCGGATAAAATCTCCATTCTCCAAAACACCCTCCCCAAGCGGCCTCGCACCCGCTGGGGCCGCCTCTTCCATGGAGGGAACTCTCGAAATTCTAAACGGGCAGTGGTGGCCATGGTCGGCGACGGAATAAACGACGCCCCAGCACTCTCGATAGCAGACGTGGGCATTGCGATAGGTTCGGGCTCCGACGTTGCTATCTCTAGCGCAGAATTTGTCCTTATATCCTCAGACCTCCGATCACTGCTCACCCTGACCGAACTTGCCAGAGCAGTATTTAGGAGAGTCAAATTCAATTTCTTCTGGGCGTGCATTTACAATTTGATTGCTCTACCGGTGGCAGCAGGGGTTCTCTACCCGGTGGGCCACCGGCGCATCAGATTGGACCCTGTATGGGCGGCTTTGGCTATGGCGTTTAGTTCGGTTAGTGTGGTTTGCAGCTCTTTGATGCTGAAGACAAGATGGTGGGGTGTTGGCTTTCGGCCCAAGCAGGAGAGGTACGGGCAATAAAAGGTTTTGCATCTTGTAAAAAGGTGGAGGGGGGGGTTTCAAAGCGTTTTTGTTTATTTTCCTTTTTTCCTTTCTTATCACTTGATTGCTGTGACTTTTGGGGGGTATGGTGTTTAATATGCAGTTCAATGGGCTAACACCGCTCACCGTCAATGGTGCATTTTACGTGACTGCCTGTTATTCAATTGTTACGGAATCGGAAAAGTGAGAAGGTTCATTCATTGCGGGCGGTGTGCCAATACCCTGGGTGGTTCTGCGCAGATTTGGGTTGCTAATGGACATCTGAATCTCGGGGGGGTTCGGGCTGGGTGCCTTTTTCTTTTATCTTGAAGTTTGTAGCTCCTCTCTATAGAATTGCATATACAAGATAAGCCCCTGTTTAATTGACAATAGTAAACTTGAGACTTTGAAGCCTTAGATTCTTTACTATTATATGTAGACATTTCATGTGGCGAACCATGGGAGGGTTGGCATGGAAAGTGAAATGGGAGTGGCCATTTTTGCCCAGCGTTTTGGTGTGGTGTTGCTTCGTTGAGAGGAGGTATGATATTTGGCGATTGACCGGCCCTGAGAAGTTATTCCTAAGAACCTGCCATATATCGTACCGGTATACTAGGGAAGGTTGTTCTAGGGATCTTATAACTCCGGAGTCTTTAATTTTCCTTTTTTATTACTTGGTTTGTCTCCTGGGATCAGTTCCCCCAAAGGATATGTATGACACTATGATACTTCCCCTTGCGAAACCAGCGCAGTCTCACACGGCACGAGATGCGGCTTTCTTGTATTATATAGAAAAACCTGCCGCAACCATCCTGCCAGATAAGCTAGGCGGGGTCTGGCGTGATACTGTACAGTAATATTAAGGTTCGAGGGTAGAAGGGGGGGACCACCAGCTGGGGCAGAATTCGACGTATTACGGTACCTGTAAGGGATCTTCGCATCCCGCGCCCCCCTGCCTAGTAGGGGATCGGCTGGTGCGGTGATGGGGCGGAGGGTGCTGTCTGGGAGGTATGATGGGTTGAATGGGGTTGTTATGTCCTTTGAGAAGTGGCTGCATGGGTGGATATATGGATGTTGCGCTATAGATTTAGTAGGAGGTAGAGAGCGTAGTGTATGTTGTGGCTTAAGTTTCCGTTCTATAGCGATGGAATTGGTCTAGCCTGTTGGGGTCAGATTGTGTTTGGTTGATAATATTATGATGCAATATGGCATCTCTTGATCAGTTGCAAAACTGTGACAATCAGGGCGAGGCGCTCCAGAGAAAGAGTAGCTACATAGAAGATATCTGTTCGTTGGTAGAGCAAAAATTTCATAATTTTCAGAGCATAACTGACTCGGCCACCCCTGGGTGCTGAATTCTCGACAGTTTAGGATATCTGGTCCGCTCCACGTCTGGCTTACGATTCCCCGCCTGGCTGACGGAGAATTCTTCATGTTCGCGGCGCAGGGGGTGAGTAATGTTGGGGTGGGCGGTGCTTTGCATCGGGGCTTATGGTTGGTGAGGGGGTTTTGGGGGAAGGCGAGTGATGGCTGGTGAGTGAACGCGGTGGCGCAGGGAAAATGCCAGGAAGGGGGAAGCTGGTGTTGTGAATTAAGAGTCTTGTAAATATTTATATCTCATGATTGGAACTATGGTTGGTGGAGCAGGGGGTTGATAGGGGTTTGCGTTGAGAGAGGTATGGGAGGTTGTGGGGAATATGTAATATTAGTAAAGGTGATATGGGGAGGGTGGAAAGAGATACTATAGTCTGAATCTTATATCACTCAAGACAGGAGCGACCTTATCTTAACTAAAGTCTGCTTTTAAATATGATTATCAGAAGCTAGAGGTAGAATTAGGAAGAAACAAGTTCAGGAATGTATAAGATACATTGGAATAAGTGGTAGATATGCTGGAGATGATTGAGATGATTTGACTGGTGAATTGGATTAAGATATATTGTGGGCGAGAGTCCTGAAAGATGAGTTCGTACAAGATAGGAATAGTTAGAATAAAATAATCACTGTCTTGTATTAGAATATATTTATTGGCACTTGTATATCTTGTGGCTCAATGGCAAGGAATGGCGATTTTGTAACCTATAATTAAAACGTTGTAGTCTTAATAGAAATATGGAGAACTGGTGGATAGCTAGTGTTATGTCACACTTGCTTTTCCCGGCTATGAGCGAAGTTAATCGGAGGGTAACTCAACCGGCATTAGGCCTTAGGTTTTCCTGAGATATTTTTTCTCCTCCGGCCAGGTTAAGGCATGCTTCTAGTTTGCCTTTGTGATATTCCAAATTTCTGATTTCTCTATTCAATTACAATTTACCCTTGAGAAGGCTAAGAGTGACGGCTGCCCCATCCGGGGCTCTTCTGCACTCTGCCTAGAAATCATCCACTCGGAACCTGCCGGAGACACAGGAAGAAAGTTATCCCACAACTGCACCGGTACTCTGCGCTCAAACCCCACAACGACCAATCACGATGCCACTGTATTCCCAAAACACCCATTACCACTGCTCCGATCTGCTTCTTGCTACTTCACACTCGTGTGCGGGTGATGGATCCCGGAGGTGCCGGTAATTCAAATGACTTCTCTCCTATGATGTTTCTAGAAATACGTCCGAACGAAGGTTCTACCGTAGTCTCTGGCCTAATAGAGACTGTTGCCAAGGAGGTGGATCACAAGACTCTAGCCAATTAGCAGGAGAAATCTGGTTTGATTGCCCGTTTGCTTTGATGTTTTTCGCATTTTTTTTCCATACATGGTATAGCTCAACCACCGATTTCAGCCACCTCCCACTTGGCAACGGTCTCTGTTTGGCCAGAGTCTAGGGTATGCGAGTGATGAGTTGGGACGTGATGTTGCCCCCACTTCAGATTCGGGAAATAACAAGTGTTATGGTCTAATTTAGTCACGGGAGGGCGGGTGCGGTTAGGTCAGCCCGGACTTGTGTAAGAGCCTCAACAAGGTATAGCACAAAGTACCGCAAGTTGATCGTTCCGCTTGCATCCGGGAACGGCTGGAACGGCGAGCCTCCTAGTGGCCGCAGATATTCTAAAAGTATCTAATTACGAGAGTGTACTATTCTAAACCTGGCTATGCGGTGTGGGACAGGCCTCCTGTAAGGCGATCGGTGGTCCTGGGGTTTGGGATCCCACGGCAAGCCTTAGGTTTGTTCTTTCTCCCTTTCTAGTTCTCTCCCTAAAGAGAAGGTTCTGCCTGGGTTTAAGTAATTTTGTTCAATTTAGTTTAGATTCCAGGTGTATCCGGGGCGGGGGTTTAGTTCACAGGCATTATTGATGAGTTGATGTTTTGAGAAATGGATCGGTAGAGGAGCCAAGAGTCAATTGAGAAATACTTAACCCAACTGTAATTTTTCAATGCCCGGATGATGGAAAACGGGCGGGTGATGAACAGGGGACAGCCAGTGGCGCTTTGTGTTAAATGAACTTTTTTGCCTGCTCGGTGCGGCACACTAGAATACCCTGTTCATCACCCGTTGGATAAAATAATGGCATAATGCGTAACTATAATGTCAGCAGAGATGACACCTGAGCCTGGGTCTTTATCTCCTCTGACCTCGGCCAGTTTTGAAGAGATATAATTGATGAATGAGGTATCTGTCCTGTAGTTTAATACATTGGTCAGGAGCACAATTCTTCCTAGGCTCTTGTTCAGCGACGGAAAGTTTGTGTTTCTAGACAAGCCAGCTGCGGCTACCCTTGCACTAATTTTGACCGAATAAAAAAACATCAACCCCTAACTCCGGATCACCCCCATACGATTTACCCTCGTGTTCGCGGTGCCCACGCCGACGACTGTGATCCTCTGTGACTGAGGTAGTTCTTTTTTTATACTTGTATCATAATATATCCCATGAGTTTTGTTATGAAAACTGGACCAAAATCATCAGATTATAGAGTCCTTTAGGAACAATTGCGAGAATGGGTTCCATACCATCTAGGCTCCTCTAACGCTGCGTCTTCTCTTTTCCTTTCTTTTCCTTTCTTTCTTTTCCAATCCCTGCTCCGGGTATTCTGTTCCCCGTCCTTGTGGCATGCGGTCTTAAAATGCTAGTGTGGCGGGGGGTGCTTTCGCCGAGCTTGAGTTTTGTTCCCTGAGCCCGTCACCTTGGAGTTAGAGAGTGTGCTGGTAGATGAGCTTTTGGCAGGGGGAACTTGGCACGAGGGTCGAAAATGGGTACAGAAAATTATCTGTCTGTTGTAAATGAGCATCCATACTAAATTCAAACACAAACATTCAAGATGGTTATGAAGGGTACTTGCAGCATCAGAGCAATTGGTAGTCAACTGACTACATGAAGAGGGGGCTCCCCAATGCTCGAAAAGGGTATAAACGTGGAGGGAGCATGGGTGCAACGATGTTCGAGATCGACAGTTTAGTTATTCTTGGAACGGGAGGGCTGTCCCTATTCTTCCGTGCGGGCCTACCCTGGAGCTTTAGTTGGATAAAATACAAGTGGAGTAGCCCGAACTACCTTTGACCCGAAACCAATTAACTATCTGGGAGAGAACCCGGTCAAAACTATATGTGCAGCTACCGATATTGTAAGAGGGAGGTAGCATCCATTGCACAGGGGACCCTGGAGGCCGGTTCGCTGGGCCTTTGCTGTATAATGCATTGAGCACCGGGGAGGAAACTCAAGTCAACGTTCTCCCGGCGTGGGCCTACTCCTTGCTGCCCCAGATTATGTCACAAGACTGAACACCTGATTGGGGGTATCATAGCATTTCTTTACTAAACAATTTATCCCCTCTCTTGGCTGCGGCCCCTCTGAAAGAGTGTTCTCACGTAATTTTACTAGTCTTGATTCTGTGATGAGAAGCGTTTCCCTACCTATAATTCTCCGAGACCTTGCGCTGGAATATAACTAAACCGGTGTAGCTAATCGGTAACTCGCGGGATGGCTGTTTTGATATTTTTGAGCGAGGGTTTTACAGATATCCAACCGGTATATAATGTCCCTCTTCTGCCACCTTGAATTTCACTTCCTTCCCCTACTCAACATCTCGAGATCATTCTACTTCCTCCTCCTCCTTCCCCTTCAAAAAACTTCATCACCCCGAAAGCTCATTTTAAGCTTCTTTCCTCAATCCCTAGCATTCGCTCACTCAATCAGTCAATCAATAATAATGCGATTCTCCACCGTAATGGTTTCCCTCATGGCCATGGCAGCTGGTGCCTGTGCTCAAGTCGCTACCACTGCAGGCTACGACCCCAACTACGACACTAGCAGTCTCTCCACGCTCTCAATCACTTGCTCCGATGGTACCAATGGCCTGAATACTAAGGGTTATCAGACCCTCGGCGATCTCCCCGGCTTCCCGAGAGTCGGTGCAATCGAGACAATCGCTCAATGGAATTCCCCCAACTGCGGAAAGTGTTATAAGGTCACTTATACCACTACTGGGGCTTCGATCAACATTATTGGTGTCGACAGGCCTGTTGCTGGCGGGATTGTTATGAGTCTGGCTGCGCTCAATGAGTTGACTGGTGGCCAAGGGACGGCCTTGGGACGTGTTGATGTTACTTACCTCGAAACTGCTGGAACTGATTGTGGATATCCTGCCTAAGGTACCAATTCCCTTTCACATTCCACGGGGGCTGAGGTTCTGGTGGTGCTGAAGCTGATAGTTTGATAGGGACAGATATTGTGAGATGAAAACCGAGTGAGGGGGGTGTTCTAGTACGGGGCGATGGTGTAATGGGTATAGGAGGGGGTGACGGATTACGCAGAAGAGAGTATTAAGGGAGTTTAAAACATAATTTACATATGGTGTCCTTCCAGGATATGCTTAGATTTTATTGATTTTATTGATTTTAATAAACTCGTAACCCAAACAAACTGTTATACTGTGCCAACAAAAATTTCCGAATAAGAATCAGCCTGGGTGTGGGCCAAGACAATACAAGAACGAGTGCTCCTGTATGTTCGTAACGATCCGGAACTCTAAGATTGGTCTCGATTGGGTTTTAATGAGATTATGGAACTAGTTTTCTGACTCTTACCTGCACATCCCAATAATAAGCTGGTCAACCGTGAACAGTGGAGCTACGGAAACGTACAAGAGCATCACTTCCTTGCTGCTTCAGCCCCGAGCCTCTATCCTAACTGTTTGAGCGTGGGGCAGGCAAAGTAAGGGCGGAGGTGTCATAGATATCCCTATGGATTTTAGATGGTTGAAAAATCCCCGTACTGGATCAAAATTTCAATCTGGGATCGAACACAGATTGGTATGATATCTCTCTTGGCATTTTCAAATGGAATATCCGGCTGATGTACTGTACACCGTTCTATTTTTTACCCTCCGCACTCGTGTTCTGTAAGCAAACCTATTCATCTTTGCTGGGTAAGGCCTTGTCGACTGGTGCAGTTCCCTCTGAGTATGAAGAGAGGGTGACAGCACGAGTAGACTATTTGGTTAAATCTTCAAACATTCTCCGTTTTCCTCCTCATCATGCAAGCCTCCTTCTCATCTTTCCTCCTCGTTGTGCAAGCCTCCTTCTCATCTCATGGCATCTCACTCGCAAGACATCACGGCGACCGACTAGACAAACTGTTGGAAATATCACTGGATATAAGAAGATATTTGTATTGCATCTAAGTGTAAAAGAACCACCAGAGAAAGATTAAAAAGAGGAAAGCTAAGAGGACAGACAAGTAAGTAAAAAATAATACTAGGTGACCTCAGTAGGGGTCAAAGTAGTGTAGAAAAAGTATGATAAGTCAATAGCCTGAGCCCTGACATAATGACTATTCCAACAATGCGGCCGGAGATGGGGGACAGGCAAGAAAAGCAAAGAAGAGCAAAACACAAGCAACAAAACAACACACCGCTGAATGACAAGAGAAAGAACTATACTGTCTACCAGATACCAAGGACTAATCCTACTAAGAAAAACCAACATCCCCAACCCAGATAGGCCTATTAAGTGTGCTGATACTACTAGTATCCCAGTGAGAGAAAATGTTTCTTCAGTCTCTGACACAAGTTTTTAAGATCCAATACAACTATAGTTTTGGGATTGTTATCTGGTGGAATGACTTTGGAAAGTAGTTCCCCCAGTCAGAGTGGGGTGTTTGTTGGAATCTTTGGGGGCTGGAAACACACTCTGTCGAATCTCGGTAAGGGAGTCTCAGGTCCGGGTATGCTAAAAGGAAGGAGATATACTTTGTTGATAATTGTAAATAACTTGGGGGGGCTGTCATTGGGACTTGATTGTGATTGTAATTCTGCTGGTTAGATACCAATTCCTGTTCCTGGCTGCAGTTTCATAGAGTGTGAGATATGGAGAATTACCTTGACATCACCCTTTACATTTTGCTTGAAAAGCTTGATCAGAATAACAACCTTAATACAGCCTCCAGACTCTTCATGCCACAGGCAGCAGTGAGCCTTGAGGGCCTTTTAAGATTTGAACAATTTAGTTTCTAGGAGCATTAGTGGGAAATATTCAGACAATCCATCTGGGTGATCAGGGGTGAAAGCAAAGTCTGACATCTTTTTGTGACCAATATATTTTCTTCTGAAACCTGTAACTTTTAGAGTTTGTACTTAGCACAACTAGAAAAGCTGGTATAATAATATGAGAGCAGGCTTAGTTGAGAGTAAGAGAGGATTGATAGCTACTATAGTTTCATTATTGGTAAGTTTATTGGTATACCATTGCGTATATTGAGTGGTTGGCTATTCTGTAACACTTTTGTGTAGCTCACTAGCCTTTGCCACCTCAGTGCAATCATCAAGTATACAAAGTAGACACCAATGATTTAGATTAGCAATCATAGAATATTTACTATATTGGAATGGGAAATTACCTACGGCTTTGTCCTTTGAAGTGTGCTGTAGGACAGGGTTGATAAACTTCAAGTTGAGTAACTCTAGTTCACTAGTTTTGGTTGTTTGAAAGATTGTGGAGAAAATATATAAGAGGATTTAATAGTTTGTGTTAAAGATGGTGTAATGGTTTAAAATTTATAAGGAAGACATAGGGAGGTTTGTAGAAGAGTGAGGTGTATCATGTAATTACTTACTATGCAGTATAAAGGTATACTAAAATTCAGGAAGTGTGAGATATGTATAAAAAGAGAAAAGTGTAACATTTCTGGCCTTTGTGTTTCAGTGCAACAAATAATGCCTGGCTTACTTATCTGCCATAGGTGTATATTGAGAACTTCTACCTTATATATATCCAACTTCTTATTCATGTAGACTATCCTATAGCCTTGTTATTAAGCACTATCACATTAGTTCTGTATTGTCAACCTGTTTCTTGGAACTATCTTATGGCCCTTGAGTTCTTACTTTGAATTCCGCTTAAGTGAAGGGGAGTTCAGTCCTGCTTGTAGGTTTTGTTGATAAGATATAGAAGATATTTGTAATGTTTCCTTATCAGTTGTCGGTACACTGGGAACCTCTAAGGAACCGTCCCAGGTTGTGCACTTGAAATCCTAGCCAAAGAGTGGCCTAGGTGGATTGATAAAGCGAAGGCTCTGAAAGGTTGTTGGATAAAACCTTTTACTATATCGCTAAGGTCTTGAAGTGTTTGGTAGCTTCTCACTATCGTGGCGAACTGAAGAGGTAACTATCCAACTAAGTATATTGAAAACTCTGTCTGTCGAAGTCTGCTCTTTCTAAGTCCGAAAGATACAGCCTTTAAATTCATGGCCGGCTTTTCCTAAAGCCTTACTCCTAGGAGCACAGCTCGTATCCTAAAACAACTATGGTATCAAATCAATATCATCAAACAATACATAAATCATTCAAGGTATCAAACGATCCCTTGAAACACAACTTTAAACAACCGGAGTATCAAATGATACTTCCGAAATACAATTAGGGAGAGGCACAACCTCATATCCCAAAACCAAACATAAAACAAACTAGGTATCAAACAATACCTCCTGCATAACAAGGCTACAGCCACAAGGCTCGTATCCTGAAACCAAACTAGTCCTAAAGGAAATCCATCAGTAACTATAGTACCTGTACCGGTTACAGTATTATATTAAAAATAAAGTATAGAAAAGTACTTAGATGGTTCTATAAACTTGAAGTGCCTGCTAGTATCTTCTTAGTCTAAGACCATCCTAAAGATTGTTCTTCCTATAACTCTAACCCTAGTGACTCATACTTTTACATCACTTGATATTTCTTACTCATAGTGAGTCATAGTGTAAAATCTATCAGTGATTCCTATGAGTTACCCCTATGAGTTACTCAGTAATGTATCTTGAATCAATCATAACTTACAAAAATACAAATAATAGGCATTGAATGTGTCTAGTAGTCATTACGGAGTGGGACAGGGTGGGTTTTCAGTCACTAGACCTTACTATTATATAGGGTTAAGGGAGATATTTCTGGGGCAATTCCCACCATACTGCTGTTTCAGGCCAATCCTACTTGTTCGATTGAGAGGGCTCAGGTTCTTGCCATCTATTTTTAATAGGTACCCATTTGGGTGATAGACAGGATGGGGGCCTGGGTGGTCACAGGAGCAGGGAATACTAAATAACATGCCCCGTCTTGGGCTGTTGGGTGGGTTGGAGTGGGGAAAAGGGCTGAGAGTCCTGAAACATACTCTAAATTTGTCTTATATATATATCATAATATATGAAACACATAGCTTGTAATATGAGTCATATGAGAAAGTCATTACATCATATAATCTCACAATTGTGAGTCATCAGCAATCAACCAATCATAATATAATAATAACACTCAGGCTAGTGTATGGCCCTATGAAATACTATGAGTTGGGTGACTCTATAGTGTAAAACTTAACATACCTATGACTAATAAGTACTAGCCATGTGAAATCTGCCTTTCTTAGTAACAATTTGTGACAAAAAGGGGAGAGGCCAGGTTGGGAGGATTGGGAGAAAGGGAGATAAGTTGAGGTTTACTAAAAGTATCATAGGAGAGGGGGTGGGAAAGGAACTTGGGTAATCTGGGCTACAGAGATAATAATTCATAGCAAGAATTTTACACTGTGGACTGAGACCACTTAAGTGGAGATGAAGATGAAGATTGATTGTGATAACTTTATGGAAACAAAAGGCTTGAGGAAAGTTGTGTACAGGAAGAAAGATGGGAAGTGGACTCGGATGGGGGTGAGAAGGAAAGAACAGGAAAGGGGGTGAAGATATTTTGCTGGCTTGCACGTCCTTTGACTAGTGGGTACGTATACCTCAGCAGTCTCAGAGTGCGGCCGTTAAGCTGCTATTTCCAACAGTCTCGCGTGGAGAAGGTCCGAGTGATGTTGGGTGACTGTACCTGTTTTTCTGGGTGAGAGGTGTTTGCGTAGACCAGTGTTCCCAACGGGGCAGTCTATCCATCTTGAGCCAGGACGAGGAGGGACGACTTTTTGTGGTCCCCTCCCGTTTTCTAGCTAATTTCCTGATGATTCAGAGTGGAGGACGTTGGGCCCGCAGCCCCCCACCACGAAATGTCGTCCGTCCTCGTACCTCATTCTTACTTGTCGGGCATGTTGACAAAATGACCGGACGGGACGACAAAACTTCGTCCGTCCTCGTCCTGGCCCAGGACGGGCGGACTGCCCCGTTGCGAACACTGCCTATCAGTTTCCAGTATACCGGACGAATGCCTCGTGGAGCATCCTCAAATGCCAACATTTGTCATCTAAGCCCTGATGTCTGTTATAGAACCCAACTTATCCTTTCAAATCCCTTGTTTCTAACACAAACCTTATCATACCCCCTAGCCTACCACTTGTGGGTAATTTACATCACTCCAATCTCTCAACCCCCCCCCCCCCCCCAAAACCTTTACTGTTAGATATAATCGTCCTTAAACTTAGCGTGAGATTTGTATGAATTACCCCTATCATCTACTAAATACCGAAGGCCCTACACCACCCATACCTAAATAAACGTTCCTGAATTCAAGAAGGTATCCTGCCGGTCGTGGTCAGCGAATTGGTCGGATTGCGAAGCTATTAAAATGTTAGCTGTTCAATGGTTATAACTGAAATAATTGAGAATGACGCTAGGACGTCCAGAATTTCTGGCTTTGGATTAGGGGGACAACGAGAAGATTCTCCTTCAGCCCTCACTTGAGAGTCGAGACACAGACCTTACTAGGAGAGGCAACTCCAACGTCCTGGCGGGACTTAACTATTTCGGTTTTTACGGTATGTGGACTTGCTTGCCGGGTGGAACGACATTATTTGGTGTGCGTTCGGGGCGGGTGTATGAATTTAAGGCCTAGGTAGGCCCAGTGCTAGTGTCACTGTAACTTTCCTCTCTCCCTCCCCAACAGAGCTTGATATAGATGCCTTATTCCCACCAGGTGTAGGAGGTGGGAAATCAGGAAGAAAGAAGTTGGGTTATGTGGAACGTGGGAATTAGATTGGTTTTTTGATAAGTCGTACAGTATATAAGTAGACTAGGTCCCAGCTAGCAAGAAAAGCAAACAAAAGAGGACAAGGAAGGGGATAGTAAACCCTTGAACGACAAAGAATCAAAACTCCACGATCAGTTAAGCGCTGGGGGCAACAGCTGTGGAGGGCTACTCACATATTCTGTCCCCATCGGGACAGGAATATATCCAGGCTGGAGAATAAATTTCCGCAGGGCACGACGCAGGGTGTCAACCTTTAGCATAAGCAGAGTCCTTGGGTTGTGATGTGGCGGAAATTGCCCTTCAAATAACTCCTCAATCGTAAGAGTAGGATCGGCTGGGGCAGGGCTGGGAACAGGAAAAACATCCTATACTATGTTAGTAAAAGAGAGTTTGAGACCTACTGATGGTAGAAGAGAGAAGATATACCATCCGGGCTGTGATGGCTGCAGTTCCAGCGCCAAGAGTGCAGTGTGAGATTGCCAGAGTTGCACGGATTTTCTTCCCCGCATCTGGTTCATCGAGCTTTACAAAGATCACTACGCAAACGTCCCCTCCAGACCCTTCATGCCAGAGACGACGGTCATCCACAGCCCTGGGCTCAGGGGTTGCCCAACCAGACTCCAAGATCACTGATGGGAAATTTCTGGGCAACTCATCTAGGCCATCAGGGATGAAAGAAAGGTCTGGCTCCTTCACACTGCCAGCATAAGTTCCACTGAAACAGGTGATTCCTGCAGTAGCTTGTTAGTACAACCACCCGAGGAGGTAACAGAGTAGGCATACCTGGGGATGGCAGCATGGCCATAGCAAGATCGGCATCCTCATTGATAAGTTTATCGATCATCCATTGTGCATATTGCTTAATAAGCCAGGAGGACGGAATATCATGGAGAAGAGTGGGCATTACAACCCGCAGGTGATGGTCAGGCGCAGAAAAGTGGACTCTAATTTAGGTAAGCAAGCATGGATAGTTTATTCTGAGAGAGGTTATATACCGAAAAGCCCGTCTCTCCAAACCATTTTTAGGATCAGACAGGCTCTCGAGAACCAAGGCGGAATCCTCCTGGTCAAAGTTGGTGAACTCGAGCGACTCGTGTTCACCAGACTTGATTGCCTTCACGATGCTCTAAAATACCCTTTCGGCCATTGCCTGTGTCAAGAAGAAGTATTGGATTAAAATGAGTAAAATAGTCGAAGAGAGAGGTGAGAAGGTTTGGGAAAGTGTGAGGTGTGCGTCGTGATTGCTTGCCGGTGATTGTACGATACGAGTGCGGCCGATGCGCACTTCAACCAGAAGGCCTACCGAATTTTTCTTATCAGACCCACACGACTGTTAAATCTATCGACCACAGTCATAGTGCTTAGACCCTGTTTGGCTACAACTGTTCCGTTCCGTTCTCATACAAATGACTCTTTTCCTTCCGTTTCAAAACAGGGAGAAGGTCATTTTCACAGCAGAAACGGTCGCCCAACCGAACGGAACCATGGTAGCCAAACAGGCTCTTAGTATTACATACATCCAATTCTTCTCAGTATCCATTTATTTTATTATGTATCATTTGGTTTCAAATCTCACTTCCTATGTATTTTATCAGATGAAAGAATTCAAATGCTTTTCCAATGATAGAATACATGTATATTGGTGGTCCAAATTCAAAAAGCTGAACTAAGCTGAGAATTGAAGGATGGGTCTCTGGAAACCATTTTGGACATTTATAGCCCCTTACCGGAGCCCAATAGAGGCATTACAAAAATGCACCCCTCTGGTACAATTTGCAAGCGCATTGCACTATAGACCGAGCCAATTGATTCCCGCTCGAACTCTGATTTCCAAACAAGATTTACTGCATGATAGGCTATACAATTTACGTCACCAATTGATACCCAGACATATATGCAAGTGTCAAAGCTTGGTGGGAGGGAGATGGGTAAAGTGGAGGAGGGGGAATGAGTCAGATTGGGGAGGTGTAGTGGAAAGGCATGAGGGGAGGTTTGCGGGGAATAGCAGAGGGAAGGGGAGGACGAATAGGAATAGTGTGGGTGGCAATCGAGGTCGTTTAGTAAGTGTACGGAGACAAAAAAACACAGCAAAATTGCTGGTTTTCGAGTTGTTATACCCCCGCGGACACCTTGGAACTCAGCTTTGGAAAATTTTTGAAAAGATATATCATGTCTGAAGTATAACATATTTATCCCAGTTTTTTATCTCAAGCTTGTAGAGAGCTGTGGGCACATGAACTGGGGAAGGTGTGTTGCAATGTATCTTTCTCATACAAAAACCCTTGTCTTGGCAGGTACCCTGAGTACAAGGACATTCCACTCCTCACTACTGTAGGATAATTAAAGGAAAAAATGCCATACTTTTTTGAGTGGGTGCCATTAGGACAAATTACATTTTGAATTTTTTTCATGCTGTTTTCATAAATGGTGGTTGAGTTATGATAGCTCAAAAACCAGCAATTTTTGTGGGTTTTGGCCTCTGTACACTTACTAAACAAGTCGTATTGGTGGAGAGCGTGTTGGATATCTTGGGTTGTTCGCTGAAGCTTAGTCATCCGCTTAGCTTGGTTGCCATCGGCTAAGGGGCCCGCTTGTCTTCTTCTCTTAACTCCACTCAACAAGCTCTTTCTACACAGTAAACAAAACCAACGAAACTGCTCTTAACACAACTCTCATTTTGACCTTGAATCTCTCTCTTGTTTTCACCCTCAGTAAAGTTCTGTCCACACTACCCATCAAGCGGTCTGCAAGCACTTTATTCTCTCTGCCACCTAAAGTACTCGGCCGACCGCGGATCATTTCCAACAGAGCGGGGGAGTGATACTGGATGACTGAGCTGCTTTCCTTTTTGGAAAACAGGCTCAATCACCCAGTATCACTCATCCCACACCATTCCCCTTCCCCACCCCCTTCACTTGCCTATTCCCCACAAACATCCCCTGACCCCCTTCCTCCGCACCCTCCTGATCAGTCCCCTCCCCTTTCTTCCACTGCGCCCATCTCCCTCCTCCAAATGTTCGACACCTTTGTGCGCACCTAGGTATTATGTGCCAGAGGGGTGCATCTTCGTAATGCCTCTATCCGGTCCGGGTAAGGGTTATAAATGTTCGAAATGTTTTCCAGAGACCCAGTGTTCAACCCTCCGCTTAGTTTAACCTTTTCATTGAGTTTGACCACCAATATACATGTATTCTGTTATGATAAATATTATTAGAAAGGCATTCGAATTCTCTCATCCAATGAAATGGATAGGAAACAAAGCTTAAAACTAAACGATATATGACAAAAAGAACTGGATATTTGAGAAGAATTGAACATATGTTTTGCTAAGCGTTAAAATCATGGCTGAGGAATCCTGGTCACGCGGTATGGTTTTCACCGGTAGTGACATTCCCGGCTGCTGCTCACCAAGGAATCACAACGCACACCCATTTCTCTCCCAAACATTGTCATCTCCAGTTCCATCAATCCAAACCGGGTTACGGCAGAGAAATGCGAGTGGCCAGGGAAAACATCAACAACAAAGGAAACAACACTGCAGTAGTAAATATAATACAAATGCGTAAAAAGAGGAACGCAAGAGTGACAGGAAAAAAGTGAGTGATCCCCGGTGACTTTGAACACTGGGGAATAGGGAGACTGCAGGGGACTACGGGGGACGGCAGGACGGCTAGTATGAGACATTTCTCCCGGGGGGCGGTGGGGCCCTAGTCCTTGGCAGTATGTTGCAGGGCAAGTTTGAAGAAAGGACCAGACGGGACGACATAATGTCGTCCGTCCTCGTCTTGGTCCAGGACTGACTGACTGCCCCGTTGAGAGCACTGCTATCTGGTGTATGATATAGGAACAGAATGAAGAAAGAAATGGGATTAGATGAAACCTAAGGATTAAATCGAGTTTTTGACAAGCTCTACAGTACATAGGTAAACTAGGTTCCTTGAAGGAAAAAACAAACAAGGAGATGGGGGAGGGGATGGTAACCATTTGAGCGACAAAGAAAAGAATTATACTGTTCGTTAGACACAGGGGATGACGGGTGAGCAGAGACACTCACATATTGTCTCCCGGTGGGAGAATCAGGCGGGGAGATATCCACGACCCTTAATTTCCATCGCCAGTTCATAGCGTAGATCGTCAAGATTTAGCACAAGCACAGCCTCTGGGTTGTGACCCGGCGGACAGTCCCCAGCAAACAACTCCTCAACCGTAAGAGTAGGATGGGCTGGGATGGGGCTGGGAACTGGAAATACATCCTATACTATGTTAGTAAAAGAGAGTTTGAGACCTACTGATGGCAGAAGAGAGAAGATATACCATCCTGGTTGTGGTGGCCGCAGTTCCAGCGCCAGGAGTGCAGTGTGAGATTGCCAGTGTTGCACGGATTTTCTTCTCTGCATTTGGCTCATCGAGCTTTACAAAGATCACCACGCGAACGTCCCCTTCAGACCCTTCATGCCAGAGACGACGGTCATCCACGACAGTGGGTTCCGAGCTTGCCCAACCAGACTCCAAGACCACTGACGGGAAATTTCTGCGGAACCCATTCAGGTCACGGGGGATGAAACAGAAGTCTGGCTCCTTCACACTGCCAGCATAAGTTCCACTGAAACAGGCGATTCCTGCAGTAGCTTGTTAGTGAAACCACGCGAGGAGGCAACAGAGTAGGAATACGTTGCGATGGCCGCATGGTTATAGCACGGGTACCCCCCTGATGGATAAGTTTATTGATCCTCCATTGGGCATATTGCTCGACTATCCAGGAGGCTGGAGTCTCATGGAGAGAGGTGGGCATTACAACCCGCAGGTGATGATCAGGTGCAGAAAAGTGAACGCTAATTTATATTAGCAAGCACGGATTGTTTATTGTGAGGGAAGTTATTTACCGAAAAGCCCGTTCCTCCAAAGCATTTCTAGGGTCAGCCAGGCTCTCAAGAACCAAAGAGCAATCTTCTGGGTCAAGGTTGGTGAACTGGAGCGACTCTTGTTCACCCGACCTGATTGCTTTAACGATGCTGTAAAATACTGGTTTGGCCATTGCTTGTATCAAAGAAGTGGTACGAGAATAAAATGAGTAAAATAGGCAAAGAGGGAGGTGAGAGGAAATAAGTGAGAGCGGTAAAGGGAGAGGTGATAAGAAATGGGTGGGGCAGGCAAACAGAAAAGTGAGGAGGTCTGGGGAAGAGAGAGGTGTGCGTCGTGGTTGCTTGGTGAGCAACTGATGTTACCCCTTGTGGTACTTGTAAAAAATTGGGACACGTAACCAGGATTCAGGAGGGCAGACAAACCATGAGTGATATATGGTGATTGCATGTAACCGATACAATAAATGATCTGCCTGCAAGAAAGATACGAAGGTTAAATAGATCATCAAGTACCCCAAGTTTTAAGTTAAGCCTGAGCCAATCATTCCCCTATGAGGCTTATCTTCTCCTTTAAATACTTCCATAAGTCTTTTGCTTTAACTATAGCGACGGTGGTGATGTCGCAACAGAGCCAAAGAACTGAGACAACCTAATTTGCCTCGCAGCACAATGTCTGGGATTTTCCAGGAGTTATCAGGAAACTCTATTGACCCTCTCGGATCCGGATATCCGCAACCGATATCACAGCTTTCCAACAGCAATAGCGCTAATCCCCTCTGCAGGGTGGTTACGCTTGCTGCCTTGCAGCTTCCGGCAGGTGGTTTTTGAGTTCTAATTTGAGAAACACTTTTGGCTTTTTTATTTCTTTAAGATTTATTCTTCCTTGCTTATTATTTTACGTATATGGCACATGGTTTCCCTGGCCATAAACTATGAGCGAGATCAAATCATGAGCTTGAAGTTTCTGAGCATTCCAGCCAAATAGTTGTATCAGAAAAACGCCGCAGGGCCCTACTGGGGCCAGTAGAGCGTCCGGTCCTACCTCCATCTACTCTCATCCCTCCATAGACTCACAAAAACACAGACTACCACCAGCGGTCCATCCGGTCCTACCTCCAAGACGGACAGACTGGGTGGTTCTGAACACTGTTGGCAACAGGTCCAATTTTCTCACCATACACAGTGGAAGTTGAAAGCAATTGGCTTCCTCCAACACAATCAGATCCACAACCTCTTTTTGAAAAGTTTGATCCTCGAGTGACCAGGGTTCTCTTTGTGTTTGGTTAGGTAGAAGGACAGCATTTGGTGTGCTTTCTGGCCCGGTGTATGAATTTCCGGCTGAGGTAGACTAATCCGAATGTTGCCTGTATCTTTCCTTTCCTTCTTCCCCCCAGCACAGTTTGCTATAGATACCTTATTACGGCTACGAGATATCAGAAAGAAGGGAATTGAATTGGGTGGAAAATGGGGATCAGATCGGGTTTTTGATAAGTTGTACAGTACATAGGTAGAAGACTAGGTCCCAGCTAGCAAGAGAAGCAAACAAAAGACGACAAACGGGGATGGTAAAACCCATGAACGACAAAGGAAAAGAACTGCACTGTCCATTAGCCACTGAGGGTAGCAGCCGTGGAGAGCTACTCACATATTCTGCCTTGATGGGAAACCAGGCGGGAATATCAGGCGGGAAGATATCCACGCTGGATAATACTCTCCCGCAGTTCATGACGCAGGTCATCAATTTTCAGTACAAGTGCAGTCTGTGGGTTGTGATTTGGTGGGCAGTCCCCTCCAAATAATTCCTCAATTGTAAGAGTAGGATCGGCTGGGATAGGGTTGGGAACTGGAAATACATCCTATACTATGTTAGTAAAAGAGAGTTTGAGACCTACTGATAGCAGAAGAAAGGAGACATACCATGCACCGGGTTCTGATGGTGGCAGTTCCAGTATCAGGAGCGCAGTGCGAGATTGCCAGTGTTGCCCGGATTTTTTTCTCTGTGTTTGGCTCACCAAGCTTTACGAAGATCACTACGCGAACGCACCCTCCAGACCCTTCATGCCAGAGACGACGGTCATCCACAAACGTGGGTCCAGAGCTTGTCCAACCGGATTCCAAGACCACTGAAGGGAAACCCCTGTGCAACCTATCCGGGCCACGAGGGACGAAAGAAAAGTCCGGCTCCTTCACACTGCCAGCATAAGTTCCACTGAAACAGGTGATTCCTGCAGTAGCTTGTTAGTACAACCTGAGAAGGTAACAGAGTAGACATACGTTGGGCTGGAATCATGGATATGGCATCTGCAGCCTCCCTATTGATAAGTCCAGCGACCCTCCATTGCGCATATTGCTCAACTATCCACGAGGACGGAGTCTCATGGAGAAGAGTGGGAATTACAACCCGCAGGTGATGGTCAGGCGCGGAAAGGTGAACTCTAATTTATATTAGCAAGCACGGATTGTTTATTGTGAGGGAAGTTATATACCGAAAAGCGCGTCTCTCCAAACCATTTTTAGGATCAGACAGCCTCTCGAGAACCAAGGCGGAATCCTCCGGGTCAATGCTGGTGAACTCGAGCGACTCGTGTTCACCAGACTTGATTGCCTTCACGATGCTGTAAAATACCCTTTCGGCCATTGCGTGTGTCAAGAAGAGGTATTGGATTAAAATGAGTAAAATAGGCGAGGCGAGAGGTGAGAAAGGATAGGTGGGGTAGGCAGAGAGGTGAGAAGGTTTGGGAAAGGGTGAGGTGTGTATTGTGATTGCTTGACGAGCAGCAGTCGGAGATGTTATTACTTCCGGTATATATAAAAATTACGTGACTAGGATTCCTGAGCGCCGGTTCGGGATCTGGGCAAACCCAGGGTTTGAGGGTGAGAACCGGTGGCCACGAGAGATCCTACGGTCCCAGAAATAGTTAATGTGTTTGGCAACCCACCAAACCATGGTTAATTAGACACACGAAACTTATGAAAATTATCCCAAAACCGAGATTTGAAGCTTTACCTCCGGAGGTAAAATTCGAGCAAACCATTCATTCCTTCCTTCAGAGTCACATGTAGTGGTCTCTCCCCAACACACTTCTTGATCCACTCAAACCATAACCCGCTTCCCTACTCGGCATGACTTCCAGTGAACCTGGGTTTTGAAAACCTTTACTTGATCTTCTGACTACAGTCGAACAGGCCCTAAGCTGAGAGTTGAACCATAGGTCACAGGAAAACATTTTGGACATTTATAACCCCTTGCCCGGACCGAATAGAGGCATTACGAAGATGCACCCCTCTGGTATGATACATAGTAGCTTCACCCAATCAATTTCCACTCTAACCTTGTTTCCGATACTTTTTTCACAGCAGACAATACAATTTAGGTCGGCACCAATTAATGCCTAGATACGCACAAAAGTCTCAAAGCCTTAGTGGAGGGGGATGGATACAGTGGAGGAAAGGGGAGGGGTTGGGTCAGGTGGGTATGGAGGAAGGGGGGTAGGGGATTTTTGCAGGCAATAGGAGTGTGGGGGGGCAGGGGCGGAGTAATAGGAGGGTGAAGGGGCAGGTGTGGGGGGATAGTGTCGGGTGAGTGATATTTGGTGACTGAACCTGTTTTTCAATTTCTATGATAGAAGTATTTGCGCACCCGCTTCAGTTTTGCATCGAATGCACAAAGAGAATAAATTTTTATATAAAAAACTTTGCCTAACTCTCCTCTGGTTGGGGGAAATCCTATAAGTATCATAGAAGCCAAAACACACCAAAATTGCCTGTTTCCAGACCACTGCTAGTATATTTCCCGGTGTCTTAAAACTCAGCTTTCAAAACTTTCTACAAAATTCACTTGTCAGAGCTCATTGACAGATATTGCGTATTGAATACTAGTAGAAACAATAGCACTACTTACTATAGTATCAGTAGTTACTCAAAAAAACATTGGAGAATGCAAACCAGCTATGATACAGTATGATTAGCATGAGACAACTGGCTTCTTCTTTTGGACAATCCTGGTCCAGAAAGCCAGTAGCCTGGAGCTCGGTTGGGTCACCAAATTCCAAGCCAAGACTGCCCACAAAAACCTAAGAAAATCTTGCAGTTCCAGTAGCCAAGATGTTTCCCCAGTCATACCCTATCACTCATTTGTTTCTTGCTTTTAAACCCCATAGCTGTCAAGCCACAACTATGATAGCTCAAAATCTTGCCACTCCGTCTCTTTGCCTCCTCTTTCCCTCATGCACGTTTTTAATTCTACAATAATTCTTTCTTTATGCTACCCCCCTCTGGAAATCTGGGATATCGCGTGCCACCACCTTTTAGACTCAGAGCTTATGGACTGTTTTTCACCCAATTATTGAGGTTGAAATCAAGTGACTTCCATCAATGCGATCTGATCAATACCCTCTTTTTGAATATTTTTTTAAGTTTTCTACATCTCCCAGGCACTGTTTCCGTTGGGTTGGGTTGGGTGAGCCGGACATCATTTAGGCTGGGTTTGGGCAGGTCCAAAAATTTACACCCTGAATGACCCCGTGTTCCCAACGGCCCAGGCCGGCCAGGTTTTAGTCAAGCCGGGCCCGGCCTGTTGAAATTCTCTCGGATCTCGCCTGGCCCGAGCCTGCAGGCAAGGTTAAGCCTGAACCTGGCCTAGCCGGGCCCGCCTATAGGCCTATAGGGTTTTTCCCGGCTGCCTGATATGCCGGCCTGTATATCGGCTTTTCCGACCCATTCATCGTGAGCCGTCGCTCCCTGTCAACAGCAAAATTCCCGGTAAATGTTTCCCAATTATGGTACCCAATATAATTAAATATAAAGTAAGACTTTCGCTTTACTTGCGAGAAGAAAAAACACTAAAAGATACTAGAGATATTGAATCAATTACCAGAATTAATTGTAGAAAAAGAGGTGCTGTTGTGGTGGATCAAGTATGCGCAGTAGGATGCGCAGTAGGATGGTTACTATTTCGAAGATATCAATACGGGAGGTTGACTGTAAATAGTTTACAAAATAACATTGAAATTACAACAGTTTCCCTTTATTCGCTTGTGGATCTAAAGTAGTTTCTACTAAAGAGGCAAAATAGGAGGGAATGATGGTCGGATAGGGTTGTGCTGGTAGCCCTGGAGGTAAATTTTTAAGTCTTTATTGAGTTGGTTGAGTATCACTCGTTGTGTGATTAACTGAGAAGCAATAGCCGAAGGTAAAGAGGAAAAAAAATCAGGGGTCATAAACTCGAAAGAGGGGAGGGGGTTGGTTAGAATACCCTTAAAGTGATCTGTTCTCAACGCTAACCTCCGGACCTATAGGCGTCTATCAGGCCTGTTAGCCTTTCGTAGGCCGATCGAATTCGGCCTATATCGGCCTAGGCTATCTTCCGGAATGGCCTGCCTTGGCCGGGCCCGTTGGGAACACTGGAATGACCCAACAGCGAGGCTCGGCCCGGCACTCACTATCAAGAAAAACAAAGGCAACAGATAGAATAATAGGGTCTTAGATGTCCAAGAAAAGAGCAATAATGTTTGTTACACTCTGAGCATAGCGCTCCTAGAAAGCCATTCACATGTCCTGTCCGGATAGGAAAATCAGGCCGGCACATATCCACTCTTGGCCATGACCATCTTCAGATTGCGACGCAGGTCGTCTACCCCCAGCCCAAGCATAGTCTCCGGATTCAGTCCTGGCGGACAGTGTCCCGAGAATATTTCATCCATCGTGATAGTAGGATCCGCTGGGATAGGGTTGGGAACTGGAAACACATCCTATATCATGTTAGTCAAAGGGGGTTTGAGAATCACCTGTAGTAGGAGCGAGGAGATATACTATCTGGGTTGTGGTAGTCACAGCGCCAGTTCCAGGCGTGCAGTGTGAGATCTCTACTGCCGCTCGGATTTCGTTCTGTGCATTCGGCCTACACAGCTTAACGAATATCACCACCCGAACCTGCCCACCAGACCCTTCCTGCCAGAGACGGCGATAATCAACAGGCTCAGGCTCAGGGCTTGTCCACCCAAATTCCAAGACCACCGAAGGGAACCTTCTATCTGATTCCCCAGGTCCACGAGGAATCATGCAGGCATCTGGCTCCTTCACACTACCAGCATAAGTTCCAGTGAAACACTCGATACCTGTAGTGGGCTGTTAGTACCGGTATTTGAGGAGGTGGAATAGTGGATATACGCGGAGATCCCCATACGGAGATGGCTTCAATAGCCACCCTATCAATAAGTCCATGGACTATCCATCCCTGAAATTGCCTATTTAGCCATGAGGCTGCGTAGGCACGCAGATTGGAGGGCTGTACTATTCGTAGATGACGGTCGGGCGCAGAAAAGTGAATTCTAATTTATATTAGCAAATGCGGATTGTTTTTATTCTGACGGAAGTTACCGAAAATGATATATCTCGAAACAATTTTTATCCTCAATAAGGCTCTCCAGAACCAGAGCGGAATCTTCAGGTTCAAGGTTGTCGAACTCGAGCGACTCAGGTTCGCGGGCCTTGATTGCCTTAAGGATTTTGTAAAATACTGCCGCGGCCATTGCTTGTGTCAAAGAAGAAAATGTATTGGATTAAAATGAGCAATATTGGATCAGAGGGTGATGGAAAGGTTTGAGAAAAGACGAGGTCTGAGAGTCCACGTTGCGACTGCTCTTTTTTCTACACTAGGCCATACGATATATACAAAATCCCAAATGAAAACTCACACCTGTCTTCTTTCAAGAACAGACTAGCTCTCCCGGGTTTACTCTCTCAAAGTTCGTTTTCCTAATTCTCAAATCCATGATCGGATTTTGGTATTACTCCTGGTCACGGCTTGGCCATGATCTCCCATTTCTCATCAACGAAGCCATGCCCATTGCCCAGAAAAACACCCCACTCCCCAAGTGCAATCTTGTTCTCACATCGTGAACAAGAAGCCTGTGTCACCGCCACGGACGTCCCCCCCCGCATCAGTGTCCATTCCGAAGAGCTACGCAGCACTGTCCCATCCGGGTGGGATGCCCAATATTTCAACCTCAGCCTCTATCTCATAGCCTCGCGCAGCCACTGTGCCTCGAGAGGTGGCGGGGTTTATGGTCAGAAGGCAGAGGAGATGGCAGGAATCGCAATATCATACATGGTGGGTCGCGGTCTTAAAGAGTAGAGGGCTTAGAGATTCCCGTTAGCATGAACAAATATCTTTAAAAGCCTGTTTGGCTAAAATGGTTCCGTTCCGTTCTCCCATACAAATGACCCTTTTCCTCCCGTTTCAAAACGGAGAGAAGGTCATTTTCACAGCAGAAAGGGTCGCCCAACGGAACGGAACCGTTGTAGCCAATCGGGCTCTAAGAATGTTAACGCGCCAGTTTTCCCAGAACTCGACCCTAAGCAATTAGGGAAGCGATGCCTACAATAGTAATTGCGCTATCCAACGAGGCATACGGCGTTCCCTTAGCGAGAGGCCACCACCATATATTTTAATGTCGTCATCCCCTATCACTCATATCACGGTTCAACAAAGCACTGCACTGTCCCGCCCCCGTCAATCTCAGTGAGGCAGATTGATATGATAGTCACGTGCCTTATCTAGACGCACGGCTTATGAGACCCACGTGACTTTTATCAATCGGCTAGGCTTGCAGAACCCTATGCCAACGACATCACGAGTCCGGGGCCTAATTAGAGAACCACCCACTCACTAACTGTCACCTGACCTACTATTCCGAGGCCGAACTGGCGGCAGTAACATCCAAGGCAAACACACATTCAATTGACTAACTCATCATGTTATACCATCACCACCTTCATCTCATCCCCTAGCCAGAAAAAGTAAAAAGTAGAAGAAAGAAATACATAAAAAAAGAACCCGTATGTACCCACAAAATATATTTGACAAGAAACCGATGTACACTAAGTGAAGAAGGGCCGATAAATATACAGTGAACGATCCGGAAAAGCCAGAAGGGTCAAAAAGACAAAAAAAGTAAAACCCGTTTCCGCATCAATGAAATAATAATAGCAAAATGGGAGAGCCCTGCCATACAAACGAAAAATAGAGGGGCGGGGGGGAACTGGCAACACGTGATGACAGATGGATTGCGGATGGATAATAAAAAAGAGGTTTCTGTAGTAAAGCTCCTGGCAAAAGAAACCCACAAGTTATAGGGAATAAATCCTCTGAAACCCCCACCATGGATGCTTCCATAGAAAAAAAGGGAAATCGGAAGAGGGGAAAACGCTAACAGACGGGTTACAATATTGATGCAGGGGAAAGTAGATATGAAAAAAGGGAGGAAATACCGCCGATAGATGAGAAAACGTAAAAGTGTCATTGCGAAGGAAAATAAAAAACACAACCCCAAACTTTTTTCGCCCAATCGTTACGTCGTTTCGCATGCCGCCATGACTCCTGTTTTTTATTACTGTTTTGTTTCAATAACCGTCTTTGTTAAAGCCCTCGGGCATGCCAGCCCAGTGATGCGCTTTCGCAAATCTAAATTAGCCAATTAAGAGAAACCCTTTCTTCAATAAGTACCCCATTCTAGGAATTGTCTCTCTAGAGTGTCGCCCTCCAAAACCCCCCATTCGAGGAAAGTCAACATTTCCTTGCATCCACACTCCCCCAACGCTCCTGCGCTTTTATAGGGCATCTACATGCCCTCAAAGATCGGAGGAATCCGATTCGCCGAGCCGAAACCCCTTCCGAGCTCCTCAGCCTTTCTATTAGACGCCTTCTTCCTCATGGCAGCACTGGCTCCAAGCCCCCTGTTGCCAGACATAAGCCGCCTCTTCACTTTCTTCTTTCGCGTTGGCGTAATCGTCTCCCCCAGCTTCTTTTGGAGTCCGTAGCCTGTAGTAGGGCTACTGTTAGGGTTTCCATGAAGATCTGCCATTTTCTGGGCATGCTGGATTTGTCTCTTACGGAAAGCCGTCACACTGACCTTATCCCATCTCGAGAGCATCTGTGCGGGAAGCTCAGCGGAGGGAATACATTCGTCATCGGCATCCGGTTCATCGCACGCGCCATCCATTAGAACCAACTCTAGGTGCCCAGTGCTAAAACCATCGTCGGTGTTCTCGTTGCCGTCCTCGTCGGAGGAAAGTTCGAGAAAATCCGCGATCTTGAGGTTGGCTTCATATTCGTCAAGCCCCCCGTCTCCTAGACCATCGGCAATGAGCTCGCCTTCATCATTGAAGTAGGGATAGAAAGCCTCCGGGGGGCCTAGTATGTCCGCCCCATTCAAGAAAAGTCCATCGCCACCAGTCAATCCGCCGAGTGTTGGGTTATAATCTAAAAAGCCGGGAGAGTTTTCGCTCTCGCTTTCTTCCGCCATCATAACCATGAAATTAGACACACCGCCGCTGCCGTTCGTCTCGTCGACAGGTGCCTGCTTGCCCTTAGGTATGAGAAAGGTCTTCTTTGATCCCTCCACAACGCAAATCGGGCGGTTCGGATCGGCAACCCAGGAGCCAAGCCTTGGGCGGGGAGCCCCGTCGATATGAACAACTTGTGGACTTTCCGGTTCCTGGGACGACATCGAAACACGTCGGAGGATAGACTTGCCGCGGGGTGTAGGCATGGGAAGATCTTCTTCTTCATCAGTAGTTTCTCCGGAGTCGCCTGCAATGCAAATTGTAATTCGTTAGTAAAGGGGCACCCCTCCTCCAGGTTTGAATTTTCTCACTCTCGTCCTCACTCTCACTACCTGTGGCTTCTTCCTCGCCTTCGCCCCCTTCGTCGCCACTCCCATCTGATGAGAAGAAGTGTTTCCATGGAACATCCACATCGTCATCCGTATCATCGGCCCATCCCCCATGTCCTTGGATGCTCACCAGGTGCTTCACAGCAGGGTCCTTTTTCTCAAAGAAGGGGTTAAGAGTAGGCACTTCGTCCTCATCCGAGGACCCCTCATCACTACCAGTCGTGGATGAAGGGAAATCACCCCCCCCACTCGGAGAGGCAGGTATAGATGGAGCAGTGGCAGAAAAAGAGCCCCGGGGAGTGTTATTGGGGGTGATGGCAGGAGTAGAATCCGGTGCCGGATTCACAGAGAAGATATCTCCATCATTAAATAAATAATAATCGCTCGTCGGATCACAGGGGATGTCAGGAAAAAAACTGGGATCGTTCCATTGGGAGATGAACATTTCGTCGTTGAGATCTTCGAATTCATCCCCACTACCGAGATTAAGTCCATTGATGATTTCAGGGGCAACACCGCTGGTGAGAAATGGACTCGCTTTTACGAGTGTGGAAGGCGGAATGCCATCCTCGAGCTCGCGGACGATAGCGTCCTCTTCCTCGCCTTCGATGTCTTCATCATCGCCGACGTCGATATCCTCGTCTTCCTCGGTATCAACTAATACCCCACCTTGACCATCCTCGACCAAACCGAAATCTTCATCGGTGAATAGACCGATATCACCGACATCATCACCGGTGCCATCACCGATAGACCCAAATAAGGCACCGGAAAGCTCTAGTATGTCATCGGTTCTGGCGATGTCAAAAGCAACTCTTTTGTTTGGACGATTCCGCCCAGGGACACCTTCCGTCAATCCGTCAATATCCGCACCAAAGGATCGTTTCCTTGAGCCTTGCCCCGCCCGGTGATCCCCATTCGCAGCTACGCTATCCTGTCTACCGTTTTCGACGGCAGATTGATCACCCGGAAATAGCTCTATGCTAGCGGTATCTTCACCAGTCACCCGGACGGGGCAATTGACAGCCGGCTCGTCCGCATCATCCGCATCATCATCATCATCGTCCGTCTCTTCATCATCTTGACTACTTGAACTGTCAGATGAAGAATCGGTCTCCTCCTGGTCACCCCCTCCATGTCCACCTTTCCTACTCCTTCCATCCTTCCCACTGCCACCCGCCGATCCCGGACCCAATCTTGATGATTCTCGATGGTGACGTTTTGTGTGGGATGTCTGATTAGGGATATGCTCGTGGAGAATGTATGGATTTTTCAGAGCTAAAGACTCCCCGGCTGGGAGTGAAGAATCGTTGGTCCTCGAAGTTAGCGAAGTGAGGCCAGCTATGGTGGTGTTTGGTACTGTCTTTCGAGACATTGTATTGTGCACAAAAAAACTTCGAGGAATTGGTTGGTGATAAATATATCCGATACGATCGTTCTGTGAGGTGGGATGTATTTTGTGCAAATGAGATTTCTAGGTTGTCGGTTATGGTTGCCGCCGGTTTACGGTGCACAGGGTTGAGGTACTCGAATACCAGGGCTAGTCCGCGAACACAGGGCTGACAAAGCTAACGACGATATTGGGAATAGCGCACGCACTAAGGGGTGTGTCGAAAACCAGAAGAATTCCTCGAACGCTTTCTGCTTTACTATTGTCTATTCACGGTTTCTATTGGATATTTGCCACTTTAGCTCATGCTCAGAATAAAAATCATAGTGTTCGCGGACTAACCCTGACACCCGAGTAGACGTGGGTGAGAATTTTTTATATTTTTTATTTTCCTTCGGTATTTTTTGCCCGCCTGTTTTCCGCCAAAGATCCCAATGCCAGGGCGAGAAAAGAATTGCAGCTTCCGTCGTATGTGTGATGTTCCAAATGTGACAGGGCGATATCCTTCAATGGGTGAGTGTTTATTCGATAAGTCTCGAGGAACACCCTTCTTGCTAATGGACAAGAAACCGAGGATCAAAGGTATCGTCGTTTTTGTCGTCTGTTCTTGTCAATCGCTGGAGCTGTTAGGCTGGAGGTGTGTGTATGCAACACCCCCAGAGTGATTTACAACTCAACAGTGATGTTGGCAGCCTGTGACATTTTGGATGATGACGATAATGAATTCGGGAATTTTGGTTGTGTTGGGTTGAAAATGTGTGGGGTTGTGTGAAGAAGCTGGATGGATGAGGGGGAAGGAGGTGAAGGATGTGAAGGATAATAGAGGTGGGAAGTTTGTGTGGGCCAATTTTGGCGAGGCTCTAGGTCGCATGCTATGATACATGCAAAAATCCAAGTGCCAGAAAACTCAGAGCACAATCGTTGCCCACCTCCCACCACATCCCACCCACCACCGCCCGCCAGAGCAGAAGACATGCGGCAGCAAGAGAAAAAGGAAAAATGCTGGTATTCCACACACTGCCGTACTCGAGTACTGTACTGGAGCTACCGGTCATCAAAAAGAAACAAAATCTCCGCCACCAAAGCCCGACCGCTTCCATGGCCATGAACGAAAGCCAAATAAAATTACAGCGGCGACTGCGTACTGTACGAGTAGTTCCTCACCCTTTACCCATGGATAACTTATCATACTTCAATTGGGCTACTCTACTGCATGACGGTATTGTAGAGCATGGAGTCTCTTTGTCTCCCCCTGGTGCTTTCACTCCTACCCGACTCCATGGACGGCGGTAAACAGAAGGAGCAAACGGACACGCCTACCCGCCCTGTTCAAGGGGAATCGGCTCCTCCATAAGCCCACTTTCCCTGTTGGCCGGTTCCCCAGCTCGGATAGAATCCACCGAATTCATCTCCACGCAATTGTCCTACTATTGCATGCAGGAAGGCTTACAGCCCGTACTCTACCAAATCATGCCCTTGCGGTTCTCAAAGAGGAGGGGAAGAATTGAAGCCTAGGGGAAGAATCAATTCGGTGATGGCGCTGTGAAAGACTCACCCATCACTAGTCATTGCCATTTACCGATACGGTAGTCCTCAAGCAAGTTACACGCCGTCAGTCAGTGGTTTTATGATAGTTTTTGTTTTCTTCTTCCTCCTTCTCCCCTCTCTTCCTTTTCCTCGCTGAAACCCTAGCTTGGTTATGATAGGTAACTTGGATCCACGGAGGGGCAGAGAGCGCACGAAAGCCCGCGCTACCATTACCAAGTAGTCGTTAAAAAGGGAATTAAGCGACGTCAATTGAAGTCAATCGAACTTCGGTTTAGATCAATATCATTGCTAGTGAGGTGTCGCGAGTGAGTAAGAACGGTTAGAATATTACCCTATGTGTAACCCAAAACGGCCACCGTCTACCACAAGTGCCGCTCTGTTTTTATCTTTTTTTTTTCTTGTGCACACACACTTGCACCCTCGCACACGCACACAAAAATGTGACTTCTTTTTTCTCCCCGATCCCACACAAATCTGTCGGTGAAGGAAAAACCTCAACGCTATGAGCACATTCATTTTCTGTCTCAGTAATAGAAGCGCTCACGACGCTACATCTATTCTTATATGTCCCACGAGTCTCTCTTGGTTTGGACGAGAAAAGGGGATCCCGCTCTTACGTGGAGAAAAAAATAATCGGGGGTATCGTGCTAGATGCACTATGACAGAAATGAGCTAGTTTATGATAGCAGTGCTACTGCTGATACCGGGAAGAACAACAGGCAAGCGAAGGAAGAGAACTCTTGGCTAAAAAATAAAAATAAAAGGAACCCCTCCAAAAGAAAAAGAAAAAGGGAAAGGGGAAGGGGAAGGGAAATGGAAAAGGAAATGGAAAGGAGAAAGGAATTTCCCCACAGGGTTATCATAAGACTCAACACGGCGACGAACTCACCAAACCGCCCGATTATCCGTATGGGTGTTCACGATTGGCTAGAAACAAACTTCCCCGCGCTCCCTGAAGCCATCCCCTCACTCTCCTTCCTCTCTTCCTTGTCAAGACGGTAGATACCGCCTCTTTCATAACACCCTTCAAGACGGTCCCACCTTCTCCCCAATATGGGGCCTTTTTGTCACCTTTGCCCTCGTTAGCCAGAAGAGTTGCATGCTGGAAGAAGGCCAAAACCGGAGTTTAGGTGACCGCTTTGCACCCTCCCGGCTGGTATCCCGGTCCCACTCTTTCCAAGACTTTGGGAGCTTAAGGGGGAGAGAGCAAACCCCGTCTGCAAGCTGGTTGCCCCGAGGGAAACATTCAACAGGTGGGAAGGAAGCACTTCTGGAGGAATTAGTTTTCCTGGATCCGATTCTCCGATGGTTATGGTGACTCCCTATTGGTATGATGCTTCGGCCCCCATCACCCAGTAAGCCTTGCTAAGGCATGATACCCGTACTGCACGTACAGTACCAATACCGCACAATCCCTTACGCCCCCAGCCGAGAGTCTCAGAGTGAAGGGCTCAACGCACAGATACAACCCTAAAACCACCTCCGAACGCCCAGCGTATGATTCCCTCAAGATCTTCCTGCGCTATCATTCGCATCAATCCCCCTCGATTGTTCCATACATGCTCGTACATACATCCACTCCCAGCCATGGAGCCTGAATGGGGCTCGAACAACGATACATATTCCATACATATGTAGCAAAATTCGCAACTTCAACACATTTACTCCCGCAGAATCCCCCTGTCCCCTGGCTTCCATCATTGCGCGCATTTCACCGCAATTACTCACACGTGCCTTTCTTTTGTTAATAAGGAGTGCCAAGGTGGTCCCCGCTTAGGTATTACAGATTCAGGTTAGACGGTTCAAGAAAATATGCACGCTATCCGCCATCCGCAGAAGCACGAGAAAGGACAGGCCAACGTCCGCTACTCGAGTATTGCTCTCACGGTTAAACAATGGTCTTTCCCTTTCTTTTCCCTTTTTTTTTCCCGCCCATTTCATCGGATTCTCCCACTTCAAACTGTAACTTTCGAGAGCTCCGTCAGTACCGCAATCGCATCCTACCCTAGAGTACGATTCGATTACAGTAAACAGTACGGCAGGATATCGGCAGGAGTCCTTTTTGCCCCTCCTCACGTTTCACTAAATGCAGCCTAGGCTCGCGTGCCCCTCTTCCCAAGAGGTCAATTATAATACAGCTCAACTGCCAAACGTGCGTGGACACGTACTCCAACCGGACCCTTAACCTACCCCTCCCTTCACTCCAAAAGTAAATGTTTACATCTGGACTTACCCCGCCGCATTTTCGGGTATCTATCGTGATCTTGGCAACAAGGTTCACAAAAAACCCGCCTCCGTGGCGATTCGGTCCTTTGTTTTCTTTCTCAATTTATCCCTTTCTATAATTAATCCCTCCCTTTTAGCTAGTTCAATTTGCCTTTTTCCTCGGACAAAAGCATGTTCCCTTGCTTCCCCGCCTTTTGTTTTTCTTTTTTTGTGTTTCTCCCACCTCTTCCTCGTGCTTTTTCCTTGCTTTTCTCACCCACGAGATGGATGCTCCAGGCCGCACGGTACAGCAAGTTCCCTTACACGCTTCTCCCGCTGCCAGAAAAGAAGGAAGGTACAAGTACAGTACGAATTAGGAAGAGAAAAAAAGCTATTTCCTGCATATGCCTAACACGTTTCCGATATGATCAAATTGAACCCTGAACTCGGTGGATCCGGTCCTGGAAAAGGACGTTCCGGAAGGGTGAGAGATTCCGAATATCGGTGAGGTGGATCGGCGGGCAAACCAATCAAGTACTCGAGTAGTTAAAATGCACCATCTCATTGCCGTCATCACTATCACCATACTCTGTCAATTCGTCGCTTAGGGGTCAGCGAGTGTGAGTTTGCATTAGCATGCCGATCGAGCATACTCGAGTGCTTGAGAAGCTTGGTCAAAAAAGTATGTTTGCAGTGGGGGCGGCTGTATGCCTGTCGGACGGTGACGGCGTCCTCGCGCTTGGGTAATGATCAAACCTGCAACGCAGACAACTTACCAATTAACCCGAATAGTTATCACAAGTACCCGTAGATCAAGAAAACCCAATCACACCCCTCCCCCTCCTTGGTCTCTCTCTCCCACAGGCAACCCCCACGGACTTACAATAAACAGGGCGCACCACATCATGCCACAAAAGGAAATAATACCACGCCAGAGTATTCACCATACCTGCCAGAAAATATGTATGATAAACCCACCGCACACGACTAAAACCGGAGGTTAAAGGGGGGAACCGGGAATTCCCATGATAAAAGCAATATCCGGCCCTGTGGGTGCACGCTATCCTACCCACACCGGTAGTGTGTCGGCGCTTGCGAACACGACCGCTACAGTATTACACAGTCCACCACCAAATTTCGGCCCCCTACTCGGATCTTGGTGGTGTGAGACGGCAGCTGTGTTCGCAAAGGTTGCCCCTCTACAATTAGTCAACTCCAATGTACTGTATTATACTTCCCGCCATACATCAGAATACACCGTAATTCGCACTGCACCCGAAGCGCGCCACAACGAGCAGGTATAGCATACAAGGTGCCCTGCATGCATGCATGTGTATACCTGTACTGTACTCGAGTACTGTAAGCACATTGTCCTCAATGGTGTGGTCATGAGCCATCACCCGGCCATCCTTTAGTTCGTCCGATGTTCTAACTTTTCGAGGGGAAGGGAGCGAATCGGCAAATTGGGGGGTTGCGGAGTGTGTACGTGTGGGGTTGTGAGCGCGGTAAGTTGGCTTTTATTTTGGGGGGGGGGGGGGTAATGCAGGAACGGATGTCCTGTTTGGTGGTGGATTTGGGAAGTCGGGATAGGGGAGCGAGTTTTGGAAGGATGGAAGGGGGGGCATCTTAATTGCCATACTTATTGTGTCTGATTGTGTGCCTTTCTGGTACGGGTACAAAGCAGGGCTGTGAGGTTGTTGAGAAGGAAAGTGGGGGATATTGGGTACTTGTCTTCATGATAGATCACTCGGGTTTGATAGATGGCACGTATTGGATATCGCTGAAGTTGCATCGAAGAGACGTCTATGCGTCGTAGCACAAACCTACAAGAGAGGTTCTGTATATTCTAACACCTATCTATAATGCCCCTCCTGGAAAGCCATGGAAGTCACAACTATCACCCGCACCAATATACTTCCACCTCACATGAAGACTTACCACGTTGGACCGGCAGCTACATCTACAATTGCTTCATTCATTGGCTAAAAATAATCTTCTATGTGCTATAGTCCATTATATCTTCAAGTTATCCTATTGGGTATTTCATTCAAAGAACCAAATTTGTTCCAATAATGAGTTTAAGCACAATGGATTCATTACTCTAATCTTTGTCTTTATTTATGAGTTTCCTCTTAGGCTATACTATTACTTGTATTTTTTATTCATACTCTTATCCACTATCATATAAAGAATGTTCTGGTAACCTATATAACCTTACCCTAGGACTATTCTATACATATCAATTCTATAGCTTATAGGTTGTTCTTGGCATTCTAGCTTGATTTTGAATACTCACTCTTTCTTTTCTAGCTCTTTAGGTTCTCTCCTTTTAATATAAATTGCTCTCCTTTCTCTTTCTTTGTCCACCTTACTTTCTGCTTTTTTTATCAACCAATCAACCTTACAGAACTATCAATTTTGTATGTATACAATTGTGCAGACATATTTTATCCCCCCTATATGATTCCGTATCCTCTAAAATAATTCTATTCTCAGATCTCTGCTAATTAAAATTTTCTTCTATATCTAGTACAATGTAATAAGGTTTGAATTTACACTAATTTTGATTTCAATAGGAGAGACAACTTATTGGAATTCAGCAGAAATTGCTTGGTAAGTCTAATATGCAAATTACAGCACATTCAGGTTGGTAATTTTCATAAAATGTTACTAACCAATATTGTTATTTCAGATTTTTGGAAACAGATTCAAGATAGAGGTAATTACATAACTATATTCTGGCTAGTAGACTAATATCTATAGTGGAGAGTGGACAGGCATCTCAAACTTCAGCCCCTTTGGACCTTATCCGGTTATTTGGTTCTGAGTTTGCATACAAAGATATTATTATAGGACCATGTCTAATTATGCTAACTAGATACTTTAAAAATAAAAGGTTTTTGCAGAAGCTATTAAGGTCCCAAGAAAGAGCCAGACTATAGGTTTGTCTATAATATATATAAAAGAGTGTTTAAGTATTTACTATTGATTAGATTTGAGATTGGGTAGTGAGGCACCTTATAGCGGATGGAGAAATGCATTATCTATAATATAAAAATTCTGGTACAATATTCATATGGTAGTTTGAGTAAGACTATTCAGGAAGGACAAAAATAACTGAATAAAAGCAATACTAGAGATGTCACACAGCCATCTTGGCCACAGCTCATTGTTTCTAATTGCAAAGAATATAGAATTTCCTTCTTTTTTGATTGCTTGGTCTTTGGACTTACTTTGACTAATATTATATAGAACATATTTCCAGTGACCAATAATGCTTAGAGAACACATAGTTTGACTATAAAGAAGTAATTTGTAGGGTGGGTTCTACAAGGGAAAATTGATGGACTGAACTCATCTTGGTTGTTGCAAAATTGTATGACAAACTATATAGGTAGTAGATTATCAGTTATAGCAACTAGCCTTATTTATTTCTTTGTCTATAGTAACAATAGAGTGATTGGACAACTATTGTTTTAATTGTTGTAGCTTTTCAATAACCATATTGACTAAAGGACATTTAATGAGATTTACTAGTAGGCAGTATTAGGAGGGAATAGAATAGAAGATAGATAAGGTGCAGAGATAAGTATCCGAGTCGAGTATTATCACAAGCTGTATATAGTAGTATGTAATACTCTAATGAAAATATAAGATATCTTAATAATTGATATATGAGTTAAAAATGAATATTACACTGGAGAAATACCAGAGAATGTTTGCGGGTGCAGCACTAGAAGCTCAGTTAACATAAGGAGAGTAGGGGTAGGAGTACTGTTAAAGTGTCTGTTCAGAGCTGTTTCCATAATCAACCCTTCATGCTATTCTCATATTCAATAATCTATTTTTAAACTATTGATATTACTCTCACATATCTATTGAATCATTCTATGTTTTCAAAATACTGTTATAATGTAGTGGTTGACCAATAATTATTTCATAAATATTAAGTAATAAAATTGGATTCTATATCAAACCTAGTATTGGTTACAGGGAATGTTTTTATGAGTATCCCTGCACCTACCCCCTGCCTTTCCCACTTTCCAGACAGCTCCTATTAAAATAGTTGGGGAGAAATAAAGCCTATCTAGGGAATGAGTGGATACTCGCCCTGAATGGGGGCATAGCAGGGCTTGCCATAAAATATTCCCCTCAGGCCGGTTTAATGCCAGGGCATAACGAGGGTAAACCCTCTCTGCCCTGCTTATAACGAACTCTAATCAATCCTGAATTACAGTTATCATGGATCAAGGAATATTATGATAGTGCACATTTATTAGACCAAATCCTCCATCTCTCACAGTACTCTCTATCATGATCTCTCCGAAGAATGAATTACAAGGGTAAAAGCCACCCTCCATCCTCAACTGCAAAACAAAAGTGGTTTGCTAGGAATTTTACTATGATACTAGTAAATGCCCAATTCCATTCCCTTGGGAGGGATCTGAATGTGTGGTGGTCTCTTATTAAAGTAACCAATCAAAAGTCTTAGTGATGTGCCCCTTTCACACTAAAAACTGCCCTTTCAAGGGGTTTCTTACCCATGTTCCTCTAGCAAACCTGGATGGAAAACTTTCTAGAAACCACCTAAGTAGTTATATATATATCTCAAAATTATCCTCTATTAAATTTTATTTACAGAGTCTCCTGACACTTCCTTCTTCTTTTACACCTCATCAAAGATGGGAACATTGTTGGTCACTGGTTGCTAGGGCAATTATCTTAGTAAATTAGAGAAAATAATAACTTCCAAGAAATGGTAGAACTTTACAAGCTAGTAGGACTTTCAGTTGGTGATGAGTATACTTGAAATTAATTATGGGATATCACACAGATGAAGAGACTTTAAATCTGAAGTTTGGGGAAAGGAGATATAGTTCCTTGTTTGTGAGATATCAACAATTTAAAAGTGGAGCTTTAGCCCATTTTTCTTGTGAAATGGGGGAATCACCAAGACTTTTGATTAGTCACTTTAGTACTCACCAGTTCCTTAGTCATTAGACCCATCGGAACTGGTCGATAGTAACCTCTCCCGTTCAAATCTTTGAGAGTAATCCTCACCTTTGAATCAATTTTATCTGTATCATTGCCACGGGTACAAACATACCCTTGACACCTGACTCCAGTTTCTGGATAAGATGTGTGAATTGGTGAATGCAACCCACCAACCCTCAAAACCACAGACGTTTTTGACATCGAAATGCGATGTTCGGATTCGCTGGATCTTTATCCATCCGGGTATTAATATATCTTTCATTCCAAATGATTGAGAAGCAGGATGCAGATTCGGATTTCGAAGACTATGAGTTCGAGCTGTTTTGGTGCGGTGTCAGCAGTACTGCACCATACTCGGATCTACCAATGATGGCTTTTGTCCAAGACCCATATGCGAGTACCATACCTAGAGGAGGCATAGCCCAACACCTGCGAGCAGGGTTCCAGCAATTTATTGCAGCTCGTTACCGTGTAATCGGGCAAACCCGTTGTACCATATGTATGATACCCAATCGTGCTCCAGAAAGATAGGACGTTACTACTAAAGTCCCGTGGTGCCACAAGCAATGCCTTCGCGCACGGGCATAGCTCCGGACAGCAAAAATCGACCCCCCGTGTATTTTGAGTCCCTCCCCCCGAAAAATCCTCAAAAATCCTTTATAATAAATAAGCCCCCCCTCCCTCCCCATTTCCTGCAAGATTTTTCTCTTCCCACTCGCTCTCGATGGACTATGATAAAAACGTTCCTTTATCACAGCCCATCACTCGCCCATCCGTCAAAGGTGAGTACCAAACACAGAAAACCAGAACCAAGAACGGCAGGAGTGAGAAAGAAAAAAAAAAGGGAAACGAGCAAACAAACCCCCATATTCCGATAAATCCTATATTCAGCCCCACTCTTTCCGCCCACACAACTCCTGGATTTCTCCTTTATATTTTCCATCATCTCCTTGGATTCACGTGCGGATATTAACACCATTTCGAGCTCTGAGGCTTCACAGCGCTAAACTACCATACCGCACCCGCTGTGCGGTTTTCGCATCCTACCGCATGCCTGTAAGGAGCGAGTGCACAGAGCATGACTTCTAACCCAAAATTACAGAGAGCCTCTTACCCAAGACACCCAGGAGCATCAAGAGACCTGTATGAGATCCACCTCCAAGTTGAGACGAAATACACCCCCCCCCCCCTCCCCCATTAACCCCCTGGAACATAGCATCAGTCGAGATGAGCACATCTTCCGAGTTGGTATTCCAGATACCTACTATACCTCCTGCGGTGGGTAACACCCTCTAGTCCCCAATTAGCTTGACCCCCCCAGGATGCCGACTGACGCTTATAGTAGGTTATTCTTGAATGATCCGTTATGTGCATTACGCAGGGGGATTTTAAGAAATCCTGATTGGGAGGTTGGAGAACTTACCTTCGCGAATAGAGCTGTGGGGCTTAACTTGCCAATCCTGCTATATATACAATCGGGTGGCACAACTCGACTCTGGACTTTCTAGCTAGCTAGCTGGCGATCGGGGGGTGTACTCGAGTATATAGCAGAAAAGAAAAGAAAAGAGTGAAAATCTTTCTGATGCTCCCGTTTATCCCGGAAAAGCAACTATGGCCCCTTAAAAGGCTATAGATGTTTTAGCCATCCCCGCTCTGGAAAGGTATTATAGACTCTCCAAATTTATTGCCCCTGCAATCCTTTTTTTCTTCCCCCAGAAACGCGAGGTGTGGGTATGGGAGAGTCTCCAGTGGAAGACAGGATCGGCAGTCACCGGATAACTTTGGTGCCAAAGAGACAAGGTAAATACGTGAGTGTCACCGTCCAGGATGTTAGGGATAGCCAGATAAGAGGATCAAACGAATGATGGATTGTATCTAGAACTAGATTGACCCCAGGACACATATCGGAACTAGTACTATACATTACCGTACAGCACTTCCCGTGACGAATACTCTAGTCAACGTGATCATAACACAAATTTCAATACGAGTCCATCCGTCCATCTATCCGCGCACTCGACGATACCAGAATGTGTGATATTAAATATTTAGGCCCGTCGGACGCTATTTCACAACACAACGATGGATTGGTATTATAGGTTGACTTAGTAAAGCACTGCATTGCGGGAAAATATCCTCTCTTTACTTACACGATGTCAAAAGCGTCATAAAAAATAAAAGACACCATCCAAATCACATCTGAATTCATTCATTCCATGCCGTACTCCGACCCATTGGGACTGTCCAAAATTCAGTCCAATACGCCGACCCCAACAGTCCACAGCGAGACAAGCCAAAACAGTAACGTATAACCCAAGTACAATACTCCGACACACGCCGTTTATACAGTTTATCATGAACAAACGGAACGAATCCCAAAGGTAGGAAATAAGTTAAAGAATAAGACATAGTATGAATAGAACCTTACAGCAACCCTTACCAACGAAAGGAATGAGAATGAGAATGAGAATGAGAAACTCCTTGCACCCTAGAGTATAGTAACGTACAGTGGAGTATGTAAAATTAACGTAAAGCAAAGAAAAGAAAGACAAACAAAAACAAAAGTAATCCCACACCAATTATTTCGCGTAGTCTAGAAATTCTAGGAAGAATACAACCCAGTAAATGCACCCCCTCGCCCTTCGACATCACAAAGTCCACGAGCCTAATACCTCTCCCCCAACAAACTGCTCGACGCGACAAAACTGAAGCCGCCAAACAAGCCTTCCTCATCCTTCTCTTCGTCTCCCCAACCAATCACGACTGGCGGACTCAATCCCAATCCTGTAAAATCCGTCGAGAAATTTTCCGCGAGCTCGGGATCGGTGATGAGCGGTCTGATCGGCGGTTCAATCTCTCTACGCTCCAACTTCCCCCAGTCAATCTTTCTGAAAAATCTATGATTCTTGATCGTCTGCAGGTCCTTGGGCATGTTGTACCCCAACCGCTTCGTCGGGTCCTTGCGTAGCAATCGGGTAATCAGGTCCTTCGCGTCCGGGGATAGAAAGTACGGCAGGCTAAGTTTCGCGTTGATGATCTTGTGGGTAATTTTTGCCGTGTTGTTTCCTGTAAAGGGAGGTCCACCGGTCATCAAGTCCACAGCAAGAGCACCGACGCCCCACCAATCCACTTCAGCACCATACTCCCGTTTGCCATCGCCACTGAGGATCTCCGGGGCCATGTACTCGGGTGTACCTAGGAAGGAGCGGCAACGTGAGTCATCTGTTTTAACCTTGCTGAGTCCGAAGTCAGTCAGGAGGAGATGACCTTCCGCGTCCAACAAACAATTCTCGGGCTTCAGGTCCCTGTACACCACCCCAACGTTCTGGTGAAGATGCGAGAGAGCAAGGACGAGCTCCGCGAGGTAAAATACGGCCGTGGTCTCCGGGAAGAAAGTTGACAAAGCCAGGTGCAAGAAAAGCTCGCCGCCTTGAGCATACTCGAGGATCAAATAGAGTTTCTCCTTATCCTGGAAGGCATAGTAGAGCTTGACAACAAATGGATGGCGGACGGACTCAAGGATCGCACGTTCGGTCTTTGTCTGCTCAACCATCTTCTTATGGACCACCAAACTCGCCTTTTTGAATTGTTTCTGTGCGTAGAGCTTTCCAGTGGTCTTATGACGAACCAAAAAGACAGTTCCGTAGCTATCACACTCTCAGCACAACTCATGTCAAAGCGCAAGATCCAAATGAGCTACTCACGTTCCCTTGCCCAAACACTTCAAAGTCTCAAAATCCTCCGCATGCATCTTCCGTCTCTGGTCCAGGCCCGAACGAGACGTGGGACGGGAATTAACATCCTCATCAATATAATCCTCATCCAACGCAATCTCATACGTGCCCATATCTGCTAGAACATCCCCATTCTCCGACGCAACAGAAGTATCACTTCCAGATTTAACAGACACCAAATCTCCGGGATGCGCCTGGCCCAACAGCGACGAAAGCCCAGATCTGCGTGGCGGGGAGGATGATCTCGAACTCGACGGAGAAGGAGTAATATTCCTTTTGACGAAATTCCAATCAGGACTCAATCCACCATCATCGACCGGAACAACCGCAACCGGTTCGTCCTTCTTCCCCTCGCCCTTCTTCCTCCCTTGTTGTTGTTGCTGCTGTTGTTGAACCGAGCCAACACCGTTCTTCTTCTTCTTACTCTTAGACCTCTTCTTCCTCTTCCCACCACCACTCTTCCCCTGCGCCCTCTCGGAATCAATATCCCCAGCATCACTCGGAGCCCGCGACGAAACCTCTGAGTGCGGGAACAGCGCCGCCAACCCTCCAGGCACGCCCGGAGAAAGCTTAGCTGCAGCAACAGCAACAGCAAGACTACTCACGCTCCCAGCACCCTCGACATTTGCCGCAGCGGTAATACTCGCACGACGACGACCACCGCCAAAACCGTAAACTGGCTTCGTCAAGGTCGGAGAATCAAGGTCGTGGGGGAGAGGGTCGTGGTCGAAGGTGAAGATATCCGCCATTTCGCTTCCCTTTCCCGTTTAGGGTTTTTCTCGTTTGTTTGTTTTTTGCTTTTTTCTTGTGTCGCGCGGGTTTGGTGTGAGGGCCGTGTGTAGCCGCTAAGGGGGTGCTTGGCGTGGATGTGGTGTGTTCTAAAATTAAAGGGGAAAGAAAGGTACCGCAGAGGAAAAGGCAAAAGGGCAACGCTTTTTTTTTTTTATTTAAGAAAAGAAAAGAAAAGAATTAGAGGGGGGGTAGGAAAAAAATTGACACTCTTTGGCCCCGGGTATTCAATGCGCACCGTAGGGTTGTGCAGAACGAATGCTCGTGTGTGTGAACGTATTCCCTTGCGACGCCTTGCTACGGCAACTTGCTTGCTTGCTTGCGTAGGTGGGTATAGTATGCTCTCTATCCTTTGGCAACCTAGCCGAAGGGAAAACAGGAAATCCTCCACGAGTTTCCCTCAGCGACAAATAGAACGTACTATCTTCTTTCAGGATTCACTTCAAGGACGTAGTGCGACGGCAAGGAGCAGGAGCAGGAAGGCTGGAACGTGCACAACAGAAGAATTAACGGGAAATTTGTAGGAGAGCGAAACTTCCATGAAGAACTATGATTTATGAGGGTGGGGAGGTTCGTTTTGGCTGGGAGTGAGAGAGAGAGAGAGAGAGATGAGGATCTCGTTCGTTTTGGGGGAGTAGCTTGATTTTTTGCGCTGGCGTGAGCTGGCGGGTGTAGCAAAGAAGGGAGAGGCAAGAGGAAGAGGAAGAGAAGGAAGGGAAAGAGGTTTGGTCCTGCGCTCGAGTAGGGGTTTATGTAGTGTGTGTGTGTGGCAGGCTGGTCCTTGCTTGCTTGCTTGCTTACCTTTTTCCCTGCCTTAAGTGTCGCAAATGAACGAACTTAATCCTAATATGACAGTACATAACCCGCTCGAGTAACCAATAATAATAAAACAATAAAAATCATTCAAGTTAATTGAATACCAGTAAGTTAAAACTCGAGGGCAGCTCGACATACAATACAGTACCTCCTCCGCACCCTTCACTGTATCTCACAGCATGATACCTCCAACCCCCCCCCCAAAACACATTTCTCACTCCGACTCCATCCCACCTTGACCCCGCCTCCAACCGCACTAACGCAAACTAACCCTCTCATCCATACATCACCGCACATAAAAATCCCCTCTCGGCAGGCCAAATAAAAATGCGGGGCTATGATACAAGTATTGCTGAATGAGGGGAATAGCAGATTGGTTCAAACCCACTCGAACCATACCCGTTACGGGTAAGAAGTCGCAGTACTGCAACTGGTTACCGTACTTGGATGTGGAGTGAGGGATAAAAGAGGGCGAGAAAGGGGATTGATGGTAGCGTGTGTATTGTTTCCGGTTATGCTGTTGTTGCCTCCAAGTATTACCGTTCAAGTATACTACTAGACGCTCAAGAGGGTCATAGGGGATCATTCGTAGATAGAATAGTAATACACGACCTTTCAAGTCGAGGCGAGGAAGTGGGAGACGGTAGTGCCTCAAATCATCCGACTTCTAAAATATACCCACACTACATGTAATGCGGGGGTCAGTTGCGCAGTACAGGTACGGGATACTACCTCAACCACCACCTATTCACAGACTTATATCAAGGTAAAAATAAATAGGGCTGATTGTAACACTATGCGGTGGAGTAGCATCACCCCGACATGGCTCTCCCGGGACGGGGCTTGTAAGCCCTAACAAAGGGTTCCTTTTGCAAGCATTGCGCTATGATGCAGACTATTGTACCGATATATCTGGAAAGCGGAGAGCAGACTTGCTGAGACTAACTCACTAACCTAGCGCCTACTGCATTTCAAGAAATGCCAGGGTGGGCTTAAAGCAAATCAACAAAGCCTCAACTCTAGGTATACTAAACACTAGCATGATAGAGCCCGCGAACAGTAGCAAAAGTGATAGTAGTTTCTACATTCTATCGAAACAACAAGGCACCTGTATATACAAGCCCCACCACCGCATAAGAATCATTTAGACTCCTCCGGCACCAAACTCCCTACATTCTCCACCGCTCTCTCAGGCTCCCCTTTGAAATAGACAAAAAGTCCCTGCAAACTGGCGGCACTAACCCCCCACTTGCCCTCGAACGCGCCCGCCACCTCCAACTTCTTTACAAACTCCTCCTTCAGCTCCCCCCTCCTAGCTAGTTCCTCCTCACTAACCGCCCCATCCACACCCTCCCGGCCATAAAACCTGTCCCACATAACCTCAACCACCTCCCTCCCCGCATACCCAATCTCAGCCTTAACATCAACCCTCCCGGGCCTAACAAGCGCCTCATCCAGTCTCTCGGGATGATTCGTCGTCATGACCACGATCCGCTCCTCGCTGCTTGCAACACCATCAAGAGCGTTCAAAAGCCCACTGAATGTAACATTCGCGCCGCGATACCCATCCTCCTCGGTCACGACCCTCCTACGGCTAAAAGCGGCGTCAACATCCTCCAGCAGAGCGATACTCCGATCGGGCATATTGGACAGCAAGTGGTTCAGCCGATCATCCGTCAGCCCGCGCTCGCTCAGATTTAGCACGCAAATCCCGTAATCTAGTTCACCCGCTAGTGCCTGCACGAACGAGCTCTTCCCCGTGCCGGGTGGACCGTAAAGGAGGTATCCTCGTCGGTAGGGTATCCCGCGATCATGGTACCAGCGGGCAGAGTTCAGGAAGGACTTTACGTCAGAGAGTAATTCCCTGCTGAGGCCGGGCTTCAGCACAACGGAGGATAATGGCCGCTTACGCCGCGGCCGGCCGAAGGGCTTCCAATCTGTCGACCAAGAGGTGTATATTATGGTCTTGCCTTCTTCCAGCTTCACAGCTAGGTCCCTGGCCTCCTGCAGTAGCGCTGGGAAGACGCTCCGGGATGTGAAGAGGGTGGTTATGGTGATCAATTCCCAGGGTGTGCCGCGCTGGAGGTCCACCCGCTTTGCGTCGCGCTCGCGATTAACCCTCAGAAAGTTCCCGCGGAAATTCAGCAAGTGTCGACCGGTTCCGGGCAGTAGTGTGAAATCGGTGGAAATACCGCCCGAGGCGTGTTGGATGTATTTTGTCTCGACGGCGAGGTGGCGTGGGGCCGGGCGGAAGGTCGTTATCCACTCTAGTAACGATTTAGATGTTGACCGGGACGGTGGGGAGGAGGAGTTCTGTGACATCCAGTGCAGAAACCAATCGTATGACTTATCCGTCGAAGGTATTTCCAATGTCACGAGCATTTGGTTGCGGAGATGTGTGCTTAGGCTCGCAATTGACTTGCGGGCGAGCTGTGCGGCTGCGGTTAGGAGGATTATGCCTACTCCCTTTGATTCTCGTCAGCCTCAGGCTCCCCGCTGCTCTCCCATGATCGCGGGGGTGAGGTTGTGGGAGAGATACTCCTGTAAAAAGCGGATTCGAACCCAACTGGCTCATGAGCCCGCTGTCCTCACTATCCCTACCGGGTGCATCAGCTGCCGAACCCGTAGAGGAATCCCCCCCCCGATTATTGCCAACCTCCCCCCTGGCTGGCGGCTTCGAAAAAAGACTCCCGATGTTCATATTGTCGTCGGAGAAAATGTGGGGTGCAAAGTGAGGAAAAATTAATTTATGTAATCCTTGTTCCCCACTATGCGACAGCGGAGCCTCACGGTAAATTTAGGGTATGATATCACGGGTGCCAGGGGTTGTTGGTTTATCGTCATTCCTTATCACTCAGGCTCGTGTCATAGAGATTAGAGTGGGCGAGGTGGTCATGGGGTGGCTCGGGGAAGGGAACGCACTGTCCGCCCCGGAACAGAATCAGCGATACGATGGTATGATACTCGAGTACGGTAAGGTTAGAAGGCTTAAAAGTGCTCGATCCAAGGGTGTCGGGTGGGATGTGCGAGTCGCGTTGTGCTTCGAATATCGTATATTCGAGAACTTACAGTACTGCACAGTACCCACACAATCCGGCAAAAAACACAGAACACCACGACGGCATACCGACAGTAATTACTACGATACTGCTAGGTACAGCAAGAAAACATCTACAAAAGTTTTTCGAGTGCGAGTCTACATCCGCCCCCCTCCAATCAAAGCTAGGCTTAAGGGACCAAGGAATAACCACCTGGACTATGACAATCCCAAACAGGAACACCCGACGTCAAAACACCAAGAACAGATATTGTACCGCCCGACAGTATGCCAAGCGGGCTGCCTCCATGAGCCCAACCCCTATTCCACTCCCTCCACTCCCTCCCCTCCCGTGTCACACACGTCCAAGTCCTCGCACCACCTTCAAACCCCATAATACCACAGTACGAGTATCCAAGTAGCAAAAACATCTCCGACCCCCGCCCCCTGGCGCGAGCCCGAAAACCTCTATTCATCTATCCACAACGCTGCACTACAATACAAGAAAAAGATCCGGAAGTGATTTCGATTGGTTCCCTTCCCTCCACGCCCACTCTACTACGGTATGATATCCCGAGAACAGGTGTCTACACTGACAAATAATGGAAAAAGGGCATAATGGCAAATAAGGTATATATAAAGCTTCTCGGTAGAAACAGAGTAGTGGAAGAGAGAAGAAACGCCCGGAAGAAATCCCCATGCAAAGTAAGTATTTATAAAAAGAAGGCAATGAAAAGGGGAGGGGGGGTAAGAATAAGAATGTATGAACAAGTAGGTCGACAGACAAGCAGATACGGAAAATAGGTTAAAAGTTAGAAGTTAATGATGATGAATGATGACGAAAACACCAATAAGAAGGAAGATAATAATGCCGCCGGCCCCCAATAGAGAAAGAAGAAAAAGGAGAAGAGGAAGCGGAACAAAACAGATGGAAAAAGGGAAAATTACATTTCATACTTTATCGTGTGTGGTACTTTATGATGATGGCCTCCCTTAGTTAATTCCCAACATATGACCCGGAACTAGGAAACGAAAGAAAAAAAAGAGAAAGCAAAAAAGGGGAATATAAAGCAGACACCAAACTTTTGGTTGCAGTAAAGGAGACCGAAAAAGCAGGAAGAGATGTGAGTTAGGAGAAAAAGAGACCCTCGCCTTGCCTTCAAAGACCCAAAAAAATCAAAAGGAAAAAGAGGATATAAAGCGAGAAAAAGCTGGTTTCAAGATCAGAAAAACACCTAAGCTATGTCTTCACTAAGATCTTTTTGAATTTCCTGCTGAAATCGTGATGGCCGTGAAGTTGCAATGGCCCTCCAAAATGATTCCGAAGCGCCTGATCATCCTTAGAAGCCCTGACTCCTCCCTTTGCAATTGCTGCCCGCTCTGCCGCGAAGGCGTCCCTGCGGTCTTGTCTCCGCTGGTCGATGGTTTCTTGACTGATATGCCCAAAGCCATTTCTCCGACGATAGCACGCTTCGATGATAGCACCTGCGTCGATGAGGCGTCTTGGGATTGTCTGAACAACTTGGAAGATCTCCATCGGGTCATTTACAGCCCTGATTTGCGGCTCACCGGTCTTGAAGATAGCGAGAGCAATTCGGAAGAGAGTCTTTGATCCCTCGCTATGGTTCGAAGAAAAAAGGTCAGCACGCGTCAAAAACGGGTAATAGAGTATGAAAACATACTAAAACAAACAATCCCAAACTCGGAGGACACTCTCAATGGGCAGTGATCCAATAAACCCGCTCATGAACCACGAAGAAGTGCATAGAGTAACCGGCGGCAACCTTGCAGAGTCAGGGTCAAAATCGCTACCGTCGAGATCGCCACCAATCTTGGCCCAGATATTAGGCAAACTCTCCCGGACACTCATCATAAGCACCCATTGATCAACACTAGAACCTTCCAAGTTTACCTCATGGGTTCCAGGGAGATGAGTGTGGGTAAGGATATACAGCATCCAAAAGGCCTTCTCCTCGCTCATAAACAGCAACAAGAGACCAGCCAAAAAGTTCAAGCTCTGACAATAACCGATTTTAGGAACATGAAGCGAGAAGGCAACCAAGACTCTTCTCAATTGTTGTACGATCGGTGTCTCCATCTGCTGCTGTTGGATCTTAGAAAGTCTTTGGGCTCCTGGGGAGGTATCGGGCTTGAATTTTATAT
>Ga0307509_10000707_pt1 | contig 56975 bp, 76 predicted proteins | sample 10_EM_MG_FD_202245 | JGI IMG/M metagenome (GOLD analysis project Ga0307509, IMG submission 202245) | Populus trichocarpa ectomycorrhiza microbial communities from riparian zone in the Pacific Northwest, United States - 10_EM | ecosystem: Host-associated > Plants > Roots > Unclassified | place...
GATAGAAATCCCACCAACCCGCACGCCAGTTTTTAGTTCCATTCTCAGGCGCTTTCCCTTTTGGCGGGGGTGGTCCATTGCAATCGTCCATAGTATGTATCTCTGCTTGGTGGCTTGAGTCCTTTGCCTGGACGTGAGCTCATGATCCTGGACAATTTCCCACGAGCTGTCCATGGCGACCATTACACCTCGACAGATTTCGAGAACACTGGGCGGCATTGAGACTCAAGTTTTCATGCAATCCTTTATAGACCGGGTTCTTGTCTTAGTGACGCAAGTGGGCAAAGTTGGAAATTTGGTGCTGCTTGTTTCCTTAGGATTGATATATTTTTGATCACTGAACACCAGGACGGACGACAGATACAAGCTTCGATACCTGCAACTGCATCTCTTCTTCCGACATGCACAGACCCATCTCAACTAAATGGCACTGTCTTGCAGGAGCCTTCTCCTGCCATTCAATTAACGTCACTGTTAGGGGTTGCACCTTCTACAGATCTGCAAACATTGCAATTCCTATATGCAGCACAAATTGCAACAATAATTTGGGCCGAAGAATCACAAATGGGGTTGGAAAGCTTTCGACGGAGCGTGATAATCGGTCTTGCATTGGCCAAGTCAAACGAAAGGGAGACCGGCGAAGGAAGCCAACGAGAAGTCTTTGAAGGGGTTATGTCAATGGTACACATGCTTTTGAAAGGAAAATAGGGCCGAGCGCAGATGTTTCGGTTGTCATAAGTGATCTAGTGCTAATATTTCTGCCCTTCGCTTTTCCTGAAACCTTCTGTACTTCCATCCAAAGAGCTCAACAAGCCTATCCCCATCGTGTCTTGCTGTTCTTGGGTGGATTTCATCGAGAAAAAAAGCGAAGACGCCCGTGAAGATGCCGAGGAAAGGGTCTAAACCTCTGTGAATGGTGATGGGTTAACAATTCTCTCGAGGAAAAACACGACGAACCGCGTCAACAAGTAGTGTGGCATGAACGCAACGTGATCGGGGCACTCAGGAAAGCTGAGCGGCCCTTTGACCCGGTCAAATTTCATTCAGACACACATTCATTTCCATCTTTAGCTTCCTCGCAGCGTAGCCTACATGTCAGCAGCCGCATTAGAACGCCAAATACGTCCCATCTACGGTGAGTACCGGCTCTTTCCTGGAGTCATTCAACTCAGCCCTTCCTGTAGATGCGTTGGACACTGGATCAAACAAGTCTGCAATCGTGGCTTGCAACAAGTTACTTAAAAAACATCCCAAAAACGATCTAATAAAGGTTAGCTCAAGTTAGTTCTCACTTGCCATTGTCACCCCCCATCTGGATGTAAATAGTCTTTGAAGGCGCTTGCCCTTGTCCGTTCCCAAAAGGTTGAGGAGTCACTTGTATTATGCGATGAGGTATTAGAGGCGAAGCCTACAGATGATGGTATTTTGACTGCCATGATGCACGCACTCCGAGGCCTGGGTAGACGTACGTTTTCACATCTAATTTTATCATCTAGTTCATATTTCGGCTACAGACAACGACATGGTCATCATGTTTGAAGAGGCTTACAAGAAGCATCCTACAAACGAGGACCTAGGTTGTCAAACTTTTTTTGCCAATGTTCGAGCGAGTCATTGGAAAGCTGCTCATCAGGCACGTAAATCATTCATACCAATCGTCGATTGACCCGCTCACTTAACTCACAAGATCGCTATGCGAATGTTTAAGCAATTCCAAGATGATCGATACTTATACTGGAGTGTCGTCAGCGCTATGCTTCAGGTCTGTGCGAGGTACTTTGCATTAAGGTTCGAATTTACGAATTGACCTAACTCGCAGGCGAAAGACACCAGTACACCTGCAGTGATGCGCCCAATTCTTTTTAAATTGGCTCACCGGCTGATTGTATCTTCTCCAACACCGTCCTATGTGAATGCCGATCGTTTCCACCTTCATCTTTCCATTTTGCGCGAGCTAGATCTCCATGAGGAGGTCCAAGGGCTGCTCGACAGTGACATTGGGAAAAATATATGTGCTACCAATCTAACATGTAACGAGGCCCGACGCGATATCTGGCTACGTCAAGGGCGGCTACAACAAGAAGGTGAACGCGCCCGAAACCGAATTGTTGTAATGAAGTAAGAAATCTGACATCAACCGCAATCGATATACTTAACAATTCCACAGTGATAGGAATTGGTCGGAGTTTTTGGCAGTCCTTGACGCCACCCTTCTTGATGCCACTCACCCCTCCGTCCCTACATCAACAGAACTTGGAAGCAGCAAAGGCACCTCGGCTAAAATTCAACTCGCACAAGATTTATTCTTGGATGTTACCAGGCAGGATCGCTTAAAGGATCGCTCAGGTCACCTTGCGCTCCTGGAACTCGAGAGGCGAGTGCGGGCTCATGGATTATCACAAGGTCTGTTGACCACCTCTCCTGGCCGAATTTTGGACCCTCTCAAGTCTTATCTGGCAGATTCGACTCGGCTGATCACATTATTAAAAGAGTACTTTGATAACTTTGGAGACAAGGCATGTTGCTTTGAAGACCTCAAACCCTTTCTCGATCTTGAGGAGTCGGACTTGTCGCAATTTACTTCTTTCCTTCAAGTTGTTCCCACCGTCTTCGTGAGTTGATAACGATTATACAATAGTGGGCCTCTTTGATCTGATGACCTGTTATAAGACAAACGTCTCTGAATTACGTCGATTGATCAACTCTTACAAACTGTTGCGCTATACGCTGGTCGAATTGGATATCACAGTTGATGCAGAACTGAAACGCGCTACAGCATACATAAAAGCATACTTTGAAGGACTTCCCCTTGGTGCTGGACTTCCCTCAACCGAGCTTCAACATGCGGACGACTTTGTTCTGCTCGCCGGAAATACCTTTGTAAACCTTTGGAAGCTGACAGGCGACGATTGTCACCTTCTAAATGCTATCTACCTACTCGAATTCGCTGTGACCAAGAGCAAGCAATCATTCTTGACACGACTGATCTTGATCAGAATATATCGCTTACTGGGTTAGTTTCCATCAATGTCAATACCAAATCATGCACTTGATTTCCACCTAGGCGCTCCTGCATTGGCGTTGGAACATTACCGCACTATGCAGATTAAACAGGTTCAGCATGATACCCTTTCGCATCTAATTCTTTCCCGAGCAACCGCCTTTTCTCTCGCCTCTATTGGGGATTTGACTCTCGCCACAGAGTGTTTGGAATCAACCCAAATTTACGTGAGCAACTCCCAGGAGGTGTGATTTGTTCTGAATGATTCACTATTCTACGCTTCTGATTCCTGCTCAGACAGGAGACTTCGTCGTTCGGGCCTTCCAATCAGAAAAATACTCGCAGGTTTGGGAAGCTCGTTAAATAATGATCCGCTGTTCTTCATACACATTCCTCTGCCAGATCCCCGAATTTATTTCCTTTGAAGATCAGCTTGACAATTCTCTGCAACGCGACACCGTAAAAATCGAGCATCTCCGAATGAGACTCACTCATGAATCCATCAGTTCCGACATTATAGATATGGAACTAATAGAGCTGAAGTTCATTTTCGACCGGAGTAAGTTTTTCTAATATATTACTTACCTTTGAAATTCCTCAATTGGTAAAGTTCATCATGACAATCGGGATTTCGCGATTCTTCCCAACTACCAGCCCAAAATTTCACAAGGTCTCAACCAACAAACCCTACTTTTCGGCAAGCCCGAAGGTGTACGTACCGTGGAATCTGTTCAGCAGAGGAACTCAATCATTTTTAGCATGGCTGGCTACAAACCTTCCTGAAGGTCTATATCCGAGCATTCCAACAAGCCAGTGATCTCGACGACACAGTGGAAGAAAAGCTGCTCATTGGCGACCGTCCAAAGCAAACTGCTGATTTTGATAAGAAGTTATCCCTGCGGGATAGGCTTCTTCAACAGAATCCAGAAGAACTAACCAATGTAAACAGTATCCCACATTCCCATCTCCTTTTTGTTGCTAAACTTTACCAGCTCACCTCTGATGAAGCCAAGCTCGTCGAATACGCCCGTGCCTTGGCTGACTGGCTAGAACCTTATCACAACTATGCGCGACCCCCACCGTCTGTGGTTCTCGCTGAAGCTGCAAAGCAAACTGAGTTGAAGACTGGACACCCTCTGAAAGGCATTGAAATTCCTACTATAAATCCTACTAACGGTCACCCTAAAAAAGACGAGGAACCCCCAACGATTCAAGAAGCCCCAGAGATTGTACTGAACTATTTCGATGGTGATTTGAGCTTGCATTCATTGTCCACAGCGCCTTACTATACTACAGGTATCAGGGCCAGGTTAAACAACAGAAAGTCTCATTCCTCGCCAACTGAACTACTTCATGTGGCAACAATTGCACAAGAAGTAAGTGTATTGCGTTTCGCCATTCACTTGTTTAAACATCGTACACCTCAGGCTTTCCTTCTGTTTGTTGTCCAAACGTCGCGCTTCAAATCGCCGTCTGTCGTAAAAATCAACAAGTTGAGTAGTGTAAGTTTTTGGTAGCTCTTTCATTTCACATCTTTGACGCTTTATGCACAGCTTGTCGCAACCTTCAAGTGTCTTCGCGTCGCCGCGATCTCTGCTCTTAAAGATATTTCGGCCATCCTTATAAAACGAGGGGAACTCGATGGATCGAGTGAGAGTCTGAGCGCCTGTATCAAGATCGGCGATCCCACTTTTGGATCACAAGTGAGCTGCCTTTTTTTAACGTGAGTAAGTCTCAATTAAATTGCCTTAGATGATCGACCACGACTTTGTTTTTGTCCATGCAAAAAGGGTCACCGACTCCCGTCGGAAAGTGCTGGAGGGCGTGGGCAAGGGAATTGCGCGCATCTGCATGGCCTATGCATCGTAAAAAATATTACACAACTTTCCAGTGGTCTCTACTACAAATCTAACCACCCCCACTCCATGTAGCGTAACCACAGCAGCTTGATAGATGTTTGTATCCTCTTAACTACATCGTTAATAAGTACTATACAACAACTACGACGGGTGTACTACAGACAAGCTTCGATCTCTGACTTGCTTGCCAGTCGGTGCTCTCGAATTCGTTGTCGATTGTTTCTTCAGATTGCATTTGTCATCCGCCAGACTTGAAGCATTCGTCGAATGGGAAAATACTCCTTGGATCTTTGGGAGCCTTCAACATTCGAGAAGGCAGATCATGATAAGGGGTGGCTGACGATACAGTCGCATCGACACGTCGCGTAACGCGTTTGTGACAACCCCCATTTCTTTCCTGGCCCTCAAGCGCATCATTACTATGAGCCAATGTAAGCCTTCATATTATAGGCCATTATTTGAAGCTTACATTAAAACTCAGATGATAACAATTACTACGGAAGTGGAGGGGGCGGTGGATATCTTCAGGGTGGTTCCCCGTTCAGTACCAGTGGTAGCCCAGGTGGAATGAGAGTAGGTCATGGACCGTGTGGAGTGAAATCCGCTAAAATCTGCCTCAGAGATCCGAGGCCTCCAACTCTCTAAGGCCCTTTACTATATCTCAGCTAAACAAAGCCTCTCAAGCGCATACCGATGCTGAATGGAGGATTGAGGATGTGGAGATCGGCCAGGTGACCGGAATACCTATTTGCATCATATCTTGACTGAAGATCAAACATAGGTGACAGTTGTTGGACAAGTTGTCTCCATTCAAAAACAGGCTACAAATTGTCTGTACTTGGTCGACGATGGCACAGGCCGAATAGAGGCGCGTCATTGGGTCGATTCCACAAATGAGGACGAGGGCTCAAAATGGGGCGGAATAGAGTATACCTCCTCCTCCAGCTTCAAATTATTATCTTACCTGCAAGCCTTCATAGGGAACGCAGATACGTTCGGGTCACTGGCGGTCTGAAAAACTTTGGGAAGAAGAGATACATTAACGCGACCCACATTCGCGACGTGAAAGATCCTCATGAAACTTATTTCCATATTTTAGAGGCCATCGCTGTGACACTAATGATTGATCGTGGACATGTGTGTTGTTCAACAGTCTTGCTTTAGTTATAACTGATTTTGACTAATACACATAAACAGCCCTCAAACCCTAATCTTGCTTCTCAGGCAAAAGCAAGGCAGAATACCAAATCTGACCTATCTGCATATTCAGCGCAGAGCAACTCTACAGGTTTGCCCGATCAGTTCGGACATTTGCCGCCACTCCAGCGCGCCATTATCAACTTCATTATTTCTCAACCACCCCAAGAAGAAGGCATCCATGTCGCTGCCATTGCAAAAGCCATTCGTGCAAGTGGCGAAGATGCCCACAAGATCAGGTAGGTGTTGATGTACCCTAATTTCCTACCTCGCCAACCGATCATAGTGATGCACTGGATAAGCTGATGGACGACGGCCATGTTTTCACGACGATTGACGACTCACACTTCAGTGTTTCACTTTGATGCCATTACACCGCAAAATCTTAGCGTTTTTGGTCCCAGAATAAAAGTAAATAACACAAGCTAGTATCAGTGCTAAGCTTTCTTCTGCAACAATACATCTTGCCCTTCATGTCCATATGCACTAATAATGGGTTGGCAACAAGACGGAATAGATCAAAAAGTGTACAAAAGATCAAAATTATTCTTCAGCAAGGAGATCATGCACTTCATCCTCTTCTTCAGAATCTGGGTCCATTATCGAGTCGTAGGGTACTTCGCCACTCAAAGCTGATGAATTTGCAGTATGGCTGAGCAAATCACTAATCTCTTTGTCAAGCTCAGCCTCCTCCACCTTGACGGATTGTCTATAATATGCCCTGGATCAGATGTTTCAACTACGCCCTGTCCTGGTTTATATACTAAAATCCAACTCACCCTGTCTTGCGGGCTGGTCCTGGTGCCGTTTTTGCTTCGTACTCCTCACTATCAGAACTTATGACAACAACCTGGATGGGCTTCTTTGCAGCTCTGTACAGATATCATCAGCCCATCTAGCATTCAATTCAATTGTGATCACATACGCTGTTCGTTTTGGTAAAGCACGTCTTGGGACAGGTTGTGGCAGAGGTGAACCTCTCTCTGTCGAAACGTCGTCGTCACCTTCCTCGTCAAATGATAGACGGGCTCGTCTGAAGTGATTAGTGCGTCGACGAAGGAGGAAATCCGCATGGATTGGACTCACTTGTTCCTATGCTTATTCTTGCCTTTCCTGGGATCAGGAGACCTGGACCCGCTCTCCGAGGTTGTGGTTGGGAAGCTATCAGAGCGTCTAAATAACTTGTTGAGTCCCGAGTACTGTTGCTGTAGCCCAACATACCGCTTCCTGTTTCTCCTGGGGACATCAATATCATCATCATCCTCCATTGGAATCATACTATCGAGGAACATGAATAATTCATTGAGTTCCTCAAGCTTCCTGAATTCATCTTCACTAAAATGTTCTAATTGATCCTTGAATTTCTTGGTGATTAAGGTTTCGAACTTGGTGAAAGCATTGTTGCAGACAGAATCCCGCAGAGGACGACGCTGTGAGGGCGAATCACGATTCATCATCTAGCCTGTGATGGACTATGAGGCGAACTCACCGCACGTAAATTGTCCATCAATAATTTTAATGATCGGATTTTGTGATCGTCGACAACATCTGGAATGTACAGCTTGTTTAAGAGCTGACACAGCACCTTTTTATCCTCTTCTGCATCTAGAATGAGAATATATGAAAGAAACAGGTTGCGTAGACGCACTTTCAACTTCCACCTTAAGATCATTTCCAAATAAAATTCTTATGATATCTTCCGCCATACCGATTTGGATGCATTCATCGGCATCCATTCTGCTGTGGTTACCCTTGGCTTGACTGAAGTTATGTTTATAAAATTACTTCACAAGATAAGCGCAGTGGCTTACATGGCCTGAAATTGAACAGGATCTGTCCAGTCGACAAACATAGCTCCGACTTGTGCAGAACTTATAATCTCTAATCCATCATCGGATTCCCTGGAAGATTTTCTATCTTCGCAGACGTCCAGAAAGACAATGATAAAAATCTAGTAAAAGGGATATCAGGAAATTTTATAAGAAGCTTAGGAGAGTGTGTCACCTCGCCCATTCTTCGTTGGTTCTCGGGGGACGAATAACTATACATCTGGAAGAAAAAGGACAGCGCCTGCCTCAACTCCTGATTATTTATTGTCAATGGAGAAAGAAATGCTTTCATAAGCGTTTTAACGGCCTTGGAAAGAATAAATGGGTGCAAGCCGAAAAGTAAAGCAACACTCACATCAATGCTTGTAATAATGCCCGAAAGAATCAACTTCGATGTGCCCTTGCATAAGGTTGCTTTGACTTGTGGATCTTGCTCCTCCAAGATATTGGCCAAGAGAAACTCTGTGATCACTTCGAGCTTTGTATATGTAGTTGAAAGTAGTGAACAAAAAAAGAGTACTGCCTGGGACATTACCTTGGTCTCTGGGCTATTAAATGCAGTTTTTTCATGAACCATGAAAATATCAAACAAAGATTGTATCAGGATGTTCTTCAGGTTTGATGTCGACGAGCGTATGTGGCTCAAAATGAATGGGACGGACTGAAGTGCTAGCTTCTATGTAAGGGTTAGCAAACATTTGATGAGGGAATACTGGTCGTTGGGGATATTACCCTTGCTATGAGGCAACACAAACCCAAGGATTTCACACCCCTTTCCCTAAAAATAGGCTCCTTCCTCTGCACTGAGGGAATGATCAACCCTTGCAAAACTCCATCAAGGGTGATATTTTCTTCGAAGGTCTGCCAGAAGTGGTCGATGAATCCAGTGACAAGGACAGGGAAACAGAGTGGGGACAAACACTGTTAACCCGTTCAAGCATGCCAATACACATCGAAAGACATCTCAAGTCAATCTGGTCTACACGGGCTCGCTGTTCAGGGGACATATCTTCAATTGACTTCCTGGCCGATGCTTTCCTTATGGGTTCTTTGGCTTGAACGCTTGCCTCCAGGGCTGGTGCCTCAAAAATCCTATTAGATCAGATAACAAACAAAGGAGGGAAACACACTGGAGGGGCTTCATCTTCATCTTCTCCATAGGCATCATCTCGGAGCTCTTGCACAGTCTCAACCACAAGTCTGATCAGATCACGCTCACTGGGGGATAACGTTCTAAGAACATCGAGGCAAGGTGCCATCAATTTTTCTGGCAATGCTTCAGCCTTCAACATATCGCCTACGCCTTGCACGTGAGGGTAGAATACAATAAAGAAGTGGAAGAGACGCACGAACGAGTTGAAATGTTTTTCGTCTGCCAATCTCATCTGAGTAATCAAGATTCACGGCAAGTTTGAGAAGCTCTGATATAACAAGCTCTCTAGCAATCCTTTCATCTTCCCTTCGGTCAATTTCTTCATTGTCCAAATCTTCAGCATGATCATCCTGATTTGTGATATCCTCAATAAGGTGGTTGTAAGCCTCTTGGATACGGAATGCGATTAAGGTCACGACCGGAAGAGTATTTTCTAGCTTTGCGTAATCTCTGATATTTTTGCAATGTTCCACAAACACTCTTGCCAGAAATGCCTTTTCTGGGGTCAAGATAGACCAATAACCCTCTGTGAAAACAAAAGAAGTTGATGAACAATGGATCACGTACGAAGTGCTAATTCTTACCATTGAACTTGAAAGTGTCCACCTCAGTTTCGAAGATGCTCAAAAGTGCATCCTCAGCTATGGTTCCTTCACCTAAATCAAAAAGAGTTAAGAGTGAGAGAACTCCACTTTCCAGTTTCTCTTGAACCTGTTCCTCGACTTGAACATCTTTCTCTTCGGCCTTGACATCGACGCAATTCACCCAAGTTGTAAGGAGAGACGCAGCTGCGGCTTTAACCTGAGCATTGCGATCTCCCAAACCATTTCGAATGATAAGTTCGCGTTGGGCGATGCTAAGGATTCGTGGGTGTGTAGGACCAAAGGCTTTCGGACAATCATCACCTCCTGTAGTCAGTTTCCCCAAAACTGCGCTATAAAGGAGCTTTCGAACAGTTGTGTCAGTATCCATGGTCCGCTCAAGCACGCGAGGAAGTGTGCGCGGGTTGATGGGAATGGCCAGAAGGACTGTGCGGCGGACATCACTGGGGAAAGGTGAAGGAAACAGGATAATCGCACGCAGAGAGAAAACATACGCAGATGGATCATGGGCCAACGTATCCAAGAGCATCTCAACCATTGAAACTTCCTCAAGGTCTTCAGGATCTTCAGATATACAGAGCTTTGCGAGCGACATGACAGCTTGGCATCGGACGCTCGTTTCGCGGTCATTTATTCGGTCAAGTAGCGCAGTACGTAGAGTCTTGTAGGCATCCTCACTGCCAGAATGGAAGTGGCTTGTAGAAGGAAAGTATTAAAGACGTACTCAATCTCCCCAAGATGAGATACCATTTCCGCGACAGTCTGGAGAACACGATAACGAACATTCTTGTCTTTCGCCATAAATCCGGATATCAACCAGTTGAGAATTTTGGCCGTAAAACGGGAGGCAATTGTGTCACTGTCTTCGTCCTCATTTTCCTCAGCAGCTAGGTTGTGCATTAGTCCGAATTTTTGAGCAATGGGGGTGCAGCTCATACCTTTTTCATTTATAAACTTGGTGTATCCACCAAGGAACCTTATGATGTGGTCTGCTGGTGATTCACCTTTCTTTATGGGTAGGGCTTGGGTGAGCAGTGTCTTGTATTGATCCTGAAATATACGCTCTCCTATTGGTCCTTGCTTAGGGACTCATGATTATAGATTAACACCAACCAACCAACCTGTGAGCTTGATTCTTCCCTTAGGGAGTTCTTCCGTATATCGCGCTAACTCGAGGTGGATTTTATAAAGTGTTATGTAGTTCTTTCTGTGGTTGGCCGTTGATACCTGCGTCTGATCAAATATACGGGAAATTTCCGAGAGAAGGTGTGGGTGATTGGCCGCTGGGGAAGGTGTTTGTGCTGGCGCGGGCATCGGAATCGCGTCAACGGTCAAATATTGAATCTTGAACTCCACCCTTTTTGTACGATCACGTGAATCGCGTGTATTACGTAAGTAAGCTTCAGATTTGACGCTTTAAAGCGTCGAATCGTTCACTTGGTAAATGACATCGTGCTCTGTAAACCCATAGCACCTGGACAACCTTCCAAAGTCTTATCCCACCTTTCCGACCCTCGTAGTCTGACCTTGAATGGCAGACACGCATACGAGACGACTCTGTGTGGAGATTGTTCACTCACATTTTGGGCCCTTAACGGCGGTGAATTCTCACTATTCTACTCTTCGCGGTTGATTTACTGAATTCTCTCTATATAAATAGAAATTGACGTCTATCTTGCTCATTCGAGGGCGTCTATCCTTTCCTCAGCTCGTTCGGTTCTCCGAATTGAAGGCACGAGCTGCAAGAACTTGTATCTTAATCCTTGTTCAACACAATCTACTATGGCATACAAAAGGCGACGACGACTATGAAGTGTTTGAAGTCAATGTTGATGAATGTTTGATGAGGCTGAGGTTTGGGAGGTTCACTTGGTTATGTGAGGAACTATTTGGGAAAACGGTTCAACTCTTTGCTTTGGCTGCAACGCTGCAATTAGTTGACGAAATATATCTAGGCGGCAAATATAGTACAAGTTGTGCTAGACCATGGAAAACTTCGTCCACCTGATATTATATCTCTATTAGCAATGTACGAACCCAAGAGTCAGTGTTCTATCTTTCATTGTCTACAAATGCTCACCCTTCTCTAGACCTTGCACAGTTTACTCAAGCTCTTCATAACCTTGTATCTGGAAACTATCTAAAACCGTCCACTGTCCTTTCCCACCTCTCCCCCCGTGACAAGCATATCCAATACGAAACAGAGGAAAAGAAAAAGATCACCGGTTTTCCTACTGCCAAGGAACTACGTGAGGCAAAGGAAGTTGCCCAATCCAAGCTTAAAAGAGAAGAACAAGAAGCGGAACAAGTCGGAATGGTTAGTCTTGTCGTATCAGCCCCATCTCAGTCTCACCATCAAATGCTTTTAGAAACGAAAGGCCAAGGACCAGCTAGAACCTCTGTCCAATAAGGTATGGAGTTCCGTCAGTGGTTTTGCCTCGAAATCTAACCTCTATTAAGCGCAAGGTTATTGAGGGCGAAATGGTAGTTGACGTGAGTATTATCTGTTTCATTCTTCCCTTCATTTACCCCCTTTTTTTGCAGGAAGATGTATATTTCAGAGTCAACTACGAAAAATTTGGTATCCATATGCGCAACTCTGTATGTTTTGTTATCCCTTTCATTTACCAACTTTCTTCACGACATCAGGTCATTGTCGCTGCTGTCAAGGACAGATTCAACTCTGGGGCATCTATTGTTATGAAAGCAGCCTTGAAGGCCACAGAACCTACCCAGCTATCAGTACTGGAGCCCCGTTCAGGTTAGTGTTTTTAGCCCACCCGCAACTAAAATTCACGGAATGTCAGCACCAATCTCCGTTGCGAGGATTGTTATGAAAATACCCGAAGACGTCGTTCTTTCCACTGGTCTTGCCTATCCTTCTAAAAAGGTTACGAATGTCTCTTGCGTTAAGGATTATCTTGGGATGCTATCCGCTGCCGATAATCCAACAAGCGAAGGACGAGCTGCGGCATTCATCTCATACTCGGCATCCAAGGTACAGGTTGAATTTGAGATCATATCGCGAAAACTGCGACAAAATATTGTCGACTCTGTGGCAAGAGATAAACATGGTCCCGAGGGTGTCAGAATTCTACGACTTCTCTCACACACGGGGAAGATGGACGAAAAACAGGTTAAAGATTCCCTTGACTGTCTCTGCCTTTCTTCTAACTTGTAGCTTGTAGATATCAAAAATCATTATGATGGCTCCCAAGGATGTTCGACCGTTACTCGTCGCACTGTCCACAGATTCGTTGATAAGCATTCAGGAAGTCCCAAAAAGCGCAGATCGTAACCCAGCCCGAACGTTTTACTTATGGTACGTTGCGTTCCTTGATCCAATAATTTCATCCTCACCGATCCATTAGGTATGCCGATTACCCAAAAGCACTTTCAGTGATACTGGCAGATGTTTACAAAACCCTGTACAATATCATGATGAGACGAAGGGCTGAATCTGAATCTAGCGATGTCGCAGCCGTCCTGGAAAAACGGCAGAGAAGTGATGTGAGCCAGGATGAGAATTTACTAACTCGACTGGAGAGAGAGGTATTGAGGGAATGGGAAACGAAGCAAAACAGATTGGCAGTTTTAGAAATGCGTGTGGAAGAGGTTGTGTACTTATTGAGGGATCTTGGTCGTTATAATGAAGACCAATAGTGTTGCAATAGTGTTACAGTGTCCTGCAATTTGGTCTGCACAACAAATTTTCTAAGCGAGATGATAGACCGCTGACACTTTTGGCAAACCCAGCTTTCCCAGTTCCCCCGTCCCATCTACCCAAAAACCCTCCCGTTGATCCAAAAGCCACCCCGACGTGGCGGGGTGACCATGGTCAGTGGGTGGCGGTCTGACTATAGCATCAGCAAATCGGGGAAATTCCGATTTGACCATGTAGCACCTACGAGTTGTCCCAGCCTTTTGATGACCTTACAACAGCTCGTAGCTACATGTAACCGGTTGATCGCGATATAGGGACAATATATATCACATTCCGCATTATTTACAGTTCACGGTTGGTTCACGGAGGCAGAAACTGCTTATATGAAGTTGGTACCTACCTTATAGCGAGGCGCCAAGCCTGTGATAAACTCGCGGTGTCGCTGCAAGATTTTAGGGATCTGACAGCGCTTTATGAGCCACATGTAACCGGTTGATCACGATATAGGAACAATATATGTCACATTCCATGTTCACGGGGGCAGAAGCTGCTTATATGAAGTTGGTACCTACCGTATAGCGAGGCGCCAAGCTTGCGATAAACTCACGGCGTCGCTGCAAGATTTCAGGAATCTTGCAGCGCTTTATGAACCACATGTAACCGGTTGATCACGATATAGGGACAATATATGTCACATTCCATGTTCACGGGGTCAGAAGCTGCTTATATGAAGTTGGTCCTACCGTATAGCGAGGCGCCAAGCTTGTGATAAACTCACGGCGTCGCTGCAAGATTTTAGGAATCTGACAGAGCTTTATGAGCTTGCAGCACGGATGTTCAGGGCACATGAGACAGAGGAGATCGATGAGCTGGTCAACCAGCCATACAGCTGGAATGAATGTCTTTAACTTGCTGCCGTTTGAAAATGGCTACTTTTAAGGGAGATAACTGGGCAGTGGAATGATTATTCGTGTAGCTAAAACGAGCCATACCCGTCATCATCCGAGTCCTCAGGATCGACGGAAGCCCTCTCATTTGCGTCCTCCTCAGAACCCTCGGAATCATCATCTGAACCCTCGTCACTCTCCTCGTCACTGTCCGACTCTGACTCTGGCCCCAATCCCCGTTCATCATCACTATTTTCCACCTCAAAGTTCATGATGATATCTTCCACTTCACCTGAGCCAGAGGCATTCAAATTGTCGATGCCATCATCGTTAACCTCTATTTCCTCCTCGACTCCCTCTGTATCAGGTTGTTCGGAATTGGCTTGGCGTGGACTGTTGCCGAGGTGCCCAATTCCACCGCCAAAGTAGCGCATGATCATATCACGGTCAACAAAACTGAGACCCATAGCAAGTCAGTGAAGGCGCTGGAGGAATAGGTACCATCAAACGGAACTACTCACATGTTGACATAAAAGTTTAGCCAGTCATCATCCTCACCAGGATTGAAGCATCGAGAGGCGCTTCGAGGAACAGGAAGAAGGTCAACAGTGCGCCCTTCATGAAAAGCGGGGATCAAGTGGCATCCACGGACGACATTCGCAGGGTCCACGAAGCTGAACGCGAACTCATCCGTGGATTCTACAAATCCGACTTTGGGCAAACGAGCCGCGCGAGAGCCCGATATATATTGGGGCTCCTTGCCGAACCAGCGCACCCAAAGAAATTCCATCCGCCTCACACTTCCAGCACCCGGGATGTCCGTTCGTTCTGCCCAGACGTTTGCGTGATAGATGCCAATCACCCTTGCATACCAATAAGGCTCAGCCCCTTCATCTGTCTCTGGAGATCTGAGCATAATGTCGGGGTGCGTTCGAGGGTTGATCGTGTCTGATTCCCGCTGCAGATCATAGGTGGTGTAAAAGAGGCGGCAAGTTTGAACCGAGTAAATTTTCTGCCCCACGAACCGAAGTGAGTTGCGGTCCTCATCTGAATAGTCTTCATGCATGTCGCCGTCAAATTCGCGCCCCTTCAAACGCCCCAATAAATGGTCTTGTAGCTTGGGTAGGAACCGCTAAAGCACAACATATGAGTGCTTAAAAAGATTTCAAAGATTTCAAACGTACATTGAAGGCAGGGTCGCCTCTATTTTTCCGAATCATAGTGAATATATCGACGGGTTGGTTCTTCGAAGCTGAGATGTGATAGCGAAGTTCAGAATCTCCAGTGGTCTCAGAATGCCTATCCTGATCAAGCGTTCTGGATTTCGTCGCGCGCTCATGGAGCTGCTTTCGTTCGAGAGCCAGGCGAGCCTGTTCATGCCTCCGATAGCGCTTGGCGATTTGCCCTTCAGCGTTGCGCTTGTTTGTAGATCCGTAGAGCCGTTTAACTAGTTTGTGCGCAAGTTCTCCCTATGATGATATCGTCAGTAAACAAGTCACAAGATCGTATGAATTACCCACCAGTTGCGTCGAAAATCCATCTGTCCCACCAAAAAGGCGGATAGAACGGACATAATCTGCGAGTGCATGCCATTTGTAGGTAAAGAGATTGAGAGTCTTCTGCTTTCGGCTCGTACTCGCGGGGTTGCTGGTTCTTTCGGTTTCTTTCGCTTTTGAACGTCTCCTCCGTGCCTGGGTTTCTCGCGGGAGTTCAAAAGTTGCGAATACTGACTTTGTAATGTCTCTAAATTTGCGCACGAGTCGCCCTAACCTCGTCGTAAGCTCCTCGAGGTGGTTGAGGGTGCTCTCGGTATGCAGCCGAAGTTTGGCAAATGCATGCCATTCTGCAGTGCAGTATAGTAGTGTTCGGACCAATGTATTATGGGGTTCCGGAAGAAGTCCTTCGAAGGCAGGAATACTGCACTGAAGGTGGCATTTTGAGCACAATTGCTTCCTGAAATAGCCAAATCATGTCGCTCACCTGTAACAAATCCTCAAAGTCACGGGCGGCGAGTTTCTTCATCTCTGATGCATTACTGGCAAAGCGACGAATAGTGCTGGAGCCAAAGGTAGGCATATCACGAAAGCTGGAAGATTGACAAATTAGAACGCGACAGGAGTCAAAATAATGACCTCACCGTCTATTCAATTCAGCTACCAAGCTACCATCCGGAGCTGCGGCGTATAAAACACGTATCAGATGTGTGAACAGCGCCTTCCAAACGCCTAGCTCGAATTCGTGGAGTAGATCTGGAACAAGCATGCGCGGGATATTAAAGTCCTCGCCCAGACGGTCAACGAATGCGTTCTAAATTCCGCAACCAAAACAGTCATTAAAGGTCTGCATAACAAGGGACAGAAAAACTTACTAGCGTTGGCACTGAAGACGTCGGTTTGAGCAGCCGATCAATGACAACACCGCCAATAGCAGATGCTTTTTTGTAAATAGCATCCCGAGCCGCGCGAACATAGTCAAGTAGGTATTTACGAACGTTCTTCTCACGAAATTGACTATCCCGTTTTGCACCTGTCTGGTCCATCTTGGATTTCGGAGTAAGACATCTCGGACAAGGACAAAGGCCCTTATCTCGTATGGTTGCTAGCAAAACTCTGGCAATATTTATGAGAATGAGCATATAAAAAATCAGTAGAACGGGCTCACTTCTCTGGATAATCAGCAGAGTAAGTGAAAATGCGTGGATATATACGACGCTCGATGCCATCAGCACATCGTATCACCATCCCATATTTGTACGCATGAATAAACTCGTCATCGAGCAGAAATTTCCAGACGGCGTGCATGAGCTCGCGGCGACAATGAGTTATTATATCCTTCTTTTGCGTTCCCCATTTCTTATGAAATCCGGCGACAAAATCTTGGAAAGAATCTGGAAGAGAGGGAATGTATGCGATGTGCTGGCAAGCACCTGAGTTTGGTAGAGAGCGAAAGTATTTCGAAAGATTTCCGAGGAGCATGTAGATGGGCCAGAGTTTGGCCGTTCCAAAATTTGCCAAGTGGGTGCCGTCTGACCAAAGCATGACGGCTGCCACTGCCTTCTCACGTTTACAGCCTGGATCATCAGGTGGCACCGGTGCGCGCTGGATTTTGTCGTTCTCCTCAATGAAGGCATCGGAGTCATAGACCTCGCAAAACACGCGTTCTTCTTCACCATTTGGAGCCTTGCGGAACAATGTGAAGGGTGAGAGGTGAAATTTGGATGCCAGAGGCGACGCGAACATGGCTCGGATGACAGCGGGTATTTTGCGATACCGCAGTCCAGGTATGGAGAATTTGGCGGGAGGTACATCCTTTGAGCCTGACGGAACGTCGATTTCAACAGTTGCGGTGTGAAATGAATCCAAAAATGGGGAATTCTCGTCAGCCGTGTCCGTTCGACGATTTTCTCGTGCCGCCCTAAATCCTCGGAGATCCTCAAGCTTGAATTTTGGATTGAGAAGGACCTCGTCGACAAGGCGGTTAACTTCACCGTCAGATTTGGTTGACGGGCCAGAGTCCTTCCAGTGCATTAACAGCTCAATTGATTGATTGCGATGAACAGGAGGCGGTGTTGGTGGGGATATGGGAGGTGCGTCCATTTGCGCGTGGCCGGCAAGGAGGTCTTCGGGTGGAACAAAGGAGTCAGGATCAAATGATGGTCGATAAAGATATTCACGAAGGAGATTGAATGAATTTATGGCCGTCCGTAGTCGATTGCGCACAATGAGAACAACGCGTGGTAATATGGAAGTTGGGGGAGGGGGTTCTTCGTCGAGGAATCGGTCGAGGGTTCGCAAGGGTTCAGGGTTGATATCAATGTACCGAGCAGGTTGTTTATAGTTACGCATTGGCCGACCTGCCTGTGTAAGTTGAGGAGGAGGTGGTAGCGGCAGTGGTAATGGAGGCAGAGGCGGCTCTATGATGGGGTTGGGCGATGGAATAAAGGAAGACACAGGGAGGCCTTCTGGATCAACTGCCATGTCAGACCCAGGATCCGGAGGATCAGCAATGTCGTCCATTGGTTGCACATCGTCGGTACCAGCATTTATTCCACTGGTTCCAGCAACATGCTCTGTCTGTGGAATATCCTTATTAAATGACTATGGCACCAGACAGAAATACCAGAGACATACCAAGCGTGCTTTTCGGTCAGAGAGTTTGGATCTCTTCTTCTTTGATAGGGCAGCAGCAGATTTCCGGTGTCCGGCTGCCTCACCTTGGTGCCTAAGGTGACCCTCACATTTGTTCTGGTGATTTCGGAGGCCGCCGCGCGACGACGCAGTGAATTTTTCCGGTCCTAGGCAATGCTTGCAAGGAAACATAAAATAGACCAAAAGTAGTAATGCAGGCAACAAAAGGCAGAAAAGCCAGGCTATTCGCAGTTTAAGGCGACTTCGGGGCAGTCTTGCCATGGGGAAGGAAGTGGAATAAGGTTCCTGCTATCTGCAGAACGCTAGATCGCAACGCTTCAAGGCTGATGTGGTGCTGTATGAACATGAAATGAGTCATCATTCCCGTATCACCGCCATTTTCGCCAAACGTCTGAAGTTCGCACGGGTCGAGATATATTTGGAAAGTCGAGTCATGTCAAGCTTGTCGCGAGCTCCAGATTAATTTAGGGATTTGGACATCGTGACGGCAGTCAATCTGGGCTGAACGTGTATCTTCATAAGGTGTGCACAATTCTGAGGCATAGCTTCAGAAGAACGTACTATGCTTGCTCATCAAAGCCACCATCGCAGAGTCATGACTCCAAACCACGTATTTCACAGGTGGACTGTTGATCTCCGCGATCGTTTTTTGCTGTTGGATGTCGTACAAAACCACAGTAGTAGGCGAGCTAAGGATCAGGCAGGCGGTTCCACCGTAGAAGATTAGGCAGGAGGCTTGATCGTTTTGACGATGGAATTCGACAAATCGCGAACTTCAATGAGCTAAAGGATGGATAATAACATTAATTTTATTGAATACCAAAAAGAGACAATGAAACACACCTGCAATGTCTTATTGAGCACAGCAAATCTGTTCCTCGCAACAAATATTGCGCTCTGACCGCCGCCTTTCTTTCAATCTACACTTGAATCCTTCACTTCGCCTTGAGCTCGTAGATGCCGTTGATCGTAAGAATGACGGCTCTCTCAGCGGGGTTGAAGCTGAGAGTTCGTGGTGGAACGTAGGGGCTTCCAAATTTGCGAACATTAAGTAACCCAATATCGGCGCCCGTATTGAAGTCATTTGAGCGGACCGCGAACGCAGTAAAGTGTGTCCTGGAAGACGGAGAAAGCAGGCCGCTCGCGCTCGAGTTTGAAAACAATCAACCCGCTGCCGTGTCCTGCTGCGAAAAGGTTGAGGTTCGGGTGGGCAGCGAGAGCCCAGAATCGATCTTGTTCTCTTCGGAATGTCTAGATTGCTGTCCTCTTGGCCAAATCCCATACTCTGACAGTCTTTCCCTCCCCGCATAATACGATAAGCTTGTGTTTGGGGTGGAAGAGGGCGCTGGAGACGTTGTTGAAATGACTACAACAAGAGTCGACTTCCCAAGCCTTTGATTCGTTCATCCTCCAAATCTTGATGACACGATCGTCGCCACCAGAGGTGATGAGAGGGAGGGTTGGATGGAACATAGCAAAGTGAACACCGCGATCATGGCCTTCGAGGACGTGTTTGATGGTTGAAAATGTGTCGAAAGCCTCGAAATTGCCAGGGCCGCCAGGGTTTGAGCCGCCAGGTCTGCCGGAATTCGGTGAAGTTTTGCGCAGGCCTGAAATGTCCCATACCCGAACGACCTGATCCATTGACGCGGAGAAGATGAGGTCCTCCTTTGGATGGAACTGCACAGACATGACGTAGTGGGAGTGTCCTGTGAGAACAGCGATGCATTGGCGAGATGTACTGTTCCAAATCCTAATGGTCTGATCACCGGACGCTGATATCTGTAGCATATTGCGCATTATTTGCAAGGGCTTCAGGTTGCGAGCAGAACCTTGATTTTATAATCATCGCCTCCGGTGACCAAAGAAGGACGCGAGCAAGAACAAGAGGACGCGCCGAGACACACGACGCCGCGGGGTGGGCTTATTCCTCGATCTTCTACATTTCAGGGAACTTATGCAATCGTAGTTGGTGAATGATCGAGTCGATACTGCCAATGACAATAGAAAGGGGGGAAAGGACCCCGCTTGGGAGTTCTTGTACCTAGTGGCTAGGATGCTGATCGTGGAGGGGATGTCTTCCGACGAGAGTGGACCTGAAGAACGCAAATACACAATCAGAATCCGACAATGGCGCAGCGCTGCATTGATTCCGTACCTGGAAATTATCGACCGCGATATGAACAAGAAGAGCGGGCTGGGCAATCCTATACCAGGGAATCCAGCTAGGAAGCGCATGAGGGCGGGGGGGCTCATTAGCCGTTCGAGGGCGATCCCAGGATTGCCCGCAAACTTCTACGATGCTACTTGGTACGCTGGCCTGAGTGAGTGCACTAAACTTGACCTCCAAATGAAACCCGCAATGGCTCTACCGACCATAATGACAGACAATTAGATAATAACAGTAGACAGAAAGAAAAAGTGTATATACCTGGAGAAATTTGAATCGTTGATCGACTATGAGAAATACTGAAAGCGGTTTGAAGACTGGAGGGAGTCGCCGTCTGCGATTCGGCGAAAGCCAGGGTGAAATCCGAGGACAGGCAAATATGGTATCCGGTTTCACTTGACGAGAGAGGCGTACGGCCTTCGACACCGCTGCTCGATGTGTTCGTAATGACGTTCAAGTCCTCGTGCAGCATAAAACTGCTGATTCGCCGTGAAAACTGGGTTGCGGGCCCCACTCCCGCGCAATTCCTCTCCAACTGAATGAAGTGCGTCAAGATTCATCAAGTCCCCTGGGGACATTCATCTCAACAACTCATGGCCTGCTCCCTGAGGAGCTTACAGCGGAGTAAGAACTTTGCAGATGGGGATCGCTGTCCAGATGCGCGCGGGACGACGTGCGGGGAACAAACAACGCCCTTCGGGGCTCATCAGGCTCGCGAATCGTACAAGTGATGGGGGTGTATTCGAAATGATAGGCTTGCATTCGAAATGGTGGGGCCGTGTTCAACAACAATGGGTTGTGTTTGGTAAAAGCAGCGAGTAAAGGCGAGGTGTGGACTGAGGTAGAGTGTCCTGTACATCAAGCAAGCCGTCAGGATGGCCGTGCTTGAGTAGAAGCGCCTAATAAACGTCATCAAGGATAATTAGATGCGGACAGTAGGCTGAGGAAAGAGCACATACCTAGCAGTCAGTGGAAGAGCGAGTTGCGACCACAACGGCAATGACACGAATAGAAGCCCTTAGCAGCGTGTCCTGGACACCCAGAACACTCTGATAACGTTCGTGCTTTGAGTTGAGGGGCTGTAGATGGGCAGAGTGTCCTGGACACCCAGGACACTCAAGAGCGTATGAATAACGAGCCGCTCATCGTTGAGTGCGTGATTATTTGGTTAGTGACTCCAAACCAAACAAACACGCTCAAATGATTCTCTCAACGATCAACTCAGTTCTGGGTGTCCAGAACACGCTTTCTCAGTTGGAATTTGACCATCTTCCTTTTGGTTGTGATCTGGGTGCCCAGATCACGCTACCTCACCTCGACCTGACAACATTCCTGTTATTTGTCCCTCAGTGCACGACTTGCGCAGCGGCGCTCGATTGCATCAGGCTTTGAGACGGCTTAACATCAACTGTGTGAGTAATTTTTGGTACTCCCATACGCCAAACCTGATCTTGAATATCAAAGACCATATGCCTCAACAAACCCCATCTCTAGACCATTCTCGAGGCAGGGCCTTCATCAGCGACGGCGTCATCTATTATTCGCCCAACTGCTCACGATCCGTCGCTGTCCCAAACCGGAATACCTCGTATCCATTTGCTATTGGAGCCGCGTCTCTCAGGCGGCATCAAAATCCTGAATGGTGGACCGATGCATATGGATTCCTGAGCTTTATCCCCAACATCCCCTCATTCGAAGGATATGCGTTTGGCCATCTCCGCGACTATCTTAACAATATCGAGGAAGTCGACGCACCTTGGGGCACGGGGTACCAGCTCGAACAATCAAAATGCTCAGCGTGGCGTTATCTAGAAGACGTCTTAATTATTATCCTCCACCTCTTGAAGGAAAAATTCATTCTTCGCCTCAAACCATACTTCCTCCCCCATTCGCCCTCTCGCCTTGGTTTTGACCAAGTATTTTTTAGTGCTCGTGGTGCACGCTATCGAATTGGCCGCGCACGCGATTGGTTCATCGTGTGGATCGGCCTACTATCGTTCTATATTGCCTGCATTGAAGGAGCACCCAATCCCCTGCAGGTTCCAGACTGGTTCAACTTCCTTGCCTCTGAAAAGGAGGTGGATCAATTGTGGCTCAGCGGACTTTACGATGTCGTAATGAGCGCTTTTTGGAAGCGGACCCGTCGCACTGGGTCCTTCGTCGATCTCACCAACGAACGTGGCGAAGGCACTTCCATAGCGAAATGGCTTTGTGTTTGGGATGTACCTGTGTGGTACCGCTGGTCAGCAGTCGAGCAAGGCCAGAGTTGGCGCGACGCTTTCCGCTATTTTCAACCACCCCCAGAGCACCTTCAAAATGCGACGACCATAATTTACAGGTCTCCCTCTCCACTCTCTCCACCGCCTGCCGCCTGGGAGGGGCAACTGCCGTCATCACCCAACATTCCTCGCGACATTGAGTCTGCTAAACTTCGAGATTTGGAGTTCAAGAGGGCTCGGGAAGCGTATCTCGCTTCCAAGCCATGGGAACCTTTTTTCGCTGCCCGTAAAATCATTAATGATCAGGTGCTTGCGAATGAGACACCACAGAACAGGGAATTGCGTCTGAATCGAGAAAGGGTCCCCCCTAAAGCTTCTGCAGAAGTTTTCGTTTGGGAATGGAGCATCGAAGAGGACATGTGCCTCGTACGCACTAGAGTCCCAAAAAAGGAACGCACTGACCAAATTGAGGATCAAAAGGGGTCCCAAGCCCGCTATGACTCTGTCCAGAATGAATGGGACCTTTGTGAATACTTTGCGGCTCCTCGAGAAACAGGTTACGGTTTCGTCGGCGATGATGATAGCGATGACGACGGTGACTTTGGCCCTGACTTTGAGGACCATCCGTCTACCTCCCAATCTTATGACGACTCTTCAGATTCTCAGCAGAATCGAGCTGAGGAATTTGTTGCTCGACGCGTCAAAGTGCACGCTGGGGTTGTTCCGTTACCAGCGCCTCTGTTGAGCGACGACGAAAATGGACTTAACCTCATTCCTTCCCAAGTAGTGGACATCGTCGCATACCTTTCCGCCCACTATGGGTACCGGCCCCCCATAGCCCTTCCTCCAAATCCCTCTATCCCTGACAAGGCAAGGTGGAATGATCTTGTCAAGACTGTGGGGCTTCGTGCCAAGGATTCTAATCCTCCACCAGTCAACTTTGGCCTATCATGTTTCGACTTTCTTCAGGGCCTCCAAATGACCAACGGCCCACCACCTCTAATTTATGACCTCAAACCTCACTGTCCCATCGCTCTTGATGTTGCGGCTTTGAGGCTTCTCTTTGAGAAGGTTGGCGACCTTTTTTTTCTTCGGGGAAGCCGCCTCAAACTTGAACCCCAGGCACCGTGGACGATTGCGTTGACAACTGCTAGAGATGCAGTTAAGGTGTTCCGCCTTTTGGCCAACCCCGGAAAACATTCTTCAGTTTCACTCGCACACTACCTCTTGGAAATGGGCATGACATTCTTTACATTACTGCCACTTCAATGTCAACCTTCCATTCAGCTCCAAGCGCACCGAAATGTTGTGCCCATCCGTGCTCCGGGGTACGTTTTTGAGAAGAGGGACTACGATATATATATACAGCACCGCCGCCGACTCCTGTCATCTTCACGTGGCCGAGCTGCGCTGCTTGCTGGTGGTCTCCTCAGCCGCCTTGCAAGGGAACACATTGGCATTGACTCCGCCTGCTTTGGCCCGTCGCCTGCAGTCACTGAACATCACCTTGGCTGCCACTTCACAGCTGATGATGGAACAGTCTATTGGGATGATATGCTCACTGAGGAGGAGATGGACGTCATTTGTGGCTTTCATATGTGCTATACAGGTTTGCTGTTCATCTTCTGATAATTTAATTGATTCTAACATGAGCCCCTTCAGGAGAAGGTCCTAACCAAGTAGCTCACAAGTCTTGGTGGCCGAAGCCTGCTTATTGGAAAAATCTGAAGGCAAATGGCTATAATTTTGGACATTGGACAGAATGGAACGAAGCTTGGTATCAAGATCGTCTGTCTGAGATTAGAAAAGGTAAAGCTCAGCCTGAGACCCCAGAGTTCTGGCGAAACAGCCTTAGGGGTGCATCCTCCTGGCGAAAAGCAACTGCTCGTCTCAATGCGGACTCCGGCCCTCTTTTTATTTCGACATAATTGTATATATTTCCTTAAGTATGTACCCACGCCTGCTTATTGGCCATCTGAGCTGCTTATCATGGACCACCTCCTCCAAGTTCCGACACGTCGACATACCTCAAGGGCTTCAACACACATGCTCCTATCACCAACCATAACCCTTTCCCAGTTGCAGCCATCTTCCCCCTCACAATCCACCAGATTGCACACATACGAACATTTATTCATTTTCACACATCGTAACTTGTGAATTATGATTGTAGGATTATTTACTTACATCGTCTTTTCACCCAGTTACATCACATCTGATACTAGCTAGTTTCAACTTTCACTAGTATCTCATAACCGGTCTATCAAGGCTAATTTCTTAAATTACCCTTAGTCTCTTGTAGGCGTAGATTAAAGGTAACAAAGTAACAACCGAGAAATCGATCACTCGCAAGGCACGCATAAATGCCAAATCAATGTCTTCAAGGTATAAGGTGTAATATGCGATACAAATACAAACTACATTGTAGGCTCCAAGTACCCGCCGGCCTGCTGTCAATAACGTGAATGTCCGAAAGAATGATTCAAGATTCAATGGCCCGCAGAGATCTACCCTAACCCCGTATGAAAGAGCCAACTCCATCGTCGCTGTTTCCAACTGAAACTCCTGAACCCGAGGATTGACGACGGTCGCTAAATTTTCGAAGTTCAACGTCACGTGAGAGATTCACAAGCAGACCTCTCAGAATCCGTCCAAAAGCTATATTCATGCGATCCACGTAGACTTCCGGGGTCCATGCCGGTAAGGTGCAGTTCGAGATGGTGTTGTGAAAACCTGGCGTGACAATGCTGGTGATGCCAGTGGTTTCTCCATCCAATGACAAATAAGAAAGAAATAAACGGCACACTGGACAGCAGCGTTTTGACACCCCGATGACTCGCCCGAACTTCTACCATCATGAATTGAATAGGGAAAAGCCGTAGGAACAAGTTGAACAGAAAAAACCAACCTTGGTTTCATCCAACAGGTCCGATAAAGAGCGGTGGAGCTTCTCATCTTCTTGCGTCGAATCTGCCCCCTTCTGTTGGTCGATCTGAGTTTGAATGCCATCCCTGGTAGTTTTGTCAAGAACGCTAGCCAGACCGGCCTCGCAATGTAACGTGGCGCTGGATTGAGTGCTCTCGGTGAACGGTAAGCGCTGTAGCTTGCTTAACAGCATTGATAAGGCCCCAAATTTCGCAAGAATTGACTCGGCGTCACGAGGCTGCCGCAATAATAGCCCACTGATTTCGTTGCAAAGCGCAGAAATTGTCGCGTTCAGGCCGACCCCACGATTCCCCTGATTGCCGTCCTCTTCGTCCTCTTCGTCCTCTTCCGCGGCTTTGTCCTTTTTCGCGGCTTTGTGTTTTTTCGCGGCTTTGTGCTTTTTCGCGGCTTCCTGCTTTTTCGCGGCTTCCTGCTTTCTCGCGGCTTTCTGCTTTTTCGCGGCAAGTTCGTCCTCTTCCTTGACTTGAGCCAAGATTGCTTGTATGAATTTCTTCGCGTCCGAGGCATGCCTTGAATCCCAGTTGTCCATTTTCTTGTAGGTTTCTAAGGTTTGGATTTGGAGTTTACGCACGTTGGACGCTTTGACGAAGGCGAGAAGCTGTGCGTTGGTTATAGGGGCAGATTCTGGCTCACGAATGTACCCTGCTTGCAAGAGCTTCTCCAAGGGGATTGTTTCGCGGGATACGAGCGGCGAATACACCAGCTTGACATCAATTTCCGCCTGGCCGAGCCCCACTTTCTTGACAAACCCGCAGAGAGAATCAGCTGCATCGAGTTGAACCAGCATTAGCATTATCCAGGATTTAAATGGCTGCCATGAGCCCGTGAAATTTGTCGTGGCGTCAGCCTTGGGAGGATCCCAGAGGGTCGAATCCGGTTCCTCTTCAGCATCGTCATCGTTCTCGTCAGATACAGTCTGGCGAACTTCCGCAAGGTATTTTGAAAGTATGGGTGCGGCGGTTGATAGGTACAGGTAGAAGGCTCTGCCTTTCACCATTGTCAGGAGCGCGTGTCCAATTTCGGCAGCAAAGGCCGCCTCGTTGTTGAACGGCTCCCCTTTCTTGGCCAAGCTGGCTACCTGGCCCACGGCCCCCTGGTATTGAGTCAGCAAGTGTTGGAACAAGAGGTGATACTCTTTGCACGTCGTGGCGTTAAAGAGTTCGAACTGGGAGCTGTAGGCGGCGATGGGATCCTTGAGTGCGCTTGTCGCAATGTTGGGATATTCAGCTTTATAATCGGGAAGAAGTCCCGGCAGAACGTTCAAGAGTTTGTGGTCGTTCAGGAGTTCGATATGGAGCCTCTCTCTCTGAAAGCAAGCGGCCTTGAAACGAAGTTCCACCGGCTTCATCAATGTAAAGCAATGCACCAATTCCTTTGAATCGCGAGCTGCAAATCGCCTCATCATCTTTGGGTGAGATGCTGCAATCATGTATTCCATACAGCGAGACAGTTGGGAGGAATCGTTGCCTAACGTGGTGAGGATTTTAGTCAGAACCCAAAGATGGGAGCTATCCTTTGGAGCCGCCCTGTTACCCGCTTGTTAGTCTTGCCAGTGATGACTCGGATACATTGTGAAAAGGTTGATGCTCTGCACTCACCATTTCTTCGGAAATTCACGAAGGTACTCATACAGATTCGTCTTTGGATCACTGGCCGTTGGATAGCCCGGAGGTGGCGTTGCTTCGACAATGCGTGGACATTCCGTTCGGTAGGCGCTGTTGTCTTCGTGATCATCAAGTCTCGTATTGGTGGTAAACACCCAGGACATCTTCTTCCAGAATTTGGGTTTCGGCGCGTCCTGGGCAGCTTCAGGCTTGTCCCGGCTATTGGGCTCCTCCTCTTGCATCCACGCCAAAACGGCGAGTCCCTCCGGGGCATACAATGTAGCAGCAACTACTTCATTGTTGGTCACTGCCAAGTGGGCAAAGGCGTTCGACAACTTCAGTTGTTTCCTTTCGCTTGCACTTGGAAGCTGTGCGGTCATAACATCTTCTGTTTTGAGGGGGTCTTCCTGCTGGATCTGTGCTAGCAGGGCCAAAATGGAGTGGAAGGCGCGAATTTTGTCCAACCGTGTAGGCGGGGCAGGCTGGTCCTTCAAGTTGGGGTCTCGCTTCAACAATTTTGTGAGCATGATGTGAGAGAAGAGTTTAGGAGCTCACTGAACGTACCACGAGTCCATGATCCTCAATCAGGAATCACCCCACTCGCAACTCCGCGACAGAAGTGGGTGAAAGCATCCGTTTACGGTTTCACAGGCCCCGACTTGCTCCGGTCACCGGACACCTTCGCGGACAAGACTTGCTACAAACAGTTGACTGGGGTCTAGTCTCCTAAAACAGACCTTATGATATTGATGACAATCGATCAATATTATATAACGCGGTAAGGTATAACGTAGTCAGCGAAATTTCTTTTCTTTTGTAATAAAATCTTGGGCGCTGATTATAATCAATCTGTTTTTCTTACACCGTACATATTTTGATCCTGCCCAACGCCACTGGCCAGCGACCAAGCTTGAATCCGAGTTATGGAAAGTAACCTGCCCCCACTCCCTGAAAAGACGCGTAAGATTGCATCAGCTGCGAGCAGCACGCTGTTCCTTCATAGCCTTGCGAGAAGCAGCAGTGCTGGACTGCTGGCGAGTAGCGGCAGCTGGGAAGACTTTTCTACAAGGCAAACATAGGTTAACGACTGTTCAAGACCATGGAAAGCAGACTTACAGGGACCACCACTTAAGTAAGTCCTGTGCACGTGTCTTCACAGGGCCGTCTTGCACGTCTTCAAAAAAGTCAACAATGTAGTTGTAGAGGCCGCGGTAATCGAATCCTCCGTAAATTTCGTTCCATCGCTCAGCGGTCTGTAAATTGAAGTGAAGCTGAGTAGAGATAAACATGAGTAGGCACCCCACAAAATGCATGAAGTCAAATACCTGGACTGCAGCATAGGCAATTGACCGCGGGGTGACTTTATCGTTCATGTGAAGCTTTGATGCGACGTTGCGTTGCGTTACCTTTTTTCGGGATTGGGAGAGCTTGGCAGCCTTCAAAGGAGCTTCGTTTTCGTGCTCTGATTCGCAGCCATCTGCCGCTGAGGATGGCGATGTGAAGATACTCTTGTATACCTTGAGTAGCCAGACCAAAAAAATAATGAAAAGGAAAGCACAACAAATAATTCAGATCACGTACTTTAACCAGAAGGGAGCTCTTCAAAAACCCATGTTCAAGATGCTCGGGGTCAGCTTTGTAGCTAGCGTAGAAGGCCCTTGCATGATTGCTGCTTAGCCAATCGTATTGTTCATCGCCAGCTCTCAGCTTCGCCCGCACTCTTCAATCGACCATTAGACTGGCAGTGCTGAAGGAATGAGAAATAGAAACATACTCTGGATCATCCCAATCAAACTCGGCCGGACAGAGAAGGCGGCCAGTAACATCATGACAAATGCCACGATTGTCGCGCTTGTCCTTGGCGAGGGGAGGAGAAGGCCGCAGTTGGGATTGATTCAACCAATCGGCCAAGTAGTCCCGGATGCGATTGAGGTCATCACTACGTGCATTGTTGGCACCAGTCTGGAGCTGGGGACTTCTGTTTAGATAAAAAGCCTGTCAACATAGTAAAACGCACCTGTGCGTAGTACTCGGAGAGTTCTTCTGGTTCAGCTTCATCAATTTTTTTCCGAAAATTGGGAATCAAACGGCAGAGTTCTTGTAATGCCTTGTGGCTGCGCTCCCAACTGTTTCAAGGTCACGCGGTTACGCCTGGGTCAGTGAATGAAATCAACAAAAGATAATCACACACCTGCGCTTCAACTCTTCAACCTGTTCTTCATCGAGGCCGTCAAAGTCATCAGTCAATTCATCTGGATCATCGAGGAACTCGATGTGCTTGTCAGCTTCAAGCACCAAGTCCCTGATATCCCCGCAAATGAAAACAACCTTCCGTATACCTCGACCAAGCTGACTTATGGAAGGAGTCCCTCTGCAAACTCGAGTCTGTAAGAAACAAGGGAAAAAATCCTCAACTGTACTCACTCTCCTTTCCGTTTAGATGCCTTTTTCAGCGTGTTGGTTTCCTGGTGGAGTGCTTGGTACATTCGCTTCCAGTATGCAACATCCATAGGCCCCGGTGTGTCATTGGGTGGGTCGCCCTCAACGTGAGAGGACGCAGATGGAGGGAGCGGGGACGAAGCAAAAGGACGTGAGGAGTTCGGGGGCATAGAAGCCAAAGTGGGGGATACCAACCACAAGGTATGTTAGTCCGACTTATATATTTGCTCTGCAATGACGGGTGACTCATGACTCTTCCTTACCTCGCTATAATATCCACTTTTGGTGAATTATAATTACCGCCATTTGTCCAAAACTTGGTAGTCACATTTGCTTTTTTCGACAGGAATCCACCTGAGTCAGACCGCCAAACCAGCGCCATCGCGGCTGAAACCTTTATTCGACTCAGCCAGTGCGAGGGGGATGTTAGACTGTGACATCCACGTAGCAGAATACTCATCCTGGAGGTCTTGCCTCATCTCTTCGACAGGCATCGACATATTGCAACCATGTAAGGGCTCACCACGTTTAACTTTGTATTCTCAGCCGTTTGGCACATGCTCAAGTGATCAATGTGGAGGCAATGAGGTGTAGCAGCAGATCCATTGTGGAGGTCTTGCCTCATCCGTCTGAGAGACACATATTGTAACCATGTAAGCGCCCACCACGTTCAATTTTATGTTTTTGGCTGTTTGACATATTTTCAACTGCGAAGTTGATGTACTAGTAGCAGAAGATCCGTCAAAGGGGTCTTGTCTTATTCCGTCTGACAGACAATTCACTCACTTTCCGACTTGTGCTTCAGAGCACAGACTCAGAGCGCGCCGGGTATGTGTATACACCTTGTAATGGAATGGATTTATTGTAAATAAATACGGATTTCCTTGTATAATGCATGTGCCCATGATGTGAAACAAATTTTGGCTAATGCACTCCAGATATGTCAATAATTCCATTACACGGTCGGTAAGCACTAATTTACTTTCGTCTCCGCAAAGGTGAACTTTCTGCATTTAGAGCCTTTCTCACTCTCTGCGACTCTTCGGCAGAAAGGTCAGATGCCCGCTGCTTGCGTCCACGTGTATTGTATGGAGAGACGTGCTTGACATCCACCCGTGGACGGATAGAGGTTGTCATACCAGATGCAGGAACCTTTGACTGGGTAAGTAATCACGCTGTCTAGTACGTATAGGTTACTCACCGAGATAGCCTTGCACCAGGTTTCAACTTTCGAAGATAATCGGGCATTCTCAGGTAGGTCAGCCACGAAATAAAGCATCAAATCCAGCATCAGACTGCGCTGCTGCCAGAACTTGCGCTCAAGTCGATGGGCTCGAAGCCATTCTGGTGCATCAGCATCGTCTTCGTCTCCGGTATATTCATCGATGACCACAATAGGGCTGTGCCTGTAGTACACCAAGAATCCTGAGCTTGGAGGGACACAAAGGCGGAGAGTAAGTTTGAATTCCTTGGGGTCGAACAGCCCCTGCATGGGCATCTAATGAAACTAGTTAATCAGAAAATCCCAAGCCTGAACTCTTGCTTACCTGCTTTTGTCTGACATTCAGGATACATTCTACGTCGTCTTGCCAAAGTAGATAATCCAGTGACCGATGGGGCACATATGCATCTCCCACAGGTGGGCAGACATAGTGCTTTGCCTTGTCAATCCAGTTGTCGATGGTGATAGAGCGCGACGATTTAGACATCCTTGAAGGGTTTTGGGGTGAAAGTACGTGCTTTGGCCACTTCGGAATGAGTGTGACCCATCCCACACCCAGGACCTTATAAATGCTGGTAAGGGAGTCATACGAGTCATATCTCCCGCTGCCCTGATTGAGCTGACACTGGCATCTTATATAATATTTTAGCTGTTGGGTCTTGCGAACCGAGAAAATGGAGCATGAGAGCTCAGAGCTTGGGTTGGTCGCCAGAGGAGACTCTCAGTGGGCGCTTCTAAGCTGTATTCCGCAGTGCTTTGGTAATGGATGATGAACAGTTCCTCCGAGTCCTAACTTGAAGGTCGGGCCACTTTGGCGTTGACTGATGATTGCTCGCGAATCTGGTAAGCCATCGTTGATTCTTCGACGATGTCGGAATCTAACTTGTAGTATGTGCGATCCGTCCGGCGGTTGCCCCTTAGTAAGTCAGTAACTTGAAGGTCATCCAAGGTTCGTCATCATTTACCTTCTCCTAATAAAGCGCTACCTCTTTTTTATGGATTCAGTGTATTTCGAAACAGGTAAATTGGTAATTGTACATAGGCGAGAGGAGCCTTTTTTTTGGTAATTATGTATATAGTTGTCAAACGCAAACCGGGTGTCACAAGAAAGAAGATGCAATAACATTCGCTAGTAGGTATTACAGTGAGGCTGATGACAAGTCTTAAATTTCACAAAAGATTCATCAAACATCAAAAATGAATTATTTATTGAAGATTTTTATGGTGCAGACAATTGAACAAAAACATAGGATTGACAGGAAGCAACAATAAATCGCGTGCTGAGGTCATCGCTGAACGGTGGGCGGTCTGGAGGGTTGACGGTTCTGCCATTGATAGTGCTTCTAGTTGCTGTTCCAGAAGTTCGATGAGCTCCAGTTGTTGTTTCCTCTCAGCAATATGTTTGCGGCGTAAGCGAAGGCAGCGTTGGTGGTCGACTGAGGAGTGCGGTTTCGGGATATGTTGAGAAATTTGGTTCGACGAGAGATGAATTTGAGTTTAGATTTGGAAAGGGGAGCGCGAGGTATGAATGGTGGTAAAATGTTGGTCTGAGATCTCCAGGCGAACGATGCAGATGAAGAATTATAGAATGTCCCCAAGAAGCCAACCAGGTGACCTAATTACAAAGCAAGCTCGACCAGTCGAGCTTGCTTTCGTAATCAAAAACTCGGGTTAACTTTCTTTTCGGAAGAGACGCGCTTTTGCCAGTACACCCATCGTTGCATTCAGCTTGACCTGGTATTCCAGATTAAGCTTAGTACGCGTCTTCCTCTGTTCATCTGCATCGCCTGTAATTTTCATGTCAAGCCCATTTACGCCACTTTTTCTTTCCTACGACTCGAACATTGGTACGTACTTTGTCTACAATTTCGACTTCTCCATATGAAAGTGAATATAGCGACGTGTCATCGGCGCCTCTACTCGACTATCCTAGCGGAATTTGCGTGGTATTCGGAGTCATTGGTGTTGAAACCCGAATCGCTTTTGGCGCATTCTGAAAAGTTGCCGGCATTCAAGGCAAGTTCTTCATTCTTGATTCTTGTAGATGCCTATTAACACGATTGATTGAATTCAAACATTGAATAGTCATTCTTATCTTCGTTACATGGCTTCGAAGACGCGCTACTCCAGTTTGTCGATAACCCACATATGAAGGATATTCGGGGGTTGTTGGGAGTGAATGTTGTTACAGCTACGGTGCCAGAACCGAGCTGCTTAATTGTAGCTTCACATGAACCGACCTTGAGCCTCTACGACTTTCAAAAGATCTGTTCTGTGTTATGCGCATACAGATTTTTTGAAATTATCTCCCTCCGTGCGCAATGCATTTCAAGAATCCCTATTTCCTCCCCAACAGTTTGGATGTTTTTGCCGGGGCCACCGAGTACAAAGGATGAACTTGAAGTGAGTGTGTGATTGATGCCATTCCTCATTTTTGACAATCATCTAGGGATTTTCCCGTTTGCAAAACTGGCCGAAGCTACTGGTACAATTTCAAAAATTAGTGCAAAACGCGGCCGATGGCAGTCCGGAGTTTCGCACATTTCCCAATCCTATGTTTTCCTTGATGCATATGGCTGCCAGGAACCATGCCGCAACACAATATCTTGCTATTGAAGAGAACTTTCTTTTGGCTGCCATTCACGTGGCTGCGATGAAAAACATTCCGTTTGCTGAAGGAACCCTACCAGATCTTCCTGCAGATATGCCTTCTGTACCACCTGGGTATGTTCTTTTTCTTCTTCCTTGATGACAATACCTGCTGACTCGAGTATATAGTGGTTTTAAAGATCAAGAATCTTACGAGCAGTTTGAAATTGCGTATAATGCATTCATCGAGAAATGTCGAACAGGAGGGTGCCCTTCCTCACCTGCTCCTGTCTCCTCCCGCTCGCCATTCCAGCTCAGCGCCATGATATCATCCCTCTATCTTTTGATCACCCGCCGATTGGGCACGAAATCCTTTCATCGCAGAACCGTCATCGATTTCGCCGCCAGGGTGGGTCCCCATAAACCACCTTGCCTCTTGGCTGTTGAAAATCTTATTTGGGATGCCGTTTTTCGTCTTGCTGAGGGTCACGTATCTGTTTACACCGTGCTACGAGACTTGGCCAATTCCTTGCCTTGGTCCGATATCGACACAGCATCGAATTGTGATAGCGACGATAAACAGTGGTTTGCCCTTAGACCGCGTATGTTTCTTGTTAAAAGTTTATCATTCGCCTAATAATATGCAATACTCCTAGGAATGCCATATATCCCTACCGTAGCTTTTCAACAGCTGATCACTCCATCGAATTTTATTGGGCCATCCCAACCACCTACTGATACCATGCCATCTTTGCTTGGACATCACATAGACACGACGGGAATCATGACATTATCTCTTCCCAATTCTAGTGCCTCTAATGCTCAGCAGCAACGACTGCTACTCCCACCACCCTCTGTGACATTGCCCATCCAACATCTCTCGGAACCTTTCACCACTCCACCATCAACACCTCTAAACCCATCAGCTGCAAATTTCGAAGAGCAAGCAGATCTCAGAGTAGCCTCTCCTATCGATGAAGACAGAAATTTCCCGATGGATGAAGACAGAAATCCCCCGATGGATGAAGACGGACATTCCCCGATGGATGAAGACAGGCCTTCTTTTGAAAATGAACTAGTAAAAACCCTCAACACGGCTTTTACTGGTGCACCTCCACACGCTGTCAATCCTCTGGCTCTTCACGACTTTCCCAACGACTTCGACCTTAACGGTCCTGTAACACACAGTGAGTATTGTTTCATAGAAAGTACTTTGATTGGCCTGATGGTCCTTGATCTAGATGACGGCCCATGGGATGGTGATGATTTAGATGAAAGCCCCAGGAACCCACTAGGTGTGTTGCTTGATTATATGGAATATATCGTGATATGTGATTTCACTTATATATCAGACAACCCCACCCCTTCGGAGACTTCTAGCGATGAAGCATTCAAGAGGCCCATCCGAAATAGATCATTCACATCATGCTCATCTTCATCACTATCCTCTGATGACGTCGACTTGAAAAAAACTCAACCTTCAAGTGCCAGAAACCCCTCGGCAGGCTCATCGAGGAAAGTACCCCCGGCGATTCCGAGGCCGACCAGGGGCAACGCTCCTTCAAATAAGCGTAATCGTCCACCCTCTCCAAAAGCGCTGGGATCTAAAGAAAACCCTATCGATGTGGAGAAAGTCGGTTCATTATTTGAGCCAATAGTGATAAGGGAATATGTATGGGAAAAGATTCTTCAATTTGCTTATGCTGACAATATATTGTAGGTAAAAGAGGAAGAGATATCTCTTCCTTCTAAGGCAAACCCTCCGATCAAAGGAAATAGGTCCTATACTTTTTTCGACGTAACGGGTGAACCCAAGTCGTTCACTCCTAGTTTCCATGTAAGTTGCAAAAGTTCAATGTCCTCCTGTTATTAAATCTTTTTGTCAGTTCAAAGTTTATCATGACCGGTTTGGTCAATTTTTTGATCGTGTTGAAGCGTTCTATGATGATGGTCAACCCCTTCACATCGCACGGCCAGGGGATTCCATTATCAAGTCATTCACTTACGAAGCATGGAAGGCACTAACACCTCTCCAAATGCAACAGGAATTGAGCAAGAAGAATGTTATTGTCACGGGATGGCCTCTCAAGGAAAAAGTGTCTTTCAACGAGGATGGTCTAAGAAAAGTAGCTGGTACACCATCGCGGCAAATTTCTATCAATGGTAATATACATATCATATACATATCGTCAAATTTTCACTGAATTCACTTTATGTCCATTTTCCAGACTATTCCATCAAGCCTCCCAGCAATGGTTGTGGTCCAACGGTCGTGAGTGGTCGTGTGCGAGATATATGGGACAATCGCCATGCATCCGGGAAAATCCTGAATGCGTTAGATCTTCCATTATATGATGGTAACACGGAGCCCACTGAATATGCCAGTGACCTTCATGCATGGGATGTAACTCGCGGCCATCATCATATCGACCCAGCATCGTCGTATCCAACCGAACACATGCGGTGGGCTCTTCTTGGACACGAGAATGCCATAACCTTTCTCCACATTGATTGTGAAGGTGGATGCACTGAGGTTCTTGTGGCCGATGGCGGAAAGCTGTGGGGGTTCCTTCATCCCCGTCGTGGCAACCCTTTGTCCTCCGTCGACTTTTTCCTGAAGGACAGCTTTCGCCTTGATGAAGTCTTGCGCTCATCCGAATATGATTTTGAGGCTGTGGCTCTGCGACCTGGTGACAAACTGTAAGTTCATATTGTCATATCCATGAAATTTGTGGCTAAATATCTTGGTAAAGCTATATGATGCCTTGCCAACCTCATTTTGTCCTTGGTTATGCTCACTCAATATGCCTTGGAGGACACTATTACCTCACTAACCTCATGCAAGAAACACTTCAGGGCCTCATTCATTCATTTATTTTACACAAATTCCTGACTAACATTTCACACCCCACTCGTGTTTTATTGCGGCGCATGGTCCTCTTTTATCACATGGGGTTGATTGAAAACGAGATTCCTGGATCTGGTATGCTTTCTATCTCCCATCAATCTACCACTCATCAGTCTTTTCTTACGATATACATTCTATAGACCCTGCTGCATCTCATTTGCCAAACGTCAACAATATCGATGGTTTAATGAATTTACTTTCAGCTTGTGTGCTTGTTATCTTGGGGAATGTCCTTGATTTCAGAACTTATCGTGCACCGACTCAAGAAGAATACACAAAAGCGGACCAGAATCAGCAAATTCTGATCGACCATGAAATCAACAGTATTCCTATCAATGAACGACTTGCCATTTGCTATGCGCGCGGAGTTGCCTTACGTCTCATCAACTGGATCCGCCACTGCTCCGTCATCACAGGTCCTGGAGGTGATAGTATCAGCGACTTACCATCTCGCTTTTTCATCCAGATCGCCCAAACCTTGATCAAGTATAAAGAAGGTGCAAATGCCTCGAAGCTTGATGTACAGGCAAATTGCACGTTGGACATGCTTACGAAGCAGATTAACAATGTTATAGACATTGATCCTCAAATCTCCTCTTTGTGGCCGGAACGACATTCATTACCTTCTGATTCACTAGCACTTGCAAACCAAGATGAATATTCTGTTCAGTGGCTCCCTGATGCCCAACGCAAGTGGTCAAGCCTCCCACATGGTATGATTTATTCTTGGATACATTGTGCCCACTGCCAACTCACAATCTGACTTCAGATTTCTATGATGGGATTACTGGGTTAGATAAACGCTACTTCAATGCTCAACAGGATCGTCAAATTTTGGAATCATCGCTGGTTATCCCCCAATTGAAGATAAACTCCTCTGCAACTCAACGTTCTTCCAAGCGCGCAAAATTGGGCTGATCTTTTTTTTCTACTTACCGTACATCACTTGTTATTCCTGTTACCTATAAAACCCTTGTTTTCAATGTTAATATATTGAAACATGTTCATGATCAGGGTCATAGGTGTTGTTGCTGTTAATCTATGAGTAGGAACCTATAGAGGCTGGTTTCGAGTCTAATCTATGAGTGCTGCCTAATCATCATGAAATGTAGAATTAGGATGTGTGACGTTGTCACTTACTCTGCTCTTCGCGGTGGCAACTTTGCTGTTTTCGCTTGCATCTTTTTCTTTCACAATTTCCAAATGTATACCCACCTATTCCGCTGACACTTATTCTTCTATCATCTCCCTCGGTTAGGCTACCGTCTACGTCCTACGTCCTCACCGGTTTATATGGGCAACCAAGCGACCTCAGGCCTCAGTGCTGGCACTTGCCTTCTCCGAGATCATTCAACTCATCGTCGGCACCCTCATTGTCATCCTCCTCGACGAACTCCTTCAGAAAGGCTATGGTCTAGGATCCGGCACCAACTTGTTTATTGCCACTAACATCTGCAAGTCTCATTGGAAGGCCTTCTCCCCTACCACCCACCTCCTGTTCACATGGCATAACAAAGGTCGTGCACTGCGCGAGGCCTTTTGGAGGGAGAGGCTCCCAACATCATGGGCCTGTTCTTGACCGTCGTCATTTTTGCCATCGTCATCTATCCTATCAAGCTCTTTTATGTTTCGAACATGCCTATTATGTTGCGGTCTACTTTGACGCCGAACCTGTTTATCGTCTCACAGATGTTCGCGTCGCGTTTCCCTAGCAACCTCTTTGTTAAGATCCTGGTATTTTGGAGGTACGTTGACCATTTATATAAGTGATTACAGAGCTGACATCTTTCCTCTTAATTTTTTAGCCTCACAAGGCAACGTAATGAATCTTAGAATCTATCATCCCCTGGCTAGTACTTGATTTGCACCTCCTGAGTACCCATGTCTTTCCACGAACGGAACCACAACACATTCCCACCAGGTGTATTCGCATCGTCCTCGCAGCACGCCCGCGATATACCATGTTTTCCAAGGTAAATTTCACTGCATGTAGTACTTATTTATGAATGCGCCTGACTTTTTTTTTGTTTGGTTGACAGAGAAGCAGCTTGGGTTAATTATGACTGCTGCTGCCTTGGCTATTCCAATGGCGGATAAGTTACCAACGCATAATGCGCGTAAGACGTGTGCTGGCGATTTGGCTCATCCAGGGTCAGCGATTGTCAGCCGAGGTCTTGCAACCAGCGGCATCTCGCATCGCATATGCTCTGCGATGTGGTATCAATGGCGAGCTTGGTAAGGAGGGCAAGAAGGTATGCTAACAATGAAATGAAGGTGCATATATTCTCTTCTCGTTTCGTAGTCTTGATTTTTTTTTTCTTGTTCTTTAGGCGATTCATAATCTCTATGTCTCTTTTTTTTGAATCCATTATGCTCGTTGGGCCTAAGGTCTATGTCGAGCGTCACCGATGTGTACGATCTCTATGTTTTCCTGCCTGCAGTTTTATCCCTGCTTTTATTGACCTTCTCCCATCACTTCTATCCAACCTCATTGCATCAACCCTCGCACTCCGAACCCAGCTTGTCATGCCTTGGGTGGCTTCGTCCTCAAATCAACCTCCATACCAATATCCACCGCCCACACGAGAATCTCTAATACAATCACCACCTATCTCACCACTATCTCACCCTTTCCAAACGCAAAATCCCCTTCAAAAGCCACCGGCGCCCGACGCCGCCATCGTAAGGACGCTACGAAGGACGAACAGAAACGCTGAATCCCTCCACAGTTGCGTAAGGTCCAGTGTGGGCCATCAGCGTCCTCGCGAGCATGGTGGTCTTGCACGGATCTGAATTATGTACGGATCAAAAAATCAACCGCATCGCTCCGTTCGTGCGTTGTGCTGCATCGCGTGGTGGTTGGTTACCTGGGTGTATTTCCGGCCTCCGTTGCCCGTTAAATCGGACGCCGAGGTCGGAGGTGGACGACGATGTTCGTAAAAAGAGAAAGAGACAGTATGCGCATCAGACGCATTTGAGGGTGATGTCGTCTGTGGAATGTCAGGCGGGGTGGCGACCATCGCTGCGTTGTTGGCAGAGAACGACAACGAGGATGACGACGACAACGAGACAACGACCAGGTGCTCCGCCGTTCCATCAAAGGAAGGCTGCCAGGTCTGGAAATACGTATATCGACAGCTTAGAAACGATCAGACATGTGCCGATGCTACTCAGCCAGGTGGTGGGGGTGGGTTTATTCTAGGCATGCTCCTACCCAAGGGGTTGTTCGCTACGAATTCGGGCTGTTAATAAGAGTTTGAGTACAGCTGTGTGGCCGATATTTGATGAGATGTCGGTGATGGAGGATGTGAGAAGGGGGGTGGGTGTTTAAAGGTTGATGGAGGCTTGGAAGACGGGGTTGGGGTATTTGGCGTTGTGTAATGATGCGGAGGTACCTGTAAGTTTTTATTTTACTTTAACGAAGTGGTTTGGATCCTAGAGCTGATATTTGGCATTTATAGGCGAATGTTGGTCCTCTTCAGGGTATGTTTTTATTTGATTCGCGGTTTGGGAGGGCATGTCCTCATAACGGAACATTACAGAGAACGGAGAGGATGAGGCCACTGCCAACTTCGCCTCTATTGCCGTGAAATACCTCATCAACATTGTCCAAGATCCCAAGCTCGATCTCTTTCCAAAGAAAACCGAAAAAATCAAAAATTCTACATGTCATGACCAACGTGATCAGGGTTCTAGAACTTGGTGCGTTTTCTTAATACTCATTCATCTCTTTCATGCGTATTACCAACCTTGAATATTTATTTGTTCCATCCGCTACTAGTAGATGGCACTGAGAGACAAAGCATCAAAGACATGGACGGAAACCTTCTGCGTCCCAAGATCTCCATTTGTTCTTATCGTCAAAGAGGACGACTCGATTGGGCTATTCGTAGGCGAAACTGAACGTGGAAAATCTCGGAGAAAAGATATGTCTCCTATGGGCGATAAAGTTCGAATTCATATCGATTCTCACCGATCGGATGGTGCTGATTATTCTCTTTTTCTTCTCTAGACCTCGAGATACCTGACAGGCTGCTTCTACGCAGACATGTCCGGGATGTTGGAGAAGCAATACGAAAGTAGCGCCGCAGCAGCTAGCGCCACCTCAACTCTCCAAGCAGCTGTGAACAATGCAGGAAATAAAGGGCGACAGTTGATTTTGATGCGTCCTCATGGAGGTATGTCGGCCTTTTTAGTTTTTGACTATCAACATTTTAACACCCAGGACCCGATGTGCCTGCGCAGCAGAGGGAGAGCAGTTTGAAGTACATGACGTGCTCATCGATGTGTATGCCTGATGGTCAAGGTTTGTTGTTCATTCCTTATTTTCTTCTGTCCTCCTTTTTCTTTGGCCGAATTTTAATCCATGTGCTCCAGGATGCACAGCCGCCTCCGTCGAAGGCCGCATTGCTGTCAAATACTTCAACATTTCGCCCGCTATCGCGACTTTCCTCTTCGGCTTTCTCTACCCATAACGCCCAGCACCCTGGGGGCCACATGTCTAACGGTGTAGTGGCTGTGCTGTCATCTACTACAGTGTCTTATTATTAAAGATCTTGTCGCCTATCTTATTCTCTCCTTTCTGCATTACTCAGTCCCTCAAGCCTTGTCATTTCCCTCCTCAATGCCTCAGATGGGTGGTTTTGGTAGAGCATTCAGTACGCGGTCCCGTGACTGATTAAACGTCACGTGAAGTTTGTTGATTCACTGTTCAACTTTAATCGGTTACATACATAAATTTCATCTTATACTCCTTGGTCAAGTTGTTTTCCCTCCATCACTTTCGCCAATATGCCACAAGCGCCCTATTTTAGTAAGCCCTCAGGCTGGTTTTGTGCTTAGCATGACTCTTACATCTGTTTTTGAATTCTTTAACAGGAGAGAAGCTACCTTGTGGTGCAGTATATTGCAGTATCCGTGTAATGCCTCTCATTCACATCCTACATGCTAACTCAAGTCTCATCTCTTGCCACCACAGTCTGCGGCCGTTCAACTCACGGAATGTCTACACCTCGAGAACAACCCCGAGATACTGAAGCATATCAAGGTCAGTTCACTCCTTCAATGTTTAATGCTAAGAGATCGTTGGTGACTCAAGTTGTTCAGAACAACCTCAGGGAACTCGGCAGCAAACACTTGGTCCTACACAAGACGCCCTCTAGGCAACCGGAGGCAATTACCAGAATAAAGGCAGAGGTATTTAGAACCAAATCTCCAATCATCTTCAAAATGTTCTTATATCCATAGATTTGTGACCGGTACCCTGACATTTTTGATTCTGAGGACAAGGAACGGTGCCTGTATCTCGCAGTCCGAGTTATATATCAACAACATGCCACTCGTCGGCTAAAACCATACCGTGGGGCGCTAGCCCAGAAGGGTTCCTGGAAACATTCCAAGGTCATCGGCTATGGAGTATGTGGACTATAATCTTCTCAATCATAACTTTCTCTAAACGATCGCACGGCAGCGGAGCAATATCAAAACCATAAAGAATTCGTCCCAAAACAAGATAAAACCGGTGGAGAAGATTCGAAACGGATTTAAAGAAGAAAAAATTTCCAAGAGGTATATTGTGATCTGTCTGACTTGAAATAATAAATTAATGGTATATAATCACGTAGGGCGAACCCCTCTACCGTTGTTTTGCAGCCCGAGAACCGGGGGTTGGAACGAAACTCGTCACGTCCCGTTGTCGGGTACAAAAAATCGCTTGTCCGAAGTCAAGCCGTGAACCAACCAACCAAAAGTGTCACAAGCTCCCAGCCAGCCTCGACATCAACCTTGCCAGTGACTCCGCTTGTCAACGGCGCATCCCAGTCACCTCAACACTCGGGCATGTCTGGATCCTCAACTACATCTAGGGTGCGCCAGGACATCGGCCTTGTCGACAGTCGACCCTCCAATTCAATTGTCCCGTCCCCTGCCCAAAATTTATCCGGCTCTCACAATCCAATGAGTGACAGACGACTCGGAACTGGTAGCACCCAGGCAGTCTACAACTTCTTAGAACAGTGCACACCCTCTATGGGCCATCTTCATCAACACTTCGTTAACTTTGGATGTTCTAGTGAGGAGTATCTCGTAGCAGTGTCGGGTTGGCCGTCGGAAGTTGTCCGCAAATTTTTGATACAGGTCCTCATGGATCGCGAGACGGGAGAAATGTTAGTGAACTCAATGGATATGTTTGTACTCCAAACCCATTTCTTGGCGTACTATCAAACGTATGGTACCACCTCTTTTTGACGACCTCCATTTTTGTTGTAGTTTTGCTATAATTAATGCCGCCCCTCCCCAGTGATGGGCAATGTAAATTATGATCTAAAAAAAGTTATACAAAGAAGATCAACTTGAAGTTATCAAACAAGTAAAAGAAATGACAATCATGATTGAGTATTAAACTTTGATCAATTAAAAAACTTAGACTGAAAAACTGAGAGGAGTCCTTACCGTCTTTAGACTATGCACAGCAATGGGGGCCCGGGGGCGGGCCCTAGAGTTTGCGCACGAGTGACACCCCCGTTGATATTTTCCTCACTCCTCAGTCTATTGATATGTGGCTAATAGGTAAAATTCGTAGAAACATCCTTTTGGGAAATCAAAGGTGAACACGTTTGGGACTCATCTAGACCAACTTAAACCAGAGGCAACTCGGGGGCAGTCGAATCACCATTCGCCAGTGGTTACTTAAGTCATCAGCAAAAGTGCGCGTTGAATGTATCTAAATACATTACCATATATAGTAGTAAACTTCGGAATTCAAGTATATACATATATCAGGATGTGAGATGGAAGTTGTCCCAGGCAAATTAACCTAGGATACCCAGGTTAATTCGCGTGAGTGAGGGGAGACAGTGGAAGTTGAGACTCGGAGATCTTCAGAACACCGGGTCGCGGAGCGGCCATGTTTGGATGTTTGGATGCTTTGATTTATTTATACACAACAACGCGTCCGTGCTCACGTTCCTTCCTCCAAATCGCTACTAGTACATTCAGCTTGACCTGGTAACCCAGATTAAGCTTAATACGCGTCTCCCTCTGTTTGCCTGGAAAATTCAGACTAACAAATAATTATTCGCCTTCCTCTTCACCACGAAACAAAAAACTCCTGGTACCCCAGATTAAATCGACTCATCTCTCTGTTCGCCTGGAAATCCCAGACCAACAAATAGAAAATCTCCTCTTCAGTCGAGATCGCCTCGGCATCCACGATTATATAGTTCATATTCGCCCTCGAGAACATTCTACGGCCAAAGACCTCGCTCGCTATTAACTCTGGTTCCACATCTCGAAGCTCTCACTAAGCTGTACGAAACTCATCTTCATTTTTGTTTGAAACGTAACTAAAGCGACAATTTTTAGTCACCATCATAAACCGTTTCATCGACTTGCAATGCCCCGTATCCACAACCGAGAAATCGATCACTCCCAAGGCCGCGCCTTTCTTCACAATGGCGAAGTCTTTTATTCCCCCAATTCTTCACGTCGAATTATCATTCCTAATCGCCCTGGCCCAAGCTCGTGCTACCGATTTCATAAAAAAGACGCGTTATGGGAACGTTTTCACGATCCACAATGGTGGACTGAGGAATACTGTTTTCTAAGTTTCGTGCCTTTGAGGCCCTCGTTTGAAGGAGATACTTTTGGATCCCTTCGAGAAACCCTTTCGTCGGTCATTGGCCCCGATTCTGATGGTCGTTTTTACCTTCACGAAGACAAAGCTGCGGAGTGGATTCAGCTGCAAGACTGGTTGCTTTACATATCAGCACTTCTCGAGCAAAAAGTCGGTGTATATCCCTCTTTAAAACCTATCCCACCCTCGTTTTTGGGGTTTCAAAAACGATTCATGTCCTTACGTTCGGCACGCATTCAAGCTACCATCTCCCGCGATTGGTTTGTTATTTGGATGGGGCTACTATCATTCAAGATTGCCGCCGTCTCGGATTGGTTCGGTAAGTTAGCAGAGAAGGATATACCTCAAATATGGTTGAATGATTTCGGGCGTTCGACTGTGTGCAATTTCTCCGAGAATTGTCCCAGGGCTGGAATCATTTTGGATTGGCTAAACACCGACAAGAACCTGATAAAACCCCCCGTTGAATGGTTCACGTCTCATCACGTCCCTGTTTGGTATCCATGGACTCGGGATCATATAAATGCCTGTTCAAAACCACAATTTGCCTACCTTCGACCTCCTGTAGAAGTAATACAAATGGCGACAACATCATCTCCCATTCGTCCCCCCTCACAATCCAGGCAACATTTATCCTCGCAACAGCCCGCAACGGGGAATATGAACCAAGCCACAACGAGCAATACGACCGCACCTATAGCGATGACTGCGAGCGCACACATGTCCCAGAAGGAATTCAATGCCGCTCGAAAAGCATACGTCAAAACCAAACCTTGGGCGCCATTTTTTGAAGTGCGAGCTAAGCAAAATGAAGCTCAGCTTGAACGTGAGACAGCGCAGCAATGTGAAGCGAGATTAAATCGTGAAAGAAACCCACCCACTGTTTCAGCGGAGGTCTATGAATGGGATTGGAGCGAGGAAGATCCCCTTGTCCTCGTTCGCACTCGTATACCCAAAAAGTCCCGCGAAGACACTGTTGGAGGTTATGAGAGTTCTCAATGCCGCTATGATTCCTTCAAGAACGTTTGGGATGTTTGTCAGTGGTTCGATTTGGATGACGAAAAAGATGGCGATAGTCCTGCACCGATGGACACTCATGATGATGATCTCGCGGAAAGCTGGGGTGGGGGCGACAATTGGAGCCCACATGGCGGTGGAATTGAAGAGGATGACGATGATTACGACGCGGCGGGAGAGCAAGCTGCTCACACGAAATATATATCCAATCGTACCAATGAGCTCTCTACCACCCGGAATGCAATTTCTTGGCCAAGCACACCATTTCGATCCGAGATTGAAATAGATCTCACTGCAAATCTAAAGCCGTTCGAACTGTTGCAGCACCTCCAGCTTTTTCAGGGCTTTGTCCCTCCTCTCCAAACCAACACGTCATCGTGGACGCAACAGGATTGGGAGGATGCCATGAAAACCATTGGATGGTATAACAATTCGCCTCTCAAAGGCTTTGAGGCAATTGTCATTCAATTTGTCAGAGATTGGATCTCTGCATCCTCTCCTCCCGAAAACTGCGATTTCAATCTGAACAATTACCGTGCTATCATACCACCCAAACTCCAGGGAGCCTTCAGATGCTTGACGCTTCCCGAGGGCCAATTCTTGTATGGAAAACACAAAGTCTTGTACATCCTCCAACAAGAATACTTGAAAAACGGCGTAGAAAGCCCTTATTCCATAGTTCTGACCAATCCCAGGGACGCGGTTTTCGTTTATCGCCTTCTCGGCGTCTCTGATTTTACCATGATATCGCTCTGTGAATTTTTATTGGAAAACGGCATCGCGTTCAGAACGCTCCAGCACCTTCCCAAGATTTATCCCTCTCGAATGCTGAACAACGACCAGACTTTACTACCAATGCGCTTGTCGGATTACCAGTTCAGGAGCGATGATTATCAGGCTTACGTTCGTCATCGTGCTCAATTGCTTACGTCGCCGCGAGGGCGTGCAGCCCTGTTGCGAGGTGGAATCGTTGCTCGGATAGCCAGGGAACACATCGCAATTGATTCGGCGTTTCTTGGACCATCTTCAGCCGTGACCATACATCGTCTAGGAATGCATGTCACCGATAACAGGGGATTGGAATTCTGGGATGATGATCTCACGGAAAACGAAATCGGGATTATCTGCGGTGCTTATCGATGTTTTACAGGTATTTTCTTTGGGAATTATACATGAAGTAGATGATAATAACAATCTTTTTTTAGGCAAAGGCAGTCAAATTGCATTCAGTTCCTGGTGGCCGATGCCAACTCATTGGGAGAACGAGAAAGCTTGTGGTTTGAACTTGGGTCACTGGACGCAGTCGGATGAACATTGGTATTTGACGCGACTGCAAGACATTGCGACGGGCCAGAAAGACGGTGTTCCCCTGTCTGGAAATGCATGGCGACCGAAATTACGAGGTGCGAGTGCCGCGAGATTGCTCAACAAAAATGTCTTGGAGTCGTGTAGCAACATTTTTGACGTATGACCATCATGATGATGACGAATATATTTTTTTGTACGTGCCTAAATGAATATCTTTGCGAATATCTAAGTCCTGCGACTATCAAAGAAATATGGCACATGATTACCTTTTTCAGGTAACTTTGCACGTGACTCGATCGAAGGGTCATGATCATGATCATTGTCCAACTTGATCTCAGATTCTCTCCATCTATATACCCACCACACCACACTCGACGCATATTGACCTGGTCACCTAGATCAATACGTATTCGAGCTCGCGTTTCAAACTGAGCATCGCATCCTCAACTGCCAGTATACGTACAGCTGGTGGTACATGCCCTATCCGCTACCGAGTGGATGAGGACTCGGAAGGTCTCTGGTGCCAGCACCTCCTCAGTGGCAAGTACAGTCGGAAGTGTGAAGTCTACGAGGTCAACTACCACGAAAGTAAAAAGATGCCTTCTGCACCTGCACTTCTCCCCGCGGTCGATCCAGAGTAGTTGAGTCCTGCGAGTGCGGTGAAGTCCACAAAGATGGCAACAAGCAAGAGCGCTGGATCGGTGGCGGACAAGTTGCCTAAGGCTGTTGGCGCGATTGAGAAGATGCCCATGGATAGTAAGGAGTTAATGAAGAAACCCGTTGAGACGATTGCGAATAAGGGTTTGGTACCGCCCAGTCTAAGTCCAGCCACTGCCTCTGAGTTGCCTGCGAAGGATGAGGTTAAGGAGGATGAGAAGGTGGATGTTGCAAGGCCGGAGTTGGAGAAGGAGAACGTTGTTCCGATGTTACTCTCAGAACCACAGCCACAGCCTCAAGATGGAGAGCTTGGAGCTTGGGTGTTGGTTGCCAGAGGAGATTCTCAGCGGGCACTTCTAAGCTGTGTTCCGTGCTTTGGATGATGAACAGTTCCCTCTTAAGGTTCAGGCCACTTCGGCGTTGACTGAGATGATGATTGCTCGCGAATCTGGTAAGCCATCGTTGATTCTTCAAACGATGTTGGAATCTAATCTGTATGTGCGACCCGTCAGTGCACACCGCGGTTGCCCCTTAAGTCAGTAAGGTCATCCAAGGTTCGTCATCCTTTACCTTCTCCTATGAACCATTTGACTCTCGACGACCCATCTGCCTTTCTTCTTTTTTCTTGTTAATATTGCCCACATCTATTCCTCAACCTTGTAATCAAATCCGCAAATTTCAATCATGCCAATGCAATGGATTTGATAATTTCCTACAGATCTAGCCAAGATGTCCGACGAGACGGCCCTCGACTTCCCAACATCAGCATGGAAGTTATGGTCGATCAATTCCAAACGGAGCTCCTACGTTGCTGCTATGCCCACAGCTCGCCTAGTATGTGCCTTCTTCAACTTGTTATCTCGAGCGTTGCAAATTCCGTGTACCCTATTCCCTCCTTTCTTTGTGGTACTGATCGTCTTTTCCGGGTTATTCCTAGATTATTGTAGTGCAAGTCGTATATGCGCCGCGATTCATGATCATCTTGAGGCGGATCCGGATCCGGATGCTTTGCCGCACGATGTGGTGATGATGACATTCGCAGCTGAAGATGTTTTTGTTAGCACTGTAAGGCCATATTCTTGCAAATTTTGCTGGTGCTTATACGGGTTCCTACAGGTCATTTCTTCCGTTGATAGTTTCCCAGAGATCTTGCCATGAATTGTCGCCAGCTTGGCCTACAACTTAAGGCAACCTCTGCCTCAATCTGGCCCATCTTTGAACTGACCTACAAACTTTTCGAACGCGAGGCGGTTGATTTCTTGAAGGTGCATCGGCTGTGAGCAGGTATAATCTCTGAATGAGGTCATTGACTAACATGCCTTTCTAGAGCCCTTGTTCAATCACTTCCTTTGGTATGGGTCCGATGCCATCAAAGGCCAACCTGAGTACAAGCAAATGTTGGTTGACGTCTACACTACATCAATGGCGAACAAGGAGAGGATGATCGAGTTAATGGATCCAAATCTGCTACAGCTTGCGTGGCCCCTTGGAGGTACGATCTACATTGTACTCCATCACCGTGCTTCTGCTGATATTATGGTGTCTTGACAGTATTTGCAATCCATCAGCAGCTCTCAATCTGCTTGACAACACGAGTCACTCCGTCTCACAAACCTCGAAGTCCTTGTCAACTTGAACGCTGTTCTCTATGGCCCCTCCGCTTCTCTTCATTTCATAGGGGTTCATCAAGCTGGCATGGATTGTACGCCAATGAATCGCTGCTTCTATTGAAGGGAGAGAATATGTTGTTGAAACACGAATGGTGCGCTTTCAATAGGTCACTATTCCTCATACCCTGCATCCTGATGGGTTTTCTCGAATGTAGACTATGAAACTTTGACAGTATTGGCGGACAGATTAAGAGACCGTGTTCATCTGGACTCTTTCAGAAGGCTGTGCGTTTTTTATTCATAATAAATTCGCAAGTCACCATTCTCAAGAGAGACCGACTTTGACCTTGCCAGCGTCTTCCTACGCACCAAAATTTGAGTGATTGTAAGGCGGTCCTTGGTCCGCGAAGAGGTGCAGCCCAAGGACATTGCTGTGCCAAAGGTCAACAAGACTTATTGAATTCGTTGCAGTATATTACTATAATATACTAATGCCGATCTCAATGACAGCCGAGAAGCTACAAGAGTGAGGAATTTGTCAATGCCGTATATGAAGACGTCGCTCAATGAGCTTTCTCAATAAACTGGTGCACAATATGGATCAACCTCTTCGTGGGGACTTGGTGGTTTTTCATTGCCACTTTCTTCTCAAGATCGGGCCCTCCCCAGGATCACCAGGAGGCACCAGTCGAGGGAACACAAGGTCAGAATCTTTGATGACGCATGTTTTCGAGTCATTTCTGAACGCTCACAGTCATAATAACCAAGTTTGAGTCACACACGAGGCACACGCATAAAATGCTGTTGTTTCTCTCCTTGCGGAATCATTCTCGCAATGGCCTCTCCTTTCTCAGGTGTTGCCATCCAACGTCAAGACCTACCACCGACTTCCGCCCCTCAGCCACGCCGACCACTTCGAAGGGAAGGAGCCATAATTCTCCTTTCACCGGCGGAGCAAGCCTTGCAGTTGAGGTCTAGCCCACCACCTGAACCAGTACTCGGAAAGCGACCACATCAAGAGGACGACAATGGCGGCGACGACAACAGAGATACGTCCACTCCACCAATGCAGCCCCAAACATCTTTACCCTCCCTTAGCAATGTAACTGCCGCGGCTTTGGGATATGCGACACACAAGAAGCTACGTCCTGAGCAGCGTGACGAGCTTGAAACCTTCTTGCTGGTAAGTATTCGCCCTGTCTTTGAATCTCGTCTGAGCACCGCCCAGGACACAGTGCCAGGCCGACAAGCCAAATTGTTCATCACTATTTTGTCACTTGAGAACAAGGTTGACGCGTTTCGATCGGCTGCGCCCCCTTACCAAGTGTCCGAAGAGCTGAGAGTATGTTTTGTCTTCATGCGAACTTTAATGGATGCGTTCAACGGTTCTAAACAGACTAATATTAATAACTATGCTTTAGCCGTTCTTCTTTCCGTCAACATCAGCACCTACAAGGGCAACATCCCTCGTAATCACATCCTGGTCTGTTTTCTTTCACAGTACAACCATCATCTTGGTGGCTAACATCTCAGCAGGACATACTTAAGCGATTTCGCTTTGATTTGCCAGTGGGCATCGAGCACGATTATGCTAACTGGGAGAAGATAACGACGGCTGTCAGTTATGCGCTTACCCAAACCCGAGCAAAGCTTAAGAAATTAGTCCGTCATCAGAATATAACCCTTTCTCAACGTGATACTCATTTGCCATTCTGAAGATCAAAGAGAGCATCAACTCCAACACCAACATCTTTGCTCTTTCGCAAGTAATTGTTCACTCCACTCCTTGTCGTGTGACGGTTGAACTTTGTGCTCGAGTTGCACTCATGGTACGCCTTACCTTGTTTTTGGTCTGAAATGCCGTCTGAAATACGCAATAGCGTGCAGTGATCCATCAAGAGTGTTTTGGCAATGAGAAATACTGGAATCACATTGATGATCGTCTTGCCCTGATTCACAAAAATGCCGGGGGATCCGCTTCCAAGACAGCAAAGTACGTATGTCCTCTCTTTTCTTCTGAATATATATTCACAAGCACATGTAGAGCTTTCAACGAGATCCTCAAGACTGATCGAACTACTTTTGGCGCAGATGATGACTATGTCATTGGGGATGTCGTTCCTGATGAGTTGCAACAGAGAGTCGATGCTGTGGTTGCCGGAACAGCATATGAAGAGTAATCATCATACAGGCCTGATATATAGAGGTAATAGCAGATCATATTACTAGATTACTTAGATGTATATAGAAAAGTCCATAGATTATGGAAGGGCCCATTGTTAGAAATGTACTTTTTGGTGTTGCGCATTTTGTTTTCGTGAATCCTACGCCGCAAACCCAATACAATGAACCAAAATCAACGGATGTGTCGACGCGTACTAAGCTTAATCTGGGATACCAGGGTGTAGCCGGGTGAGCGCGATCGTCGTTGTTGTGTATAAATAGATCCAAACATCATTACACACGGCTCCGAGTCCTGGCCCAGAAATTAAAGTTCTCTCTCACCATCCATCTCCCCTTCGAGTGACTTACCTGAATTAACCGGGTTAACTTGACTATAATAAATTTCACGGCCGTTGACCTGGGAAATCCAGGTTAATGCGCCTCAGGCCACTTCGATTCTGATTGACCTGGTTAACCCAGATCAATGCGCCTCTACCCATATTATGGCCACTACTCGTCGATATGTGGAGACCGTGGTCGCGAAGGGGCACCCAGGTCCCAAATGGTGTCATCGCGTATGTTTTTTCTCGAGCTATGTTTGTGCTTCCCACTGACATTCCTCAACAGTTATGACGTAAATTTCGTTGGTATGGTCATTCCAGGCGACGACCTCGAAGTTAAGCTCCGTCACATTGGCATGCGCGACGACAACATTGTGGTTGGCATCGAGACGACCAATAGCCGAGGCGAGAAGGTCCTCACTGGCTCTGCCGAGGTTTCCCAACCCACCACCGTCTACGTCTTTACTGGCCAAGGTTCCCAGCCTGGTATGGGTATGGATCTGTACAACAGCTCTCCTGCTGCCCGCGTCGTTTGGGAAGGTGCCGACGCCCATTTGCTGGCGGTCTACTGATTTTCGATCGTCGAGATCGTCAAGGATAACCCGAAGGAGAAAACCATCCATTTCGGTGGTATCAAGGGTCAAGCTATCCGCCAGAGGTATATGGACATGACCTACGATACTATGGACAAGGACGGCCATGTCAAGACTCTCCCTCTTTTCGCCGACATTGATGTTCGTACTCCCAAGTAGACTTTCAGTCACCCCAACGGCCTCCTTTCCGCTACCCAATTCGCTCGGATTGCTCTTGTCGTCACTGAGAAGCCGGCGTTCGAGGATATGCGCATGAAGGGCTTCATCCAGAAGGATTGTGCCTTCGCTGGTCACTCCCTTGGAGAATATTCTGCCCTTGCTTCTATCGCCGACGTTCTCCACATCTCTGCTCTCGTCGACGTCGTTTTCTACCGCGGTATTCCATGCAGCGTGATTCGGAGAACAGGTCGAACTATGCGATGTGTGTGGTTAACCCTAGCCGTATTTTGCCTACCTTCAGTGATGCTGCCCTTCGTGAGGTCGTCGATAGCATTGCGACCATCTCTGGATCCCTGCTCGAGATCGTTAACTACAACGTCGAGGCAAGTTCCTAGCTTCGCTTACTATTACACTCGAATTCTGATTGTTGTTTTAGGGCCAACAATATGTTTGCGCAGCTTCTGATGCTGCAAAACATGACCAATGTCTTAAACTTCCTCAAGGTTCAGAAGATCGACATCGCTAAGGTACGTCAAATATATGCGCAGTTCTTGATGAAAAACTAATCTGATATGCCTGTATAGCTGACCATACTCCTCGAGAAGGTGCTCGGTGATATCGTCAAGTCGTGCTATGAGAAGGCACAAGGTCAACAAAAAGCTGAAGGGTGTTACATCAAGCTGGAGCGTGGGTTTGCCACCATCCCCTTGCCTGGTAGCGACGTACCGTTCCACTTTCGCTACCTCTGGGCTGGTGTCATGCCCTTCTGTGCCTGTAAGCTAGCATCATTCTTTCAATTGTTTTGTTTCTGATTCAATGTTTGCAGACCTGTCGAAGAAGATCAATCCCACGTGAACCCCGACATGCTTGTTGGGAAATACATTCTCAATCTCATCGCCAAACCCTTCCAGGTCTCTCGCGAGTACGCGCAAATCATCTACGATCAAACATTTTCGCCTCGCCTCGACAAGGTCCTCAAGAAGTGGGAAGAAGATAAATGGACCAGCGCTGAGAACCGCCAACAATTGGCCTACATCATTCTTGTTGAGCTCCTTGCCTATCAATTCGCCTCGCCCGTTCGTTGGATCGAAACCCAGGACCTCTTCACCTCGTTCAACCTCGAGCCACTTGTTGAGCTCGGTCCTTCTCCTACCCTCACTGGCATGGCCACACGTACCCTCAAGGCCAAATACGAGACACCCGACGGGTCGATCAGCAGGACACGCGCTATTCTGTCATTCCAAGAATGTCAAGGAAATTTATTACCAATACGAAGACGAGGCCGAGGCTCCTCCCGCTGAGTCTGCCTCTGGTGCTGCTTCCTCTGCGCCCTCCGCTGCTGCTGCTGCACCTGCCGCCCCCGTCGCTGTTGCCGCACCCACTGGTTCAGTTGCCAGCATTGAGGAAGTGCCCGTGAAAGCCATCGACATCTTGCTCGTCGTCGTCGCACAGAAGCTGAAGAAGCGGATTGACAAGATCCAGGCTCTCTCGAAGACCATCAAGGATCTCGTCGGCGGAAAATCGACGGTGCAGAATGAAATCTTGGGTGATCTTCAGCAAGAACTCGCGTCGGCACCCGAGAAGGGCCAGGAACTTTCTCTCGAGGAGCTAGGTTCCGCTCTTGGCAGCGGCTTTAACGGAAGCCTGGGCAAGTACAGCACAGGGCTCGTCTCGCGCCTTGTCGGTGGCAAGATGCCAGATGGTTTCAATGCTTCCTCCCCCGCTCCGATGGTGTACTTCTCGCCACCACTCTCGAACCCCCCAAGCGCCTTGCATCTGAAGTTGAGGTTAAGGCTTGGCTCGACGGTGTTGTTTCTGTTTACGCTCAGCGATCAGGAATTTCTCTGGCTTCCCCGGGCGCTGCAGGTGCTGGTGGAGACGGAGGTGGAGGCGCAGTGATCAACAGCAAGTAGTTCCAAGCCGACCAGGAGAAATTCGCTGCTCAACACGTCGAACTATATATGCGCTCCCTCGGTCGTGACTCCCGTGCTGGAGAACTCGCATTCGATCAAGAAAAGGCCAACAGCATAGCTCTCCAGGCCAAACTCGATAGCAACATCCGCGAGCACGGCGACACGTACATTGAGGGCCGCATCCAACCACGCTTCGATGTTCTCAAGGCCCCCCACTTCGACTCATCGTGGAATTGGGTTCGTCAAGATGCCCTCCTCATGTGGTACGACATCATCTTCGACCGTCTGACGACTGTCGATCGCGAGATCACTGCCCGCTGCAATTTTTTTTTCTTCAAGTTTTCCCTTATCGCTCTATACCCCACTCTTTGTTGGCTAGATTGCTCCGCGTTCCCCCGCTTCTCGTTGGATAGTCTCTTTGCCTGATGCATTTGAATACTAGCTACTACACTATCTGTGAGTACAGTGGTCCAGCTTCTCCCGGTTTATTCCCTCAACAATTTCCCAGTCAATGTCAAATGCTATTAGGGCAGCCGAACGTAAGTTGCAGTGGTCTCCATTTGTGCCGTAACTCGAGTCATACTCCAAGCTTCGAGTCATGTCCCAACCCTTGACCCTGCTGCGCAACAACGCCCAAACATATAAATGCTCAGTGATTGTGAATGAGTTCCGCCATGAGTTCTCAGCGTCGTCCTCACCCACCGCTCTCTCCCCAACAGACTCGGGTCGACTCAGCATCCGACGATTACTCAGATTTTCCCCCCATCCGAGTACTCAAGACCCCCGACCCTTCTTCTCCCCCTCGTTGTTCCCCAGTTGCTCGGAAACAGTCAGAGTGGCAATTTCGACGACGACATCCACCAAATTCAGTCGCTCAGAGATGGTCAGAGCAGCTTTCCCCACCCAGCAAGGAACCAGCGCCCTCTCGATCACATCGACATCTGCCAAACTCAGGACTTGGAAACTGGAACCGTTTGAATACAATGGAGGCCAGTGTATCGGTATCGGTACGGCATTCCAAGGTGAGGTGTCAAACGCTGACCGTCAAGCAGTTATACTGATTGAAAATATGCTTTCCGAATCCTCGTTGAAGCGAGACGCAGATGTTCTCGAGGTTGAAGATGAGCGCCCGTTGAAAAAAAAGCGTGTTGCATTTACCAACAAAGATATGGCCAAGGCGAGATGTCACACACTGACCGGCAAGCAGCTGTACTGATTAAAAATTTGCCAGAACACTTCCAACCCCTCGCTGAAGCGAGATGCAGTTGCATTGACCGACAAAGATGTGGATTGGCTGAAGCATGAGATTAGTGATATCAAGGAGTGCGTGAAAGCCATGGCAGAGCATCTAAGAGGAAATGTAGAATACAGGTTGGAAGAGCTTCGTTTGGATATCCAAGAATGGTCTTGAGCCCTAGTGGCCTGTAGATACCGACTTTCTGAATGCATTATCACGAAAATATTCTTACCCATTGCACTGTATTATAAGACTGCCGTTGTCAATTCTGATGGAATATATTTGCCCTTTTAAGTTTTTCTTCATTCATTTTGTCTGTGAGCGTTTGTATGAACTCTTTGAGTGTATCAACTGTGTGCAACAATATTTTTTATTTTGAGATGAACATAATGCGGCTACTTCCTTGTCCTTTACTGCTGAAAAGGCATCTGGTTCGTAGTTGCTTAAATGGCCTGCAAAAACCTTATGATCCAATGGTATTCCTACATACTGCAGGCGATGCCAAGAAAGCAAGACACTGCCTTATGATTCAAGCTATAACTCGCAAGGCGTCTATGAGCATTTGTATGAACTTTTTGAGCCTACGAACTGTCGGCGAAATTATCTTTTATTTTGAGATGAACACAATCTGGCTGCTTCCTTGTCCTTGACTGCCAAGAATGCATCTGGCTCGTAGTTGCTTAAATGGCCTACAAAAACCTTATGATCCAATGGTATTCCTATGTACCACAGGCGATGCCAAGAAAGCAAGACACTGCCTTATGATTCAAGCTATAACCCACAAGGCGTCTATGAGCATTTGTATGAACTTTTTGAGCTTATCAACTGTCGGCGAAATTATCTTTCATTTTGAGATGAACACAATCTGGCTGCTTCCTTGTCCTTGACTGCCAAGAATGCATCTGGCTCGTAGTTGCTTAAATGGCCTACAAAAACCTTATGATCCAATGGTATTCCTATGTACCACAGGCGATGCCAAGAAAGCAAGACACTGCCTTATGATTCAAGCTATAACCCACAAGGCGTCTATGAGCATTTGTATGAACTTTTTGAGCTTATCAACTGTCGGCGAAATTATCTTTTATTTTGAGATGAACACAATCTGGCTGCTTCCTTGTCCTTGACTGCCAAGAATGCATCTGGCTCGTAGTTGCTTAAATGGCCTGCAAAAGCCTTATGATCCAATGGTATTCCTATGTACCACAGGCGATGCCAAGAAAGCAAGACACTGCCTTATGATTCAAGCTATAACCCACAAGGCGTCTATCAGCATTTGTATGAACTTTTTGAGCTTATCAACTGTCGGCGAAATTATCTTTTATTTTGAGATGAACACAATCTGGCTGCTTCCTTGTCCTTGACTGCCAAGAATGCATCTGGCTCATAGTTGCTTAAATGGCCTGCAAAAACCTTATGATCCAATGGTATTCCTACATACCGCAGGCGATGCCAAGAAAGCAAGACACCACCTTGCAAGAATGACCGAAACTTGCAATTAACTCATGAGTCCTCACATGAAATGTAAATCGGACCTTCTACCAACTGGCCATATATGACCTTACGAACCAAGCTACAAGATTATAGCAAACTCACACCGCATATCACACCTCATACCGGATTTTAGGTACTCATATTCACTTACAGGATTCTTCACAATTTAGTGATGAGGTGTGGGCCCTCGAAAAGAATTAATTAATTAAATTAAATAATTAATTGGATTGGAGAGAATGTATTTTTTGAGAGCTGTGGCTCGAATTTATAGGCCGGGAATGGAAGAACATTATATTTAGCAAGATCACATATGATAGAATTTAAGGCTCACCTTCCAAAGATGTGGCTGGTGAAAAATATTAAATCAAGATTAAATTAAATCAAATTGAAAAGGGGAAAGAAACATATAAATATTA
>Ga0307509_10000708_pt1 | contig 56969 bp, 63 predicted proteins | sample 10_EM_MG_FD_202245 | JGI IMG/M metagenome (GOLD analysis project Ga0307509, IMG submission 202245) | Populus trichocarpa ectomycorrhiza microbial communities from riparian zone in the Pacific Northwest, United States - 10_EM | ecosystem: Host-associated > Plants > Roots > Unclassified | place...
ATAGCTAATATTTGCTATGTGATCATGCCTACGCACACCATCACTGAAAAATACTGAGGCGGCCTTAGTCATCATCTATTTTTGGGTCGGCATCATATTTTCCATCGTTACACCAGTCAAGGAGATAGCCAGGTGGGACTGTATGAGAACTATGAGATACGGTATGAGTGGTGCTTGGACCCCATCTGCCCTGGTGTAACCTGGTTGCATCAAGTTGTCGAGATCAACCACTCAAATCTCATAGTTCTCATTCTGGTTCTGTTCGTTATTTGCGAAATAATACGGTACTATGGTTCCGGCCGTCTATACTCGTAATGTCCTGACGTTTGTGAACACAACTGCTATTGCATACACCCAAAATTCAGCTTTTTTGCCCGGATCTTGGCATCATGCAATAGTGGTCCTGTTCACAAACGTCAGGACATTACGAGTACACAACAGTTCGATGGATGCAACGGGGGACGCCTTTTGCTATAGGGGTTTAGGGCAAAAAAGAACAACCTCCCATGAATATCAAGTAGAGTCTGATAATATAACCTGAACTATGGCATACCGTAAAAACCGAAATAATTGGGCATGGCGCTAGGACGTCAAGAATTTCCCCTTTGGATTAGGGGGGGGAAACACACCGCAAAGACCCTCCTTCAGTCGTCACCTGAGACAACAGACCATACTAGGAGAGCCAACTCCAACGTCTTAGCGTGATGCCCAATTATTTCGGTTTTTACGGTACTTTCCTGTATAATTAGTTCCCTCATTTTCCTGTAGGTTTTAACTTAAATAAAAATTATATTACAATAAAATATATCTCTACCATGATCCTGATTCGAACATAAGCAGTATTTTATTGCCAAATATTTTGTGCCAAGGCGTCCCCCGTTGCATCCATCGAACTGTTGTGTATAGACGGCCGGAACCATACTTAATATGGTACGGGAGCAACCACCTACTCGAGTACCGTATTTACTCGAATACAAGAGAATTACGCTAGACTTGAGGTGAGGTTGTCCGGTGGAAAAACGGAATAGCCTTAGCCTTCTTATAGCCTTAGTGTGGTCTTGGTGGGGAAAGATCACATCCTAGCGCCATTCTCTTATATTCGAGTAAATACGGTAGACCGAGTGAGCCCTCAGCGAGGCTACACCCTCAACGAGGCGTGGCGTGGCTTGACACCAAATTTCGGACCAAACTGCTAACAAATCTTTGCCAAGCCTCGCTGAGGGTGTCGCCTCGCGGAGGGCTCACTTGGTCTACTGTGTCCCAGGTATGTGCAACGCTGAGGAAGGTGTGGTTGTACTATTGTAGTACAAATACTGGTATGGTGCCGGACAACCAAAATCCGCCCTCTGGCCAAGTGCCTCAGAAAGCGAGTGATATGTTATGATGCTGCCCATGAGCTTGGCACACTTGTGTCAAGCAGTTTTAGGCCTCACTTCTTCGCTTCTGACAATCTACTAACTCTACTTAGTATAGTTTCATTCATAGGATATCACTCGTGCCAAGATTCACTAAATTCCTTGGTATCTTGGCATATTTTCTCTATCATCCAAAGTGGTTGTGTTGTTGATTATTTTATTTGTGGTTGTTTTGTGATCGTTGTGGGCAGATTTTGGTTGTCCGGCACCATACTTGTCTAAGTAAGGAAACATCAGAGGCCCTTTTTACAGTATGCAGAAATTATACGCGCCAAGCTATCATATCTACTGCACGAGTACCGTAGGCTCACAGAGTTGCACTAGTAAAAAGAGAACAAAAAGAGGAAAGTGAAAAGAAATCAATTCTTGTTGTAAGTCATGTTGGTCGGTATATTCTCACACAAAAGGATGTGGTCATTGATCTCGATATCGGTGTCACTGTTATCCTCGTGGTCCCTTCCCATTGCCTGGAGTGGGCATGTGGAGGAAAACGGTCCTGGGGGAAACCTTTTCATCCACAAACGCTCCCCACGAGTGTCGCCTATTTAGATTTATACTCGAGTAGTCTACTGGTGCTATTGTGGTCACCACTACCTGTAGACTACTCATACAATTCCTAGAACCTAAGCTTGTAAATAGAACACTTCGAGAACTTTAGCGAAACATATGCTCATCTGTGTGTTTAGTTGTTGGCTGCAATCTTGTCCCTTCTGCTTAGCTCTTTTCCGTGGCCCGGGAGTAGCGTTTTTCTGCCTTCTCCCATATTTTTGTTGCGAATGAAATACGGTATTCTAACATTGTACCAGTACCTTTCCATTATAGCACAACTTGTGGGACTCCTAATGGATTTCTCCTTTCATTAGAATGGTCAGTAGGGTGGCTACTGTCTGTTTTCTCCTCTTGGGTTGAAGTTCTTTGGGATGTTGGAGAAGGTACAGTTTTTAAGGACGACGCCATTTGGGGGTTGTGATGAGCTCAACAAGAGCTCTTATTTTTTTTCCACATGCTTCCTTCGTACTAGCGCATGTGGATGGTGGCCCTACTTGTAGAGTGGCTTGCGTGTGAATGTCCGGCCCATCTTGGTTTAGAGTTCACGGGTAGACTACAGTACGGTACGGTAGTCAACCGGGGGGTTTTCGCGCCCCCCCTCTACGCCCTCTGGCACCATATGGCGGGATTTTTATGTAGCGTTAGGAGGTTAATGCTGGAGCCTTGCATATCGCCAGGAAATAAACTGCGGTCGTGCCTTACTAATTATGATGAGCAGGCTCAGCGAGAACTTGAACCTGCCATGCTAGAAGCTTAACCGCACGGTAACGAAAAAATACTATGATAAAGCGGAGTCGGGCTAGTCCCATGAATTCAGTTGACTCGCAAATGTTTGTTTTTAGCGAGCTAGAAGAGAGGAATAGCGTCAAAAGACGAGATGACGTGAGAAACGGTAAGGCTGCAGTCGACGTCGATCCCTTGATGCTGAGGCACTGGGCACACAGCTCCTAAGTTTTGTGTGTTGCACAGGGGATGAGGGCAGCAAAACTCGCTTGTGGAACCAACAAAACTTAGGCCATTTACGTGTACTCGATTACCTCCGTATTGAAGAGAAGGGTCTACCGTGCTTGGCGTTTCCCCCCTCGCGATGGGCTTGCTCTGCAGGGCGGATGGGCTTGGTTCGAGGTCTCACAAAGTCAGCCAGCCTCTCAGAATATTTGTTCACATCTCTCCTCAGCCTTCTCCAAATGTGGATAAGGGAGCATGATAATCTGTCATTCCCTTGCCGGTGAGCTTAGGGGGTTCTCCTACATTATTGCCCTATTTTCTATTCTTAATCACTGCTATCGCAGGCCCGATAAGGTGTCCTACGAGACTGTTACGCAATGAACATCTTCACGTCACTCGAGTCACTTTTGATGGAGCTTCCTTCCTCTTACTTCTGGGTTCAGTAGAGTACGGTGTTCACCCTGGAGACCCTGATCTGGTTGGAAGGGACTGGTACGGTATTGTATGTAGCTCTTTTTTGTACCTGTATTGGTGCCGTCACAGTCAGTTGGCTAGACTATTTTTTCTTCTCTTTTCGTCCAGAGCTTCGGTTCCAGGCGATGGTGAGCGAAACGATTCAGGGATAATAACATATACCGTACCGTACAGCACGGGGACAGGGGTGTAACCTTCGGGGTGATAGAATAGGTACGCTGGTTACTGCAAACGTCGTAATATTCATACTGCCGACCAGGGTTGTCTCGATCTGTAATAAAATCACTATATATCCCCTCCACTCTCTCACGGGGACATCCGCCGCTCTTGAAATTTCACTTCTCCTGACTCTTTCTGTTGTCCTCCTTGTTCGTCCTACGTGCAAAAACTACTTGGCAGTGAGTTTGCTGAAACTCTGTCCTATTTCTAATCCAACTCTTCCCCCCCCCCGAAGACAGCGGGTATCATACTGTACCGTGGGCTACTCAAAGGTCGTCGTCAGCTCTCTTGGAGACACTTTGTCCAGAGAGCGCCCACACCCTCCCCCTATACTTTCTCCTCTCATCTGCCCCTCGACAAAGCAGCTAAGTATCTACGGTACTGTACAAACCTCATTGGAACTCAAAGAACCCAAGATATCCAACCTTTATCTACCTATTACTGCTATCTTTTATACTGCTCGAGTACGAAAATGACTTCTGTCACTACTATGAGCCAACAAAATCCTTGGGTAAGTTGGTTGCTTTGCTGTCTAGCACAGCTCCTTTCCCAATCATATCACCGATCTATTCTGCCGGCTGCCTGTTTCTCTTCCTGGTTGGTGATAAGTAGTTCGACCCCGCTCACAATCTCTAGTCGGATGGCCATATAGTCCAGCACTCCCACTTCAGCCCGGACGACGTCCACCGGCGAAGGCTAGGTTCCGGCTATCGTGCCCCAGGATCTTTCAAGCAACCACGGTCAGAGCACACAATGGCTTCACCTAATATTCGCAAAGATAACAGGGATCGACCTTCTCCCCGTCCTAACCCTCATGTTCGGTCTCGCTCCCATAATACTAGTACTCCAAAAACAGACAGGACTAGACTCCAAAGCCCCCCCCCTCCTTACTCGTCACATAGGTCTCGACGTCGGGCGAGCTCCATCCCTGGCCCGGATACTATCGATAGATTGGACAATGGAGTTTTTGGCGGCCATTACCATCATGAAGGACCTTACGACTCTACACTACTAGCCAGACAGAACGGACCTAGACCTCCTGTTGAAGCCCTGCGTGAGAGCAATGCTGCTGCGTTGGCTGCTACACCCATGGCCAACATACTTGATTCCTTGGAAAGGCATAAACCCTTGCAGGGAACTGCTATGGTGGCACCGGGAACAAAACTGCCCAGTGGCGAATTCATTGGTGACTACGAAGAGTACGACATGATGCGTCAAGGGCCTGGGGGTAACTACAGAAGATACCCTGGCTTTGTAAGTCTCTTGCCTTATTTTCGTGGATCTATGTTTACTGATTATGTGACAGAGTTACCTTGGGGACGATCTCAAGGGTAAAGGTGAGCCGGGGTATACCCAAGACATCTTAGACAAGCAGCGGAAGGCCGAGGGGAAAATGCGTCAATCCGAAGCTCAAGGCGTATACCAGATGGTGTCTCAATCGACTTCCGGCAAGCCCGTCAGAGTTGCCCGCGAGAGATCTAGTAGTGCCTCGCATCTGGCCACTTCCAACAGCCCTGCCTTTGGGTCGGATGGTGGGAACTTGGGAAGGAGTAAAAGTAGTGCTAGTCGAGGCGGTTCTTCGAAGGGATCGCTAAGCTCAAGGCTAAAGAAGAAGTTCAGTTGGGTCCCAAGGAAGGATTAGTCTTTGGGGGTTTCGATAATCACTCATTTGTCTCACCCTGAGGTGTCGGATCCCGGCGGGGGTGGGTTACAGGTAGTAATGGCTAAGCCGCACCTTCTCGTTTTGGGACTGTGGTTGTGTGTCTGGGCTCGGTATTCCTTTTTCACGAAGACAAACGGGTTTTTGCATGGACTATACGTACCCGTTTCTTCCTTATTTCTTTCTTCAATGGTGGAATTTTGGATATTATGACGATTGGTCCCTCTTGACCCTATCGCGTCACTGCCTTTCCTTTCCTTCCCCCAATGTTTTGTATCATTTTGCATTAATCTTGCTCGGGTTGCGGGATTTTGGCTGTTTTCATTCGTTTTAAATTTCTTTTTTCATTCTCTTTTGTAAGATGTGTGACGGTTACGGTATCACTTGGTAGTACGATAGATAGGCTTGTTTCGGGGATTGATATGAAATTGCGGCCTTGTGTATACTTTTGGCTTGAATGACATACGGGATTGATACAAATTTGGGTTTAATGGCTTATTGAGGTAGGGCGATGAGCTGCAGTAAGTGATTTAGAGTGATTGAGAATGCCAATTTATTCCTATAATTACGATAGCCACTGATATCGCGAGGTCTCTATGCCTCGACTGGTTTGTGAACCTCCTTTACAGCTACCCTCCCTCCCTAGAATACATATCGTACAATAATACCCTTTCCCACTTCCTCCTCTGGATTACGCCCTGCCCCCAAGCGCCTTAACCTCCTCCCCCCCCTCAGACAAAAACTCGATATCCCCCTCAGCCGTGACAATCCCCTTCTTTAGCACCTCCCCATTCTCCCGTAAAATATCCTCCAACGACCTCGCTGTCTCACCGAATATCTACCTCCTCGTATTAAATTAATTTCTTGCGCGGAGTGGGCGACATACCTTCAAGTGATCAGTAATAACGTGTCGATTACTACATCCGGGGCAGGTGATCAGCACGCTGCCGGCGTGGTATGCTTGCTTGCTGATGCGGTGTGTGGAGCGGCGGGTGCAAGGGCGGCAGGTGAATGTTAGGTCGTAGGAGGGTTTGTTGGGTTGTGCAGGCTGTGCAGGCTGTGCAGGCTCTGCGGGCTGTGCGGGCTGTGCGGGCTGTGCGGGCTGTGCGGGGGGTTGGGAGGAGTTGTGGCGGGGGAAGTGGGTGGGCAGTGGTCGGAGGAGAAGAGGGAGGGGTTGCCGGCGGAGGGGGGGCTGGCGGAGGAGGGTGCGAGTTAGGGGGCGGATGAAGTTCATTTTGTGTTTTTCGTTTTTGTGTTGGGATGGATGGAATGAGTGGGTGGATAGGTGTTGGTGTCGACTTGGTGATGATGGTGGAAGGTTAGGTGGGGTGTAAAAAAAGTTAAGATCACGTGAGATAGTGGGATGCCTGTAAATTTACTTGATGACGGTCGTTTTAGCACGAGGATTTTATCCCGCCCCACATCCCCCCCCTCCGAACAAACATAAGCCAAACAGCAATGCTTGGCCGGAATATCCAAGCATCCGTTCCCCGTAGTCGGACCCTCGTTCTTCAAAACCGTCAATTCTCGGTTTCTTCCATTAGCAATGAAGGAAACAACAACAATAATGATGATAAACCTAGTCCTTCCCCTCACCCTCTACAACCTTCCCCGCAGCCCACTAACTCATGAGCTGCGCAATAGAAATCCTGAAAATACCCGTTGACATTTCCTCGCTCCTGCGCAGACGCCGTGCATGCCCCTCACTGCCGGTCCGCCGCGTGACTGCCTCTGCGCAAGATCTAGGACTCGATTCTCCGGTTCCCCCGACGGCGACAGGGAGTGGGGCCTTTCCCCAGTCGGAGCATCGTTATGGGCAGCAACAACACCAGCAGCAGCAGCAGACCATTACGAGTAGGTACTTTTCTAGGTCGCCATCCCGACCGGAACTGGCTTCGGAGCAGGGTCCTAAGATCATTGCTCCACCGGGGGGGTTATTTCGCACGGGCATGGGAGGGGGATTTGGTGGTGGTGCTCAGGGTGGCGGTGGGTTCGGTATGAACCGTGGTGGCGGCAGAGGTGGGTTTGGAATGGGAATGGGAGTTAGGGGGGGTAGAGGTGGTAGAGGCGCAAGAGGGAGAGGCCGCGGCCGTGGCCGTGGACGGAGGGGCGACGATGAGAACGCGTCCTCTTCCCGGTTCGCTCGTGCCAAGAAGTCTCTCCCACCACCGCCGGAATTGTCCGAGAGCGTATACTCTCCGGCTGACTTTGCGGAGGTGGACTTGATGGGGTATATTCCTGCCACGCAATTGACCGTCACCGGCGGTGTCTCCAGCGGGTTGCTGGATAGAGTGCCTATCACTGAGAACACCAAGGGGTGGTCGACGACTGGATGGCAGGAATATCAAGATCAGCGGGAGAGGGTGGCGAAGGAGGTTGTCGCCGGGGAGTATGATGATCCCGCTGGCGATGTCGGGCCATACAGGGAGGTGCATAGGCTTATCACGGTTAATGGGTCGTATACAGATAAGGCGAAGGGGAGGCTGTTTGCGGAGGTTAAGAGGAATGTGCCGATTGAGCTGATTCCTCCCCCACCCAGCCAGGTGGAGAAGGTTTCGGCCGGGGAAGGAAATTGATTAAGGTGGATCGTGGTGCTCTGTTTGGGGGGTGGGGTGGATGCTCTATGGAGGGAGCGATGCGGGTGTATATCAATCCAGATCAATAGCCACTTGAATAGAAAACCAAAAATTCGTATTTGTACATATATCTCTTCACCCCCTTTTAAATAGACATGTGTTGGTCCTGGGCCTCCAGTTGCACCAGCCCCACTGCTTGATCAATTCTCCAAAGCTCCCTTCTTAGCATCATCAATCACTTTCTTTGCTTCAGCGTTAACCTTCTTCATAACAACCTCCAACTGTTTATCCGCCTTCCGAATGTCATCCGGCCGCTCCTTCCTGAGCCCCTTAATCAGCTTATGCGAATCCTGCCTTGCTAACCTCAACAAATTCATCGTCTTCTCACCCGCCTTGCCCACCATCTTAGCAACTTCTATCCTGGTCTCCTTCGTCGGTGGGAGCAACGGGACGTTAATGGATTGCGCGTTCTTCGGGTCGGGCATCGGTTGAACGTTCAAATTCATCTTCTGTATCGCCGATATGACATGTTTGACATTCTACCCATCCCCCGTCCTCTCGTCAGCACCCTCCCTATTCCGATCTCAGCTCGGGGGTTGGGGTGGGGGTGGGGGTGGGGGTAAGTCAACTCACCGCGGCTTCATAGACGTTAACAACCAGCGACCGTCCCTTTGGCAGCACGTGCGCAATGTCCCGCAGCGAAGCGCTGGCGCCGGTGGACTTGTCCAGAACGACTTGAATGCTCTCGAATGTGCCGGGATCGTTACGCCCGCCCGCGCGCAGCTTCGTGATGTCGGTTTTTAACTTGTCGATGTGTGCGCTGCATTGCGCCTCCAGCGATTCAAAGTGCGCGGCGTAGTCGAAGGAGGTGTCGTGCGTTTTGTTTTGAGCGTTTTCGCCGTAGGGGTAGGCTTTTGAGGGCTTTGCTGGGGCCTTCTTTTGCGGGTGGGGGGTTGTGGTGAAGGTTTTTTGGAGGGGGGGGAGTGGAGGGTGGGAGCTGTTGGGGAGGGGGGGGTTAGTTGGGGTTAGGAGGAGGGGGAGAGGTGGGGGGGTTACCGGAGGAATTGTGGAGGAATTGGATGGAAGAGGGAATGGGTTAGCGAACGGGTGATTGGTATGCGGAGCATTTGGTGGTTTTTTTTTCGGGGGTGTGTTTTGATTAATTTTGGGCAATGCCTTTTTTGGTGGGTGAGGGAGGTTTATGGCGGGGTTGGTTGCTTGAAAAGGCTTAGCTCCGGAAAAATGTTTTGCCGCAGAAGAGGGTAACTATGTTGTCATAGAATTCGATTTATGAAGGCTTCTCGTAAATGCCCTTTGCCAGCTCCTTCCTTCCTTGACTTTCTTTATACTCTACTCAGGGACACTGGCATGGCTTCACCAGCGATATCTCAAGCAACACATTTGCTTTCTCCAGTTCTTGACAAAAGTAAGTGAGCCTTCTTTAACTTGCTCTCAAGTAACCTGCTTTCCAACCTTACTACCGATAGCTAAACCAAAACCCCTTGGCCAATCCCTCCTCCAACAACTTTCCCAAACACTCTCGACACCGCCGCCACTATCCGAAGACGAAAAGCCCACCGCGGCGGCAGTCGTAACCCACGCCCTTACCCTCCTCTCAGATATTGAATCCGAGGCACGGGCACGGAAAGGCACAGAAAAAATCGGACCGCAGTTGGTCAATCCTGCGGAGGTTAGGGTAGTAGTATGTCTACTAGACCTGGTCGTGTTGGAAGGGATATACCCGTCGTTGACTCGGGGGGTTGGAATCCCGATTGAGCGGCGGACGAGGAGCGCTGCGCTGCCTGGGCTTTTAACGGGGCAGGGGAGGAAGAGGGTGGAGGAAGTACGGGATAGGAAGGATGTGGAGTTATTGGGACTTGTTGTTGAGAGATTGCTGGAGTTGCTTCGTGGGGAGGGTAGCGTGGCTGGGGGGGATCTGCTACGGAGGGCGGGTGATCGGGTTTTGGTAGATGTGATGGCCGGGTGCGCCGAGTTGGCCTTCAATCCTGAAAACGGGGATACGGGGGAATGGAAGGAAAATTTTCGAGTCTTGATTGACGGGTTCGTCTCAGTTTCATTTTCACAGACAATCACTCGGATACTAACACCTTCCTTTATAGAACACCAACGCCACAACTACTCCCACTCCTCCTGCAACTGTTGACTCCTCAAACGCCCCCGTTCTTCAGAACCCCCCTCACAAAGACACTCTCCCTCATCCCGTTCAGACGCCCCAGCGCTGTCCGTCATATAATCGAGCTATTCTTGTCGACCGACGCCACGGCTGATTCTTCGGCGCCTTCAAATTTGTCTATTGAAGCGCTGGGTAAAGCCTCAGAGATTATATGTGCAGTGCCCAGCTCCGTGGATGCAGGAGAGTACTTTTCTAAAGTCTGCATTGAACTGCTAGGGCTGCTGGATTCGGAGGATGTGTTTATGATGAGAGCGGCGGGTTTTGTGATTGCGAATGTGCTCGGGAAGAAAGGAAGGAGGATTGAGGAGACGGTAGAGAGGGTGCTAGTAGTGCCGTTGATATCGAGATTGGATCCGGGCATTTCGGTGGGGGTGAAGGGGGGGGTTGCTCCTAGGGAGGTGGGCGAGAGGGAAAGGGCGGGGGGGGGGGGATCTTCATCAGTACTGTTAATGTTTGAAGACTCCCCCCCACTCGCCAAATCGATGGTGTCGGGGGCCCCGCCGCGGGGGCCTCTTGTTGCCATGATGGAGGATGACGCAGCCGAAGACCTCAACGTCAAACCCCTAATCCCAGAAACAGACCTGTCAAACGCCCTTCGCCACCTAGAAATCCTCTTGTCCTCCCAGCCCTCTCCTGCGCTCCCGCAAAGACTCATAGCCCCAATCCTACTCCCCCTCTGGGCACTAACCAACTTTGCAAAGTCCACCGGAAGAAGCACCTGGTACCAGCGTGCCCTCTCACTATTGAAGACCTACATAAAGACCTCCCCTGACGAGTCCGTCCTTCAGAATATTCAAGGGCAGATACTATATTCTGGCGGGGAGACATGGGAATTCGGACCTGGGAGTGAGGGTGGGATCGAGATTCGGTCTCGAATTGGGGGTGCTGCAGGGTTCGATGTTGGAAAGGTTGAGGCGAGGGTTCAAGAATTCATGGGGCTGTTAGGGGACGGTGGGGTTAGCGGTGCTATCTTGAACGACTTCTTCCTGGGGATCTTAAGGACCTGGCTTAGTCGACGGAACAGTGAGGCTGAGGATCCGGTGAAGATGTTCACTACGCTCAAAATCTTGCAAGAGGTTTTGGGTAGGCATGAGGAAACGCTTGCCAAGAATCCGACTCAGATATTGCAGATTGTCAAGGGTGTGCTGGATGAGCACGTTGAGTACCAGGAGAGCTTAAGGATTTCCAGTAAAGACACTATTACACCAAGTTTGGGTGGCCTACGGAAGATTGTCTCCAACTCGCCCCCGCCTGGCCCAAAGGCAGGTGGTGGGGGGGAAGAATTAGACAAAGAAGATGGACGCACCCAAACCTTAACAATGACCCTCTCTCTCCTAAGTGTGATAATCTCCAACCCAACCACAAAACTAACACCCTCGGACGAGCGTTTAATCCATACCCTCCAGCCAGCACTCAGCCACATCGCCACGTCAAAGTCCACAAACCCGGATATCAAAACCCTAACACTGAACATAACCTCCCTTCTAACTCTCCACTCTTCCTCTGCTTCCGCCTCCTCTTCCCCACCCCCAACAGCAACCCTCCTCACCCGCCAAAGAGAAACCTACACACTTGCCCTATCCTACCTCCACGACCCACTAATTCCAGTGCGCGCTCATGGCCTGCACCTTCTCCGAGAGCTAATCCTCTCCTCTTCGCCAGTAATAAACATTCAAAATACCTTGGCACAGCTAATTAGCCAACTAAAGGATGATGATAGTTTTGTATACTTGAACATAGTAAAATGTCTATCAGCCCTGACAGAGCGGCATTCAGGGACCGTGACGAGAATGCTAGTCGAAGCATACCTCGACGACGACAATGACGGAACAAAAGAACAAGGAGGAGGAGGGGGAAAGGAGAAATTAAGTCTAGACGAACGCCTCCGCCTCGGAGAAGCCCTCTTAGCAACAGTACAGCGACTGGGCGGGGCGCTAGTCGGCGAGACAGCAAGAGTCGTAGGCGAGGGTATGATAACCCTAGTCTCCCGACGCCGCATAAGGAGGCACAGTCCATCCAATCCCAGCGAAGAAGAAGAATGGGATGATACCAATACCCAGGACGACGATGAGGAGGAGGACGAAGCACTCATATCCCACGCCACCCAAATCCTAACTTCCTGGCCATCCACAAACGAAGCCGAAGACCAACGCATGCGCACGAGCGCGCTATCAATCCTCGGTGCGGCAATAGAGACCAATCCAACCGGCCTCGGTCAACGCATTATCTCCGATGTGCTGGACGTGTGCATGTCCATACTCACGCTGGAGACCACGGTTGGGGCATCCATCCTTCGGCGTGCGGCGGTAGTTTGTGTTTGTGGGATTTTGAAAGCTTTGGTTGGGTTGGGTGGGGATGGGGATGGGGATGGGGCGGTGTGGAGGGAAGGGGTTTGGGAGGTTGTCAAGGGACGGATTGTAGAGATTAGGAGGGTGGTGGGGTATTTGGTGGTTACGGATGGGGACGGGTTGGTGAGGGAGCAGGCCAGGGTTGTGATGGAGAATTTGGACGGGGTTGTTGGGGTTTGGGTTGGGAGGGGGGGTGCGAGTGCTTTGATGTGAGGAGGGCGAAGTTAGAGCAAGCATGTAGACTATAGTGTAATATGATTCGAGCGGATCAAGAAGGGGGGGACACCACAAGCGCAATTCTATAGCCTTTGCAACCAGTATTATTACCATAATTGCGAAGACAGGAGAAAACATATTCGTTATTCTCCATTTTTTTCTTCTCCTTAGCAGGTCTTTTCCTTCTTCTTCCAATCATGTTATGTATCATAGAAATTGTACTCGAGTGAAAATTAAAAAAAAGCCTTATAGAATTTGAAAGTCGCCTTTATAATTATCACCATACTCGAGTAGCTACATCTACCAATTGTCCGCGCTATTCACAAAGGAACCAAAAGCAAACCGCTTGTAATCCGAAATCTTTGAAGCCGAAAGAAAAAAAGCAAAACCTCCCTGACTCGATTCCTGCTCTACAAATGATTCCCCCCCGCCCCATCTATTACCTTATGCACAGTACTATATACCCACCCATTAACAAAAACTAATAAGCACATCATGCATCACAAGCAATCACGGAACACCAAGTCTTCCCAATTACAAGCCCAAATCTACCCAAGCAAGAAAGTAATAAAAAAACAGAAAGAAAGAAAAGAAAAAAAAGAAAGAAAAGGACACTAACACGTGGAAAAGTCCAACTCTTCTCACCCCCACATAGCCTTCTCGTATTCCTCATCGCGCGGGTCCTCTTTGATAGTCTCCTGAACTTTACCTTTACACCCCTTACACTTCTCCTTTCCCTTGATTGACTCCCCCAGTACCTTAATCTTCAACTCGACCGCCATCACAGCCCTGAACACTTGAAGCTTGACCTCCCACCTCTCCACACCTCCCACGTTGTGGTGTCCTTCTGGTTGCCTAGTCTTTCCACCTGCGCATGCCTTCTCTCCGCCTCTTGCTCTGCCATCCAGTCGGCCAAATAGAACCTATCAACTACACCTCCATGCGCAATCCCATAATCCCTCATCCGGGCATTAACACCCTCCAAACCCCCAGCTCCGTACACACCCGTCACAACCGCACACGCCCAGGTGATCTCCTGCCAGTTTTTGACGCTCGCCGAATATGAATAGGTCCATAGCCAATCATACATGTATATAATGTTTTCAATGTCTGACCAGACCGTCAACCTCTCACCACCAGCGTACTGATGCTTCTTACCCACCGTCGCCATGAAACCGCTGCCCCTGGCAGACATAGGCAAAGAGGAGAAAAAGGAGCGCACTCTCGAGGACTGAGATAGTGGTGAATAGTACGCTAACGCGACGCTCAACCTCGCTATTTCAGCTTTGATGGCTCGGGCGAAAGCACGGTGGGAGCTTACGATGTGGAGTGCATCGTGGTTCATCCCATTTGGACAGGAAGTCGATGACGAGCCTTCGACAGCCGTGGCGGTGCAAGAGGGGTAAAGGGTGCCCCTAAGCACGTCGGCTCTACAAATAGGTTGGTCCTGCGGGATTCGTGAGTTTGACTTGCGCAGGGTATTGTTTGTGTCTATTAACTTGGTGAGGCTGTCGTATATGTATGTTGTTGTTGAAAGAAGGAGCTTTATGACGTCTTCAGGTGGTGGTAGGAGCAGAAGTGATGGCCTTGCTGATGTCGGCGTTGTTGTTGCTGCCGTTGTTGCAGGGCGAGAAGAGGAATAGGAGATGATTGCTGGGGCAGTGGCTGGAGATGAAGTAGACGGCGGTAAAGCTGTCGCCTCGAGTTGTGGTGATACATACAGGCCTGCTTGCGACTTGCTGGAGGAAGCTATTGTGCTTGAGGGTGTTGTGATAATAGTAGTAGTAGTAGTGATAGAATTGCTATATGTACTCGCAGTGGTGCAGGGTGAGTGTTCTGAAACAGCACGGCGAAGAACTCGAAAGGATGAATTGTTTCCGAGGGATATCAAGGATGATGAGGAGGAATCCTCGGAACTTGACAGCGAGAGCTTAACCGCCATTGTTCAATGATATTTTATTTTATTTTAAAAAATTCCTTGCTTTTCAATTTTGCGTGAAAAGTATTGGTGTGCGGTTATAAGAAGAATAGGAAGGCGGCCAGAAATTTAGCTCTTCCAATTCATTATGTTCTTAGGTGGCAGCGCGGGGGGGGGGGTTTTTTAAGGCAAGGTTATTTGTTGGGTATTAATGCTATTGTACAGGTAGGTAGGCTCCCGTTGAAGTCAATTTGGCCGAGCTGTGAGTAGAAAGCGTAATAAATAGAAAACAAGTGAAAAGATACTGAAAGCCGTTAGGGGATGGGAAATTCAAGAATAAGCGGGACCTAGGCTTAGGAAACAGAAAATGTAAATAATCACGGCCAAGTTCCGAGACTCTAGGTGATTATTCCTTCGTCCCCCTCTTCCGACTTTTTCTCGGTTGCTGGGGGCGCTGTTTTGGTATCCAACGTTGGGGTATCAAGTTGCATCATCTCCGATGACTCGTCTTTCTCCTTTTCTTCGGTTGCTACGGGCTCCTTTGGAGGCTCCGGTTCCTTCATGTCAAGGTCCATAGCATCTTTTTTGTACTCCGGCTTCCCATCGGCTTCCTTTTCCTTTTCCTTTTCCTTTTCGGCCTCCTCCCCCCCTGTTACTTTCTCCCCTGTCCCGTCCTTCGCCTCCGTCTCCTTCGCCTCACCCCTCCCATCCTTGACCTCCTCCTTATTAGCACCTTCAATCACGTCCCCCATCTCCTCCTCCTTCTCTTGAATAGGTGCGGGTCTCGGGCTCCTCGCCTCTTCAATCGTCGCCGGAGGATCTGGAAACACTGTCCCCTCCGGCTGCGGGCCTACATCCTCTGGGCCCAACGCAGGAGGGCCCTCGGCATGCACACCTGCCTCAGGGGGACTAGAAACCTGGGCCGCGGGAATAATGTTCAATTCCTGTTCCTGCCTCAATAGCTCTCCCTGGCTAACCCCATTAACCCCCTCACCACCCTCAGTGAGCGGTGATTCCGTCAACCATGGAATAGGGCTCAACAATGCGCCTCCAAGACTCTCGTCGCTACCGAGATTGAAGGACGCGGCACCATTAGGCATACTTTCCACTGCGCTCGGCGGAAGCGGGAACGCAGTAGTTGGTGAGGAAACGGATAGGACACGTTGGATTGCACGAAGGTATTTTGACAAGGATTTGTAATGGGCGTTTGGATAGCGGATTAGTTCTGAGAGACGCTGGATAGTGTATGGCGGCGCTGTGTCAAATTGAGTTGTGAGAATGCTAGATAAGGAGGCCAGTAGTATCTCATCCTCCGAATCTAGAGTTCCAGATGGGGGAGGTGTAGCCTCCTTCACAAAGGGTGCTGGAGGTGGGGATGGGAACGCAGGGACAACAGGTGGAGGCGGCATCTTCGGGGAAGATGATGAAGCTTCATCCTGACTGAAGCTTGGAGGAGTATTCCCAGTAGTTGCCTGTGTATCTGGCTCTGTGACGGTAGAAGCTTCCGCCGGAAGGGTCGGGACAGGGTTGACTTGCGAGGGCGCGGCAGAGACAATATCGATCTCTTCCGGGACGGTGGAGGCCTGAGGCTTTGGAAAAGAATTGCGAGCAATCTTGAATCTAAAGTTAGCATAGCATCCCCTAGCAAACATTATAGCGAACACGACGGCGAATTCTTTCAATAAGGAAAAACGAAAAGAAAAGGAAGAAGAGACGAACGTAGTCAAGCCTCTCAATCAACTTCTTCAATAACTCTGGCCATCCCTCACTGTGAAGTCGAAACACTAGTTAGCAAATCCAACCAAGGGAGCAAACAAACGCTCCCGAAACTACAGTAGGAAGACAGGAGAGAAGAAAAACTCACACATCAACAGAACCATCCCTAATAATATCATCAAGCACTGCTTCGTCTAAACCACAGCCTCCCAAAACGAACGTCAGCCAAATCATACACACACACACACACACACACACACACCGCCTGCGGTGAAACCCGGCAGAGAAAGGAGGAAAGGAGGGAAACAATCAAAACATACCAGCCCTCATTTCGGCCGTCAAGCTAGAAAAAGTAAGAGAGAGAAGGAAAAAAGGTTTGGATGGATGGATGACTGGATGCTGTGGATCGGGGAAGAGTAAGGCCAAGAAAGTTGTTGTGCGGTTAGGATATGGAATACAACGTGATCGGGTACCGTACTGCACTGTAAGTTAATTTGGCTGCACCAGCGCTACAGCAAAAGAATAAGCCACCAAAGATGATGCTTAGGTAAAGCGGGAAGGGGGTACCGTATCATCCGTGTTAGGGCGGGGGTGGGAGACGTCGGATTTAAAAAGACAAAGGCATTGTTGGAAGAAAGCGAACCTGAGTGGATCCCTGTCACTTAAGTTACTCGACTTCCTCGGGTATCATCAGTTATGTATCATGCCAGGAACGGGACCACAACTCCTCTTTCCTATGATACCATCCCAACCTGCGTATCATATCATATCTATCCACTCGAGTATCATACGATATATACCACCACTAAACTTCAATTCTTGAGAAAAATAGAATAAAATAGAGACCACGATGCAAGCAAAATACTGTACCTATAATATTATGGTGACATGCAAGCCACATCTGCGCGCTACCGTATTCTTCTCCAATACAACTTGAAGCAACTGGTGAACTTAGCATCAAAGCTATCACACCTAAGTTACAGTACTTGCTGGTACTGTGATACCCAAGTTCGTACGTATGATACTTCGCATACAATCGGCTTGAACTCGGCTACCACTCCGGCCTGTCCCACCCGAGGCTACAGCACTCGAGTACACATCGTGGGCCTAGATCTATCACTCAGCCGACCCTACCCGTACTACCTGTACTCGTAATTCTCTGACGTTTGTGAACACGACTGCTATTGCATACACCAAAATGTTGAGGCTCCGGCCTACTTTTTGCATGTATGCAATAGCAGTTGTGTTCACAAACGTCAGAGAATTACGAGTAGCTAGCCTTTTTCATAGCCCATGTCTATCCCAGCATGCTCTTCGTGCGCCTTGCACGATGGCGAATAAGTTAAGCGAAGGTGGCGCGATAGATGTGATTTCCCAGAACATACCGGTAGTACGGTAGCAGGCCCCGCATTTGGGGCTGGTCTTACTGGTCGATGGAGTGCAGTGAGGTGAGTGGTGTGGAGGGAGTGGTTGGGAAATCATAAGCCGTCACTCGGAGTCTGGATTGAGTGGGTCCGCGGAATGCGGTTTGATCGATTAGGGATGCCGGGAGGGACGGATTAATTAATTAATGAATGAATGAATGGGCAGGTGGAACATGCTGTAAACGACTACAAGTGGGTTTTATTTGGGTATTTTGTGTGGATGCTTGGGCCCCTGTTGAGGTTTGAGATTGTGGGCGCACAGGCTGTCATGTGGGTCGTTCTGGTGATAGAAGAAAAGTGGAAACGAAAAAAGGTTTTTGGTAATGGGGGAAAGGAAAAGACAGGGCTGACTTAAATTTTATTCAAACTTGACTTGACTAGACTAAATAAATAGATCAACCTTACACTAGGCGCATTCCGTCTTCCCTCCCCACCCCGCCACCAAATTATCGTACAGATAGGTGACCTTGACTTTAATGAAAATAATACCAATTTAAGTTTGGATTGCGGGAAACATATTGGAGGAAGTAGAGGAAGAAGGGGGGGGAAAGAGTCCAAGAATGCAGGATATCGCATAAACGCCATAACTAGCCCATCACTCCCGAACGCAAAGTAGAGAGGAAATAACCTGACATAGGGAAGGGACGGTAAACAATACGGTACACCAGAAAATCTAGTGGCAAACGTCAAATTTGGTAGGGTTGTTCGCTGCGGCCCCCTCCCCCCCCCCTCTTGTTTGTCGTCCCCTCTGCTATGCCACTAATGAAACAAGTAGAATAGAAAAAGAGCAATAAGAAGAAAATCCGCTGCGCCCCCAATCGCTCAATCAGGATAGATAGATAGACAAAGAGGGGAGAAAAAAACACGGCCGAAGAGATGGTCGAGAACGAATCTTGCGCAATACTTTAATTCACCGACTCCGATAAATTATTTCTTGCCGGTAAGTTCTTTGACTTTCTCTTTAAATCCGTGGATCTTATTGCGGGCGATATGTCCATCGCGAGAATTGGGCGTGGCATAAATCTTGATGTGAACTGTTAGCAGGTGTTCTTGGGAAGGTATGGATGAGTTAAGTGAGCGAGTGAGGGAGGGAGTGGTTGAACATACCGAGCCCTCGACCTTCTGGAATCTTGAAGGGGGGGTCAAAGAGGCGTCCCATTCTTTACTCCTGTCATGATCTCAGCATTGAAGTATGAGGAGGGGCAGGAGAGGGAAGGGGTGGCGCGAATACATCCTACGATCCCGCTTCGCCATGGGCACGGGGTCGGCAATATCGCTCCCATCGCTTCCTCGACGGCCCTCACGACCTTCAGGATACGGTCCAGGGGCGGTGGTGTCTTCGGTAGTGCGGGGCGTGTCTGTAGTGGCCATATCGAAAGGCGATACTGGGGGAGCAGACATGATTTAGGAATTCTTCGAGTGATAAGAGGTGCTTTGGACTGAGGTATGGGTACCGGTATGTATGTATGGGGTAGTGATCGAAGTGTGCTTCTGGAGAGCTGTGATTAATCCTTTTCCAACTGGGGGATTCCCAACAACTTTATACCCGACCTAAACCTCGATTTGAGTACTCGGAGGGTAGTGTCTCCACATTTCGCCCCGCCGCCATTGGATAAAGATTGATCCAGTCTCCCACTCGACGATTATCTCCCCTAACACCTATCAGCGCCTGCACCCTCCCAGTGGCGCCCAGTGACGTACGCTCCACGGAGGATCAGCATGGACACTGCCGTATTGGGGGCACTGACACAGCCCACCGGTGTGGGGGAGTTTTGCCGCTTCTGTTGAAGGCGTTTTAACCTTATGTATGGTAAGCAAGCCTCCTCGAAAGAAGTGTATCAACACTCGACTACTCTATTTCCGAATGTCAATACCTATCGATAGAGGATAAATTGGAGGACAACTTTGGGGCCCAATACCTCGAAGTGCTTGTGTTCTAGTCGAGTAGATGGAGGAAATGGGTTGTATGGGAGTAGGTAACCTTAAACGCCATGTAACGCTGTGGGCCGGTCAGGGCCCAGTTGCAGGGCTAATTTGGATTAGCGAATTGGCGAAATCTTGGATTTTTCTTGGATTTTTGCCAAAGAAAGCCCATCTACTGTGCTGTGCAGTACTCGCTAGTTTTGTTGGAATGAGGATACCTTAGCGTTAAGGTGCCTGTGTACCCGAGTACTGTACCGTACCGTAGTCGACGACGTTTCCTAAGGTCTCCGTGATGGAAATAAAATAAGTGATCTACTTGTGGTATAACTCATGGCTTCACAGCACTACCGGTACTGTACTTGTATCACAAGCATAGTATTAACAGGCGAGGCTCGCTCCGCTCATATGTAATAAAGTAGAAACTCGTCAAACATCCAAGCCACTCCAAAATAGGCCTAGTTTTTGCCATAAGGCAAGGTGCTTTGTTGCGAACTTGAGAAGGGTTAGACTATAGAGGAAACTCTTATTTCTATGATGGGTTTCGCACGCCATAGATGACGACGGCTTAGCAACAGAATCAATCCCTTCATAAGTTTTCAGGCATTTAATCAAACAGCTTCTCTTGCCACTCGTTCTTCACACCGCACAGGTTAAACAACCTAAAAATCCCCTAACCTTGTGATAGATTCCCTTCAAAGAAGTACTCGTACTCGAGTATCTTTTGGGTCACGTCCAAGATCTATGCGGCCCTTCCCGTTTATCGTTAGCCTAGGTTTTCGTGCTCAAATGCTCGTTTTTTGTGCCAGACCTTGTCAAAAATGTGTGAAATCCGGGAACAGAAGGGAGAGGTCTGCTCTCGACAAGTATTGGTGGTTTTTTCAGCCCCGCGCTTGTCTTATTTTCCCCGCATTCGTCCAGCCCTGTAACGCACGGACTCACTACGATTTGCGATCGCTCGTTTTCTTTATCTCCCTTGCTTGCCGAGTCCTTGGTTCTTTCATTCCTTACCATATTTCTTGATTCTGAGCGATTATTCAGACGGATACCGGTATCAAGGCCTGTCTATCATCTTAGGAAGGAAAGCTCGTCTAAATTATTATCAAGTACCGGTACTTGTATCTTCTTGAGTGCTACCGGTAGCATCACAGATTCATACGGACGGTTCAAGCAAGCGGCATGGCGCAAATCCGATAGAATCGGATTCTGCTGAATTCCCCTTTGATCCCCATTGATTGATTCCCGCGACCAGTCGGGCCACTGACCGATCGGTGGTGGGGCTCCGTGTGGAACCAAGGCCGGCGCTAAATTTACTCCAGACAGAGAAAGCAGGCGTCTCAAGTCAGCTCCACCCAACAACCCCTTTAAGATCTCTGGCGAAATGGTTTCTTGGGGCTACGAAATTCTAAGCTCGGATCCTCTAGCTCTCTGTGGACTTGAAGATGCGGGATAACTTAGGGAATTGACTACTGTTATTGGAGGAGAGATTGTAAAGTGAGAAATTCTCTCTGTGAGCTGCCCGCAAAAGGCGTTCGCCTTTTTGGTAAGGTCTCATATCCGTAACGTTCAGAGGTGCAAAAACACACTTGTGGGCTTGGCCACCCTTCACTCTCATTGGCCGTGGTGCACTGCCTCGAAGGTCATCGCTAATCGAGGGTCTGGTTGATCAACCCTCGCGTCTTGAGCAACTATGATAGAATATCCCATCGAGGTTCCCAGAACAGCAGAGAGCATACTCCTAATTGAACGGCGTTTGCAAATACGACCACCATTGCGTGGCACTAAGATCTAAGCAAAAAAAGATGCCGAATTTTGGAGGTACTCGAGTATGCAAACCAGTCGCGCCCACAAACTTTGTTCAATTACGACAACCGCACTGTGCTCTAAGCGGTGTAACTTCACGGCCCAGCTCGCTGCCCTACCCCAAGCTATTTGGAAAGAATCCTGCGCAACTTGCCCGTAATAAACTACGGTACGTCTAGCTCCATCGCATCGCACGGGTACTCGAGTATAGTACTAGTACACGCAAGCAGAATGCGGTTTAATCAAGGGAGAATATTAGGATTGGAGGACCCAGCATCGCGGGTCACTATAAACAAGCCTCCGCCAACGGAATTGCTTCCGAATCACCCGAGTGTGTCTATCCGTCCCGCAAAAACGGGTTTTATTCAAGGAGTGGTTCCTTTTTTATTTTTTATTTGATCCTAGAGCACCCTGAGACCCAACCTCTCCGAGGCATTTCACGGAAAAAGCAGCGTGAGAGAATTAAAAGTCTTCGAGCATCTAGACTTCGTGCGCAGACTCCTTGTAAGATACTTGTATATCCTATGTCATACGAGAACATACCTGAAAGACTGGGCTGGCGCAGCTGATCCGATCACTTCTCCGAGATAAGACTGCGCAATCCAACTGCGAATACCAGGAAAAGGGACCTTGTCGGGGGGTTTGGAAAAAGACTCACCCCTTCAACACCCCCACTGCCTTTTCACTTCCACAGTCCTCTCAAAGCGGGGGGCGCTCTCATCAGCCAAAAGCTCCCCAATAGCCGGCCCAACACCCGCGCCCTTGCACCAGCAAGAACTGGTCAGTGCCCATCGTCTTCTAGCACGCCTGAGTGTATTCCTTCCGTGCCAAGTTTATACTCTCCTGATTGTCTATTAGACTGCTATGTGGCATTGCTTGGATATCATGAGGTCTTGTTTCGGCCCCTCGCCATTAAAGATGGATGGAGGGAGGTCCAGATAGAGATGACATGCAACTGCGCGACTTGTGCGCATATGGTAGAGTGAATGTGCTAGGACACTGCAGTTGTCTCTCCTAGTATAAAGCGCCATGGGTATTCCTGCTTTGTCTCCACGAGGGGCTTGGTTTGCGGTGTTTTCCCGTTGAATTCCAATGCCCTTATCCCATTCGAGTCCTTGCGGTACTTACCGAGAAGAGGCTAGCTCCTGAGTGCCGAGTCCTCGAGTGGTGCCAGATGAGATACAGGTATCTTTGTTTTATCTTATTAAGGGGAAAGTACCAGTACCAGTACAGGCATTGCACGAGTAGGGCTACTGGTGCTTGTGCTAGAACAGAAGAGTGTGGACTGCTCCTGTACGGTAGGCTCAATGCAACGGAGCGTTTGCCGAATAACTGCCAAGCCTGTGAGCGATATGTCGTGATGTTTGATACGGGAAGAGTGGGGGAGCTGGGGCTGACGATTTGTCTAGGATTGATACTTGCACATACCACGAGAACTGAGATAATTTTTGATCTCTCTAGGACATTAGTGTTGCCTCTCCTAGTATGATAAGGTCTGAAGCTCTTTCGCTGCGCTCTATCACTCTGGTCTAGAGGGGAAAGTCTGGACGTCCTAGCCCCATTCTCAGTTTCCAAGACCCCTCAGTATTGCATCTGGTTGCTATAATAGAACCTTGGGATGCATACCAAATCCGCCTGCTTTCCTCCCTCTCCCGTCTCCCCTCTTCTCTGGGTGTGGTAGGGCTCAGGAGGAAGCGTGCTTCTATTCTCCCGGAATTTGCGAGCATTTGGATGTTTTTTTTGGTTCAATTTGATGCGTATTGGGCGAGCTATCATCCGTCAACCCCAGCGTATAACTCTGACCGAGGTTATCTATTTTCGCATCGGAGTATGAATTTGTTCGGATCCGAGGACTGATAATTGATGGACTAGAGTTCCATCCCGACCCCGACTGCCAGCCCAGCGGAAGCCAACGTACCCCCAGCCCCCATGTCCCGCATTTGAAGGAGCAAGCCTTGGGGGATTGCATCACCAGTAATATGACACCCTCTATCAACAAGTTATAGTAATGTAGCGATATGTTATGTTGAACCTACTATGGGCCTAAGGTTCGATGCCCAAACAATGTATAAGGCTATTATCGGAGTTGTGGACTCTTCGTAAGTATATAAAGGGAATGGCGAATGTAGGGAGATCCTCACTGAGCGGCCATCCACCTACATACTACCTCTCCTCCCCTATCTACTTTTGTTCTTATCAAATAACTGTTGGGGTGAGAACTACAGAGTATCAAATAGCGAAACTCGCCTCCCACTGTGTTGAATTCAAGGCCAATACCAATACCCGGGTGATGCCAAATACTGGTATTGAGGGCTCGCCGACCTCTAGAGTGTCTCCGTTCTGTCTCGATAGGGGCAGTAGCTAATGGCCTTAGTTGCCGAAATGAAGGGGAGAAGAGATCTGGCCTCAATATTCTACTGGGGGCTGTAGAAGTAGAGACCTTCGGAGCACCGCATTGATCAGGATATTTTTCTATATACAGCAGATGTAGAACCCAGCAGACTTCCTACGCTCTTGTTCTTTAGCGGGAGCTTGAAAATAAAAACCTTTTAAGTCACTGATCCCATATTCCTTCAACACCACAAGTAGGTTGGCACCGTGAACCGAACGGGGCACTTTGACGCTTTCATCCCAACACTAAATCTTCTGTTCAATTCATATTTGTCGTATTTTATTACTTCACAATTTTTAAAGTCCACAAAGACGATGTGAGTCTTTCTATGCAGTCATGGTAGCCACAAAAGACTAGCAGCACTCACAGATATCGTCAATGCAGGCAATTCACCCATGAGCGTGTACCTCTGAGACCAGAAAAAACCGCAGTGAACTGGGAGAATAGACTTCCCCGTGGCGCCCTGCTCTCTGCAGTTGCGGTATGCGAGGATATCAGGAGATCTTGTCCTTGGGTTTTATCAAGATCAATAACTCAACACATCTACAAAGCTATTGATTTATATAAACCCTTTCCCACTGCCATCTAGTGGTCTTTTGCTCTCTTTTTAGTTATCGAAGATAATTAACAATCCATAACTACCTATTTCCCATGCCCGACCCCCGCATTGTACAGGTATGTGAGTGAGAGCCTTGAATTGTGCCCTCGGTTTATGTCTAGGACAGATTCCTACACACCGTCGGACGTCTATTAGCCAGCTTCCTCTAGATCCAATGACTGAAGGCACCGGGGCTCGAAAGTATTTCCAAGCCAAAAACCGAGGCAGACCAGCTATAGCCTATTTCGTCTGGGGTAGGAGAGGGATCGTTCTAAGCATGGATACTAGCGAAGACATTCACTTGGGCGAGTGGTCGTGATGGCTTTTCCTTTATCAGTAAAAGAACGATGTACATGCTCAATACATCTCCCACATCTTCACCCTCTAACCAAAGCCCAAAGGAGCTTCCAAGAGGCCTCTACAGAGGTTGGAAGGGGATAGTAGTATCATAATTTCCTCCTACTAACGTAAAAACTCCTCAAATGATGAAACGTTGCCGACAAGTTCTCATATAGTAGTAGGGGTTACGGGGCCGGCACTTACCAACGTGAACAGAAAAGCATAGGAGTTGTTGCCCCCCCCCCTTGGGGGATGGAATCAGTTGAGCTTTGCTCGATTAAAAGCACTGATAACCCCTCGCCGTCATCCGATAGTTAAATCCATGAATCGGGCAAAAATCCAGCGGTTCGCTCGATAAATCTCTAGCGAGAGAGAGAGAGAGAGAGAGAGGGAGGGAGGGAGAGGGGGAGAGAGTTGACTGCAACTGGTTTTCCTCATACAAGACCTACCGCTAACAACTGGTTTTCCGGGGTTCAATCAAAGCATTCGCTAGTTTCAGAACACACACTTCCTGACTCTCATCCTCCTCCTCCTCCTCCTCATCCCAGGCGTGATCCTACCCCTGGATCTCTCTAGTGGCCATAAGCCTTTCGTATCATCTAGCCAATAACCTCCCTTTTCACTAAAGTTGCCTAATGATAAAACCTAAAAGATACATAACAAAGGTGCAGTCACACAATCTCACTCGATAAAACTATGAGCCCTGCGCGCAATGGGTGCTAATCATTACCCACGGAAATTTACCCGTCGTGTGACAAAAGCGCTCTGGGGTAGTCTCCGTTTCCTATATACCGGTATTCAGACACTTTGACACACACTGACAGGTACGGTATATAACCCGTTCGCAGGGCCCGTTTTTTTCCTTTTCTTCTCCCTCCTTTCTGAGTGGAAGTTAGGTTATATCGGCACCGTACCATCCACAGCTGGGATTCATTGTCAGGGGCACCGATAATTTGAAATATCTATCTGCCAAAGGCACTAACTACAGGTTCATTCCGGGGGTGGGGGGGGGGGTAGGGGACTTGAAGTCTATAATATAATCTAAAGTAGGCAGTCCGGGGGACATCCAGTTCAAATACCGCACACAACAAAAAGGTTCGGCCTATACTGCGATGGGCATTAAGGAATATACAGTAGGACTTTGGAAGGGGAACAAAAGGCCCATTCACTGATTAGCATACCCCTGCTCCCTCCCTCACCCGCAGCGGGGGGAGCGCTGGTAGGCGGGCACTCTGGGGTTGATAGGGGACTGTACAGTATTGTGTTTGTTTGTTTTTTTTGCCACGTCCCGCAGAGAGTCGAGCTCCCAACCTCCCCTTCTGGCCACTAGTCTATGGTATTTGGTCCATAATCCTACGCCTTTTTGGGGAATCTAACGGTAGAGTAAAGGAATTACCATGCACCCTCTTTTCGGCTTTTTAGGTGACCCCCGGGGGACTCTCTGAATTTGTATTCGAATATAATATTGTAGGTATCATAAGGAAAATACAACGAAGCGTGAAATCGTAATCCCGTTATTTCATTAGAATAATGTAAAGCCATTACCACCACTAGTCTACTACTCGAGTACTCCCCCGCCGAGGGGATACAAGCTCCATCCCTGATCCTAAGGGCGATCTCCCTGGCTCCTAACGTTGGAGCTGGGACGTATATGATAAAAAAAGGATTTGCCATACACACACACGTTCCTTAGGTTTACAGCACTCTACTCGAGTACGGTACTGTCGATACTTGTGAATTGCTTTCATGACTTTAATGTGCTGCGGGGAGGATTGCGTATGCGTTTACATAGTTAGAGAGAGCGGGCGGTTGAGATTTTAAGTGAGGTCAACAACACCTCCGGGGAGAGTGGGGAGAATCGTGGATTTTTTCTTCAATTGGAAGGAACCATCCTGTGGGTCTTCGTCCTTCTTCTTTTTTTTTTTCAAATCAATTTTTATCGCGGCTCTCTAGCTATCACTCTTCTACGTTCATCAAGGGCCCTTTGCTTCCGTTCATTTCTCTCATTTCTCTATCACCTCAACTCCGGGAGAGTCGGTTGTCAGATTGCCAACGCCCACCAAAGAACTCCTTCCGGGGAAGACCCGTCATAGTATGATACAGTACCGGAAGTCCTAAACTGATTCTCTTGACTAGTTCACACAATCTCCCCATTGAGCTGCTGGAGCGTTGTACTGTACGATCGTACTGCACTGCACTGCACCCGTACAGTACAGTACATCCAATAATCTCCCCACACCACGAAAAGGCCAGATATCATACTCCACATAAGTCAATGATAGCATAGCTTCTACAGAACACGATATGTGGCCAGTACTCGCAGTCTAGTCTGTCGGCCGGTTGACCCGCCAAATAGTTCTATATACTTGTACACGTATCCAATCCCTCTACACCGAAACCAGCAAAATCCAAAACCCCCAGCCTACTCCTTCCTCCCTAGCTACCGGTACTGTACCGTATGTCCTACCCCAGACGTCCCTTCCCACACCAGAACAGAGAACAGCATCATCTCCTCCTCTTTCAGCAAGTCTCTTCCTCCCGGTGTCCATACGCTCTCTCTCCCCTCTCTATTATTAATAATATTATAACGTTACAAACTCTAGCTTACCAATACCATACTAAAACCACCACCACCATAACCCCCCTACCGATAGGGACTCTAGCTTACCAATACGGTACTAAAACTACCACCATATCTTTATAAAAAGGAAATAAAAAAAATAAAAAATACGCCCCACCCCATCATTTCCACCTTTCCCCCCAATCATCTTCCGGAAACCCATAATATCACATCGTCACACACACACACATACCACCCCAATCCAGATATTATTATTTTTTCCCAGCTTTTTATCCACTAACTGAGTAATAATAATAATAATTATGGCAGCTTTAAAAACTCTGGACAATCTGAGCGAAGTCGAAAGGTTTTTTTTTTTCTGCTTCCTCCCCATCTTGGACGTCATAACGTTACACGCCAGGGCCATCTTTTAAATTGGTTTTAGTGACAGATCTCCAGTTTTTTGGTTTTTTTTTGGGGGGGGGATGGGTTTAGAATTTTTCTTTCGGAACGAGCTTTTACAGCTCCGGGGTATGGGTTATGAATGCTTTCTCCTAAGCTTTTTCCTTTTTTCCTTTTTTCCTTTTTCGCCCTCCAACTTTCGTTCGGATTTGTCTACCGGTAGTGTTTTTATAATAAGGTTGGTTGCAATACGGTACTGTAAATGAGTTTCCTCTGAGAAGAAGGTCTGCCCATCCCGATCACAAGGCACATCCTGCCTGTGAAAATTGTGCTCGAGTACTAGTACTGTACTCGAGTACCGGTACCCCATCGTTGGTGGATGAGTGCCGGCGAGAGAGTGAAGGAAGGTCCGTGAGCAAGTTGCAAAAACGCCTTTTTTCGGTAGAAACCTTTCCAATAGCAACGGGATATGCGCCAACAATACCACCAACCAGGGCAACATATTTGTCCACACCAAAAAAGAAAAAAAAGACCCGTTGGTGAAAGAGGAAGGGGGGAAGGAGTGGAAGGAGGGAAGGTGCAACTGTACTCGAGTACCGTACGATCCAAGTGCACTCTCGAGAATTGTTGAGAAACTGGCAGACCTTGGTATCTGCATGTTATCGTCACGCGCATATTTTCGAATTTCACTTGTACTCGAGTACCGTACACCGAAGCTGCATACTGAGTATTCGTACAGTATCATATTGGTCAGAGTTGGGTGCAGCAATGCCCCTAGAGAATATCTGTCCAAAAATGATATGAAAGACCCACCGAAAAAAAAACCCACTTTTTTCTACAAGTCAAAGAACACACGAGGGAGGTTGAAGGACCCACGATGCGCCGTTTATAAAAAAGAAAAAAGAAAACATCTCCGAACCCAGAAAAAAGTAGTTCTGTCAGATGTTGAATGAAACCCAGCCATTGATCCCCTGTTTATCTTTGTTGAAAACGCCATTTTAACCCACCGTACAGAATCCCATCCGTCCCACCAGCTATCACATGATCAAACTCAATGCAAAACAGGTAGTCGAAGTTGAAGTCGTCTACCAAAGATATATCATGAAAGAAATAATAAAGAAAACCCCATTTGAGAAAGAAAAGTCGTGATAAGATGACCAAGAAGCTGCTGTTTATTTAAAGTATAAGCTTCTTGGGCTTCTCCCAAGAGAAGTTCTGATTGGTAAAGTGACCTTAGAATAATGTTAGAAAGTTGTCAAATTAGCGAGAGCAAAGTAGCCTACCATTCTTTGCAGTCTGGAAATATATCGGCTTGGCCAAATCAAGCTCTTTGACGATCACACCGGGCCTCAAGTCAAAGTTCTTGTTGATAATCTCAACCAATTCTTCGCTGGTCTTCTCAGAAGTGCCATAAGTATCAACCTATTAGATTGTCAGTTAAAGAATGTTCGAGAAAGTAGTAGGATAGCTAACTTACAAAGATAGAAAGCGGGCGGGCAACACCGATGGCGTAAGAAAGCTGGACAAGAGCACGTCTGGCAAGGCCAGCAGCAACTAGGGACTTAGCAATCCAGCGGCCAACATAGGCGGCAGAGCGATCAACTTTGGAGAAATCCTTTCCGGAGAAAGCGCCACCTCCGTGAGCACCCCATCCTCCGTAGGTGTCGACAATGATCTTTCTGCCAGTCAAACCAGCGTCACCCTGGGGACCGCCAATGATAAATTGGCCAGAGGGTTGAATCTATGTAGAGAATTAGTGATTAAGCGAATAAACTTTCAGAATAGGGAACAAACATGGTAGATGGTCTTCTCATCCAAGTACTTAGCTGGGATGCTCTTCTTGACAATCTTCTCCATAATCTCCTTTCTCAACTCTTCTGTGGTGATATCCTCAGAGTGCTGAGCAGAAACGACGACAGTGTCAACACGCTTGGGAATAACAGCACCACCGTCACGCTCGTACTCAACAGTGACCTGGGTCTTGGTGTCGGGTCTGAGCCAAGGGAGACTTCCGTCACGGCGAGCCGCAGACATGTCGGCATTGAGTCTATGTGCAAGCACAACAGTCAATGGCAAAAGCTCGGGGGTCTCATCGGTGGCATAGCCAAACATGATACCCTGATCACCAGCACCTAGGTCTTCAAGAGCCTTGTCAATGTGAACACCGGTGGCGATGTCCTTAGACTGCTCCTCAATGGCAACAAGAACATTGCAGGTCTTGTAATCAAAGCCCTTGCTGGAATCGTCGTATCCAATATCCTTGATGGCGCCACGGATGATCTTTTGGTAGTCAAGTCTCGCACTGGTAGAAATTTCGCCGAAGACCATAATCATGCCAGTCTTGGTGGCGGTCTCACAAGCAACCTGAAAATTCTTGTCAGCACTGGAGTCATAATGAGAGAATTATGTGGCAACCGACCTTCGATAGAGGATCCTCCGCAAGACAAGCATCAAGAACGGCGTCGGAGACCTGGTCACTATTTCACAGTTAGATTTCGCAGAAATAGCAGACGGCCACCTGCAATGGCAGAAGTAGGATAGATAGCTACTCACGCAATCTTGTCGGGATGCCCCTCGCCGACGGACTCGGAAGTGAACAAGAATGTGGAAGGCATTTTGAGTGCAGGATTGATTGAAAAAGTTGCTAAACTAAAGTGAAAGGGCGCCTTGAGGGATTGTTGCTAAGATGCCTCGAGCCGTTTGTGTTTTTGTGTTCTTGCGAGAGTGGGAGATGGGCAAGGTTGAGGATGAGGGAGAGAGGAGAGAGAGAGAGAAAAAAAAACTTTAGGTCGAGGGCCCTGCTCCTTTTAGCTTTGCACGGCGCTAGCACGGGACTCCCCTGTCACACGCTTTTTCTTGTTGGGATTGCACCATCGAGATGACACCCTTGCGACTTCCTCGAGCTCCACAATTGTATTGTATCCACCACTGTTTCACTCTTAACGTCGCTCAACTGCCCGAACTACGGTACGATACTGCTTTACTCGGTCTCATACGATCAAGCTTGACGATAGTCTCCAACCCTTATTTTCTGCAAATGGGAGCAGCGAAACTCTAGCTTTGTTTTTTGCGCCTCCTACTGTGGCGGATAGACCTTTCAGGAAGCGGTCAAGATCGTCAGCATTCAATAGACCTCTGGACCAGGGGCGCCTTCCGCCGGGGGGATCAACTTGTCCCCCAGTACCTTGCCTTTTGCCTCTGGTCGACTGACTCCCGGCGTTAAATCTTCAAGATAACAATCGCCTAGCTCTTTGGAAGTGAAAAACAAACGCACTACGATATTCACAACTGCGAGGTGCGGGAAGCATCCATATCGAGGGAATAGCATCGTGGTTTGTCAAAGGGTGTCCAAATAGAAGTTCTAAGTTCATAATAGCTGGTGGTCTGAAATCATATACCCTCCAAGAGTAATAGAGCTAGGAGTAAACACTGGCTTCAGATCAACGGCTGACAGAACCCCAGCCGAACCCGCTTGGAAGTTAGGGGTTTGAGGTCCGTTTAGCTTGGACATTACAAATGTTGTGAGTCTGTCCTGACAAAGTCTTGGGAAAGCGATGCTAGTAGGAAGTAAGAAGATACTGGCACAAAGCAAATTAGAATAGTGGTTGGAATGATAAAAGACTAAGATGATTTATACTACCAAAACTTTGACGCCTTGTGTATTCATAAAGATCCTTCGTTCAGACGACCCCCTGCAACATACATTCGACCTTTTTTTGCGTATACCCTCATCTTTGCGGGGGGCATTAGTTATCATACCAACACTATCTAGGAAGGGAGACTCCCCACAAAGGAAATAGGAAGAAGGCCCTTTTCCTCAGCGAATGACATCCCTATAAAAGTATTCAGTCTAGTAGAGAAATGGATTATTTGGCAATATGGGGGGTATTAGCACAAGGTCCTATTATACCACAGAGCTTTTTACCGGTGTGTGATTCGGGCCAAGAAGGTACATGTACTGCTACAGGAACCCCTACGCTGCCAGTAAGGCAACCTCTTAATTTAAGCGGAAAGTCATTCATTAATTTCAAATTGAGGGACCAATTTCATCTAAATTGAATCTACAAGTTGGGAACGCATATCTAAGTTCTAGCAACAACCTTTTTTTAATTCTTGTCCGAGGTATAGGGACATTGCGGATGCATCAACTTCGAGATAGACTCTTCCGCAGCAAACCTACCTTAAGACTAATCCACAAAGTGTTCTCATTTGGCACCCTCTCATAAAGTGAAACGGGAGGGGAGCAGCTGAACGGGCCGGTGCCGCAGCCACCGACCACTAAGATCGCGCACTAATTAGCTTATTCGCCCTATTCACCTACCGGTAATGAGCATCAGGGAACCGAATTTCCTGCACGCCCCCGCCTTATGCTTCCCGAGCAGTTGAAAAAGGCGTAATGACCGTGGCCGAGGAGCTTAGGTTTCCCCCTGAGGGTAGTGAATATATAACATCTCTGCATTCGTTATTGAACCGCCACTCGTCCCCCAGATTGTCTTTGTCTCCGGAGAGATAGAGGCTGACTGGATCTTGTTGTAATGAATAGCGTATCTTCATTCAAAAACAAATGTTAAACAGTCATTCTACCTTCTACTTGCTTGGAGAGCGGAGTTCTAATATACTACAAAGCAGCAGTCACAACTAAATGTACTCGTGTCCTCAACTCGGCTTCCATATCCCAAAAGTATACGATGAGGTCAACCACCAGTCACCAGATCCCGAGAAGCTACATATTCCAACAGATCTAACAAGTTACCTGTTGGAGTGATATCTCGTGATTCTTGTTGGTGGGCGCTGATGAGTGGCCTTATCAACACAACTTCTACAAATCAGTGCGGTGTATTAATCATCACTAATTGTGCATTCTACAGAGAAATGACATATTCATTCAGTACACAGGTGACAGAAAACTAGTACTGTACCAATCATTAACCAATCTGCAAATAGGGTATGATATTCTAAAAAAGAGGACAAGAAAGACGGGCCCATGGAACTATTGGTCTGCATGCTGTACTCGAGTACTCGAGTATTGCGGAAATTCCCATATGGCGCAACCTTCTTGGTTTTTCTTTTTTCTTTTTTCGAAAAAAAAAAAAATCAACAAATTAGGCGATCAGCTCCTCTTCACCTCTTTTGTCCCCCTGCTTCCTGCAGGCACTTCGTTGGCATATTTTTCCAATTGTGATATCTTCTCTACTCGAGTATTGTCCCGAGACTCGAAGGGGAGGTCAGGGTACCGTAGTAGACCCCGCAAATTTGGTATTATATGTATGATATCCGAATCCACTACACTATTGGACGGAGAGGCAGCCTTTTCAGATAACATACTCTAGATTAGATTGCGCAATGCGATCACCCGCCAGGAACCTACCTGTACTCAGTACCTGCACAGAGCTGCAAGCAAAATTCTGCAATCATGGATGCACCTCACAGAGCTTAGCCGCGACTCATGGTCGTCTTCTTACGGGCGGCAGGAGCTGCTCCTGGGAAGTACAGCCATATCATCACAGGAACACAGGTATCGTTATCCCCTATCTCGTACAGACTTCTAAAGCGCCAATTGATATGTAAAAATTGGTAATCTAGCAACTGTCTAAGCAATTCATTGCGCAAAGCGTAGTATATAATAGCTATATGAACCCTTACGCTCGAGGGGGGGGTCATTAAAACCTAGAAAATTATTTCTGTCGATCGCATACAATTCTCTATAGAGACAAGGGTTATGTTTCCTAGTTTTTAATGACCCCGCTCCCTTCTCGGGGTTAGACGTAGGCTTCCCGTCAATGCTCTTCTCCCCGAGTAGAGTGGAAGACAGAAGGTAGTGTTGGTGTGCCGGTTTGGGGGTCGCAAGAAGGGTGCCGGTACGGGGGCGGCCCCGAGACCGTAACAGGGCTTTGGCCACCTGCGTTGCAAACATCTCGTACTCCCACCGTCTCTCAACTAGAAACCCCTACGTGCAAGATTTCGAGCGATTTATTGGATGAGGTTGGGAAGGCTTCGTACTGTACTCGAGTACTAGGGCATGGAGGAAAAAAATTGGAAAAAATGATCAGTGAGATGATACTTACAATAGGGAGGAGTGAGCAGACCGTTAGCAGACACGGGAAAACAAGCTCCAGTAGACAGAGACCTAGAGTGGATGCCAAACACATTATCTCACCAATGATAAGATATTCTGAGTCAATGGTTGAAAACTAACTACAGTACGATTGGCCTTATAGAGGTTAATTGACACTCCCAAAAGCTCTTCAGAATCCCCAAGTTCATGCATCTGCATTAATATAGAGAATAGTACTCGTAGACACCAGTGCGAATAGTCTGGGCTTCTAACCTCAACAATCCTGTGTTTCTCTTATAAGGCTTATTTATTGATCAACAAAAATCCCTGTTTTCCCACTGTAAGTTTTCCGATGTTCCTATCATACCCTAGTGCTGGTGCATGGATATAAAAAATCGGAAGAGCTGATCAGCAAGATCCTACGGGGTAGTGTGAAGATACTTGAAATGATGCGTCCGGGCAGACACAAACAACCCCAAGTGGATACCAAATACATCATCTCACCAGCAAGATATCTCAAGCCCCCATACAAATTAGCCTTCAAGCTATAGAGATTACCTAAAACCCCCAGAAGCTAGAATCTAAAATCCATGTTCCAGGGAACAGTGAGCACTAATGCAAATGGTTTGGGTTTTTAATTTCTACTCGAGTATGTACAATCTTAAGTTCTCCACAAAATTTATCTGCTGGTATTGGGCAACACATTTCCCTGCCCTGGAACCGCAAGTTCTCCGACCTTTTCATCCCACCCAGCGCAAGTGCAAAAATGTCTTAAAATCCTTTGACAGGGATACCCCTCGGTAAGCCTTGGCATTAAACATTTAAAGCTATCATACCCCTCCAACCTCTGTCTCCAGACGACTTGGCTTCTTAATCCTCACTTCCATTCTTCCCTCTCCCCCCAAAATCGCTTCATCTCTGTGGAAATTCTCTGCGGGACCCCTTTATAGGGTTTGTTACGCTCAATTCCTCCTGGCAGCCTCTGTCTGGTATTGAAGTTGACTCTTGCCAGAACCTTTTTAGAGCTCATCCAGACTATATTATACGAAAATGAGTGAAATTACTCACCCCACTATTCAAGGTTGGCCCTACAATCTAATTTCTTTTGACAGTTATAATTTAGTATTATTGGTTACTAAAATCTCCTCTAATGTTACAGATGGCTGGTTCCGCGAGGTTTCTGAGATGTGGCCTGGCCAGGCCATGACTCTTAGGGTTAAGAAAATCTTGCACCACGAGAAGTCAGAATACCAAGATGTTTGTTTGATCCTTTAATACAGCCAAGGCTCCAGGACCGCATGAATTGACCTCTTTTTAAAGGTCTTGATTTTTGAGAGCACCGATTACGGCAATGTTCTGGTCTTGGACCACGTTATTCAATGCACCGAGCGTGACGAGTTTGCGTGAGTATACACCCTCCGGTACATACTCACCTTATATAATAGCTAGTGCTAATAGCCTTGCCTACCCAGCTACCAGGAGATGATCACTCATCTTGCAATGAACTCCCACCCCAACCCCAAGAAGATTCTTGTCATTGGCGGTGGTGACGGTGGTGTCCTCCGTGAGATCGTCAAGCACGAGTGTGTTGAGGAGGCTATTCTCTGCGACATCGACGAGGTGACCCTCTTCAATAATGCCACTCATAGCGAGCAATACTGAGCAATACTCACCTATGCTATAGGCTGTCATCCGCCTCTCCAAACAATATCTCCCCCATATGTCCAAGGGGTTCGACCATCCCAAGGCTAAGGTTCTTGTTGGAGACGGATTCAAGTTTCTCGAGGGCTTCAAGAACGAATTCGACGTCATTATTACCGACTCATCGGATCCAGAGGGTCCAGCAGAGTCTCTCTTCCAGAAGCCGTACTTCGAGCTTCTATTTGCAGCTTTGAAGGTATAGTATCGATGTACTAGTGTTTTATCAATCGCAGATTGCTAACTATGAGTGACTGTGTTAACAGGAGGGTGGTGTGATCACCACGCAAGGTTGTCGGTTCTCCCTTTTCATTGCAATTCATTTCCCCCCTTCTAGGAGTTGGGCTTCAAGGAGCGAGGGAGAGATTGGAAGAACAGAAGTCTTTTCTGTTCTGTTGGAAAGTGTGCTCTGTGGCTTACCGTGATACCCTTTGCTACAGTGTCGAACATTTCCTCAATCTCACCCTGCGCTCGAAATCTCGAATCATTTTTTTCACGCACCATTCTTTCTCCTCACTCATACCCCCTTTGCTTTCTTCAACCTACAACGGTAACACAGCTAACCTAAGTTGTTGTCTCCCGACAGCCGAAAACCAGTGGCTCCATCTGCAGCTCATTACCGACCTTAAGAAGTCGTGTCACGAAGTCTTCCCGATTGCGGAATATGCCTACACCACCATCCCGACCTATCCATCTGGCCAAATTGGTTTCATGGTTTGCTGCAAGGACGCGAACAGGGACGTCTCCAAGCCTCTCAGGACTGTATCCGACGAAGAGGAAAGGAAGATGTACAGATACTACAACAAGCGGATCCACGAGGCAAGCTTCATATTGCCCACTTTCGCGGCCACTGCGTTGAATTAGGTGGATGGGAAGTTTAGAAAATAAAAATTATGGTAGGTATTAGTCTCGGATTAGGGGTTTTTCTTTCTGCCGTGTTCTGGAGATGTCATATCTATCATCGGGTACCGGGAACGCATGATCTTGCGACTGTGACAAGCTAGTAGTTGTGACCAGCGTAAGCACCCATAATATCTCGCAGGCTGGGAAAATAGAACATGAAAAATAGAACATGACTATCGTACATGATGAGAAGAAAAAAATAAAGCAAATTCTACACGCCATAAATCATAAAACCCGAGTTTAAAATCTCATCCTTTGCAAAGTCGGCTTCCAATCGAGAGGATGTGTCTCCTCCGTAGCATTCTCATCTTGTTTCCAGACCTTGACTAAATCACCAAACCCCACCCAATTAGTCAACGCAATCCTCCCCCAAAAACAAAAAGTCGGAAGAAGCGGGAGAGAGGGAACCTACTAGTTTTATCCGCCTCACCGGTAATCAGCCTCAACCCGGTCTTGTCAAACGTGCTACAGAAAACACCCTGCTCAGCATCCAGAGATCCGGGCTGGGCAATCGTGTCAATCTTGTGAAACCTATGTCCGGACTTCCAATCGAAGAAACACATTTCTCCATTATCCGCTTGAAAAAGATCCTAAATTAGCCCCCCCTCCCCCAAAACCATGGGAGAAAAGTACAAACCTCCCGAAAACAATACATCATCCTCATTAACACTAAGGGTATTAACGATCCCCCCGAACCCCTCGAAATTCTGCATGAACGCTCCTTCAGGACACTTCCACTGCTTGATACTTCCCGCAGACCCACTAGCGAAGGTGAATTCCTTCGGATGAGTAGCGAGAGCTCTGACACTCTTCTTGTGATGGGTAAGCACAGCCATGCTCTTGCCCGCGGCCAAGTCCCAAAGACGCACAGTGGAGTCCATAGATCCTGTAATGACTTGGGGGTCCGCCTCCTGAGCGACGACGGATGATACAGTGCCCTGGTGGCCGGAAAGGACCATGACGTTTGTCCGTGTGCGCATGTCCCAGACCCTGGCTACGCCGTCTCTGCCCGACGTTATGAGCACATCGAGTGTGGGGTGCAGCGCGAGAGAGTAGACGCCCGAGAGGTGGCCGTGGTAATGGCGGATCACACGGTTGCTTTCGAGGTCCCAGCACTTCACCATTTTGTCCTCACCGCATGAGAAAAGATATGGATGGCGTGGAGATACGGCTAGTCCCCGCACGGTGGAGATGTGCCCCGTCAGCGTCAGGCGGAGGTTGCCGGAGGCCAGGTCCCAGATTTTTACGGTCCGGTCGCCGGCACCGGTGCAGAACCATTGGTTCCCTGGCTCCACGGCGAGTGCCCGGACCCAGCCTAGGTGTCCGGAAATTACGCGCATGAGCTTCCAGGGAGGGTGCCAGGTCGGCTTGATCTGCTGGGCTGCGGCGTTGTTCTTGCAGACTAGACTGCTGCCCGGTAATTCCTTCTGCGCCGTCCCCACTCCCGCTCTACCTCCTGCTCCCGTGCTACCACCCGCTGACGGCGCGCGCCCTCGTATCGTCAATGACGTCGACGCCGACGCACCTCCAGTTTTAGCAGCCACCCCCTCGATCATCTTCATAGTGCCCCCATCGACACCATCCGCCTCCGTCAACAACGGCCTCGAAACTACCGGGGCGACACCACCACCGATGCGCTTCGTCTTCTTTGCAGTGGCTTGTTTTGCTGCAAGCGCGGGCGGGAGTTCGCGCACCGTTGCGTATTCGAGGCGGATTTTGCAGCTTATGGACTGCCTACGGCTACTCAATATTAGCGCCAGATAAAATGGGTGGATGAGAAGAGTGGGGGAGAGAAGTACGCAGTATCATCATCCAGCAAGAACGGACTCCCGAAATCGGAGGCGAATACTTCGCGTGTGCGTTTTGCGGATCCGCGGACCAACTCCTATTATTCCTTTTAGCTTTTTCATTTTTTTTCTTTTCATAAACTAGAACGCGGGGGGGGACAGTAGCTACCTCCGCAGGTCTGATTATACTAGTGGTACTTGGCGGTGCGATTGTTGTTGGCGAAGCCATAGTTTTCTCCAGTTTGCAGGACGAGGGTGGATGGAGGATGGGTTGTTGGGATGTTTTCTTTGAATGGAGCTTTAGATGCGAGCACATGATTTAGAGCCCCATTCACTACCCTTGCAAGGCTTGGCGTGGAAGACGGACGCTAGGATATCACGGGAGAGCACTCGATGGATCGATGGGCAGATGGGGCAGGGACGGGTCTCCTGGCACCAGATCAACACTCTTGTTAGACTTTAGAATATGCTACTATTAAAATTTAAGGTTTTAAGGTTTGATACCGTTAGGAGGCTGTGGTGGTTCTACAGCATCTACCTACAACCCCTCCAACAATAAAGATGTATATTCCCAGAGCAATCTCTAAACCGCGGACGGTTTTCTAATACCTTCAAAACATTCCGACAAGAGGCATCATGTCACAGCGTGCAAACATAACTAAGTCTACATCGCCAGTCCCGTATCATATTTATTCTCTAAGTTCCTCAGATCTCTCCGCCAAAACCACAAGACTAGTATCGGCACTAGAACTTATATGTAAGCTTTAATATGATGGACCTCCATGCCCACCTGCAGGACATGGCGGTGAGTAGTAAGCTCCTCCCAAAGGACTCAAATCTCCCTTGCACTAAAATAGGAGTAAACCACGGAATAGTAGGTAGACACCAGAGTGTTGGCAAGGGACCATTATTCAAAGGGATGATCCTGATAGCTTCACAATTGCGCACAAATATAGGACGTGGACGTGCGCAGAGGCTTGAGAGAAAAACCAATACGCCTGAAAATTGACCCTTTTACCCTTTTACCCTTTTTTGAGTAGATACAGGAAAAAAGTAGCCCAACTGAAAGCAGAAAAAGAAAACCTAGCGAGTTGTCTATTCGTCGGGGACTAGAAGGTACTCTGTCAGCAACTCATGTCATACGGATGCAGCGGAGAACATACTCTCAATCTCGCCAGACGCGATATCGTCAGAGACGTCTTTAGGGGAGCGGCCATCAACCTGGCACCCGACAGAGTAAGCAGTTCCGAGGATCTCCTTGACAGTTCCCTTAAGCTCGCGAGCCAATGACTTGAATCTCATGGTTCGGGCAATCTCAATGATCTCATCGAGAGGGATAGATTTGGTGTGCTTGATGTTCTTCTCCTTTTTTCGATCTCTCGGGGGCTCCTTGAGGGCCTTGATGACAAGGGAGGATGCGGAGGGAACGACGGAGACAGCGGCTTGACGATTCTGAATGGTGAGTTTGACGGTGACACGGAGACCTTTCTATATTTCACGGAAAGCATTCGTGTCAGTTTTCTGCCACCCCACGGCTAGTACGTAGTGATAGAAAGGAGATATACCCAGTCACCGGTCGCTTTAGCGATGTCTTCACCAACCTTCTTGGGCGAAAGACCAAGAGGACCAATCTTCGGCGCCAATGCGGACGAAGCGCCTACCTCACCACCAGTGGCACGGAGGTGACTTCAAAAAGAATCAAAAAAAACCCCCCAATTGTTAGCCAGACCTCAAGGTAAGGTACAATATGGGATGAATATTTTTCATGTTCTTGAAGAGCTTTGCACGTACATAATCTTGACTTCGGAGGGATCGAATTTTGGGGCTGTCCTTATGTTAGCCAATTCACCGTTCAATGGAAGGAGACGAAAACATACGCATGGCGGCGGATTTCTTGTGGCGGCGTTAGGTATCTAGTTAGTTGGTAGTGGTGAAGAGTTGGTGGTACTGGTCGCTGGTCGTTACGATAGGTCGCTAGAGGTTTTGTGCCAGCGCAAATTTTTTGGAGTGTTCTCGTCATGTGGGCTGGTGTGTGAAGAAGTCACAGTCGTGGGAATGGGAGGGCTATAACCCTAAAGTGCCAAGAATTATTGTGTTTAAAAAGCCAGCCACCGCCAGGGAAAGCAATGGTTTAGTCTATGTCTGACGGGGGCAAATGGTGCTTGATCCTAGACAGTATTAGCCCAGCTAAAATCTAAATAGTTTTATAACCCCTTTGGTTATCAGCCCTGCGGTAGAAACAAAAATAGCTAATCTTCCAGAATCTTTTCCTGGACCCCCGAGCTTCAATAATAATAGATGTGGGCAAACTTATTCAACTTAAGCTCAAGCACTTCTAACCCTCGCTAACAATTCAAAACTAGCGTTTCTCTATTATTCGCTTGTATAATCTTAGGATGTCACTCGGGCGAGTGCGACTTCATGATCTTAACCTGGGCGTCCACACCACTTTGTATCCTGGACAAGGGGGAGCATTTTTTTGTGCTCCTTCATAGTCTGACGAGCTGATATAAGCGCGCTACGAGTATCAAGTGTAGTTTGTAATCCGCAGTTATGGCTAATTTTCACTATGATAACAGGTTATGGACAATCATACATGAGGGTTTTAGACATCATATGGCACGGGAAACTATCATATTTGCAAGAGGGCGGGGATCGCTTTCAATTTCTCGCAGACATAATCACAGCCACATACAGGACCGCACCCAAGCCGCTTGGACAAAAGAGAAGGAAGATAAGAGCAAAACAACTTTTGATAACCCTCCCCACCAGAACCTACCCATTTCACATAAACAATTTTATTCCCCCAATTTTAAATTTCTCCCAGCCTCAATCGTCTTACATTCCCTCAGCCCTCGACTCCAGTCCATTAATATTTACTCTGCCCCCGGAGGGTTTCAGGGTCGTCATCGGAGCGGCCAAGCTGGCCGTAGGCATGGGCGTAGCCGGCCGACTCGAAATTGCCTTGGGTAAAAATTATGTTAATAAAAGCACGATATATGTATCTCATCACGGATTCAACTCACTTTACTAGCTGCACCTAAGATGGCTATCAAACTTGCCTGTGCGGCGTCCTCGTGGATACCGACACCCCAAACTACCTGCTTCCTGGTCTCGTCGCTGCTGGAGATATCGCACTCAATGAAGGTTGCTGCCTTCACACTCTTTCCACGGCCAATAGCATGCTCCTTATAGTCCAGGACGTCAAGCTCTACGCCGATAGCGCGGAGGGCGTCAGCCAAACCAGAGATTGGCCCATTGCCAGCGCCCCTGATAGAATGTTCTCTACCGTCCATAGAAATAATACCATGGAATGTCCTCCTAGCATTTGCGGAATGCTTGCCCAGGGCTGGGTTTGGAGAAGCAGAGCGGTCGGTAGAGAACTCGTAGTCGATCAAAGAGATTCGGGGAATTGATGTGAGATGATACTCTGTTTCGAAAAGGGCTTGGATTTCCCTGGGCTTCAGCTCCCGCCCGAGATCCTCTGTTTCTTTCTGAACAATCTTAGAGAAGGCGATTTGGAGGCCACGAGGAAGATCTAATTCCAAAGCACGCTGGATGACCCAGGCAACACCTCCCTTTCCGGATTGCGAATTGACTCGGATGACGGCTTCGTAAGTTCTACCAATATCTGCGGGGTCCAAAGGAAGGTAGGGGATTTGCCATTCGTCGTCATCGGTTGCGCGAGCCTTCTCGCGGAGCTTGAAGCCCTTGCGAATTGCATCCTGGTGAGATCCAGAGAATGCACAGACGACTAGCTGCCCACCATATGGCGCCCTTGGGTGCACAGGAATCTTGCTGCAGTCTTCAACAACGTCGATAACCTTGGTGATGTCCGAGAAATCAACATTGGGGTGAATTCCCTGGGTATACAAATTCAGCGCGAGCGTAACTAGGTCAACATTCCCCGTGCGCTCCCCATTTCCGAACAGGCATCCCTCTACTCGATCCGCGCCAGCCATTTGCGCGAGCTCAGAGGCAGCAGTAGCGCAGCCACGATCGTTATGAGGATGCAGGGAAACACAAATCTTCTCCCGCTCACTAATGTGACGGCAGAAGTACTCAATCTGATCGGCATAAACATTTGGAGTAGACATCTCTACTGTCGCAGGAAGGTTAAAGATAATCGGGTTCTCCTTCGTCGGCTCCCACGCCGCCTTAACAGCCTCGCAAATCTCAACGGCGAACTCTAGGCTGCTATCCGAGAAAGTCTCTGGTGAGAACTCATAGGCCCACTCAGTTCCCTGAGCATCCGGATTATCCTTCGTCAAACTCCTCACTAGCTTCGTTGACTTTACCGCCAACTCTACTGATTGCTCCCTCGTCATTCCGAAAACGATTCTCTGAAAGCACTCGGATGTAGCTAAGTAGAGATGTATGATCGCCTTATTAGCGCCCTTCATGGACTCAATCGTCCGTCGGATGAAGTCCTCACGACACGGCGAGAGAACTTGAAGCCAAACGTCGCCGGGTACCGCACCGGGGGTTTCGACCAAGCGACGGGTAAAGTCAAAGTCAGTTTGCGAAGCTGAGGGGAAGGAGACCTCAATTTCTTTGTAGCCAATGTCAGTCAACATTTTAAAGTACCGCCATTTTTGGTCTCCGTCCTGTTGAAGCAAAAGCTTGTTAGCATCGTTCCCTGCAATTAGAGCAGTGAGGAAGAGGCAAATGGAACTCTACCATAGGATCGATCAAGCTCTGGTTTCCGTCCCGCAAATCGGTCGACAGCCATCGTGGAGCCTTGTCGAGGGTTTTCGAGGGCCATTGGCGGTCTGGCAAGTCTATAGGTTTGAAAGCTTTATATTTTGTAGAGGGATCCTTGAGCCTGCAAAGATGTCCGTTAGTCCGGGGTAAAAGAGAGAAAGAACACCCCTGAAAGAAAAAATTCTCACATAGGCATCTTTGAAATAATCCCGAGAATTTCTTGTCCTGTTCGTGTCTGGCGGAAGTTTTGAAAAGATCGTATGCCTGGAATAAATTTTATTATTTTTAGGAAGGAGGTGAACAAAAGTTTGCTCTCTCTTAAATAAAGAAAAATAACCACTTTGAGGTTCGGTGAGTCGTTGCCTCAGGTAATTTAATTTAAACTCTTTTTTCTCTCTTCCTTTCTCCACTCCCACCCACAGCTGTGTGACTCATCAAGTAGCCCACTTTAGCCGTCCGACCTAGCCACTTAACAAACCTACACACGGAGGCTTTCAATACGTGGAGCACTGCTCAAGGGTATTTGGTATCGCCGTCTCTTGTTATGTACTTGAGCGTGTGTTAAGTTATAATACTTCTGTCTTTAGGCGTCTGAAAATTCGGATTGCGAGGGCCAACTTATGACGTAAGAGAGAGTGTGTGTCAACCACTTCACACCCGCTCACTCGACGTGAAGGTGCCCTAAGACGGCAGAGCCCCTTGGCAGACTGCCGGCGTCGAATAAGCCCAATTGATTTATCAAGCAATCTCTAGGCTACAGTTAAGCCAAAGGAATAAACAATAATTAGCTGCTCCACAATCAGAGGGCTACCATATTCTCAAAGTGAATCCCCTAGAATCGATAAGCAAGAAGGCTCTCATCATTGCCAAGCACATCTCAACCAACTTCGATCCTCAAACGGAAAACACAAGTAAATTTAGTCTACTGTGAGCATCAATTCCAACAACAGCTGTCCTACCAGTCGGAATATCCTCCCGCATACGCCTTTTCAAACGATAGTATACAACCTCCATTGGATCGCCATTGGAGGCTGCTCTATTACAATATATCTCGAATATTCCATCAGCCGGCCAAGCACTCGCTGGATATGCCTCTAGTTTACAAGCGAAACCCCCAATTGCTTGCACACCGGAAGCTGACATAGTGATCGGGACTGCATTGGGATGTGGAAAATTTTTCGTACGCCCGACTTCATTCTGCAGTGCCACCACCCGCGCTTGTGCCCGGCTTCCAGTATTCAGAGGTTGTCCGGGTATCCGGCTGGAAGGGCATACAAAGAGATGGAGTGCGCTGCAGTGGCGGTATGTTTGAAGATGGCGTGCCTGATGCTTAGGCTTGTGCCCCAGATCTGACATACTTATCGTAATGCGCCGGTACTAAGAGCGGAGGCGTTAGGATTCGTGACTTGTTTTCGTGGGTGGAGGTTATGGTGGGTATTTTATGTTAGTTTCTCATAAGTTTGCGATGAGGAACGCTACGGGAGGAATGGAATGTGGGGCTGCTGGGTGTGCTGTTTGAAGAGAGTGCTATTATCTCAGCTGCAGGAGCATGGGTTAGCACCTTACTTTACTCACGGACTGTATCTTGTTGGTGGGACTGGAGCTACGAGGGGAATTGGCTATAAGGAAGAGAACTCATACTCGAGTGGATTCTCTAGCTGCTCTCCTCCTCTCATCATTTATGCTATCTATTGTGAACACACGGCCTAACTTCTATAGACCCTTATAAAAATGAGAGGTTACATAAATTGGAAAAGAGGGTCTAGTTAAAACATTTTTGTTTATACAAGAGGTAAATATAACACAGCCACGAACGCCGATATCTATGTCCTTATGACGTATCCAATAGAGTGCGCGAAAGAAAGTAAGCCCACAAATGCCATATATCTAGGTTACTATTGCCGCCTGCTGCTGCTCCTGTTCCGGAACAGCTTTCGAGTGGGCCCCAACCCCTCTCTCCTTCCGTTTCTTTCCTCGATGCTTGATGGAGCCTCCCCCTCCGGCAGCTTCAACCGTTGATGAAGACTTAGCCTTCTGTATGACCTTGGAGCCTACATTTTCAACAACCTTCTCTTCCGCCCTTGGCGTTGGCGGTTCGTAAGGGATCTCCAAGATTTCGCAGATTTGCCGGGCAGTCTTAGACCTCGATATTAGAGGGTATAGATCTGCCTTTCCGGGTATAATCTGCAATAGGCAAAACTTGATATTCGGAAAGTGATTGTCCACCCCCAGGGCTGTCCTCATATACTCCTTGGCAACATCTAACCACGGAAGCTTCTCCCCCGGAAGAAAAACAGAAGGATTTGTTTCCGCTGCGCGAGCAATCATGCATCCATCCACACCGTGCTCTTTGATAAGCTCCTCAGCATGCTCTCGGGATTTAACATCCCCATTTGCGAAACATTCGATCCCCGCTTCGTGACAAACATTAGCAATCTCGGAGAGAACGTCTCGAATGGCTGGTTCGCGAGGGCGCATAGGAATAGTCCGACAGTGGACAGTTACCCGGGATATACCAGTCGTGCAAAGCCGTTGCACTAGATCGATGGTGTCCGAGTGCGGTTCTAGGAGGCGAATCTTGACCGAAATAGGAACGGAATTGGGCACCCCCACTTCTGTGACGAGCGAGGTGAGGATATCGACAAGCCTATCCGGGTTCCTAAGTAGGGCAGCGCCCATTCCAGAGTGAATACTAAAATGCTACAGCAAGTGAGTTTGGTTCTGGTTCACAATTCAAGAATATGTACCTTCGGACATCCAGAGTTAACGTCTATCCCAGCCACATCGCCCACAACAATCTTCGCAGCCTCCACCGCCAGTTCCGGTGATGCGGTACCGAGCTGAAATATCAATTTCCCAGCTTCCATCGTCGGGTAGGTTCTGAAAACGACCTTCTCATCATATTGTCCCCCAGTCTGCGGCTTAACAAAGTCGATACAGTTAATTTTTGAATTCACCACTCGTTGGGCTCCAATAATCCCTTTATCCACCGTCTCAGGGCCTATAAAGGTTAGAACTCTCCTCTCAAGGCTTAAGGGATCCAAAGAAGTAGTACCCCATACTAAATCTGCACCGTACTTAAGGGCTAAGAGGCGAGTTGGAAGCTCCCCAGTCCGGACCATCGGGGCCAGAACACATTTCCCAGCCATGATTTTCGAGTTGAGAAGGGAACCGGCCAATATTGCGAGAGGTCGGGAGGAGGTTTTTGTGTAGATGTTCAGGAGGCGCATTACATCACGTCCGCAGGTGGCGACAGCACAAGACGTTCGTTGAAAGGGAAATCTTTTCTAGGTGGGGTTCAACCTTCTTATCGGTCTGCACCAGGAGTCATCTTACCTTATCTTATCTAATCCATCTATTATGCACTGTGCTGTATCATGCCAGATAATTTGTGAAGTTTTTGGATGGCTCGAGTACCGTACCGTACTGTACGAGTACAGTACCGGCAGTCTAGATTCTAAAGATAGGTAGGTCCTAGTCAATGCCAAGGACACTTTATAACTTAATTGTCAAGTGCTCGAGTACCGTAGTCTACGAGTACAGTAGTGCTGGGGGATCTCCAGCTAATAATTTATGAGTAGCCTTTCTATGATAAGATGACAAGATTTAATATCAACCCAAAGTCCAAGATATAGGGAAACCCCTACAGCGCATTTCAAGCTCAGGGTCTTATGAACGACACAGTAGTCTTCTTGCCTTGTCCCCTCGTACTTGTGCAGTCCCGTACCGGGTCGTGGAACCAATGGGCGCTAGTTTGGCCAGACAAGAGTATACAAGTACTTTTTACGCCCTGTTCTCTCAAAAGAGCATTCCAAGTGTTCCATGCCTTGTACCATAACCGCATTATTCGACAGGTACTCGAGTACACGTATAATAATATCTACCAATCAAACCATGATACCCATAGCTACACCATAGCTCAGTGGTCAGTGGCGTTCTTCTGCAGTGCGAGGACGGTAGCTAATGTATCATAGCTCTTCAATAGTAGGGGTGTGAAAATTGAGAGGTGTTTAATACCGTACCGGTATGAATAAAGGGCCGTAACTTACGGCGCTCGAGTATTTCCACACAAACCTGGTAAGGAATAAGAAAGGCAAAAAAGTGTTACGCGTCACCCAGAGTGATAGGAGAAGGAGCAACAAACATGGAAGAGCCCAACGCTCGAGTTCGCAGCGGGAGATTGATAGAAAGCCAGGGTCAAAGAAAGGGCATTGAAATCTCACCTTCAGCCTCTCCCAACATGTCTCCTGTGCGATCTTGCTGCCGATCCCCAAACTCTTTTCTACGACTACGGTAACGAACGGCAAAGCACAACATCACTACCCAGGCCCACTACGGTATTCTCTAAGAGAAAAAGTAAGAACGGCTTTGAGTTCAGGTCAGCTTACAAGTGCTCCCTAAGAGGGGCAGCTAATTGTGACCGGCCTCTTGGTTGCCGCGAGCGGACAACGTCTGACTAAATTATCCGTTTTTCGAGGGATCTAAAGATTACCGCTGCTATAAAGAACTCGCCCTAAAACATTCCCAAAACACCCTGTCAACTCAACTCCCCTGTCCTTACCCCAAAACGCCAGACACCAACTCGCGCAACCGTCAAAATACCAATCGAACGCCAGAGGATTGAATCGTCCAAAGCAAGTCGGTCCTATCGACCGAACATATGGCTGACGAAATCGATACCGGAACACCTTCCCCATCCCCCTCTAGCGAAACAGGAGAAATAGAGGCCACCGGGGCAACTATAAGTACGACGGTGAATGGAGACACGCCGGACGAGGAAGGAACCATAGAATTCAAGACATCTGATGCTGACGAGCCTGGGTTCCACGACGAGATGGATTCTGTAGCGTCCGAACTTGCTCCTACCCCCCCAATAGGATTGGAAGACGGAGCTTCGGAGCTCAAGGACAAAACCGCCAGACGGCCCTCTCAGATTTCTCTAACCACTGCCGAACTACGTGATAGGGAGCTCCCGCCTCTACCAGATCCTCTCCCAGATCCAACTCCCGTGACCCCTAAAGCAGGAATCCCCATACCCATATCGACAGATCATCCACCTTCCTCCCATCATCAGGAGCCAGTTGATCGATCGCAGACACCTGCCACCCTAGCACGTACGTCTTCCCGGAGCGCCCCCATAACGGCCGGTATAGGGAAGCGGGTTACAAACTCGTCAGTGTCAGGCAACAGCAGCACACAACCGACCTTATCGTCCATGGTTTTTGTGGTACAAGCTTTGGAATCAATTCTTACCGCAAAGGAAACGAAGCGACGGAAACCGCTTGCAGACTCGATTCAGAGGGCCTTAGATGCTATAAAGTCGGCAGCTCCAGAATTACCACCCGACCCTGCCGTAGTATTTGAACCCCTACAAATTGCATGCTCCATCCAGAATACACAAATTACGAGCACTGCTCTTGATTGTATCGGGAAGTTGATAAGCTACTCATATTTCTCCGTTTCGACGTCACCGCCTCGAATACCTCCAACTCCTAGTACCGCAGCATCCGTAGATGATGTGCCAGCAAACAGAAGGGCGGAGCCCCCACCACCTACAGCGCCAATACCTCTCATCGAAAGAGCAATTGAAACTATTTGCGATTGCTTCCAAGGAGATATGACACCAGACCAAGTCCAGCTTCAGATCATCAAGGCCTTGTTGGCAGCTGTCCTAAATGACAAGGCTGTTGTACATGGCGCAGGGCTCCTGAAAGCTATCAGACAAACCTACAATATATTTTTACTTTCCCGGAGTAGTCCCAATCAAATGACTGCGCAAGGTACATTAACACAGATGGTGCATACCGTTTTCGAGAGGGTCAAGGTCCGGATTGCTATCAAGGAGGCAAATCTAGCCCATGCAAATGGGGAGAACGATAGCTCAACAAATCTGGCTATCCCAATTGCCCATGTGGATGATGGGAGCTCACACGCGGGTGACGGAGATGCCATTCCAGAAAGCCCAGGCCTTGTCGTGAATAGGGCACCCCAGGAGAAGATAACTCTACAGAGCTTTGAAAATAGGAAGAGTTTCGATGATGAGAGAATTGTTGATAATGCGCCTACAACAGTAACCCATACCCCAAGGAAACAACATCCTAGCGGAAGCGGGCCCGCGCCAGATGGTTCCGTGGCATCTTCAGAAGACCATGATGAGGAGGATGAGATTTTTGTCAAAGATGCTTTCTTGGTATTCAGGGCGATGTGCAAATTGTCTATCAAAACATTACCTGCGGAACAAATCGCGGATCTCAAGTCACAGCCAATGAGAAGCAAACTACTGAGTTTGCATCTGATCCACACAATCTTAAAGAGCCATATGATAGTTTTTGTTTCTCCCTTGAGTACCATCCGGAGCTCAAGCAGTGCTGAGGCTACTAGTTTTATGCATGCCATGAAACAATATCTCTGCTTGAGTCTTAGCCGCAATGCAGCCAGCGCTGTAGGACTGGTATTTGAAGTTTGTTGTGAAATATTTTGGTTAATGATAAGCCATATGAGAGTCATGCTTAAGGTCAATATCTCCACATACACTATCACCTGCCTTATGAAATTTTAACACCTAGTGGAAATACAGAAAGAAATTGAGGTTTTCTTGAAAGAGATTTATCTTAATATCTTAGACAACAGGCACTCGAGTGGGCAGCAAAAGCAATATCTCCTTGGCATCTTGCATCGCATTTGTGCGGACCCTAGAGCTCTTGTCGAGATATACCTGAATTACGATTGCGACAGGTCCGCCTTGGACAATATGTTTCAGAGGTAAGTTTCACCTATGATCATCAAAGCGGATCTTATGAGATGCTAACGATTTCAGAATCATCGAGCATCTTTCCCGGATATCAGCAACTCAAGTTACCATTAATGAACAACAGCAGCAAAACTTTAGAGAGCAGTATAAGAGTGCTGCGGCAGCTTCTACCCATGGATTCTCCCTACCACCGTCGCTGTCCACCGCGAGCATAGCTGGGGCACCCACATCCGCAGGAGACCCACCATTTCCCCTAGAATATGCCCTCAAGCGGCAATCTTTAGAATGTCTCATCGAGGTTCTACAGTCACTTGTCTCCTGGTCTCAGAAAGGACTTGTCGACGCACTCCAAGAGTCAGCTAATAGAGAATCGGATGAAGGAAGGGATTCACTAGACAATTCCCATTCGTCACCCAGGCTTTCGGCCGTCACAACACCAATTCTAGCAACCCCCCAGCCCGAGTTGGAGAGAAGGACATCTTCGACCGATATAAACGGGATGGTGGATGACCCAAGCCAGATAGAAAAAGTGAAACAAAGAAAAACTGCCCTGGTGGATGCCATTAGAAAGTTCAACTTTAAGCCAAAGCGAGGAATCAAGGAGTTGATAGAGAAGGGCTTCATCAAGAGCTCTTCGCCACAGCATATAGCGGAGTTCATTCTCGCCAATACTAGCTCACTTGACAAGAAGACCGTTGGTGAATATCTCGGTGAGGGAGACGCGGAGAATATCGCTACTATGCACGCATTTGTAGATGCGATGGACTTCTCGAGGATGCGATTCGTAGATGCTTTACGGAAGTACCTACAGGCTTTCAGGTTGCCGGGAGAGGCCCAGAAGATCGATCGCTTCATGCTGAAATTTGCGGAGCGCTACATATCCGGGAACCCGAATGCCTTCGCGAACGCCGATACGGCATACGTCTTAGCGTATTCCGTCATTATGTTGAACACTGACCAGCATAGTTCAAAGCTGAAGGGGAAAACACGGATGACCCCTGACGACTTTGTCAAGAACAACCGTGGTATCAACGATAACGCAGACTTGCCGGAAGAATATCTACTTGCTATTTACGAGGAGATCCGAACAAATGAGATTGTACTTGAGGGGGAAAGGGACCCATCAAAGATGGACTTGACGGTACAATCAGCAGGTGGAATTGTTGAAGGAATTGGAAGAGTGCTCGCAAATGCTGGAAGGGATCTCGAAAGAGAAGCATATGTGCAGGCGAGTGAGGAGATGGCAAACAAGACCGAGGTAGGTAGCCCTCTAACCCCACTAATAACCGAAATAACCTAACCCATGGGAATCGTAGCAATTATTCAAAACCCTACTACGCGCTCAACGACGGGGAGGTGCAAGGCCCGGATTGTCCAGGTTTATTGCCGCTTCATCATCAAAGCATGTAGGGCCTATGTTTGAAGTAACCTGGATGTCAGTACTTTCCGGGCTTTCCGGGGCTGCTCAAGATTCAAACGAAACCGAGACCATCCGGTTATGCATGGAGGGCTTCAAACTTGCCATTCGAGTAGCATGTTTCTTCGACCTTGAAACCGCAAGAATCGCTTTCGTTTCTGCGCTCGCCAAGTTTACTCACCTTAGCAACTTAGGAGAGATGAAGTCGAAGAATGTGGAAGCTCTCAAAGTTCTCCTAGAAGTTGCCCAGAGTGAAGGAAATCTTCTCAAGAGTTCATGGAGGGACGTCCTGACTTGCATTAGTCAGCTTGAGCGTTTCCAGCTTATCAGCTCTGGGGTGGACGAGGGGTCTGTGCCTGATGTCACAAAGGGAGGGATCGTTCGTCCTAACGGCAATGAATCTTCAAAGTCATCACGGGCTTCAATGCAATCTACGAGGCCGCGTCCGAGACAACGAGCAACTATCAGCACTCATTACCAGGCTGAAGTCGCGGAAGAGAGTCGATCGAGAGAGGTCGTTGTTGCTGTAGATAAGATCTTTGCCAACACAAGCAAGCTCGGTGGGGAAGGGATTGTACATTTTGTGCGGGCTCTGAGTGAGGTTTCATGGCAGGAGATCCAATCTTCAGGGCAGAGCGAACATCCCCGAATGTTCAGCCTGCAAAAGCTCGTTGAGATAAGTTACTACAACATGGGCAGAATCAGGGTTGAGTGGAGTAATCTTTGGAATATTCTCGGGGAGCACTTTAATCAAGTTGGTTAAGTCCTGTGGTCAGATATTTGGGCTGTGCTAATTGTTGTTAAACAGGTTGGTTGCCACTCGAATACAAGTGTAGTGTTCTTTGCCTTGGACTCATTAAGACAACTGTCGATGCGATTCCTAGAGATCGAGGAGCTCCCCCATTTCAAGTTCCAAAAGGATTTCTTGAAGCCCTTTGAACACGTCATGGCGAATAATCAGGTGGTGCCCGTTAAAGATATGGTAAGTCTCACAAAAGTGCATGGACGACTACCTTCAATTACTTATGAACTATTATATAGGTCTTGAGATGTTTGAATCAAATGCTACAAGCCAGGGGCAATAACATCAGATCCGGTTGGCGAACAATGTTCGGTACATTTACGTTTGCGGCAAAAGAGAATTACGGTAGGCATAATCGCAAGCTACCATATGAAATATACTAATATTTTGAAGACCAAATCGTGAACCTAGCTTTCGAAAACGTCCGCAAAATCTACAGCAGCCGTTTCGGGGTTATTGTCGCACAAGGCGCTTTCGCAGATATGATCGTTTGTCTGACCGAGTTTGCTAAGAATACCCGGTTCCAAAAGGTGTCGCTACAAGCTATTGAGACTCTGAAAGGGACAGTGCCACGCATGCTCTCTTGCCCGGAATGCCCACTCTCCGAGGTCAACGGGACTAGCGGGACAGAGGCCGCCAATGGACAGCCAAAGAAGGTTGCCCGGAATGCTAAGGATGATCCGATGGTCAAGTTTTGGTTTCCGGTGCTTTTTGCCTTCCATGACATCCTGATGACCGGGGAAGATCTTGAGGCTCGAACAAGGGCGCTTGGTTACCTCTTTGATACATTGGTCAAATATGGCGGCGATTTCCCACCAGACTTCTGGGACACTATTTGCCACGAATTGCTCTTCCCCATATTCATGGTGCTCAAATCCCGGTCCGAGATAGTACAAATGAGTAATCAAGAATCTGTTGGCATGTGGCTCTCAACAACCATGATCCAGGCCCTGAGAAACCTGATAGCTTTATTCACACACTACTTTGAGCAACTTGAGCGGATGCTTGATGGCTTCCTTGATCTATTGGTTACATGTATCTGCCAGGAGAACGACACAATTGCCCGAATTGGGTCATCTTGCCTACAACAGCTTATTTTGCAGAGTGTTAAGAAACTCAGACCTGAGCATTGGGCGAAGATAGTCAATTCCTTTGTCCAGCTATTCGAGACCACAACAGCGGATCAATTATTCTCGGCAGCCAGTCAATCCTCTGGAAGAACGGCTAGTGGGTCAAGTATACAGACAATGACAACTATTCCAGTCAATGATATCAAGGGGCCTATTAACGAAGTTGCTAGCGACGAGGAGACCGATGGAGAGAATTCCTTGAAGATCAATGGCCTTTCAGAGCCTGCCCTGGGCGAGGGGGATGAAGGATCCGGGGATAGAAATGCCTCCCCAGAAAATGCAAGAGTCACACTGGGACCACAGGGCTCCGCCCCTAATATTGATTTGGAGGACTACCGACCACAGCAACACACCCAACAACCAGTTGTAACAGCCGCCAGGAGGCGCTTCTTTAACAAGATCATCACCAAGTGTGTTCTTCAGCTTCTTATGATCGAAACTGTATCAGAGCTTTTCTCCAATGATGCAGTATACTCAGAGATTCCATCAACGGAGCTACTAAGACTAATGAGCCTACTGAAAAGGAGCTTCACTTTCGCAAGAAGATTCAACGGCGATAAAGAGCTACGAATGAGGCTATGGCGTGAAGGTTTTATGAAACAACCTCCAAATTTGTTAAAGCAGGAGAGCGGTAGTGCCGCAACCTACGTTAGTATCCTGTTAAGAATGTATCAGGACGACCAAGTCGAGAGGAGAGAGAGCAGAGGCGCCATTGAGTCTGCCCTAATCCCGTATGCACCCGACTTCTATTTCCCACTTTCCCTTTCATACTTGACGCTAATTTGTGCTGCAGACTATGCGTAGACATCATCCGCGGCTACATAATTCTCGACGAAGAAACCCAACAGCGTAACATTGTTGCCTGGAGACCGGTCGTTGTAGACGTTATGGATGGATACACCAATTTCCCTGAAAAGGACTTTGACCGCCATGTTGATACATTCTTCCCGCTAGCTGTGGAACTCCTGGGTAGAGAGCCAGGTCCTGAAGTGCGGATAGCACTTCAGAACCTCCTCCGGAGGGTAGGGGAAGTCCGAAAGATGGGCATTATGGGGAGAGTGAGAGTTAGGGATAGGAGGGCGAGCGAGGTTAGCGGGCGGAAGTTGACGTAGTTAATGTTTATTTGAGTTTTTTTTAAAAAATAAAAAAAACGCATATAGAGTAATTTCTTTTTTTTTCTCCTCTTTCCACTCTTATTCTCAATTCTCATTTTTTTCCCCCTTTTTATTTTTCCAAAAAGATATTGCTTTTTGAAACTCAGTTAACCGTTCCCCCTTATGGCATTTATTTATTTACTTGTTTATTTTTGCGTTTGGGCTAGGAAGAGCCCCGGGGTTGTGGAGCTCTGGTAATTCAATTCGTAAAAAAATAAGAGATCCGGAAGGGAAGAGGAGTGTCTCTGTCCGAAAACATATTCTCGGGTACAGTACAGTACAGTGCTTGCATAGTACAACAATGCTAAGAGGTTATGGGAAGAGAGTGCAATCCTTACGAGCAAGGCGCGGTTTCAATCTTCTTTCATTATATAATTAATAGGCGCGGTGGAGCCGTTGTTTGTGCGTGGGCAAAGGATGGGGAGATACTTTTGGTTTTGGCGGGCATGGTAGTTGAATGGGTAAATACCGTAATTATCCCCCGTTCATAATACCTATCCTTATTGGCTGCCATATCGCAGCCGATAAAACATTCCCTCTTTACATTAGAGCCTCACCCGCCGATTCCCCCGCCACCGCGCCTTGGTCTGCGCTTCCGCCTTCCCCTTCATCACCACCACCCTGCCAAACCGCTGAACCAATAACCCTCCTAACCTCCCTTACGACCTCCTTCTGAGCTTCCACCAACCCACCACCACCACCGTCACCACCATCACCACCGAGCGAATCGTCCCCACCCCTTGCACCAGCGACCGCAATCGTCTTCACTAAAATCTCATTTCTACCATTATCAGTCAACCGGCCCCGTCAAACTAGGCAAAAAAGAAAAGAAAAAGAGACAAAGAGACAAACATAACCCTCAACGTCCCCAAACTCTTCCTCAATTCGACGAGTATCTCCTTTTGCGTTTGCGTTAACGTTTCCTCCCCCCCGACACTGCCGCTGCCACGACGTTAGCCAGGCCCGCTCCCGCTCACAAGAGGGAACACACGAAGAAACGTTAGTAGCCATGCTCCGAAGAAAACCCACACCTATAAAATTGACCGCGGACGACGTGTTGATATACGAAGAATTCCGACGGGAGGCGGATGAAAGGAGTGGCGGCGTTAAAGAGGAAAGTGTCGGACAGGGCGGGAAAGGGAGGAAAGGGGTGGGAAGGGATGAGAGGATTGGGATTGGAGCTGCTGGGAGTGCAGGGGGGGTGGGGATTGGAGGCGGGGGGAGAAATTGATATCTAAGTTGTTTTTGTTTTTGTTATTTCGTTGTTTAGGCGATGTGAGGGGTGGGGAAAGGCAGAAGAAGGTATGTAGGTTGGCGAGTGATGGTTAATGAATATGGAATGGAAACTTATTTGGTATGATAATATTATTATATTATCATAACTTGCGAGGAAAGGTGTGGTCCTTTGTTGGGTTGTGCGGTTGAGTTAAGCTTTGTCTTTGTTTCTAAGGTTGCTTGCTGGCTTGCATATCGGATCGTGCCGTATCTAATCTAACAGGCACTGTGTAAAACCGCATCATCATCCTTCCTACTCCTGCATGTACATATTATATGTACCGGTATGCACGCAAGCCCTTCGATGGAGGCGAAGCACTTAGTTGACAGACAGCTGTGATGATAGCCCAGTACTGCTTGTATTATATATATACCCTACCATATTATGATACCCGCCAATTAATCCAGCCAGTAAAGCTATCCCATCCGGAAATATAGGACGTCAAGATCTTCCAACTCGGGCGTGGAACATTAAGTTCCCGCCATTTCTCGGGGTCTTATTGTATCCGGGTTGCTTTTGTATAACATGGTATTTATGTACGGATTAGCGGTGCCCTTAACTACCATATTACCGGTATATACAAACCTCCCGAGCAGTCATGCAGTTTAAGTTACAGCACAATATCATACTAGTAGTACTTGTAACGTATGATATAATATTGTGCTGCAATCAATTAACCTGTGGGTATAGATGTCTCCACACACTCTCTCACTCAGTTGGTGGTTTTTCAACGTCAGGAGGGGGGGGGGGAAGACCTGGAAGAAGAAGAAAATATTGTATCTCATTTTTATTTTTCCTCAGTCATCTATTATATCTTCCCCCCCTTACCCCCCATTCTCAGTCTACGAATTTATCACAACCTACCAAGTTATCCCTTCACTTCCTGAAGACCTCGTAATACCGCTACCGTAAACTATCTTTACCTTTTTTAATTTACCTTAATCATATTTTTAATTTTTAATTTTTTTTTAAAAAAAGATAAGCCCATTGAAAAGGTATATAATAAAAAGGTCCCCCCCCATAAACTCCACAGGATAGACAGATTTACCGGCATTTCCCCCCATCATATCAATACCAGAAACAGAGAACTTTGGTTATTTTTTCTGATAGTTTTTTATCCCGGCACATGTGTGATAACTTAACCGGTATATATATATCCATTCATGACCTCCTTACCGTATACAATTTATTTACGGGTGAACTGTATAATAATAACCTTGGTATCACACGATATATAATATTATACGTCCAGATGCATTGCTGGGAGTCATGGAGATGTTAGATTATTGACTGTATAGTACGGTGGAGTAAACCGCCGTAATGCAAGTTCCTGCGTCCCTTTTTTTTTTTTTTTTTTCATTACTCGCTAACCTATGATCTAAAAAGCGCTCAAAGATCGTGTCTCTAGCTTTGGAAACCCTGTTACCAACGCTATACAAGTATCATGCCTCTGTCGTGATTTGGCCATTGTAGCCTAGTGGGAGAGAAGGAAGAGGAAGAAAAAGAGGAAGAAAAGCCAACTTTTTTTTTTAATCAACCCTCACCTTCAAACCCTTCGCTCCGTATCTTCTCCTGATTAGAGCAATGATTAAGAAGAGGGGGGAAAAACAAATGGCGCGCC
>Ga0307509_10000709_pt1 | contig 56929 bp, 40 predicted proteins | sample 10_EM_MG_FD_202245 | JGI IMG/M metagenome (GOLD analysis project Ga0307509, IMG submission 202245) | Populus trichocarpa ectomycorrhiza microbial communities from riparian zone in the Pacific Northwest, United States - 10_EM | ecosystem: Host-associated > Plants > Roots > Unclassified | place...
AAGAGGCTATATACAGAAAATTCTGCACGCCAAGCTATCTACTAAGTGGGTGAGTCACAACAGGGCTCAACACCAAGTGTGACCGTCTAACTACCCCATGATATGACCCTACCCCACACCGGGACGGACGGACGGGCGGGGACTGCAGGTGTCTCTTAGGTTGCGGAATCTGCCGTGCGCCTCCACGTGACGGGTGGGCCCTGAAGGTGACGGGACAGGAGGTCCCCCGAGGGAATTGGCGTAGACAACAGGTAACATCTGATGACGGAGGAGTGAGATAAGGCTTCTAACATCCGGAAGCAATGGTTTAAGTTCTTATCAAATTGTTCATATAAAACTATAAGTTATGTGTGTAGATATTGTGTATCGGGAGAATTTGTAGTTTTGAGAGATGGATATAAGGTGGATATAAGGTGGATACACCTGGCGGCTACAAAAAAACCAGCTACCATTAACGAAGAAGCTATTGGCTCACATAGAATTACAACCTTTCTTCTACTACCGCAATAAAATTAGTCGTATATTCCAGAAGAATACATAACTTGAATTTATTCCTAAAGCTATATAGAACAACCTATACCCGCCATCCTACTCACATCAGTCCTGCGCATGCATACGGGGTATTTAATCAGGAACCAAAGTCTGAGACGAAAGGTGCTAGCGATTTATAGGCCTGACAGAAAATTGGCAGGGACTATAGGTGACGGCCGGGTCCTGCAGATGACGCCAGGGCCCTGTAGGGGACGTCAATCCATCAAGATGACGGCCGGGCCCTACCGGCAGATCCCGTTCCCAATAAGACTGCAGGGCCCGGCCGTCAACCCACAGGACTGCCGTCTTTATGAAAGACGGACGCCTTGCCCGGCCGTCTGTACCCACCCTGCCCGGGACTATAGCCCGCCAGGGCCCTGCCGTCCGCCCGGGACGGTTGGGAACACTGTGCAGCAGTAAGATGGACCCTGCAGAATCTACATGAACCTAGGGAGCATGGGAGTAACCTGGGGTATCCGTCCGGTGGTCCCATTAATATCATGGAGCTCTCACTATCCACCTCCGAAGTGTGATCAGGATAACCTATCGAATCCTCTCCTATAACTGATATGTTCTCTAGTGAATATCATGAGATACGCGGCTGGGTCAATTGTCCCCGAGCCATAATCCAAAATGTGTGCGATCCTGTAGGGGCAACAGAACAACCACAACCAAAGAAGTATCCCAAGCGTAGATAGCTCACTGGGGGCTTTAATGCGAGCCCTTCTCAGTAAAACCTCTAACTTCACGCAATTTACTGTCACGATACCTTAGAGAAATTAATAACCCGGATCCCTGGGAACACTTGTAAGCTTGGGAGACCCACTAGGAAATGGAATTTATCAAAGATCTGAGGCTACAGATTGCTCGCAGTGTCTTAATTACTCAGAATTTTTTCAAATTCTAACCTCTTTTGAGGAGGCGATAGGTTTCGATGTCGAACTGCTTTTCTGGTGATGCTTGGTTGAATTTTCCTCTGGCACCCGGGCTTCCAATCTCATCAGAGGTATGACCCGTCTATTGAAAATAAAGCCTTCTCACGATGCTACTAGTCGATATTTCACCACATATCTAGCGAATTCTGGGGTGAATCCACTGTTAGCACCACACTAAGGGTTTGGTCTTTTTAGCATAAAATAGGTCCTTGGCTATGCCCGCTAATTTCCTATAGTGTATTCAGAGCACTACGTGCTTGCTGGAATACAGAATTATACCTGCTGCGTTTTTATCCTATATGAGTGAGAATCTGTGATGCCGATGCCCGCACCGATATTCCTACACGGGGGATTCCGGGGGTACTGTGAGGCGGAAAAATGGGCAATACAGTCTTAGATAATTTTGCTTGTACTTTAGATCAAGGAGAGCGAAGGCAGACTAGATAGATAGGGAGGAGGGGTGGTCACCCGTTGCTGGGATAGAGATAGATGACTAATCAGTTGCAGGAAGTGGGCTTATCAGCGGCCAAGGGGGCAACGGCGGCGGCGAGGATTTTTGCAAGCACATAGGCATTGATAGACGACTCCGATCTTTAGTGTTTTTATCAATCACCGGTGACTTTTATCGTGTGTTTTTTTTACTCTTTTATTGACGAGGTTCTTTTCACTACCTGAGGTGCGAGCAGCGATTTGGCCACTTCTTGATTCTGTGTTTTTCCCCCTTGCCCGCTTCTTCTTCCTCTGCCCTTTTCCCTTTTCCTCCGATAGGTTAATACTTCCCTATCTGCACGACCACTCTCTGGGCTTTCAGTACCAGAATACAATTACTCAGATTGAATACAAATTGATCCTCTTTCAAGAGCTAGCGCGTGAGATGAGACCCAGTGAAACCGAGCCCCTCACCGACCATTATGTTAAGCCCCAAAAACTCTATTTTACGATAATGCAGGCTTAGGTTCTTGAAAGATAGTGTAAGAATTTGCTGTTGGACCAAGCCGGAATCACTAGTTGAGTGCTTATACACACCCTGCTTATTGCCACTAGCAATAATCCCTCTACCGAACGCCTGCGCCGGATGCCTTGGTAGGAATAGAGGTGAAACTTTGTTGGATTTATTCCTATCCACCTAGACTCTCTAGCGAACCTCCGCTTAAACATTTCATTTCATAATAGCAATTTGACTAGTGTATTCCCGGTCACACGCATGTCTTCCAACCCTTTTCACAATCCATTGAAGCCTGCTCGATTTGAGCCGACCCCGCATGGTACAGCACAATAATTGGGTGGAATTCCGCCTCAGAAAAGTGGCCAAAATCATAGAGGGGCTAACTTCCGGAGAATGGATAGAGGCAGCCCAACTAGATATGCGAAAATTAACTCAATAAAATAAATCCCAGCGCGATATCTTTTCTACTGATGGACGAGCTGTAGTCCGAAATTTCCTCTTTCGGAAAGATTCAGTTCTGCAGATATGAGGTCATCTCAAAGCGCCCTTACCGATTGGTAAAAGATCCACAATATGCATCCACACTGTCTCTCCTTTGGTTATTTTGAACACAACGAATCATTAAAAAAGCAACTATAGTGAAACGTTAGAGGTTGGAATACCACAAACTCGTTGTTCAGCCCCTGCTAGGCCTTCTGAGACCCGTCGTAATTCCTAGTGTGGGGTTAGTGGGGGAAGCGCCTCCAGGCGTGATTGATAAGAACATATATTATTATCGCTATCACAACCGAGTTTCTCAGCGATAAAGATATACACAACGGAACCCGGTAGAGGGGCCAACTCTACATCGCCTGCAGGATGGAGAGGGAAAAAATTTTCACTCAAATTCGACCCACTCCTTGTAACCAAGCACTGGACTGCTTGCGGTTACCCGTCGCTGGGATGGTGAGGGGGTTGCGGGGGCGGTTCGGTTGTATTATCCCAGGACTCCATCTTTGTTCTTGGCATAAAATCATGCTCGCCCTGGAGGCTAGCGATATAGGAGCTTCGCAAAGAGGTTTTTGTTAGCACACGGGGGTCATTGAAGTTTAACCTATTTTTTACTCCGGAAACGGGGGGAGCCATCCCCCACCCTAGGACGTCTATATATGGCACTTTCCAGAGGGAGGGAGATGGTGTTTGGCCGGTCGGCAAAGGGGAGGATGGGCTGGGCCCCTCAAAACGACATAATGATCGATCATAATCCATACAGTAGCGAAGGGGAATAAGAAAGATCTAACCAACCAACCAATAGGAGACCAAAGTCACCGCCTGCTCACCCCAACCCGTACTACGTGAGTTACCTCGAGTGAATGGGAAGGCCCCGTGAGGACACCACCTTCAAATTCGCCGCTTTTGCCCGGCGTTGTCAGCGAGACATTCTGCCCTTACCTTGGGTAGGACGAGGGCGGAATACGAATAGTATTCCGTTAGGTCTCAGCGAGGATTTTGCACCTGGCTTCTAGGTAAAAGGCGGAGAGGGCGACGCGCCCCACGGTAGTTAATGTAGTGTCTTAGAATGTAGGTGCCGCCCGGGGATCATGGGGAAGCCTAGGGGCATGCCGGAACCTTACCGGGGTAGTATGGTTTACTGGCCGCCATCTGTTATAGTAATTGTTGGTTCGCTATCAATCTCCCACGGGATCTACTCCACAGAACAAACTTTCATGTCAATACGATTCACAGTTACTCAAGTCAACTCCGGATTTTACGTTAGCTGGCGCCTGCAGGAACTCCTCTAATGCCCAGGGCAATAGGGAAGTGCGAAAATAAGGGCTATGAAATTCCAAGCACTTAGGTCCATGTGTAGATTACGGTGCGTATAACTTGTTTGGCTGTTCTCTATCGTCCCCTCCAATCATTGGTTTTATTTTGTACAAATTTATCCACCCTACAGACCCCCTCAATCCTCCACAGACCCTTACAGTCCATTTCAAATCCCCATGAATCCTAAAGTCCTTAGAAGCTAATCCGCAGTCCACCATCACTTGCGGTCCTGGGACTGACAAATGTCGTCCCACCATCCCGGGTTCGTCGTTCTTCGCAAACCCTCCCTTCCTCGATAGCTGGAGGACTGAATGTCTGCCAGTAATAACCCAGCCCCGTCCCCGAGACCGCTCCGGACGCCATTTCTTCGTGCCTGTGAACGGATATCAATAAAGAACGAGAGCATGATTCCCAGCAATTCTATAGTATTCACCCTCAGTGCTCTTCAGCCGGATAAAACAGATTCATAATCATTTCTCCCTTTGTAAATTTCTAAATAGAAACTACTTAACAACCTCGCTCTCGCTATTCCCAGGTCCTCAAATTTCTGTGTGGAATCGCTCAGTATATCGGTTTCGCATTAGTACAGTAAGAACTAGTACTACCTCGTTTTACTAAGGAAAAAAGCTATGTATACAAGGCAATAAATAGGGAGAGGGGCAACAGCTACCTTCCCAAGGTAAAAGAAGCAAAATGATAATTATTTTCTATTCTTACTTTTATATTTTTTCCATATTTCTTTCTTCGCCAACCCGCCTCCCATTCGCTTCTGCTACCCGCCGATCGCCAACCTTTAAGGTCTGGAGTCGGATTCTACCTCCTCGTAGCAGGATTGATAAACCCCACAGCCCTATTGATGAAGGCTGGGTTCTCCAATCTCCCAGTCCCCATAGGGCAGAATTTTTTTAAATTCTCCTGCCCTACATGACGGATCGTACAATAATAACTGATTGTCAGCCAGCATGGGTTGAACTCCCGGGCTCCCGCTAATTGCGACAGGAGTATTAACCACTGCGCCAGCTAGGTATTTCATGAAATGTCAACTTGGGAACTAATATTTATCCTAATGGAAGCCAGATTTTGGGATTTAAATGGGCGGGTAGTGTGTCTCTTCCCAAGTTGCTGGTAGATTTCAACGGAGGTGTTTCTTACTCCTTAGGTGTTTGATGAGAGATTCTCCGTGGTTTAGAACAGAATCAGTGCTTTGTGCGCTTGTTACTCTCGTACGATACGACTAGCAAAGCCCCACTCGAGACCTCCAGCCTCCCTACTTGCTCCCATGTGTATTATCTCACTATAGCCTTCTCCTCGTTCAAGTGTTTTGTGAAGGCCTTTTTCTTTTCTTTCTTTCTTGCTTGCATTCCGCCCGGCTTTCTAGGGATGCCTCATTTTTGCCGTGCGGGGATCCCCTTCCAGCAAGCAAGTAGGCCTCGCGGTGGGTAGTTCAGGTTGAAAATATTTATTATCCGCTTACCAGATCAGAGATCTCGTCCACTTACCGGATTGTACACTGAGATCGAATTTTGACAACGACGGACAGTAACTTACATATATAGATAGACTTGAATAATTGAACCTCACGTTAGGACGTTGGAGTTGCCTTGGATCACCGAATTCGGCTCATCTTCAGCGCTATATTCCAACCGACGGTGCGGGTTCGCTCCACCGTGGGAGCCCGTGATCACGCTATTTTATCAACAGAGGTGCACGGCCTAGCTCAAGTGCTCTCAAGTAAGGTTAGGTAAAATTTGCAATTGCGTCAAAAACCGGGGCACTAAAAGGCCTAGTCCTAGTTATGGTGTGTCGGTTAATGGCGTTCTATTGCGGTTTAGGAAAAAAACTAGGGTAAAAGTGTCGGGCGACTCACCTCAGTTAATACGGTATGTCAGTGATTGAAACTCCGGTTTTTCCGACTAACAGTTTTCCTTTTTCACAGGGCGCGAAAATCCCGGTGATTTACTCTTTTTTGACCCCTATTTTCTCCCTCTCCCTGTGAGCCTCGGCCGTCCGGATCCCCCACTACCCCAATACCAGACGGCGGGGGCGGGCCTATCTAGCGATCGATAACCGACGACTGTGCATAGTCCTTCCAGGGCGGTCAAAGCGCAGGATGGTCGCCCTTGGGCCGGGTGGCGAGACATGTGTGTTCAGGGTAGGGGAGAGTGGGGGACGGCACGAGTGATGTGTCATGAATGATCCATCCTTTGCACAACACATAGGTGAAATGGGAGCTGTCTGGGCTGGTCGAGGAATGATGGAACAAAGAAATCATCGCTGAGTGGCTATTCTATGCTAGAGTGGCCGAGTTGAAGCCGGGCACCTGAGGTGGAAATTCCCACACAGTGTCCAACTTTAGTTCGGCCACGCAAGTACTGTATGGTGCAAATCATGCCCACGCGTCCCAAGCCCGTTGCGTCCTGAAAATGCCTCTATTGTATAAGGATAAAGGGCAAACATTGGGGAAATTATCCTGGAAGATCAAATCTTCAATTCCTCTTCTCTCATTTTTTACATTACTGTAAGCTGAATAAACAAACAATTTGTTCGTAATAATGCATCGCAATAATTTAGTAAGGTGGGTGTGCGTGCCCACGCATCCGAGTACCGGTACAGTACAATACATAGAAATCAAACACTTTTCCCAACATGGGTTCAATGATCAGTGGATGCGAGATGACAGTGATTACCCTACCGATCAACCGTAGCGGACTGCCAGGTCGGTAACAGCGGTGGCAACCACCAATCGGTCCTTCAGGATACCCACCCCGCTGCATGGTGGTCGGATGTGCATATCCAGAGTCGTTAAGGCCCGATAGCCTCACACCCTCCCCGCCCTCCCTCTCCTTATTTCTCTATCCGTATCCTACTTCGGCAACTACGGCACATTGTCCTCCCTCTCAAAAAAACAAAAACAAGGCCGGTCTTGGCTTCCAGTTCTTACCCGCACCTTTAATTTGTCCTGTTTTCCCTGTGCCCGGCTTAACATTGGACCTCCACAAGATACTCATAGATATTCATCTAGCCCCCCGCATCATGCATCAGAAAACTATGCCCTGAAATTCCTTAACCATAAATATAAGTAATAAAACCCTTGACCTAGACATAAATTGATCTCACGATATTTGAAAGCCATTGTTCTCGCACCCCCCCCCCTCGTTGAGACCCCCCCCCGCTTCCAAAAGCACTACAGCGCAGCGAAGAGGGAAGGGATGTTTTTCCAGTTTCCGGATATTGCATAGCTCTGCAGGGTCGGAGGAAGATGTCTGTGTTGTGGGGGTGCGAAGCATGGTGGAATTGGGGGGGGGGGGCGTAATGAACCCGGGGGGTTTCAATTGGTGATTCAAGCTGGTTCGATGGATAGGTTACCGATTCGGAACACCACGGGTGCGAAACCGTGCAGCTCCTTTGGCGGCGTGATCAGTATCAAGGTGCTTCAGCCGTTACAATCTAATGCCCATCGTGATATCCAACGGCTCTGGAGACAGCCTCCGACAGCGGAAGGTCAACAAAAAATGGCGGCATGTGCGGACCACCTCCGCGGGGGAAAAGCCTCATCGTTGGCCAACTCTCGCTGGGGAAAAAAAAAGTTCTCAAATCCCGGGTGGTCACTTGATAGCATAGGCGTACAGTACAAGTATTTCATAGCGGGGGCACAGTGAGACGAGTAGGGATATGGTAGGGAGCATGCACAATAGAAACTTGATTTCCACATCAGCTCACTCCACTGCACAAGATTTTTTTCTCTGCTACTACAGTTCCAGCGCAACGTGTCAATCGCAAAATGGGTAGACTATCGACAGCTGTTTCACTCATCTACAAGTCAAGCAAGAAGCCGGCACCTGACCTTAAAAACATCGGAAGTAAATTCCCTGTTCACAGACGGAAAGCCAGAGACTCCAATTGCTCCTGGAGTTGCGGGCACATTGATGACAGGCGTAAGCCCCCCGGCCGGAATGCCAAGCCGCCACTCATTTATGGAATTGGTGCCAGGGATCGAAAAGATTAACTATCAAGTCTCATGATAGCCTCCATGTAGAAGCGAGAAGTCTTGCACATTTAAAAGCTTTTTTTTTCTAAGTAATATGGCTGCTGTGTTAGAAATAAAACTGTTTCGAGGACTGCCACCGCTCTGCTATTTTCCTGATCACTGAGAGAAACTTTTTTGTTATCCTATTTTCCCGACTCCCCAGTCATTGGAGGCAGTGAGGGAATCTGTTATCGGTTGTGAATATATTCGAGCTATACCAAGATTTGAATACACAATGGCTAGAATGGGTTAGTTAACAACTGCAGGCGTACAGGCGCCATCCCCCAAACGAAACAAAAAGCAATCCGGCATGAGACCACCTACACGAGCCTGCAGCCGGCAGGGGGGCCCTAGTAGAAGCCAATGATCGAGGTAAAAGGGTTCAAGAGGGGAAGGGGGGGGGGAGGAGGGGGGGAAGAAATAGTCGACTTCCTGGGAGAGCCTGCGATATGAGCTCCTTCGGTTGTTAAGAAGATCTTGGGAGTTGTAGCATAAGGGAAGTCATCCCCTCACGCTGTGAAATGTATGTTAGAGGTTGAAGCGAACCGTGGTGTTGCTCTTATCTGTTGGTCTATTTCTTATAGTTAGCAGGCTCGCACCCGAAAAGTTTAACTCAACTCATGCTTACCTCCTCCACCACGGCTCTACATTACCCAGACGCAGGAATCTTCTACAAGTGCACCGTCCTTATAGCCTGATCCTCTCGTCCGTCAATACATTCCCTTGACTCATCCCTTCACTGCATTCATCCCCGATGTCATCTTTACCTCTCAATTTCCCTTACTCATGGCCCGAAGATGGTCAAATATCTCGACACACTTCCTTCTCCTCCTCTTCTTCTTCTCAGTTCGGCTCACCGGACACCTGCAACCCCGCCTCTGTGTTTCCTTATGATGTGCAAGGCCGCTCAGGTTTTGGTGAGGCTCCAATAGATGAAGAGCCAAATGGGGCCACGAACCTCAATGCTTGTAATGGTAAGCCAGCCTCCCGCACCCCCATCCAGTGGGTCGTGTGCCTGAAGTGCTCTTCCAACATCAAAGAGAGGGGAAGCCATTTTCTGACGAGAGGGTAGAGGTGGTAGACTGCGATTGGGACGTTGTCCCGGGCGAAGGTTTCATGAACAGCGGACCTGCAAACAACCTTCAGCCTCAAACAATACAAGAACATGGACACCAAGGAATTGCCAATCACATTGTAGTCCTAGGTGATATAGATGCCTTTTTTGGCTGTCATCTAGACCATTCACCTACCCTTTCTAATAAGTTAGATCCCTAATAAACTAAAGGATAGCATGTGTGCTAAAAGCTCCTAGCTCACCTGAGAAATGGGCCCTTAGGACCTATTTGAATACAACGGTTCCACCCCAGTCCCCCATACAAACGACCGTTTCCCTTCCGTTTCAAAGTGGGGAGAAGGCCGTTTCTACAAAAAAAATGGCTGCAAAACGGAACGGCTCTCTGTATACCAGACAGGCCCCCAGCACTCTGAGAACTAGCAGAAGTTTTCGTGTGCAGAAGGGTTTATCAAAAAGGAGTAAGACAAAGGCTAAATGTGAAGAGTAAGTCTCTCTGCACTTCAAATATTTGATTACCTGTGATTAATTGTATAAACAAATAGATCGAGAAATGAAGAGCATAAGTCCGGACCTGAGCGGGAGCGCTTCCTCTGTGAACTTGGCTGTCCGAAGAGCTTTGCCCGCAACACTGACCAAATTCGTCACTGTCGAACTGCCTCTGTCCACAACCTAGAGAAACCATGGATATGTCAGATCTGTGGAACTGGTTTCAATCGCGAGGATAACTGGAATCACCATTTGGATGACCAACCAAAAAAGTGCAAGCAGATTGAAGAGGAACGCCAGGCATGGCTTGAACAGACTCCACCTCCCCACCACTGGCTTCAAAATCCTAGATACCTTTATTGAATCCAGATTCATGGAAACCAGTGCGTTCGCGCTAGGCTAAGCCATGCAGTTGAGGCCTATTGTTTCTTTCTTTACCTTATCCTTGTATCCAATCTAGTTTTGTTGTGTTGTTTTGCCTACTCGGCAGACCGGGCGTGGGTGGGCCTGGCAATGGCAGGGGGTTGAGGGAAACCCCAGTGGTGGGTGGATCCCGATGGACACATAGGAAAGGCCCGGCCTAGGCTGGCTCTTGCGGGATTGTGTTGAGGGAGCGGGATTTCATTGACGAATTATAACTCTGTCCGTTTAATTCTGAAATACGAGCGAGAGAGAAGCTTTCTTCCCAATTTTGATATCCGAAATGTGAAGAAGAAAAAATTCTAGAACGTATAGACATATTAGCGTGCCGATCAATAAACGAGCTTGACAATTTGGTCTCAACCTATCTCCTACCGGCCTTTTGACCCGATAAATCCCTAGTCACTTGAGGGATATCCGTCTTGCGAACCGCCCGAATTCCGGCTTCCAAGCCATCGCCGCCTGTCGTCAAGCTCTATATCCAATAGTGTTATAAGAACTGATCTTAGTTCAGAAAAAAGTAAAGGGCCACTCTAGTGTTGTTTCTTGCCAGAATTCTCACCTCAGGTTCACAATCATCCACACTTCACCTTGCCAGTCGAGACTCCGTTCGATGCAAAGACTTAATCCTTCCGTCATTCACTACCAAATAACCCTCTCTATCATATGACGCCCTCTACAGCAAGGTTCCGAAGAGCGACAGCTCCTTCATGACACACTGAACTGGCGGAGTCCTGTACTCGGATGGTAGACTTTTTTCCACAGGGACGACGGGTGGACGAAGAAATCAAGAGGGAGTGGTTCATTACGCCAGAGGTTAGGGGGAAGTTGAAAAATAAGTCGCTGTTTGCGCTGACCTAGGGGAAGGAGGGGAACATATTCGTTCCGTGCGTATGGAATCTGAGACTCTCCGGGCTCTTTGAGATTCTAATACTGATAATTCAAGAACTAACAAGCACAGCACAAGCCCTACTCCAAAGCCTCGCCTTATCCAACTCAGGTGCCCCCCCGCGAGACACTCTTTGTTCCACAAGTTCCTTTTTGTGATAGCTGCGCACTCCAACTCTCGTCCACCCGAGCCCCATAAGTCTAGGCATCAGTGGGAGGTTTTGCAGTCAATTTCCCGTTTAGGATAGAAGGCCGGGTAAGAGGTTTATGGACAGTTACTCAAGGTTAACCACCCAAATATATCCTTGTCTGTTCCGGTTAATGGGTTCCTACCTGGTACTTGTACCACCCACAAGCGCCAAATGCCGCCAGCTCGCTTCGTGTTGATTTTAAGAGCAAATAACCCCATGAGGTCTGTAACAATTACACCTAACTTTGTGCTCATCTAACTCGCCCGAGAGTTAACATTTCCAAAATGATTTTCCTATTCTCCGAATATACATATTTTCCATCGAAGAATAGACAAAAAACTAGAGACGAGCCGCCGAGAAGCTTTAGCCGCCCGAATTTGGGCACCCTCTTCGATCGCAGAGTTCTCTCTCGCGATATGATTCGGTCTCACCTCGTTATAAGGAACCGCAAGAGTTCGGGGTTTCTGGTTCGTTATAGCGAGGTTTTTGAAGAAATTCTTTATAGCAAAGACCATTTGTATGGGAGCAGGGGCGTAAAGGTCCATCGGAAATAGCCAGGCCCCCGTAGTTGAAGAGTCCCAGTATAACAAGGCTAGATGTAACTGTTTACTAAAGGGGGAATTTGATAGGCGAGGTGGGCTGTACTCGTACATCCAAACTCTCGAGGTTCAGCCCCGCCAACCTGTCTTACTCCTCTCCTCTTCAAAGAAAGAGGACATACTCGAGTACCGATATTTCAGCACACCTCGCTAAGAAGCTGTGGAACCTAGACTGGTGTAACCTGTTACCGCCTCCTAGAATTGATTCCCCCCAAAACTCAACGCTTTGAGGGTTCAAATATCACTAGAATTTGGTGTTCTACTCTACGCTCAATGAGGTGAAAGTAGAAAAGCGGGGAACGCCTCCCCAATTGCACTTATTCGATTTGGATTCGGTACTGTAGTAGTGTATATTTGAGCTATTACTTGTACACTACTGCTTAACCGGACTCCATCATCAATAATGTCGCAAAGGCTTTCGGGGATAGACCCCCTTATCTAGAAAGAGTCCAAACCAGAATTTCTGAAAATAGGGATCCAAAGTTGGGGTTTAGTATCCTAGTAATCAAAAGCAGGAGGAAATAGCCTTTGCCGTGAAGCAGGGAAAGTGGCCGAATATTCGAGCGCATGAGAGTCCTAGTGGGTGGTTTTATGGTGGAATTTAAACCAAGAAAGCCTCTCATCCCTGAGGAACACTAGAAAAAAGATGTACGATTAGGAAAAAAACTTGGAGCACTATTATACCTTTTGTCGTGTTTGGTGTAGGAGATGCATCGTAGCACGGCAGACGGGGTAAAAGTATAGGTCCCGAAGGATGGATACGGCGTACGGGGAAGAGAACGGAGAGCCGGGGGATCGCCCCTTTCGCTAGTTGTTGGACAGTATCCGGGTTGTCTCTCGGTCAAAGGCTCCCGAACAAGCTGTGATCATGGAGGTTCGCAAAACAAAAACAGTATAATAAAAACAAGGAAAAGAAAAAAAGAAATCGATTCTCATGGCAGTCATGTTAGGGTTCGTCGTGTTCCATAGGGTTTGGTTAGTGACTGCTTTTGGCTGTGTGTTTGCTGGAGAAAGTATTTTTGGGAGAAAACTTTTTAAGAGAGCGGTGGTTTTCCCTCTGCTTCTCAAGCTGAGATCAGACGACGAGGGCGACGCTAGCAACCTCTTGGACAAGATGGAGGACGAATTATAATATACTAATAATATTATTATTATTAACGTCTTCCACGCCATAGCGAGCGCCCGGCATTGAGAGCCATCTGCAAGTTTATGCAATGTGATTGGCTCAACCCGTCCAGATTTAAAGGCTCGTTTACCTATAGACGGCCGTCTAGCAACCAGAGGCAGTGCCGACCGTGAAAGAAAGTCAGTTAGGTAAACGGGCTTTCAGTTATATACTAGACAGCATATTAATTGGGCGTGTGACAATTCTGTTGTCTTTACATACCTTCAACTGTCTGTCTCTTTCTAAGAATTAAATTTGTAATAGTGGTTGTACTTGACGGTGGCGTCTTAGGCGTTATCTGATAAACGGCGCGAAAGTGTTCGACAAATTTTCCACAGTCCTAGATTCTTGTGGCTAGACTGTCAAAAAGTTACGTTGCCTACTCTAGCCAAACGCAATCTACTTTGCTGCACACTCCCCCTCTGTCAAGCCCCCCTTAACAGTCGGCATCGTTTCAGGCTTTTAGACCGACGTCTATAGGTAAACGGGCCCTAAATAGTGGCTAGTATTTGGGTGGATGGCTCGCTATGCCGGGTGCTCGCTATGGCGTGGAGGACGTTATACATACCACTAACTTTACAATGCATAAACACGAGTGTCAACTAAAACCTATCCGTTGGACGGTCCCAGACAGTAAAATTCGCAGCCAAGCACACTCGTCCAGTTTTGGAAGATTCCTAGTATTGTGATTCGTCGGGGATTGGTGGCCGCCCTGGTGCTGAGTCACCTCGGTGTTAAAAACCAGATATTCTTAACTGGAAATAGCTAAGTCCTGACTGATCTGAAGCGAGTGTGCCTGGCTGCGAATCTAACTGTCGCAGGCCGCCCAAGGGATAAACCCTATTCTCTGTCCACAGTATGGAGCAGCCACAAGAATAATACGGAGCCCAAATACCGACAGCAGCAGAGTGCCCAAAAAATGTCTACTTCATTACTGTACTCGGGTACAGGGGTAATTGGGGCCCGGTAACACGAACTCACTCGCGCAGCGTATTGCTTGAGAAAACGCAGCGAAAGTGCCTTTGTCACCGGTCCCGACTTCTTGCCACCACCAAAAAATCCTCACAGTATATCACTCGAACTTCCTAATCCGGCTTAGTCCCAATACAAATTCCGCGCCTCGTAATGGATCCGCGCCTCGTAATGGAGGTGGGCCCGACTTTTGTCTACCCCCGAGTACATATACAAGTTTAGTTGCTTCTTTCCCGATTCAAGGTGCTCTTTCGCTTCCAACTACTCCCTCCAGGCAGCATTGTTCTGGTTCTTAGCTCTCGCTTTGTTGCAAAATCAACCGGGCTCGGTTGTTTAAAGGCAGGCTTTCTGTCTTAGCCCTCTGCTGTCAAACGCGGGAAATGAGGGTCGCGTACCGGCAGACGATAGAGTAAGCGAATTCACGTGGGTTGGCACTTTGTAGGAGGATAATATTACGAAATGTAACTACCACTAACTTTGCTCACACTTCTACTCGTCCACCTTCCCTAAAACTAAACTAACTGTAAAGACAGGTGCAAGCAAAACACAAATAGCATGTCCTGATCCTTCCAGTTATCATCACACCTATATCTGCCTTACCTCATTCCTCCATACACTCGCATGATAACAAGGGAAAGACCATTTTGTATAATCTATTGTTAAGCAATTCATCTTATGCCCAAACAATCCGCAGAGCCATGAACGACCTGTCACACTCCCTCAACTACTTGCGCGTTGCAAAAATTTTCCTGAAATGTGGTAGCTAGGCTTAGCACTTTTTACCTGGCGTTCCTCAGCCACAGTCTATTCCTCCGGAGACTCCCGCAATGTGGAAGTACCCGGAAGTGCATGAAAGTGATTAACATTTTGTCACAAGTCTGGCACAAAGTGACAGGACCAGTCAGCCATGGCCCACACCCAACCAGCCCTGTCACTTTGCGCCAAACTGCCCCACAAAATGTTAATCTCTTTCATGCGCCCCCTAGCACAGTATCAAAGACAAGCACATCCGTCCAACATGAACCCGAGTACAAAAAAAAAGAACTCTTAACTAGAACAGACAGGGACATATTTGGCTCATTGACTTTAAATACCTATTCCATAGTTCTTGCCGGACTTTGCCTTGTACTATGCTAAGTTTCTGCGCAGAAAGAGACAATCTCTGTGGCGCCACATAGTGTAACATTTTAAAAAAGGATTTGCCCCACCTTCCAATTCGGATGACGGTCCATACCATGATACCCAGAAGTTTAACCTGCTATCATACCAATTGATAAATAAAATAATGGATAGATAGGCACCCCGTGGAATGATGAGACAAGCAGATTCCGTGCCTTCGGTATGCTCTTCCTCTAGGCTGTGGCTAAGCAACTTTCTACTAAGAAAAACTCAATAATTCATGATTTTCCGAAGGGCAAAGCCACTGAGCCACAGCATAGAGCTGCCTGGACGGAAGGTGCGGAACCTGCATGTCTCATTAGTTGGGATAACAAATGAAGATTTCAAATATTTATGCTCCTTGGAGGCGTGTCCCTTGGTGTCACCAACACAATTGTCACTTTTGGTTAGGAGCTTATCATACGGTAGTATCCACAGGTACCCCAAAAAGTGCAACCTTGCGGAACGGTAGCGCCCGCCAAGAATGCACAGTAAGAAAATGGCGTAACCTAATTCGGCAGGCCTAGACTTTCCATGCACAGATCCGACGACACCTGTGACCAAAGCAGATATAATGATGGTCAAACTTGGTTTTCTTTTTCTTTTTCTTTTTCTCACCATGCACAAAGCCAAATTAATTATTGTCCAGCCGTACATGACCAGCACCATATCTCCGAATCAGCCTGGTTACTATGAGAGGATCACGGGGAGGGTCAACCTTAGCCGTTCCAATGCCAATCTGCATTATTGGAGATGCTAACCTACATCTCCTTTAACGAGGAAATCCCAAAAAGAGGAAATCCAGAATTATTGCTCAAGTCTATATTAGCTAGCTATATTATGATAGTGCAAGCGTGAACACTTAACTAAATATCCTCTCCCCCATCTGCTCTGCCTAGATTTCTCATCAATCCTTAAAGAAATAGGTGTGAATCACGACAGTGCAAGTGAGCACAAGGAGAATAAGGCTGTGGGCATACAAGCTTAAACAAGAACCACACCCCCAAAAAATGCGGCTCTAATCTTGTCCAGCCCCTCTGGAATAGAAGGCTGCGCTGCCCAGACCTCATCTCCTCAAACCAACTTTCGGCTACACAAGCGATTTACAGGTATGATATATCCTCTCTTCGAAAAACTTCAAGGCCCCAACTCCCACAGCCGCAAGCCTTGGTTACATCTCAGAAATATCAAATTCTATTCCCTCTAGCTGAATGTTCAGTCTAGCCTAGTCTCTTATCCGTAGTTCCCGTAGCGTAGTTCTGTGCAAATATCCCTCATTCAATCTCATAGCACCACTTCACACTCTGCCACAGAATATCTTCTCTGCAATCGGCCTCTCATCATCATCACCCTTCTCTATCCCCACACAAGCAGAGATCCCTGCTTAGACTGGGCAACCACTGCTCACGAGGCCAAAAACAAAGCCGTAGGCATGCATGCTATCCCTAAATTCCCTCAACCAACTAATCGTATTGATGTAAGAAACCCGAGTTATCAGTACAGGTGGGCTGACAGAACTTGCTAAAAAAAACAGTACTCACCAGCTTATCAATTCTCTCACTCTAGGCCTCCTTCATCGGAACAACACTCCAGCCAATTGCCGGCAGATCAACATTACCCCCGCTATCAAACCGGTCTCACCTGTTCCTAGCATGAAAAACCTGAATATCTGGATCTGAATTTAGTATGGGCGCTCAGATACGCACAGACAATTTTCCATACAAAGTTTTGATCCCTGTGTTCAGGTTCTGAATGCCGGGAACATGTACAGCGAAGATAAGGGAGGGGGGAGCACCAAACAGACATGCCGGTAACAAAGAAAAAGAATCCTCACCTGCCCTGTTGGTAATATTCCCCTCATCCCCACCCGTCAAGCTCATTGCCAGTTGTCAACGCTAATGCCGTGTAGCCCAATCAGCAGTGCATCCAACACCCTTCGGCGACTCCATCCTAGTCGATGCACCCCTTTATGCAGCTTCAATCACCTCTTCATCGCCCAAGTTATCCCAAACCAACAATGCAACAATGCGGACTAAATGCCGCAAGAAACGAGGCTGTCCCTCGTGGCCCGTAAGCTCACTCTGTATGGCCCTATGGCCTCTGCTGACCTGGGACCCCCGCAGGCGCCATGGGCAAGTCGGCTCATCCCCCCCCCTCCCGAGATAGCTGATATGCAACCTCCTCCAGGATGGGTGAGAAGCAGCTCCTGCTGCGGCCCACAGGCGTCAAATTGTGACACCAGGTAGGGTAGAAGGCGTCCTATCACTAACTGCTTTCAAAGATAGATCCCCCGCAGTACAACCGCGTGGGGGGGGAACAATCCCCCCCCCCCCAACCCCTGATTCCGTCTTACCCCCCCCAAAAGATCACATGGTGCGCCGAGTGATGTCGTGTGATTGTCCCAAACGACATGGGACGTCCTCGCCATGGCTAGTCGAGTTTCAGGAGTCCTGTAGCATGGAGGAACAAACACAGACTACTAGAATTAGTACCAGAGGTTACATTCCCAGCCGGTTCACTCGGGGCATCCACGGGGAGCTATTCCGCGGCCCGGTATATACCCGGGATTACCATGGGATTATTTTTTTCAAAAGCCCTGCCTGGTGCAATTGGACAATTAGACCCCGAAACTTCTCCCCAGCCCTTCCTTGAGCACATTTCTTCGGTCTCAATATGGCCAGTAATTCTCAGTATCCATCAGGCTATGATCGCAGCCTTAGCTCATTCAGGCTATGTGGATCCAGATCTCCATCAAAAGTGGGGATCTTGTCTCTATCACTACCTGTCTTTGATATCCACGCTATGAGGTTCAGGAAACAGTCTTTGTTCCTAGTGGTTATCTTGCCTCCGTGGAGAAATCATCATACCTTGAGTCCAAAACATGGGCATCCTGCGTAGCAGGTCTGTCCCCATCTCACCTCAAATTAGTAAGTCCTCAACATTGAATTTACCAATCCATCGCTATTCAAAATTGCAGAGCTCATGCTACAAGTAGTCCATATTGCAGGGCCAATTGCCGCGGCCCGCGGCAAGCTACCTTTATCAATATCTGTAACCCAAACCATAGGGTGAAGCCGGGGTTACCAATCTTAGTAGGCGAAATAAGAGAGGTATGTCTAGCGATTTACAACATCCCCTATACCGTAAAATCTTGGGCATAGCGAACTCGCCTAGGCTGGTCGTGGAGCAGTTTTCAGAGCCCTGAATGGCCCACGCGGACGTCAAAAGACGATTCTTTATGTTATCCGATCTTGTTCGCAAGCTCTCTTTCAATCGGAGGGTCTGGGTTCGCTGCATGACTAGTCTAGGCGAGTTCATTATACCTGAGATTTTACAAAGTGTTCTGGTAAACAATATCAGTTAACTCCTAGATAAGGCAGGCGAAAATAAATCATCAACTCGCTTCCGGCTCCTCCCGCGGCCCGCATAATGCCCGGGCATAAGGAGGGGAGGACTAGAATATCCCGCCCGAAACTCTATCAACTTGGGGGCACGGGCTGGTTGGAAAACAGCCTGCTTTTCACTACCCTCAGCACAAGGTTGCCAATTAAAATGTCGAGGTTCCATACATTTAACTCAATTAATCGACTCAGGGAGGATCATTAAAGGCCATAGATACGTGAACATGTGTCTCCCCGGATAATTCAGGTTGATCAGCGCAGAGCAGTTGAGTTTATCATCATTGGGTAGATCTACAGACCCCCCCCCCCACCTATACCAAGGCGGGCGGTCCCCGGCGGTCACCCTACACTATAAAAAATTTGGCCAATAATACTTTGTCTAAGACCGACCAGGCCACGCTCCGAAGCGCACTTATACTGCTACAAGCTCCAAGTTGACCTACGGAACCTACGAATCATTTCCTGACAAAACTAATCTCTTCAGCTTTGCATTGCCAGCAAAGAGCAACACGGCAGGCCCGAGCCAGCTAGCCTGGTAGTTGCGGTAAGGCTGGCATAATGGGCAAAGGAGACTACCAGTATAAATCCCAGACCAAGGCTTCCCCGAGGATATCCGAGTTTCCCACGTCCAAAGTCTCCGAATCGTGGATTGTTGGTTATCCTCTTTCTTTTTTTTTGTTTTCCTCTTTACCTCTCTCCTTCCCCCCCCGGAGACCGACCCCATGTCGAAAATATCTTCTATTACCTAGCATTACCTACACGATCTTCTCGCTCTTTTTATGATTTTTCCCTCCAGTGTTATCGGTCATGCACCCTGTTATTTCTGGGCTTCCTACCCTAGTCCGCTTTGACTTTATTAGACAGTTTCCGCGGCACCCTTCAAATAGTAAGTTCTCCCTAGTGCGCAAGTGCCCTAGAATTTGTTTTTGCACAGCTAACTTATCTTACCCTGCGAAATAATCCCTGTCTTGTATGAAACATTCTGGGGTACTTGCAGGTTGTTTCGCTATCTATCTTGGCGACAAGAGCTAGCTCTTCTGGAGTCAGACATGTTAAATTTACCTATACTTGTACTACCTCCTCTGCGACTACCCTGGTCTCAAGTTTTCCATCGGAACCAACTCGCAGCCTAGCCATACCCGTTATAACTTCAACCGGAACAAAACATTGCTAGCTCTTAACACTTGAGTCTGTCCCGGTCGGAGTGCCCGTTCCCGCCCGCAGAACAGCCATCCCACAACCCCCAAGACAGCAGACTCCGTTACTGTGACAACCACCGCGTCAACTACTGTGACTTCCTGCCCGACAAGTCAACTCGCAACCTTGGTATACCGGTAGTGCTGATCTCAGAGTGAAGTTCCACAATGTGGGCACAGCGGTTCAGCCGGCCGGAGGAAGCGCTGCCTCGCTTCGCTTTTTGTGCTGGGAGGGCACTGTATGGATGCACAATGCTTGCCCATTCCAAAAGCATCGGGATGACTTGGCGTCAAAATTCACATACCGTATTCATGTGAAAATTGGGATCTAGATATTTTCTGAATGGGCGGGTGCAGTACTGTTGTTACTCGAGTAGGGAGCAATGTGACCAATCCAAACCCAAACCCCCACTTGTAGTCAGTTGGGCGCCCGGGGAGGGCAACTTATTGCCCGAGCATGATTACTTTACTCGGAGAATGGGGATCGAGTTGGGTATTTCCCTGAGCTTTCAATTCCGGTCTCACAGCACACGCATTAAACAATATCGGGTAATAATTGATATCCCCCCCAAGAAGTTTGCGCCATTCGATCACTGATTCACTCCCATACAAAATCCCCTCTAAGTCACAACGCCTTACCCATACCCCATACGATAGTTAAAGAAAATTCTCTAGGTCGAATTGTGTTTCTGTGTTACATCCTCCTCGTGCGTTTGCTCGGGCGAAGTGAGTGAGTGAGTGATTACTAGTGGTGTAATCTGGCCCATCGCGGCCTCCTGTATCTTAGTACAGTACTAGTATTAAGCGCGGGAGCAGGTAGGGAGAAATTGACCCAGGTACCGTAGATTTAAGCATCATGGCTACGGAGCTTGTTTGCACTCTAGGTTGGACATATTTCTTTTTCCTTTTGCCCTTTCCTTTCCCCAAATGTTTATAGGTAATTCATGTACCGGTATGACGGCCTGTCAGGCGGTCAAGGGCCGTTCGGTCCCGGCACCCGTATGGGTGGCATTGCCCCTACGATATGTCACTGTTTGTTGGCTCGGGGGGGGGAGGCCTTTAGCCATATCAAACAAGAGGAAGGGCCACCTACCGTGACAGTAGTTAGTTCTACGCGGTTTAGACCCACGCGCCTTTGCCCGGGTATATATTTACCGGCAAATATTTTGGGCCACGGTCGGCATACAATGCCAAGCCACGCCCTACCCGTGCGCGAAACCCACGCTTGCTTCCCCTCAACATCCTACGATAGCTGGCTTCCTCCCTCTTCATCTCAGCTTTCTCTCAAATACCACATCCCGCATCCATAAGCGCCGCGCATATCATCGCGATCGCAATGGCTCTAACTGAAGCCCAGGTGGAGGAAGCTGAGGCTCTAAAAGAACTGGGTAACGCCGCCTTTGGCAAAAATAATACATCCCCCCCCTCAAAACGGAAGCGAAGAGCGGAGGCGCCCAAATTAATACAGTATCTCATCCGATAGCTTTAGGGAGTTTTCTGCCCCGTATGCTCCCTATACGCAAGCGATTCATTTGAGTCCTACCTCGCCAGCTCTATTCAAATAGTTCCGCTGCACTTCTGCCTATTGCCTCTTGCGTTGAACGGTGCAAATCAAGCTGTCAAGCTCGACCTCACCTGGTCGAAGGCCTACCGTCGGAAAGCGAGTATTCTTGAGGCAGAAGGAGCTCGGCAAGGAAAGAGGAGTGTCCGGGGGTCTCTTGGAATGGCACTGGCATATCTGAAAGCCAGTCCCGAACGGGGGAAGGGGGAAGAAACAGAGATCAAGAAGTTAATCGAAGGTGGGCGTCACGAGTGACAGATGTTCAAAACCAGTTTTTTACACCTCTGTTTAGCTATCGATGAGAGGATCGCAGAGCGTCCGAGTTATCACCAGCATCTTATGAAGGATACTGAGATTACCGTTGGGCAGGGTGTAATGCAGGGATTTGAGCGGAGGTGTGCCGCAGGGGAGCCGATGGGTAGTTGGCCGCCAAACGGAACCTGCCTGCGTAGGATATGGATCGCGTAAGCTTCTTACAATGTGTTCACCGACTGTTTGCTAACGTGATAGTGAAATGCAATTTCAAAATGCACTTTCAAACCTCCTTCAGTATCACCGTCGCCAAATGCCGGACGTACTCGGGGTATTCGGCTGTCTTCGGGCTCTCGAGGTGCTTACAACTGCTCTATTGGAGGACGGTCGCATTTTTTGCCTAGACGGGGTTGTATTCCACAAACTGCAGCTATGTTATCAACTCGGGCATCACCAACGAAGCGCAATTGTCCCACACCTACCCCCAAAGAGACTATCATAGAATTCAATAGGCGTCTTAACCAGCCACCACATCAAGGCGGACCGGTGGTCAATAACATTAGTGCCAATTTTTACATGGGCCCCTCTAAACCTCTGGCTGGTTGGGATCTGGCTCATCCTGCGCTCCAGCTTTCGATTCGCTCCGCACTCATGAATGGATGTCCCGCAGGCACAGTTGATCCTGGAAATGACGAGAAGGAGTTCAGGCGTTCTGTGGAGCTTATTGAAGAAGCGTGGAAAATGTGGCCTGACGTTTATGGCGCCACCCGTGGCCGTACGCTCGAAGAAACGTTCCTCAGAGCCATTAAAATACTTCTTGGAGGCTAGCGTAGGAATTCTTCCTTCTGTTAGCGTTTCTATTTCTGGGAGCTTCTCTGTCTATAACCGTGTTTATATTTTCGCCCTACCTACTATAGCTTAGTTGGCGATCTATCAATATCCATAATGCACCACTAGTGTCACATAGCAATTCAACATACTTGCCAATCGTAATAAACCCCGACTCTTCAAACCACATATTTCACCCGTTGTTCCTCTTCCGATTATTCCTCACACCCATAATTTTGCATACAATGCTCCCAAGCTTTACGTGTGATCTGTGGTACCGCCAAACGCGAGATAATTAAGCATGCCGTAAGGCAACTCCAAGTGCGAACTACCTATAACTTATATGGTGGCTATATGGCGGGTCCCACAAAAGTCTTTTGACCGACAAAGGCAATCTCCGTATGCAAGGTACAGTGGGAGCCGTTTGCGGGGGATTCCTCCGATGAATGGATCTTGCCGCTGCATACGGTGGGGTGTTGCCCAGAGTGCAGTAACACTCGTCCTGTAAAGACCGAAATAATTGAGAATCGGGCTAGGACGTTGGAGTTGCCTCTCTTAGTCAGGTGTGCTTTCACCCCCTAATCCCAAGGGGGAAATTCTGGACGTCCTAGCATTATTCAGTTTTTACGGTAATTCAACCTCCCACCCTTTACGAAATCCCTAATTGGCAAGGAGGTGTAAGTAATAGTGCGGGTGAGATCTCTGATCTGGAAACTGCCACCAATGAGAAAAATATGGTGGTCTCGATCACGGGCATATCTAGTGGATATTAATTTCACACCCTTACTTCCCCTCCACGCCTCCTGTTCCGAGTGCGGAATTCTTCCCCCCTATGGGCTTGGTATCCTGCCCTCTTATGCTAGAAGCTCCCCTAAGTATCATTAGATAAATCGACCGAACCATCTCAATACTCTTGTCTGGCCAAAAATGCGCTTTTCACTCTCAGCTCTCCCTCTCCTTCTCTGCTTCTCATTTCCCCAAGCTCTTTCTACCCCCGACCCCTCAAATTTCTCAGTGCAAAGATCCCTTGGAATTCCTTGGTGTCCCCCTGAATGAGAGAATCTATTCGACCCTAAGGACTTTTGTGTGGTCGGATGTGGCTAGTCCCCCACAGAAAAGCCCGGTCAGTTCCCCACTTCGGGCCGATGCTAACCCCTCGCAGTAAAAGCGCATTGTGAAGCCGGCCTCCCACCCCAACAACCCGTCGAGTCACCGGTAACACCACCGCCTCTAAAGCAGCGTGGTCTGCACTACGTCCATGATCCCGCGGGGGGGGGGGAGACGCTAGCAGCCTGCCGGGACCCCTGGAGGTGCCAGTACTAGAGGGAGCAGACGGATGCGCAAATTGGGTTCGCTGTACCAAATGCTGTAAGTTTACCCCCACGGATCAGGTTAGTCAAAGCGCCGTGCTAATTTCCTATTTTGGCTAGGGAGATTTTGTGAGGGGAACCGGATGGCGATAATCATGAGGAAGCTGATGAGGGGTGGCCAATATTTTCATTGGGCAGTTTTGCCACTTCATGCCGAGCAACTAGCAGGGAAAAAAATAGTAGATTAAAAATCAAATGGTAGTATTAATAGGAATAGCTTCCTATTGGATGCATGCGCTAATTACGTCCGCCCCAATGGTTTCAGTTGTTACTAAAATGCGGGGTAGGAAGAAGCATCCTGAGTCACTCGACCAATCGGGTGGGTTTTTGTACAAGTACGATGCCCTCCATAACATGGGACCTATCGTAAGACGGGCTGGGCTGCAGGTTACACACTTCCGAAGGAATGCCCCCGCATCAATGAATCTCGTAGGGCTGCAGGCTTTGAAAAAGCACTTCCCCGGGGCTGCAGATAAGCTGCTTGTACAACACCGCTAATCTGTCGGGTTCGAGGGGTCAGATCAACGGGGCGGGTTCCTGCGTCCGTTCTCCCGTAAACCGGTCCATGGTATCGGTTATGACCAAGTGAATAAAAGCCTAAAACTTCTTGTCGATAGGTTATTTAAGGAGAAGCTAGTGTTTGGGTCTCCATTTAGATAAGCAAAAAAATCCCTCAACCCCCTCACGGCAGCAAGGGGGGATAGAGAAAAAGGGGAAGAAAATTATTGTGCTGACACAACGACGAGCAATCCATATCGCGCCGCTACCCCACCGGTGTGACGTAAGTGGTGCAAGTATTCTGCATGGTATCATATCATACCTCGGGGATTTGGGTCCAAATGTGGAACATCGTCCAGATGCGCCCACGGATGCGGTCACACCCCGCTATCCCTATTCTCTTTAATTTGGATGCCCCGCTATCCTAGACGACCCTCCGCCCTAAAGCCTAACCTATCGCCTCGGATCACCCGCTGTAACGGACAGATTCTTTGGGTTTTGGTAGCTAGGTACAGCTGCCTCTGGCTATAGTGAACGCGCGAAAGCTGCTAACTATAGGGGATTGGCCAATAGCATGGCCTGAAGGCAGCTTAACGAGCCAATCAGAGTCTTGCCGTTCACTATAGCCAGGTTCACTACAGCCAGGTGCGACTGTGTACAGTACCAGGGTGCGGATGCAATCTGCCGCCCAAGATTTTGGTCCTTATTCCTAGGTTCCTCACGCGAGCTATCCGTATAAGGCACCTTTGGCGCCTTGCTCGCTAATGAAATCTAAACCCTGAGCCGAAACAATTGCGAAACGTAACGCTATCACTACCCCAAACCCTTTGTCAATACCGTAAAAACTCCGGTTATCCACCATCTCATCTTGGGGTCTAATCTCTGTGCTTAGAGAAAAAACCTGTTGGAAGGGTTAGTGTTTTCCTCATCCGGTCAGGTCCGAGTGTCCTGACTGTTGGGTCTCATTAACTGGAATTCGTAATTCCGTTAACCTGTCAAACTAACTCTATAATGAGTGTTGAGACAGAGATTGATGGAGATTAGAGGTGAGGTAGGGATGGTGGATAGCACGAGTTTTTATATTCCTTTCCAGAGGGTCGAAGGCGACTTGTCCTACCGGTATGCTTGAAGAACATGAAAACCGGGATCAATGAAGTATACCGTCGCACCTTACTATAATGGACCTCGTTATAGTTGGAAAACCCCTACTACTAACGGATCTCGGGGGACGCTCAAATGTGCCACACAAAATACTCCGCTACGAATATCTAGGCAGTGGAGAGCAGACTGCGAAAAAATCAGGGGGGAGCTTCAAAATGGCAGCTCCCTGGTCCCGAAAAAAACTCAACTTGCTGTAATGAAAGGTACCCTGCCTTTTAGGGAACCCCTGCCTATAATATATTATCTTACGTTGGGGTCCAAGCACAGCCACACCCCGCTATCCCGGATTTCGATAACACGGATACCTCGCTGCCCCGTATGAACATCCAGAGCTGTAAATTCGTTCATACCAAAACCTGTCCCCTGTCCAGAATCGCCCCCCGAGCGGGGCTGGCGCTTTAGATTTTGACCCTTGGGGGATAGCGGGGTGCGATTGTATATTACATCTTGAAGCCATGGATAGAGGCCCAGCCGCTGTCCTTGAATATAGCATGCATCTATAGGTAGAGCGTGTTCCCTCCGTAATCTTTGCAACCCTTTTTGATTTCTTTAATTGGATGACGTGTTTGCTATAGCGGCCTTGCAACCAATACTAAATTTAAGAGCCTAGAGGCCTTCTTATGAGGTGATTCTTGCCTCGGATTATTTCCATGCAGCACATTGATAAAACATCAATCATGACTAAATGCTCGGCCGAAAAGAAAAAAAATGGGTTCCGGGAACCTGAATCCCCCCATTGAGGCTAACCCCCTTCGGGAATTTTTGCCCGGAATATCCCCTCCGCGATCGGGTATGATATTATGATCCCCTCGTAAAACTATTCCAAGGGTAAATTAAAACCAAATCCGAACTGGCCTACAATTTTTGTTCTCCCCTAGTTTTATATAGGAAGTATCCAACCCCGAGAGGGGATTGAACATGTTGCTCATCTCCGTCAGATAGCAGACGGCGACACATTTCCAGTCATTGTTTTTGAACATCTGCCTTGAGAACACAAAAGAGATAAAAGTTATTCGGCACTTTGCGATGAGATTCTTTAAAAAATCGTTAGAGCAACTAATGTTGAAGGCTTTAGCTGATATGCTCAGAGACTTGAACTTAGCGATTTGATCTGGCTCATAGTTTATGGTCAGTCATGTGCCATATGTGTAAGCTAATAAGCAAGGAAGAATGCATCTTTAACAAATAAAAAAGCCAAAAGTGGTTGCCAAATTAGAACTCGAAAACTACTGGCTTGAATCTGCAAAGCAGCAAGCATATCCTCGCTGGGGAGGGCACTAGCACTATCGCCGGTAACTCTTCTGGAAAATCCCACGCATTGGCTGAGAGTCAACTCCGGTTGCATAAGTTCTTTGATTTGTTGCTTCATCATCGTGACTATAGTTAAAGCAAAAGACTTATGGAAGTATTTAAAAGAGAGAATAAAGCTCATAGAGGAATATTGGTTCAGTTTATCTTAACAGTTAGAGCACTTGATGATCCATTTAACCTTCTTCTCTCTTTTGCGGGCATATCGTTTCTTGTGTCGGTTACATGGCATCACCATTTATCACTCATAGTTTGTCTGCACCTCAGCCATCCCCTTTGTCCCTCTCATTTTTTTCCCCACATGTGGGGCCGCGCGGTCCCAGCCTAGTCTGGTAGTCCCTCGAGTAATTCGCCCTACACAGGACCACGGCTAGCCGTCCCGTCCCGTCTTCTTGACATTATTCCCGCCGTCCCTGCGGGGCCCCTGGAAGGTTCGGAACACTGATTCAGAGTAGAAGAGTGGGTAGCGGGGGACTGTAGGGGATGCAAGATAGGCAAGGTGGCTGGGGAGGGCAGGAGATAATGGAGGACGACATAGGAGGGGTGGGAGGTGACTGCCAGGGGCAGCGTAGGACGGTCGGGGATAGTAAGGAATTGCGGGGGACCACGGGGGATGGCCGGGGACAGCACTAGTGATGTCTCATGATGCTATACAGATTCGCTCGGGGGTGTATGATTTCAACTTGGGCTAGTACTGGAGGTCTAAGCGCTTGGGTTATAGTTCCCTGCGGTCCACCTGGTCCTCACCTTCCCTGGCGTAGTCTGTCTTAGCATCCCCAAAAAGACTGACTATTGGCGGTAGTCCGTCCCATCCTACCCCGAAGACGAAACGACTGGACGGTTTGGAACACTGACACTGCCCTTGACAATATTGAAAATGGTGCTGCTCGCCATACTCTCCCGATGCCTCCTTTGTTGATTAGATAGCCGTCCGATACGCACTTATTTGACTTCAGAAACGCGCTGAGGATTCGGGCACATGTTTCGGCTTCGGGTGTGTTTGTGCAAAGCATTTCACATGCAGAAATTCACGATAGTTTTGGGATCGTGCAGCTTTCAGGAAAGCTGGGAGAAAAACCGGGAGAAAAGCGGATGCACGGTAAGGCCGGCGTGAGAGTGCTGGAAGCCCGGCGGCAGTAGGAGAGTTTGTTTCCTTTTATCAGCCCAGGAGTCATGATAAGGGAAGGGGGCTCACATGGAGCAGCACTATGGCTCATAGATGGATATGATGTCTCTGTGATTGATATATACTCCTGTGATCGCCCTTAGTTAGTTAGCCTGGGTTGTTGTTGTTAGTGAAAGGATTTTCCCCGCCCCTGAGTGTGTGATCGTTTTCGTTGCGATTTTCTTGGCGTTTCTTTTGGTTTCACCGTTCGTCACTCGCCCATATAGTCGTAGTAGATCGTTTCGCCGTCGAAGTCCAAAAGAAAAGCACTGTTTAACTATGCAGAGTCCACTGAGTCAAAGCAGCGCCGCCCTGGGATTTCACTACCCTTGATAGACTTCCGGATGCAATCGACCAAAGGCCCAGAACTCTTGGAAGTTCCCTGTGTCGGCTTTTGGGTTACCAGCCCATGCGAGGGGGCTAGGAACACTGGAAATGCAAAAGGCAGTGCAACTATTAGAATTATTGTAATGTCCAAAAGTTAGTATTTAGTATAGCCAACCTAGGGTAAGGGCAATCCCTGCTCGAGCGCGCTTGCATGCATTTTCCACTTTCCGGGCTGTTGCAATGTGACAAGCCCAGGATAGGCACCGCAGATCCACATGAACCCAGGGGGCACGGGACTGACCTAGGGTATCCGCTTGGCGGCCCCAATGATATCATTGAACTCTCACTATCCACTCCGAAGCTCGATCAGGATAACATATCGAATCCTCTCCTATAACCGATAGGTTCCCTAGTAAATATCATGGGATACGCAGCTATGTCAATTGTCCCTGCACCATGATCTAAAATGTGTGCGACCCGCCAGCGTCGAGAGAGCCACCACAACCAAATAAGTATCCTGAGCGCAAACAGCTCACCGGGGACTTCGGTGCGAGCACTTCTCAGCAATACCTCCACCCACATGCTATTTAGTGGTATGATGCACCTAATGAAATCAATAACCCGGATCCCGGGGAAGCTCGTACGTTTGAAACAGACCGGGAAAAGGAATTTATCAAAAGATCCGAGGCAACAGATCGCAGTGTTTTAGTTACTCAGAAATTTGTTTCCCAAATTGTGAAGTCTTTTGGGGAGGCGATGGATTTCGATGTGAAAACTGCTTTTCTGGTGATTTTTAGCTGCATTTCCTCTGGCGTCCGGGTTTCTAATCTTGCCAGAGGCATGACCCGTCTATTGAAAATAAAGACTTCTCACGATCCGATGATACTAGTCGATGTTTCACCGCATGCCTACCGAATTCTGGGTGGGGTTAATTGCACTGCACTAATGGTTTAGTCTTTTTAGCATAAAATAGATCTTTGGCTATCCCCGCTAAATTCCTATAGTGTATTCAGAGTACTTCGTGTCTACCAGAATAGGGAATTATTCGTTTTGCGTTTTTGGCTTCCTTCTCCCATATTTCCTGTTGAAATTCTGGGTTGCGGAGGCAATGATTTATGTCGGGTTGGAACAACCCATTGCCAATGGGGCAAAGCGCGCGCAGTCTTACTCGGGGGTGGTGGGAAAACAGTTTAGTCTAAGTCGACGCGTCCTTCCCCGGGGGCCATAGCTCCAGCACATATAGGGCCACCGCACTCCCGGGAGTTGGAGACCTCCAAGCTCGCTACAACTCGCATTCTCGTCTCCAAGCTCGCTACAGCTCGCGTTCTTTGTTTTCCCACCCACCACCCCTGAGACTTATATGGCGCTCTCATTGTCATCTTGGGATATATCGGTGGCAACGATCCCAAGCGACAAGGGCAGCGACATTCCCCCAACGCCTCCGACAGTGGACTTACGAAAGATGTGTGAGAGAGGGATGGATAGCTAGGCTCAGGCTGGTATTGGGTTTCAGATTTCTCTATTTCTTCTTAGGGTTTTTTCATTGTCTCTTTATATCAACTATCATCTTAATGTATTCGCTTGGCTTTGCAAAAATTGGGCGGTGATGATTTTACGCAGTGGACCGAAACCGCTTAAGTGGAGATGAGGATCATGATTGATTGATGATAACTTGATGGAAGGAAAGGCGTGAGGAAGGTTGTGTACAGGAAGGAAGGTGTGAAGCGAGGAAAGGTGTGAAGGAAAGAAAAACAAGTGGGGTGAAAATATTTTCGGTGCTTGCACCTCCTTTGACTAGTGCATATGTCTGCCTCTGCGGCCATAGAGTGCGGCCTTCAAACTGCCATTTCCAACATTTCCCACACACCCTATATGAGTGATAATATGTGATGCTGATACCTTCCTCCGCTATCCGTACAGGCGGGATCCCAAGAACACCAGGGTACCATTACTTGGATTAAATACAGATTGATCCGGTTTCTAGAGTTAGCGCATGTGATCTGATCAAACACAGTGAAACCAGTGTTCCCAACCGTCCCGTCCGGACGCCAGGGCCCTGGCGTCCTATAGTCCCGTCCGTCCCGGGCAGGGTGGGTAAGAACGGCCGGACACGGCGTCCGTCTTTTGTAAACACCGCAGGACTGTAGGTTGACGGGCGGGCCCTACAGTCTTTTTTAGAAATGGTAACTTCCGGTAGGTACCCACCGTCCTGAGTAAGGACGGGCGTCACCTCTAGGTTACCTATCGCCCTGCATAATGACGGGCGTCACCTGTAGGTCAAGTAAGTGGAATGGGGTCAGGGTGCTCGGAACCGGGATCGGATATCACTGGAAGCATTGGTTGATTGATAGCGAAATTTGATACATAATAGTAGAGCCTAAGCTTCTCTTCATTAGAATAAAAATGTTTCACATCTTGATAACACTTACCTAATGCTCATGAAATTCGAAAATGAAACATAAACTAAGACACCTATAGGGCCTGGCCGTCCGTCCCGGGCATAGGTCAGGACGGACTGCAACTGGGCGTCCGTCCCGTCCGAACGTCTCAAACTTGGCGTCCGTCCCGTCCTAGGCTAAAGACGGACGGACTGGACGCTTGGGAACACTGACTGTGAAACCGAGCACCCCGCCGACCATCATGTTAAACTCCAAAACCCTTTTATGATACGATAAGGCAAGGGTTATGTTCTTGCAAGATACTGTAAGAATTGGCTTCTAGACCAAGCCGGAATCACCAGATTAGTACTGATACATACCCTGCCTATAGCCTTTATCAATAGTCCCTCTACCGAACGCCTGCACTGGGTGCCTCGGCATGTATATATAGAGGTGGAATTTTGTTGCGTTTATTCCTGCTCTGGACCCCATCAGTCACCCCCGAACGAACCCCCCCCGAATATTTTCTTTCATAACAGAAATTTAATTAGCATATTTCCTGTCGCGCGCACGCTTTCTAGCCTTTTTCGCAATCCATTAAACCCTGCTCAATCTGGCTGGGCCCTGCATGGTACAGTGTAATAATTGGATGGAATTCCACCTGTGATTCTCTACTCTTCTATGTCCGTAGTAACCAAAATGCGAGAGGGGTTAATTTCTAGGAAACGGGTGGAGGTAGCCTAAGTAGATTGGGGGAATTTAATCACTAAAATAAACACTTTTCGCACTATATTATCGTTTACTGATGTGAGAACTGTAGTCTGAAATTTCCTCGTTCGGGGTGGTTCGGCTCTGTAGGTATGAGGTCATCTCAAAGAGCCCTTACCGATTTGTAAAAGATCCACAATAATCATCCACCTTATACCCCTTTTAGTTTTCTTGATCATGATGAATCATTAAAATATTAGGTGTTAGAAAACCACAGACTCGCTGCTCGGCGCCTGTCGGTACCTACTTTGACTCACCATATTTCTTACTGTGGGGTTTGCAGGATTGAAGCGCCTCCAGGCGTAATTGATAAGACTCTATATTAATATCGTGATCACAAGCGAGTTTCCTAACCACAGGGATATACACAGCGGGGCCCAATAGAGGGATCAACTCTATATCGCCAGTGGGATGAAGAAAAAAAAAATCGCAGAAATTAGACCCACTCCTGTACCAAAATCCCGCGCAGTGCCGCTTTCATTGCGACCCGAATACCCCCGATTGCCGTCGCCGGAATGAGGAGGATACTACATGGAGGTTTTAGTTGTAGTATCCACGAACTCCATCCCTATTCTCTGCCAAAGATCATGCTCGCTCTGGTGGGGTGGGGATATGAGAGTGTTGTGGGGATCTCCTTAGTAGTGTAGAACCGCAAGCTAACTTTTTAACCTCGGACTTTGCCTTCAGGGGCTCCGATTTTGATGCAATTGCAAGTATCACTTCACTCGCTTCCTATTTCCACGTAAAAGTGTCGGGTGAGACTCCTCAGTTAATATGGTACGTTAGTGGTTGAAACCCCGGTTTTTCCGATCCCGTGTTTCCATTCCTCATAGGAGGCATGGTTTTCCATTCTGTTTTATTTTCATTTTCTCCCGCTCCGCCTACAAACCTCTCCTTGCCCCTCTACACCTATACCATACGGGGGGGGGGTTGAGTCAACCAAGCTATCGATAACCATGTGATAAGCTAATCAGGAGATACCAGCTTGGATCCCTACTTGACGGCAACCAGTGCGCCTTCGGAGTATGATACGCGTTCGCAATAAATGCACTCGCTAGGTAAAATAAACAAAGGTTGTTAAACAGGCGGTTTCCTTTTTCAACATTCCAGGGGCTCAGGGCAAAAGTGTTAAACGCGGACCCAAGACTAGAGTCGGTGGGGTAGCGTAAGAACTCGAATTATCGGGCGACGCGGGGTGTGGGGAAACCACTGCGAAAAACCCGCCACACCAACCGCGCTGAAGACAAAAAAAACAGGGTGTGGTGCCTTACCAGCGGAGGCAACTCCAACGTCTTACAGAGCTCGGGCACTGGGCGTAAGGGTATTTCGGGCCCGGTAGCACAAACACCCGACTTTTTGCCTCAACCAAAGAACGTTCACTCCCTATCACTCGAATCTTCCAATCCAGCTTAGTCCCCATACAAATTCCGCACCTCGTAATGGAGGCGGGCCAGACTCTTTGCTGCCCCCCCTAATACATGGGTAATTGTGAAGTGCCGGTATTGGGACAAGCAAGAGTCGTAGTGGCCTATGCATACCCGGGCACCGCACTGTACAACTCAGAAGGACCCCCAAGCAACAATGTCGAACCAAAAAGTAAAATAGCTACTAATTCGCATAATTCCACCCACCAGCTTGTCCCAATATTTTCCCCCTCGCCCGAGCACCCAGATACTCAACCTAGTCCGTGAACATCCCCAGGAAACAGCAGTTCCCGACACGTATCTAGGTTACTGATTGTGAAAGAGAAGTCCCGTGAACATCCCACCATTGTGCGGCGACGCTAGAAAAGCAAGGGGAATGCAAGCAAGGAAGAAAAAGAAATGCTACGACGTGCGAAACGCCGTAGCAAGCAAAGAGGTCATGGTTTTAACCAACGCTTGGGGGGGCAAATCCAAACGCGCAAAGCTTAGGGTGAGCTTCACTGGAATACGTGTGTTGTAACGTCCAGTGAACGAGGGAACTGTGTGATGGCCACGTGCTGTGGAACCAGGATTCCCCATATGCTCTTGAAGGACCAACTCCCCCAACTCCCAGAGAGAAGGAAACGGCGCCTACGGGTGCCTGGCTGGCTCGACATGTCTCACTCATTTAAGGCCCTCCGGTCACCATCCCACCTCTTTACTGGGCGCCTGCTTGGACTGAAGCAAGTCTCTGATGCACAGTCTCAGGGGTGTAACTCCACAAACAATCACCAGAGGGGAGCCACTGTCCGGAGGATGCGAGCGAAAAAAAATAGAGCAACGTAAGCTGCGTGGAGATCTCAGATTCTTATGATTTTCAATGAATCTATTCAAGACCCGGAGGAAGTTGTGAGGTCCATGATAGAGAGGTAATCCCAATTGCTTATCGGTATGCTAGAGTGGTCATCCCGAGGGCACTGTGCGGTTTAGCTATGTAGAGCGTCTGCCACCGCGGTGGTATAATTTCCCCATCAAGCGAGATGGCCCATGTTCACTAGAGCGGTGGAGCGCCCATATTCACTTGATGGGCGATGAAATTTGCCAAGGGCTCTGTCGAACACGTCGGCTCTCTCTGTCCAGCGAGTGTCCCCCCTTCTGTTACCACGCATTCCCTATCCTTCCAGCATACTTAGGAATAGCCGGATATCTGTGCTGGCGGAGGAAACATGACAGTGAAAGGTAAATCTTGACGGCCATACCACACATATGCCGATCAAACGAACAGTTGGCACTCGTTCTTACGAATATCAGAAAATTCTCTCTTCAAACACAGAAGCTCAGAGCGACCCATCACCCTGGAGCTGTTCCTGGTGTTGAATGCGGCCTACACCAACACCGACTCTGAGGCTAAATCACAGCGAATTAAAGAGCATAACAGGAAAGTGTCGCGCATTGCAAATCTGGTTGCAGCCACCAAGAGTAAATATGGTTTACATACTACTTGTAATACTCTTAGAGATGGGACATTACCTTGTCTGCGACATTGTCCTGTCATGCTCTTTAATACAACTGCTCTCCAAAACCAAAAGAAATATGTATTGAGCCCCACTAGAACCTCCTATAGAATCGAGAAATTTGTCATCAAAAACTTTTCTATAAATTTAAACTATCATACTCTAGGAACACCATGAGAAATAAAACAGTTTCCATTCACCCAACGCTCTGTACCCCTAGAAAAACCCCCTAGAAAAACCCCTAGAAAAACCCCCCAGCCATACCGCCCCCCCCCCTACTCCCCCAGCTCTAGGGTCGAGGAGAAAATATACCATTGGTTTATGAATATGCTTGACCAATGTGAGCGGTCAGAGCGGGTTAGCCAATAAGAATCGAAGGCGTCCCATCAGGCGCCTTTAGGTTTGGAGAATCGTGTCAAAATTTATTGACTCACGTAGAAGAGGCGAGGGGGAGGGGGGAGGGGAAGGTATAAACACCGGCCCTTGGGGGGGAGACGCTACCAAGTCAATTGAAGCTCTCCAACGGGTATCCACAGCTCTTATAAATTTGGCCTCTAGCCCCTCGATACCGCCCTTCATCCATCCTCTCTTCTCATAATTCGCACGATGGATCCTTCGTGCTCCGGTTCCCTTTACCCATCTCCGAAACATAATGAAATCACGGGAAATACTTCTCCTTCTTCCTCCTACCATTCACCAAACGTCCTCGGCGCCGGCCCAGGGCTACTCGATCAATTCTGCTGCCTAGTCTGTAGAACTCCTATAATAGTTTTCAAATCAGAAGAATCTGATGGGTCAAACCTCTATTTTTTCGATGGTAACTCAGCCCTCACATCCCCATCTAGCCGCTTTTGGCGTTGAAGCGAAAGAGAGAAAAATAGTTGGTTTCTGACAAGAGCATAGGTCAGGGCGATCATTTCTGCTCCAATTCCATGGTCACCTATTGTGGTGGAGTGATCATGGATGGCGGACCGGCAAACGACCTTCGACTTCAAACTATTCAAGATCATATAGGCAAATTAGCCACTGGTTACACAGTAGTTATGGGAGAGATATATACCCCTTGCAGCGATCCTCCCAACCTTCTACCAACACCTCCCGAAAGGTCAGTTTCCCACGTGACAACAAACCAGATCATAGGATGTTGTGTGCTAAAATTCTCCTAGCCCGCCTGGTCATCGGATCCCCAGTCCTGCTAGAAGGGATGGCAGAAGTCCCCCTCCCAGACTCGAGCCTAAGAAGAAGAAACTTTTCTTCTGCGGCGAACCAGGCTGTGGACGGGGTTTTGGCCGAATTACCGACCTTCGCCGCCACAATGAGACTGCTTCTATTCACAACCCCGTCGGAAAGTGGAAGTGCAGAACCTGTAGAACCGGCTTCAATCGCCGTGATAATCTTTATTCGCATTATCGAAAGAAATGTGGAAAGAACGAAGGGCAAGGGGGACCTGGAGCCAACGGAGCCGGTGCATCTCCCCCACCCCCGGGGAGTGGCCTCAACCCCCCCGATACACACACGGAATCGAGGTCGATGGAAACCGGTGCGTTCGTCTCGGACTGGGCCATGGAGTTGGGCAAGAGTGGTATTTCTTTCTCTCCATGATCCTTGTGAATCCAGTATTGTTACAGTACTTTGCCAACTCGCTCGGCCGTACATGGGGGGAGTCGGCTGGTGCGGGGGGTGGTGGGGTGGTTGGGCTGGTCCCATTATTCTTATATATACCTATGTTTTGGTTAGTCAATTTGAAGATGAGTTAATCGGGTTTCCGAATATACCTACCTCATAGTTTAGCCCTGGTCTAGTTAGAGCGTTCGACCGTTTCGCCATCTATTAGTTATCCTCAGGCAAATAGCAGGTCTAGAGCGTACAAACATGTCAGTGATGTCGTGGAAACTGCACGAATTCCGGCTTCGGTGCCACCGCCACCCGTTTCCAACCCTACATCCAATAGAATTATGAGAACCAACCCTAGTCAGGTTAGCTAGAGGGCCACTCAGATGTGGCTCCTCGCCAAAATTCTCGCCTAGAGTTCTCACCCAAGCCCTAACCCGTTCTTTTCTTCATCATGCCTGCCCTATCCCGTTAGCCAACACCCCATCCCCGGGGGCTTAACCCTTCAGTCACTCACTAAAATATAGTTCTTCCTATCATGTACCGTCCTTCACAGCCAAGTTCCAAAGTAAGAGTGAGGGTTCCTTCAAGATACTGCGAGCTGACACGGTCTGGTATAAGGATTGGTAGGCCTTCGCGCTCTCGGAACATTGTCCCTCCAGCAGCTTTCCCACAAGGATAACGGGCGGTAGGGTGCTCTAGGAGACAATCATGCATTAATTGTGTGAGAGAGGCTCGGGGGAAGTTGGAAAACGAGTCGCTATTGTGCCGACCTGGGGGTTGGAATTGAACATATTTGTTCTGTGAGTATGAAAACTCAAAACGACCTGGCTTCCATCAGATATAAGACTCCGCCAACATGAGCAGATAAGACGCGCCTAGAGAACCCTGCCACACAGCTGAAAAAGCAGCTGCCCCGAGGTCTTGTTCCACAAGTACTTTTGTTCACTGCGCACGCAAAACTCTCGTGCGCCCGAGCACGATAAACGCCCAGTAGAGGCGTCAGCCCCAGAAAAGTTGAGGACAATCATTTTGCTTAGCGATAGGTGCTAGGGGGGATGTTCTTCCACAGTTAATTTAGGTTAACCCGCGAACTAATCCCTGTCTTGTACGGAAACTTTCCCCCTGTGCCTTGTACTTATTAACTAGCTTCAAAACACAGTCAACTGCATCCAGACAAATTTTAGAGAAAATAACCTCGCGAATTTTTTTTGGCAATTACACCTAACTTTAAACCTCCCTAGCTCGCCCCAGGGTTGAAAACGCCTTCCTATCCTCCAAACCTAGTACAGTACATCTTGTTTCTCTGGGGGAATTATGAAAAAACTTGAAGGGGTGGTTGAGAGCCTGACTCGCTTGAAGCTGAGCATTCTGGCAATTCCGATGTGGTCCGGTGAATCCCACCGCGATGATACTAGCATTATGATACGCTTTACCAAAGTATTAGGAATCTATTAACCGGAAAAAGCAGGGATATATTTGGCTGGTTAACCTTGAATAACTGTTCCATGACTTTTTGCCTAACCCTGTATCATACTTAGGCTATTCAAGAAAGCCCGCCTCACCTACTTGTACCACCTGTCTCACTTCCCCGCCCAAAGTGAGACAAATTGTCTCTCCGGCGGACCTCGCTAAAAAATACTACTAATCAGAATCCGTGGAACCTGGATCGGTGCGATTTACATGTATTCAACTCTTTTGGGGTTCAGATATCACGAGAATATAATTCTTTCTTCTGAGGTGATATCAGAACTTATTCGATTTGTGTCTGATACTATCTCCTTGACTGGTGGGAAGGCGGAAAATGCTACGCATCTCCCGCCATGTCTGAGACAGAGATGACTAAGGCGCGCTTTCAGTATTCTCCAGTGATGGTATGCGTAGGTGTGATCATACCAAATATTAGCCATAGCCTGAGGATTACTCGAGCGCAAATTAAAAATCCGGAAGAAGTGACAAACAAAATGTATGGTTCCAACATAGATATCGAGGCCACTCCCACCGAATCTTTAATTTGCGCCCGAGTACACATCTGCGAATTTGTAGGAACCAACGAATGTTGCTTATTAACTCCCGCCCCAGCCACTGAGAGGAGCGGCACACCACTCCCTATCACCTCACTAGTTAAAGAGACGGCAGCGCATATTTGAGCCATCGCACTTGTATTAGTACACCGCTGCTTAGCCAGGCTCTACCACCAACAATGTGGCAAAGAGGGCTTATATCTCGGACTGCCGAGACGGTAGAAAATTTTATGCCACCCCTCTAAATGCCTGAGACACCGGTTAATCAGCAACTTTTGTTAGTTACTACAGATTCGCAGGCGCGCGATCCCCAGAGCATAGCTAACATTAGCAATATGATCATACTTACGCATATCGTCACTGAACAATACTGAGAGAGCACCTTAGTAATCTCTGTCTTAGACACTGAGAGGGGTGGTATAAAACTTTCTACCGTTTCAGCAGTCCAAGAGATAGTGATAGAACCCTAGGGTTGCGAGAAGGTGATTGAATTAGGGCTTCTGGGAATGAGGATCTAAAGGGGAGGTTAGTATCTTAGTAATCACAAATAGGAGGAAATATCCCTTGTTCGAAAGCGGGGAAGCGCAAATACAACACAAGGATAGCCCTAGTTGTCTTATAGTGAGATTTGAACCCACGGCAACATGCCTCTCATCCCGAGGGAATATCATACTGGAAATAATATTTACGGTCAGAAATAAAATGCTAAGGCTACCTCGATCATCAAAACCACTAGCATTTCAAAATCTGACCTCCAGACCGTACTACCGATAGCCTGTTGTGATACAGATGCACCACCCACGAAAAATTGTCTGAAAAATCGCATAACCAAATCCGGCAACTCCAGACCTACAAAATAAAAAAAATTCGACCATATGTAGTACCAGACTGGACCTTACAAAGTTTAAACTTGATCCTTGTTTTTTTTCTTTCTTTTTACAATGCGTAGCCAAATTAGGCATTCCGGGTGGGCCGGGGAGGTGCTTGTGCACTAGCCCCAGCACCAGATCCAAATCAACCCGAATCCTCCCAGAGGCTCCTGTTAGGTGAGTTAAGCCTCAGCCATCCCCGTGCCAGTCTCCGCCATTGGAAAGGTCGAAAACGAGAATTATCACCCAAATTCATATTACCTAGCCCTGTTATAAGCGCGAGGGAAAACACTTAACTTAACAACCTCTCCCCAATCCGTTCTGCCCGGATTTCTCACCAAACCCAAAACGACTAGGGGTGGACCACGACAGTGCTAGTGAGCACCGGGAGAATAAGGCTCAGGGTATAGGAAGCGTAAACAAGAACTACCCCAAAAAAGGCTGCTCTGGTATGCCCCAACGCCTTTGGGACAGGCGGTCCAGCTGCCTAGAGTTCCTCTCCTTGAACAAACTTTCGCTCCCCAAGCAGTAGAAAATGGTGAATTCTTCATCAGAATAACTTCACCAGCTTTTCTACCCAAGCCTTGGTTACACCTGAGGATATCACATTCTATTTATTCTTTCAGCTGAATGTTCTGCCCTGCCTGGTCTCTTATCCACCGTAAGCATCCCACACGCACACTCCCAAATCACCACCTCGCATTCTCTCTCCATCACAGAAGATCTTCTACAATCGCCCCCCCATCGTCCCCTCCACCCCCACCGCAAGCAGGGCTCCCTTCTCAAGCCGGGAAACTCCTGCCCAGTAAAATCAAAACAACGCCGCAGACATGCAAGCCAGCATCTGCGTTCCCTTGGCCAACAAATTGTATTGGTAGTGCTATCCTACGCAAGAAGTATCCAGAATCAGGGATTCGCAGAGTATCGGGCGATGAAATCGTTTATATCACAAATTCACCCCTCTTATTTCCGGATTCTTCTTGCATGGGACAACCAAGCTCTGTGTTGTTAGTGCAGGCGTACTGCAGAAGGAACTTGCTCAAAACAATACCTGCCAGCGTGCCAATCCACTCTCGCCCTAGCCCTCCTCCTTTGGAGCAACACCCCTGGCTCTTGTAGCAGGGGGACAGCACCCCTCCCCAACCGACCAGTTCCTACAAGGCAATAAGAAGGGGGGGGGGGATAATAAAGACAGCACACCAGGAAAAAAAGGAAAGAGAGCGCTCCCTCCATCCTGGCTGCTAATATATTTTCCATCCCACCCGCAAGCCACATTGCCAGCTGTAGACACTAAGGTTGTGTAGCATAACTGCCCCTGCTTTTGTTCCAATCAGTAATTCACCCAACGCCTTTCAGAGACACTGTTCTAGTCGATACGCATCCTCGTGCAGCTTCGGTCACTTCTCCACCGCAAAAGCCGCACAGCGCTGGGGGCTAGCTACCCCGGAAAATGGGACTGTCCCTCGTGGCCCAGTAAGCTCATTCCACATGGCACAAGGCTCCATGACCTACTCGGAACTGAATGACGTTCGTGAGCACAAGTGCTATTGCATACCGCCAAAATCCAGCTTGTCTGCCCGAATCCTTGAATCACCAAATAGCTGTTGTGTTCACAAACGTCATTCAACTGCGAGAGGAGCCTCTGTGGGTGCTATGGGCAATCCAATTGTGCTTTCCCTTGAGGTCGCCGATATGCGGCTTCAATAACAGGCACCTGCTGTCAGTTCGCAGGCGTCCAATGTAACATCCGATATTGAAGGCGTCCAATGGCTGCCGGGGTTTCTAGAGATAGACACCTGTCAGCCTTCTAGGAGGGTGCTCTCCTCTCCCCCATGCCGAGACCTAATGCCTCAATCTACTCTTGAAAAAGTAACATCTATCCAATATCGAGTGACATCGTATGATTCCCTGTATCTGGTTGACTATAAAGTCTTTGGCTAATGATGTTCCAGGGTTCTTAGAGCATGAAGACGCAAACACAGACTGCTTTGGGACCGAAGGTCATATTTCCAGCCCCTTCTTTTGGGCTATTCAGAGAGTGCCATATGGGGGCCCGATATATGTCTTGAACTCCAATTGATGTTTTTTTAAATCTCCTGCGTAGAGCAATTAGATAACTCACCGGCAAGACTTCACCCCACTTCTCCCTTGGGCCCACTTTTTCGATCTTAATATTATGATCAGTAATTCTGGGTATCCAACGGGCTAATATTTCAGGATTCGCTCATTCCGGCCATGTGCGTCCAGACCTCCGGCAAGGCTGCGATACTGCTTCCATGTTGGCCTATCTTCGATATCCATGCCATGAAGTTCAGAAACTGCATTTGTTTCTGGTTGCCATGCGGCCTCTGTATGTGTGTGTGTGTGTGGGGGGGGGGGGGGGGGGTGATACCAAAATTGGTCCCGACCAAACCCATCTTGGGTGATGGGGTTTCCCCCATTTTCTGCAATTTAGTAAGTCCACAGCATTGAATTTACCAATCCAGCTCTATCCGACATTTGTAACTCACACAACATTTAGTCGAAATTTCCTGGGTCATCCCCGCGGCCCTCTACAAGTCTCTTATCAATTGCTGCAACCCAGGCGATGGGGTGAGGTCTGGACGACCAATCACAATGAGGAGAACACGTGAAGCATGGCTGGTGGTTTGCACCCCCGTACCAAACACAATCTCTTAATAGCCGATATCAGTTAACTCCTAGATAAGGGGGTTAAAAATGAACTGCCATTCACTTCCGGCTCTCCCGTGGATCGTATAATGCCCGGCCGTCAGGAGCGGGCGTTCATAATACCGGATTAGCTTGAATAAGACAGCGGTGGGCTATGTAGTCAAGAATTCCCTACCCTGGGAAAGGGCGAAAAATACAGCAAAACAAGAGAGGGGAAAAACAAGAAAACTCCGGTCCTTGCCAGAGGGGGAAACTCCAACGACATATCACACCGCTATCTTATTCATTTTGATCTGGTATTCCGGTCGAAACTGTATCAACTGGGGGTCAAGGCTCGTGGGCGAATGGCCCAGTTTTCGCCGTTCCCGGATACAAGGTCGCCAATTAAAATGTCGAGGTTCCATTCATCCAATCATCTTAGAAAAGATAGTCGGGTACCATAAGTGAGTCGACACGTGCCCCAGTGTAATTCGGTTCGATCCACCAGTAGAGGAGCTAAGCTGACCACCAGTCAGCGAGACCCTCAGGGTTTTTCATACTAGGGCCCTCGGCGGGCTATCGGAGGGGCGGGGGGGGGGGGGCTGTCCCTGCAGCTACGCACCTCTTGAAATTCCCACTAGCCCCACTTTGTTTAAACTAGGCTAAAAAACAAGTTCCGGAGGGTACTTATACCGCACCAAGGCGGTTTCCATACTGAAAGCTCGAAGTTCCTCACAACACCAATCTCTCGAACTTTGCTCTATTAACTACCGCTATGAGGAATATGATGGGGAGGAGCCGGCTATCGTCGCAGTGGAGATAAGACCTAGATGATAGCACCAGAATATTTTTTCAAGATCAAGGCTTCCCAGAGGATATCAGAGTTGCCTACGCCCAAAGTCCCAGGATCGTGGATTGCTATTTGGTTATTCAATATATCTTCCCTGTTTTCCTTTTTACACCACCTTCCCTCGACTCCTCTGTGGCTGACCCCATGTCGAAAATATCTTCTATTATCTAGCATTACCTACATGGTATTCTCCCTCTTTTACGATTTTTCCTTCTTGCGTTACCGGCCATGTACCTTCCCATTTCCGGCAGTTTCCGCGGCATCCTTCAAACGGTAAGGCTTCTCCTAGCGCATGCTTAGTTGCCTATCCTAGCGATAAGAGTTAGCATTGTTGCGGGGGATAAACAGCGTAACGGTCAAAAGGTCGAACTAGACTAGGGCTCAATTAAAGGGTAGGCAAAATCAGAAACTTCTTCGCTCGTCATCTAAACTAACCAACCAAACATAAATCTAGCTAAGAATAATAAAACCACCTCAGTCATTCTATCGTCTGCCACACCTATCAATCTCTCCTTCATGCATAATCCCATCTGCCTAGGTACTTGTACCTCCGCAACAACAACAAAGGAAAGACTAACCAGGAACCCTTCCGTTTCTCCTGCGGTCTATTCTTCCGTCTGGAACAACTTTCTTTATCTCTGACAGCTATCCGCTTTCATCAACTCTGACAAGCCTGTCTAGAGTGACACATGCTCAATCCACCCGCAGACCGCCGGCCAAGCCACCCCGACATCCCCTCACCGGGCCAGATGCTGATCGGTGGGTTCTGTCGGAGGAGACCAGCGGTAGCTAGCACAGTAGCTATAGTTCATCTAAGTAAACCATGTGAGAGTTTCTTATTTTGATTTCGCTGTCTGGGTGCGAGGGTGTTCGAGTGGCTTGGAAGGCACTCTATCATCTCTTCGGCAATTACCCCTCCCTCTTCTCAAACCTTCCACCAGAACCAACTCGCAACCCAGCAGCATGGCGCCCGTTGTAGTGTCGACCGAACAAGACAGCACGAGCTCTCCGCGCCCGAAGCTGCCACGATCGCAGCGCACTCAATGGCCCAGGATCTCAGTCACCCGGGAGACAATCCCGGCAAGCACCAGTCAAACCAAATCCACCGCCTTCATGATAACAAACTCCGTTACCGTGACAACCACGACGACAACCACTCCGGCTTCGAGCCCGACCAGCCCACTCGCGATCTCGGTTGGATATGCATCAACTACTAGTACGGATCGTGCTCATCTCAGAGTGGAATTCCGGATTGTGAGCGCAGCGGCCCCCAGGGGGCCGGGACTAAGCGCTGTCTCGCTCCGTGTTCCGAGAGGGCTTTATGGGTGCGCGGTGCAGTACTAGTACTCGTGCTTGCCCATTCTAAAAGTATCCCGATGTCCTGGCGCTAAAATTTAAATATTCAGGTGTAAATTGGGAGGTTCTTGGAGCTAAGGGATCTGGATACTTTGGAACGGGCGAGTACAGTATACAAGTAGTATTCCTGGGAGAGTGTTACGTGACAAATCCAAACCCAACCACCCACTTGTAGTCAGTTGTGCACCCGAGGGTAACGTATTCTCCGAGCCTGATTACTTCACTCGGGGAATGAGGATCGAGTTGGGTATTTCCCTGAGCTTTCAATTCGGATCCCACACGCCTTAAACAATATCGGGTAATAATTGATACCATATTATCTCGGATTATACAGTATTTTACCAAGACCGGGCGTTACTTAGGTTAGACCGTACCCGGAGTCCGAAATGGGCCACTTCGGTGCCCCGAGTAAACACAGTAGCCGAAGGATTGGGTTTTAGGTGGCTACAACGATGCGGTTGAGTGTCTTCTAGTTACTATCTGCAAGGCCTCGGATGGTGACCAAACAAGCGCCAGGCGCTCGGGGGTGAAGTACTGGATAATGAAGGCTAAGGGAAAGCACAAAAGATGAAGGGAAAGAAAGTGCGATCACAATAGACTCTAAGGGGATCGGTCAAGGATGGAGGAACGGTGGACTAGATGGCTGCCCCTCTCTAGCTAAGGACAAGCCAGGAGATATATCTCTCCGTCTAACTAACAACAAAGCACTCCCGAAACTCAACGCACTCCAAAGAAACACACGCAGCTACCAAAACCTGAACCCTAATGATCACAAACAATCTAGACTCATCCTAATCTCCCATGATCCTAAAGCCCCTGCCGGTGTGCCAACTCCCGTATGCCTAGTGACATAGGGTATAATAAGAAACAATAAAACCAAATACACGATACCTCATGGCTAGACACATCAACAAAACCATGAAAGGAATATCCCATGCCCAGCGGCATAGAATGTGAGAACAACAACCTACGGGAAAATACCTAGCCGGAGGTCCGAAACACAACCTGCCGTAAACCGTATTTCTCCTAGCCGCATATCCGCATACATGCATATCCGCACAACCCTCCAACCGCATGCCCTATAGGCAATCCAACACTGCACCTCCCCTTCAGTATCACCGTCGCCAAATACCGGGTACACCCCCTGGCGTACTCGGGATATTCGGCCGTCTTCAGACTCCTACAATTGCTCTATTGGAGGACAGTCGTGTTCTCCGCTTAGACGGGGTTGCTATCGACAAACCCCAGCTACGCCACCAACCCGAGAAGCACCAACGAAATGCAATTGGCCAGCACATATCCCCTAAAGAGACCATCATAGAATAGGATAGGCGTCTTAACAAGCCACCACAAGGCGGACCGGTAATCGGTAATATTGGCGCTAGTTTTTGCATAGGCTCCTCTAAGTCTCTAGCTGGTCGAGATCTGACTCGTCCTGCGCTCCAGCTTTCGATTCGCTCCGCACTCATGAATGGATGTCTCGCTGGCATAGTTGATCCTGGAAATGACGAGAAGGAGTTCAGGCGTGATGTGGAGCTTATTGAAGAAGCGTGGAAAATGTGGCCCAACGTTGATGGCGCCACCCGTGGCCGTACGCTCGAAGAAACGTTCCTCGGGGCCATTAAAATATTTCTTGGGGAGCCTACCGCACGTTCTTATGACCTTCTCACCTCTCCTAATGCCTGGGGCAAGACACTCAGGGAGTTGACAGCAATCGGCCAATGCCTCGTTGATTCATTCAACCTTTCGCCTAGACCTCCGAACGCTAACCAAGTCCGTGACGATGCTGACCCCCGGCGGAACACATATTATGCCCATTACGTTGCTCCTCTCGCCTGCAGCCAGGCCTTTATAGCTTACTACCACACTCAAATGGGCATGGACTGGTTTGAAGGTGGAGAACAAAAGGAATCGCTGAGGAAGGGCGCCGAGGAATACGCCACCGCAGCGGGCTGGATGTCCCAGAAAATCCGGATCGTATCACCCGTATTTGGACAGCAGTTTTTTCGCTATTGAATAGCGGCAAGGCCTATTACAAAAGCGATTTTGCCGCCTGCCTCGAAATGGGCGAGAACGCGAAGGAATGGACTATGCCATTTTTCGGTGAGAGGTTCTGTATTGATGAGGGCCACATGGATCAGAAGGCTGGGATGGCCGCTCTCGGCATGGACCAGCCGCCAATTGATTGGGGGATGCACTCGTGATTACTGCTCGTAAGTAATGAGAGATGTCTGGGCCACTAGAATTTCCAATCCGGTAGCATTTCTGTCTATAATCGTGCTTACATTTTTGCCCTGCCTACTATAGCTTAGTTGACGAACTATCAATGTCCATAATGTACCAATCGTGTCACATAGCAATTCAACATACCAATCGTAATAACCCCCGACTCTTCAAATCACATGTTTCTCCCGTTGTTTCTCTTCCGATTATTCCTCACACCCATAATATTGTATACAATGCTCAAAAGCTTTACGGAAGATCTGCAGTACCACCGAACGCGAGATGATTCAGCATGCCGTAAGGTAATTTCAAGCACGAACTACTGGTATAAGTTGGCTATACGTGGGGAGGGGGTCCCACAAAACTCTTTTTTACCGACAAAGGCAATCTCTGTATGCAAGGTACAGTGGGAGCCGTTTGCGGGGGATTCCTCCGATGAATGGATCTTGCCGCTGTATACGATGGTGTGTTGCTCGGAGTGCAGTAACACTCGTACTGTAGAAACCGAAATAGTTGAGAATCGGGCTAGGACGTTGGAGTTGCCTCTCTTAGTCAGGTGTGCTTTCACCCCCCTAATCCCAAGGGGGAAATTCTGGACGTCCTAGCATTATTCTCAACCACCCCGGTTTTTACGGTAATTCAACCTCCCACACTTTACGAAATCCTTTATTGTCAAGGAGGTGTAAATAATAGTGCGGGTGAAATTTCTGATCTGGAAATTGTCACCAATGAGAAAAATAAGGTGGCGTCGATCTTGGGCATACTTAGTAGAAATCCATCTCAGCCCGCTTACCTCCTAGCCTCCTGTTCCGAGTGCGGAATTCTTTCGCCCTATAAGGGCTTAATATCCCGCCCTCTTATGCTAGAGGCTCCCCTAAGTATCATTAGAGAAATCGACCAAACCATGTCAGTACTTTTCCCCGGCCAAAAATGCGTTTTACACTCTCCGCTCTATCTCTCCCGCTCTGCTGCTCATTTCCCCAAGCTTTCTACCCCGATCCCCCAAATCTCTCAGTGCAAAGCTCCCTTGGAATTCTTTGGCTGTCTCCCCGAATGCGAGAACCTGTTCGACCCTAACGACCTCTGTGTGGTCGAATGTGGCTAGTCCCCCACAGAAACAGTTCCCCACTTCGGGCCGATGCTAACCCGGCGTAGCAAAAGCTCATTTTGTGGAGCCGACCCCATACCCGAACCACCCATCGAGCCACCGGTAACACCACCGACGCTAAAGCAGCGTGGTCTGCACTACCTTCATGATCCCACCGAGGGAAAGACACAAGCTGCCTGCCGGGACGCTTAGAGGTGCCGGTACTCGAGGGAGCAGATGGATGCGCTAATTAGGTTTGCCAAATGCCGTAAGTTTACCCCTACGGATCTGGTTAGTCAAAGTGGTGTGCTGATTTCCTATTTTAGCTAAGGGAGATTTTGTAAGGGCCGGATGGCGATAATCGGGACGGAGCTAAGGGGGGGGGGTGGCCAATCTTTTCATTGGGCAATTTTTGCCACTGCATGCCGAGCAACGGCAGGGAACAAAAATAGTAGATTAAAAATCAAGTTAGTTGTATTATTAAAAGGAATAGCTTCCTGTTAGAGGCGAACGCTAGTTGGGTCCGCCCCAATGGCTTCAGCTATTACTGCAATGCGGGCTAGGAAGAAGCATCCTGAGTCACTCGGCCAATCGGGTGGGTTTTGTGCTATGACCTCCATAACAAGGGACCTATCGTAAGACAGGCAGCAGGTCACATACTTCCGAAGGAATGTCCCCGCATCAATGAATCTCGTAGGGCTGCAGGCTTTGAAAAAGCACTTCCCCGGGGCTGCAGAGAAGCTGCTTGTACAACACCGCTAATCTGTAGGGTTCGAGGGGTCCGATCAGCGGGGCGGGTTCCTGCGTCCGTTCTCCCGGAACTGGTCTATGGTATCAAATCATGACCAAGTGAATAAAAACCCAAAACTTCTTATCGATAGGCCATTTGAGAAGGAGCAGCCAGTGTTTGAGCCGGTCTTTATTTGAATAAGCAAAAAAATCCCTCAACCTTCCCACACTCGCAGGGGGGAATAGAGAAAAAAGGGAAGGAAAACTATTGTGCTGACACAATGACAAGCAATCCACATCGCACCGCTACTCCACCGGCGTGGCGCAAGTACTGGTGCGGGTATTCTGCATAGTATCATTCCATGGGGTTTGGGTCAAAATTTAGAACAGTGCCCAGATGGCCCACGGATACGGTCACACCCCGCTATCCCTATTCTCCGTAATTTGGGTCCCCCGATATCCTGGATGACCCCCTGTGAGTCCAAAATCCTTCATCCTAAAGCCTGACCTATCGCCTCGGATCATCTGTTGTACCGGTCAGATTCTTTGGGCTTTGGTAGCTAGCTACAGTCACACCTGGCTATAGTGAACGGTAAGACTCTGATTGGCTCGTTAAGCTGCCTTCCGGCCATGCCATTGGATAATCCCCTATAGTGAACAGCTTTCTCACGTTCATTATAGCCAGAGGCAGCTGTATACCAGGATGCGGATGCAATTTGCCGCCCAAGATTTTGCTCCCCATTCCCAGACTAGGCCAGCTATCAGTATAAGCACATCTAGCGCCTTGCTCGCTAATAAAATCTAAACCCTGAGCTGTTGTTTCTTGGTTCTGAAGCGTAACGCTATCACGATCCCAAAGCCCTTTGTCAATACCGTAAAAACTTGTGCTATCCACTATCTCAGCTAGGGGCCTAATCTCCGTGCTTACAGAAAAACCCTGTAGGAGGGGTTGGTGTTTTCCTCATCCGGTCAGGTCCGAGTGTCCTGACTGTTGGATCTCATTAACTGGAATTCGCAATTCTGCTAACCTGTCAAACTAACCCTATAATTAGTTTTGAGACAGAGATTGATGGTGATTCTTGCCTCCGATTATTTCCGTGCCGCACATGCATAAAACTTCAATTGAAGTGATAATCATGACTAAATACTCGGGATGCACGACAGAAAGGAAAAAAAAAAGTGTTCCGGAAACCTAGGTCCCCCACTTGAGGCTAACCCCCTTACGGAATTTTTGGCAGGAATAGCCCTCCGCAATCGGGTATGATATGATCCCCTCTCGCAAAATTACTCCAAAAGTAAATTTGAACTAAATTTGAACCTGTCTACGATTTTTGTTCTCCCCTAGTGTTGTATAGGAAGTGTCTAGCCCTAAGAGGGGATTGAACATGTTGCTCATCTCTGGCCGATAGCAGACGGCGACACACTTCCAGTCATTGTTTTTGAACACCCGCCTTAAGAACACAAAAACAAGATAAAATTTATTCGACACTTGGCAATGGGATTCTTTACAAAATGGTTAGAGCAACTAATGTTGAAAGAGACTTCGGCTGGAGGGCAGGGTTTTGTTGACCAACACAAGAGACCCCGCGATAGTGTTCCGAACCTTCCAGTCCGTCCGTCCTGAAGGCAGTACCGGACGGACCGCTGGTGGTAGTCCGTCTTTTTTCGAGTCTATGAACGGACTAGGGAAGATGGAGGTAGGACTGGATGCCCTGCCTGGCCCGGTAGGGCCCTGTGGTGTTTTTCTGTTACATTTCTTTGGCTGGTATGATCGGAAACCCCAAGTTCGTGGTTTAATCTCGCTCATAGTTTATGATCAGGCAGGTTACGTGCCATATGCGTAAACTAATAAGCAAGGAAGAATACATCGTTAACAAATGAAAAAGCCAAAAGCGTTTGTCAAATTAGAATCCAAAAACCACCGGCATGAATCCGATGTTAAAATTGTCACGCAGGTTCCAGATCTACGACACTAACTACTACACCGAATGTTTGGATCAGGAGAAGATGTGTTTGGAGATAGCTGGGCGATATGTGAGTTGAAATGATAGTGTTTATGAGTGAGAGGTTAGGCCCAGCGGAGATGTTTTAGGAAGATTCAGAAACTCGTACTAGGGAGTGCTGAAAGTTTAGAACTAGGGTTAGCCAGAATATGGAAGGAACGAGTGTCACACTATGATAGTAGTAAAACAAGAGAAGGTATCAGGAGTGTTCAGGAAGGGAAAAGCGAGGAAAACTCTGTAAGTAAACGAAACAGCAGGGATTAAGGGAAGAAATGTTTTGGAAGTTTGAGGGTGTTGTCTGGAAGGAAAGAGACGGTGATGGAATGGAAACGGAGGACTTGGATGAAGGTTTTTCCTGTAGAGATGTTTTGTGTATATATAGGACACCGCTTGCGGTGCAGAAAGGATAAGGACCGCAAGACACTCTCTGCCGAACATAGCCGATTTTCATGATCAGCAAGGCAGAAAGCATATCCTCGCTGGAGAGGGCACTAGCACTATCGCCGCCGGAAAGTTCTGATATTAGTAGCAGATATCCGGGTCCGAGAGGGTCAATCGAGTTTCCCGGTAACTCTTCTGGAAAGTCCCAGGCATTATGCTGCGAGTCAACTTCGGTTGCATAAGTTCTTTGTCTTTGCTGAGACATCTTCACCGTGACTAGAGTTAAAACAAAAGACCTATGGAAGTATTTAAAAGAGAAACTAAGGCTCATAGCGGAATGATTGGTTCAGTCTTATCCTAACACTTGGAGCGCTTTTTCGTGATCCATTATTTAACCTTTTCTTTCTAGGCATATCCCTTATTGTGTCTGCTACATGTCATCACCATATATCACTCATAGTTTGTCTGCACCACAACCATCCCCTGCAGCCCCCCATTATCATATTTTTTTCCACATGTGCCCGGCCGTCATTCCTAATTCCTACCCCCTGTGGACCACCCCCCCGCAGTTCTTACCCACACCCTACCGTCTTTTAATTGCCCCTACAGTCCCCGCGCAATCCCGGCCGTCCTGCCATCTCCCCTCCTTTCCGACTAAACAGCCACTTTCCCGTTTGTCTCACTAACAAAGGCTTAGCATGTGGGGCCCGGCGGTCCCTGAGTAATATTCCCTACACAGGACCACGGCTAGCAACCCGTCCCGCCGAGTCTTCTTGGCATTATCCCCGCCGTCCCCGCCGTCCCTGTGGGGCACCTGGACGGTTCGGAACACTGATTTTAGAGTAGGGGGTTGGGACGCGGGGGATGCAATTGAGGTCACGAGACCGCAGGGGACGGTAGGAGATGATGGAGGACGGCAGGGGGGGGGGATGGTCGGTGAACGCCAGGGACTGTGTGGGATGGTCGGGGATAGTAAGGGACGGCGGGGGCCACCATGGGGGATGGCCGGGGACAGTACCAGTGATGTCTCATGATGCTATACAGATTTGCTCGGAGGTGTATGATTTCAACTTGGGCTAGTAGCGGAGGTCCAAGCGCTTGGACTATAGCTCCCTACAACCCACCCGGTCCTCACTTGCCCGGGCGTAGTCCGTCCTAGCACACCCAAAAAGACGGAATATTGGCGGTAGTCAGTCCCATCCTGCCCTGAAGCCAGGTGGACTAGACAGTTTAGAACACTGACACTGCCCTTGACAATGTCCAAAATGGTGCTGCTCGCCATACTCTCCCGATGCCTCCTTTGCTGATTATATAGCCGTCGGATACGCACTTGTTTGACTTCGGAAATGCGCTCAGGATTCGGGCATATGTTTCGGCTTCGGGTCTGTTTGTGGAAAGCATTTCACATGCATAAATGTGCGATAGTTTGGGATCGTGCAGCAAAGAAATATCCCGAGCGCAAACAGCTCGCTAGGTACTTCAGTGCGAGCACTTCTCAGCTATACCTCCACCCACATGCTATTTAGTGGTATGATGCACCTAATGAAATCAATAACCCGAATCCCGGGGACGTTTGTAGGAGAGTGAAACAGACTGGGAAAAATAATTTATCAAAATATCCGAGGCGACGGAGGGCTCGCGGTGTCTTAGTTACTCAGAAACTTGTTTCCCAAATTCTGAAGTCTTTTGGGGAGGCGATGGATCTCGATGTGGGAGCTGTTTTTCTGGTGATTTTGGGTTGCGTTTTCCTCTGGCGCCCGGGTTTTCAACTCTGCCAGAAGCATGGCCCGTCTATTGAAATAGAGACTTCTCACGGTCCTATGATACTAGTCGATATTTCACCGCATACCTACTGAATTCTGGAGTGGGGTTTCCACTAATCGCACGCACAGAGGGTTTAGTCTTTTTAGCATAAAATAGATCTTTGGCTATCCCCGCTAAATTCCTATTTTGTATTCGGAGTGCTTCGTGCCTGCTGGGATAGAGAATCATGTGTTTTGCGTTTTTAGCTTCCTTCTCCCATATTTCCCACACACCCTCACGGGTGATAATATGTGATGCTGATACCCTCCCACGCTATCGGTACAGGCGGGATCCCGGGAACACCAGGGTACTATTACTCGGATTAAATACATATTGATCCGGTTTCTAAAGTCAGCGCGCGCGATCTGAGCAAACAAAGTGAAAACCGAGCACCCCACCGATCATTATGTTAAGCTCCAAAACTCTTTCTCATGATAAGGCAAGGGTTAGGTTGTTGCAAGATACCGTAAGAATTGGCTTCTAGACCAAGCCGGGATCACCAGATGAGTGCTGATACATACCCTGCCTATTGCCTTTATCAATAACCCCTCTACCGAACGCCTGCACCGGATGCCTCGGCAGGTATAGAGGTGGAATTTTGTTGCGTTTATTCCTGCTCTAGACCAAACCAGTCACCCGCGAGCGAACCCCCCCCCCCCCCCCGGATATTTTCTTTTATAACAGCAATTTAATTAGCATATTTCCTGTCGCGCGCACCCCTTCCAACCTTTTTCGCAATCCATTAAACCCTGCTCAATCTGGCTGGGCCCTGCATGGTACAGCGCAATAATTGGATGGAATTCCACCTGTGATTTTCTACTCTTTCATGTCCCCAGTAACCAAAATACGGGAGGGGTTAATTTCCAGGAAACGGATAAAGGCAGTCCAAGTATATGGGAAAATTAATCACTAAAAGAAACACTTTTCGCATTATACTCTCGTTTGCCGGTGGGAGAATTGTAGTCTGAAATTTCCTCGTTCGGGGTGGTTCGGCTCTGTAGGTATGAGGTCATCTCAAAGAGCGCTTACCGATTTGTAAAAGATCCACAATAATCATCCACCTTATACCCCTTTTAGTTTTCTTGATCATGATGAATCATTGAAATATTAGGCGTTAGAAAACCACAGACTCGCTGCTCGGCGCCTGTCAGTACCTACTTTGACTCGGCATATTTCTTACTGTGGGGTTTGCAGGATTGAAGCGCCTCCAGGCGTAATTGATAAGATTGTATATTAATATCGTGATCACAAGCGAGTTTCCTAACCACAGGGATATACACAGCAGAGCCAAATAGAGGGACCAACTCTACATCGCCAGTGTGATGAAGAAAAGTCGCAGAAATCAGACCCACCCCCTATACCGAAGTCCTGCGCAGTGCCGCTTTTATTGCGACCAGAATACCTCCGATTGCCGATCACTAGAATGAGGAGGATGTTACATGGGGGTTTTAGTTGTAGTATCCGCGAACTCCATCCCTATTCTCTGTCAAAGATCGTACTCGCTCTGGTGGGGTAGGGATATGAGAGTGTCGTGGGGATCTCCTTAGTAGTGTGGAACCGCAAGCTAACTTTCTAACCTCGGACTTTGTCTTCTGGGGCTCCGATTTTGACGCATCGCAAGTATTACTTCACTCGCTTCTTATTTCCACGTAAAAGTGTCGGGTGATGCTCCTCAGTTAATATGGTATGTTCATGATTGGAGCCCCGGTTTTTCTGGTCCCGTGTTTCCATTCCTCACAGGAGGCATGGTTCTCCGTTTTTTTTGTTTTTGTTTTCTCCCACTCCGCCTGCAGGCCACTCCCTGGCCCTCTGCGCCTATACCATAAGGGGGGTTGAGTTTATCAAGCTATCGATAACCATATGATAAACTAATTAGGAGATACCAGCTTGGACCCCCGCTTGACGGCAGCTGGTGCGCCTTCGGAGTACGCGTTCGCAATAAATGCGCCCGCTAGGTGGAATGAACAAGGGTTGTTGAACAGGCGGTTTCCTTTTTCGACATTGTAACGGCTCAAAGCAAAAAAAGTGCTAAACGCAAACGCAGGACTGGAGTCAGTAGGGCAACGTAAGAACTCGGATTGTCGCGCGCCCGGAGTGGGGAAACCGCTTCGAAAAGCCCACAGCACCAACCTAGCTAAAGACAAAAAAAGAAGTGTAGGGCCTTACTAGCAAAAGCAACTCCAACGCCGTACAGATCTTGAGCACTGCGGGGGGTAAGTTATTTCGGGCCCGGTAGCACAAAAACAACGCGCAGTATATTGCTCGAAGAACCAGGAGAATGTGCCTGTGTCACGTCACCGGTCCCTACTTCTTGCCACAACCAATGTACGTTCACACTAAATCACTCGAATTTCCTAATCCAGCTTAGCCCCCCCATACAGATTCAGCACTTCGTGATGGAGGTGGGCCAGACATTTTGCCACCCTCCTGGTGCGTGGGTGATTGTGGGGTGCTGGTATTGGGACAAGCGAGTGGCCTATGCATACTCGAGTACCGTACAGTACACCTTAGAAGGATCCAAAGCAACCATTTTGAATCAAAAGGTATCATAAAATAGTTGCTAATTCGAATAATTCCACCAGCTTGTCCCAATATTTTCCCACTCGCGCGGGCACTCAGATACCCGAGTTAGTCCGTGAACATTCCCAGTAAATAGTTGTCTCTAATACCCATACAAGGTCACTGATTGTGAAAGAGGAGAAGTTTTGTGAAAGTCCCGCCATTATGCAGCAACGTTGGAAAAGCAGGGGGGGTGCAAGCAAGGAAGAAAAAGAAATTTTAAAATACGGAAAACACCACAGCAAGCAAAGAGGTCATGGTTTTGAACAACGCTTGCGGGGAAAAATCCAAACGCGGGAAGCCTAAGGTAGTCTTCGCTGGTATACGTGTACTGCACAGGGTCCGGTAGGAAGTAAACGAACAGTTATTTAGGGTTAACCAGCCAAATATATCTCTATCCGTTCAGGTTATCTATTCCCTACCCTAGCATATTCTAGCACACGAGGGAAATTGTGTGTGATGGTGTGGGAGAGCACCTTCTCTGAAACTATACATCCCCAAATGTTATTGTAGCACCACCAACCCTCCACTTCCTGAGGAACGGACGGCACCTATCAATGTCTAGCGTGGCTTGACCTGTTCGGCTCATTCACAGCACTTTGGTCACCACCCCACCTCTTCGAGAAATGCCTGCTTTGAATGAAACAGATCTCTCCGTCTCATGCATAATTTCAGTGTGTGACTCCACAAACCGCCAGAGGGGGTCACTGTCCGGAGAATATGGGCGGGGGAAATGAGGAATTCAAGCTCTAGTGTGCCTATGCACTTAATGGGCAACCAAATTTGTCAAGGGCCAACTGTCGACTCTCCGCCCAGAGAGTGTTTCCCTCTGCTGCTACCAAGCATTAGCTACCCTTCCAGACTTAGGAACAGCCAAACAGCTATATCAGCGGAGGAAACATGGCAGTGAAGGGTAAACTTTGACAACCATCCCACCCATATGCCGATCAATCTTACGAGCACAAGAAAATTCCCTTTTCACGAACAGAAGATTGGAGCGGCCCATCACCCCTGGAGCTCATTGAAGGCGGCGTAAACCAACATTGGCTGAGGCCAAATCACAGCGAATTAAAGAGCATGACAGTACAATGCTACCGACGGGGTGGTGTTGCGGATTGCGGCTCTGATTGCAACCACCAAGAGTAAATCTGGTTTACTTACCAATACTCATAATTTCTGACGCTTTTTAGCACGGACGCCATTGCATGCCACCCAAATCATGAGGCTCTGGTCGATTTCTTGCCCGTGTGCGACAGCAGTTGTTTTCATGAACATCAGAAAATTACGAGTACTCTTAGAGATGCTGCATTATCCTATCACCGACATTGTCCTGTCATGATCTTTAATAGAATTGTTCTCCAAAACCTAAAGAAATATCTATTAAGTCCCATTAGAATTGAGAAGCCTGTCATTTTTAAAAGCTTTTCTAGAAATTTAAACTACCCTAGGAACACAATAAGAAATAAAACAGTTTCCATTCTCCCAACTCTCTGCACCCTAGGAAAACTTCCTTGCTACCCCACCCCCCCCCTACTCCCCAGATCTAGGCCCAAGGAGAAAATCTGCTATTGGTCGTGGATATACTTGAGCAATGCGGGTGGCTCGGGCGGGTTAGTCAATAATAATCAAAGGCGTCCTGTTCTATACGGGCGCCTGTGGTTTGCGGAGTCCTATCAAAAATGATAATCCAAGTGGAAGGTGCAAGGAGGGTGAGAGAATAAGAGGGGGAGAGGCGAAGGTATAACCACCGGCCTTGGGAAGAAGACTCAACCAAGTCAATCGAAAATCACCAGCAAGCAGACACAGCTCTTATAAATTTGGCCTCCAACCCCTCCGTACAACCCTTCACGCATCCTCTCGCCTCCCAATTCCCACAATGGCTTTTTCAGACGCCAATCCCCCCTGCCCACTTCCGGAACATAATGAAATCACCGGATACACTGCCCCTCCTCCCTCCTACCATTCACCAAACGTCTGCACCAGCTCTGGGCTGATCAATCAATTACGCTGTTCAGTCTGTAGAACCCCGATAGTTGCTTTCGTATCAGAAGAACCTAATGGGACAAAAAACCTCAATTTGTTCGATGGTAATTCAGCCCTCACATCCCCATCCCGAAGCTTCTGGCATTGAAGTGGTCTTCCAATGCCGAAGAAAATAATAATATTTGGTTTCTGACAAGAGCATAGGTGAGGGAAATCATTCGTTCTCCGATTGCATGGTCCTTTATAGTGATGGGCACGATCATGATCGAGCAGATCATGGGGGCCATGCTCGATCATGATCTGATCGAGGGGACCCTATGATCGAATGATCGATGAAACTGGGGAACCCTGATCGAGTGATCGATCATGGTCACTGCTCGAGCATCATCGAGTATGATCGATTTTATGCCCATCAGGGATTAAATATTCATTCAATATGGATTCTGAGGATTTTCACTCGTGTTATAACAAGA
>Ga0307509_10000710_pt1 | contig 56926 bp, 57 predicted proteins | sample 10_EM_MG_FD_202245 | JGI IMG/M metagenome (GOLD analysis project Ga0307509, IMG submission 202245) | Populus trichocarpa ectomycorrhiza microbial communities from riparian zone in the Pacific Northwest, United States - 10_EM | ecosystem: Host-associated > Plants > Roots > Unclassified | place...
TGGAGATGCATTGCAGAAACTCATATCCTATTGACGGAGTTAAGTGTACCCGAGTTGGTCCGACACTTCTGGCAGGATAAATCCTGATGGAGGGTAGACCTCGGACAGACCCTGAGCAGGACAGGGTACTCGCACAAGGTCGGAAGTAGTGGTGAATGTCAAAGGCTTAAATCTGATATCTACTTAAGTTTAAGCGTTTGGCATTCTACTTCGACAACCAACTTTTCCTCGCGAGAACTAAATTCAGTGAAGCTTCGAGCTTAACTATATTACGTTTTACCGTTGATTCTTCTGAATTATTTTACCTCATCTTTATCTTCTACTTTGAGTGTTTGATGCGGTCACAACCTTTGAGTTCACCCCTCTATAGGGTGCCCCCGTTACAAGGACGCAACTCTGGACGCACAGGACGCAGGGGACACAACTCAGGACGCACAGGATGCAGGGGATGCAACTCAGGACGCACAGGACGCAGGGGACGCAGATTCAATGTCGTGTGTGTCAGGACGCAACGGTGCTGTATCTGGCCCGGGTAATCTTTTGCTGATGTATCATATTCAACCTCTGAATCTATCTCTGTGCCGGACCAATGAGCTGAATTTTCTGGCTCTGATTGCTTCTTGGACTTGGTACTAGGGCCCATGCTCTAGTATTTAAGGTCAGTTAAACTCTCTATCTTTTGATTTTTGATTACTGAGGGAGTGGTCAGACTACGTTCATTATATACCTGATTGCCGGTACAAAGGGGTTTTTTTTTTTTGCCGTGCTTGCCCAACCGCAATTTGAAGTTGCTGTTTCTGCTTGCATGTAACCATTGTATTATTTCTAAATATAATTGTTAATATCCATCAGCAAAAAGGTTTGGTTCGCATCCTGGTGCATCCAGACTGCATCCTGGGAGCATTCTGTGCATCCTGAGAGCATTCTGTGCATCCTGGTGCGAAAATTACCAAATTTGCTATGTTCTGGGTAGGTGAGTTTCCAACAATTTCCACTTATTCCCAACGTCCAGTGACTACTATTTTGGGTACATACAGGGATCCAAAGTGAACTGACGACTTTTTCAAGAAATCTCTTTCAATTTCTAGCCAGGAAGTAAGTTGAGGTGGTATGAGGCTCAAATTTTCAGTTTAGGATCTAATAAGCTATATTAATAACTTAAAGTAATAGGATTTGGCTCTAGAGTAATTTTAAAATTTTTCCCATCTGGATGCTGTCAGGATGCTGTCTGGATGCCACCAGGATGCAACAGGAGTTTCTGAATGCACTAAATGCACTAAATGCGATTCAATCCTTTTTGCAAATGCTCTCTTACTTGCACGGACAGGCAGCCTATTCTAAAATCTCAGGAATAACGAACTTACCTCAGGTGGCCTCCAGTAGTTTTTAGTGCTTTGAATCGTCCAAGATAGTGTTGCAAAACTCTTGCTTCAATTAGTGGCCTTGTTCGTGGGTTTCCATTAATCTGAAGGTCTAATTTTGCTCCGTAGTCAGTTCCAAAGAGTTTGTTTACTCTGAGATGTTCCTCTGAGATGTTATGTTCTCCTTTTAAAAAAATTTCACCACTACTTGACTATACTAAATATCGTATAGTTCACATCATATAATATCACTCGCATGCCAAGCATGACCTTCTTGGCACTTTTTCCGCTGGCCAACCTGTAAATTCTCATCGAAAATTCACCTACTTCAATCAAGTATAATCCCCTGCAATAAAACCATAAGAGAAAACTGTCTGGTAAATCACCTTAATACATCTTAATCTAACTCCCTACCAGACAGAATTTAAAATTCAGTTGTTGTGGTTGAGTTATGAAGGATCTATTTTTCTGTTGTTTTCGTTGTTGGCGAGGGCAGGTTATGGTTGACCGGCACCATACTGTACGAGTACCGGTACTTTACTGTTTTTATTCTTAAACCGTTTTTAATTTTATTGGAAGTTCTAGACTTTTCACTTTACTTAATAATTTCCAACTTTTACAACATTATAGTTAAATTTAGAATCATACAAGTATTCGCTCATTAGAACCTTGCCTTACCGGTATTTTAACCTGTTTAACAACTGTGTTTTTCTTTTCAGCTAACCTTATCTCCTGATATTTAAATTTCCTGTTCCGCCACTCCCAGTCTCCCACCTCTCTGGACCCATCCAAGTGCTCGAGCATACCCTTACTTGAAACCCACCTTGTTACCCCTGATAATATATATGGTTTCCAGAAAGGTTTTTCTTTTCCAATGTACCAGCACGGTACTCGAGTATGTCACCTAACCTGATAGTGCTTTCATAGATCTCATCAAGCTTATTCAACCTGGGGGGGGCTCGGGAATATTCCTGGATGGCCGTTCACACCTCACAGCGCGAGGTTCGTGCGATAAGCTATGATAGGTCTTAGAGAGCCATGTGGTATGTGATGCCTCACCTTTCATCGCCGATGCTCGCATCCATGTTCGGTAGCCGTGCGAATGGCCTTTGTTACACACATTTCCCCCCCGTGGAGGTGGCCTAACTAGACTCTCCCTCAGTACAACGTCCCCGTATCTGCAACGCTGCTGTAACACCAGGATACCCCCTCTTTTATTGAGCTGCCGGGAGTATCGACTGACGGTCCATAGTAACTCCTCCCCTACAGCAGTGCGAACAGTACACACCGGAAGATGTCGCAATATACCATTACCGATAATAACAACTCCTTCAACAATACCATTTATGTGTCGAATAATTACACAGTTGCCGATGATAGGTCTCAACTCCTAACCTGGCTGTCACCACTGGAGCCCAAACTCAGGCACCGGGACATTCAGGAGCGCCGCGTGGACGGGGTGGGGGAATGGCTCATGCAAACCAAGGAATTCAGGAACTGGCATGACCGTCACGGGGAAGCCGTAGGCGATAAAGCGGTCTTGTTTTGCTATGGAGACCCGGGAGTCGGCAAGACGTTTATCTGGTACCAAGCGTCATTCCTATTGAGAGATCCAGTGCTAACAAGCCGTGATGTCAGTTCGTTGGTGGTTGACAGCTTATGCGATCAGGTTGGAGGACCGGACAACATCATTACGTGTTTTTACTTTGACTTTGCAGTCCGAAAGGAGCAGTCTGCAACGAGTATGATGGGTTCCTTGCTGAAACAGATGGTTAGCGGGATGGAAACAATTCCCGAGGAGATATCACGGGTATTTCAAGAGCAGAAGAGGGCCATTGGTGGACGAGGACCACGACTACCGGATATCGTGAGGATGCTACAGGTCATCACATCCTCACTGCGCGCCTTTATATGCATTGACGCCCTTGATGAATGTGCGGCGGTGCATCGAGTCAAGATCCTTAATTCGCTACAACAAATCCTCGAAAAGTCACCACGCACAAGAATATTCATCACCGGAAGACACCATATTCGGGCCGAGATAGAAAAGCGTCTTGTTAGACGAGTGATGAGCGTATCCGTAGGCCCCAGTAAAGATGATATCATCGGATACCTCCGTGTTAAACTGGACGAGGACGAAACCCCGGAGGCGATGGACGAGAGCCTGGAATCAGACATTCTGGAGAAGATTCCCCAAAACATGTCTGAAATGTACGTAGGAGCAATAGTACTAGAAATCCCGCCCGACACTATCCGCTAACAGATACGCACCTAGGTTCCTACTGGTTTCCTTAAATATCGACGCAATCCTGCACGAATCAACACTCTATGGCAGAAGAGAAAGGCTAAGCAAAATGGCGGACGGATCAGAGTTAGGGGATGTTTATGGTGCGACAATCGGGCGGATAAAGGCGCAAGATGGCGACAAATCGAGACTCGGAATGGCAGCGTTGATGTGGATCAGCCATTCAGAACGGCCGTTGCGAGCAGAGGAGCTCTGCCACGCCCTAGCAGTCCGGCTAGGCTCTATAGATTTCAATACCGACAACGTCCCTTCGATCGCGACATTGGTCAGCTGCTGCCAAGGGCTTATCACTGTAGATAAGGCGGTGTCAACTGTGCGATTGATCCACTTTACTCTTCAGGAGTATCTTTCTTCTCATCTCGATATATTCAATAGACCTCACTCGGCGATGGCGGAAATTTGTTTGACCTATCTGAATTCCCAACAGGTCAAAGCCCTCCCGACCGCTCTTTCCACCGACACCCAGAGCACTCCCTTTCTAGGATATTGTTCTGTATACTGGGGGGTCCATGCGAAAAGAGAGCTCTCAGACTGCGCAAGACTACTTGCCCTAGAGCTATTGAAGAGTGATTATAACCAGATATCGACCAAATTCCTCTTAGTACAAGTAAAGCCTTTCAAGTGGTTTATGAAGCAGCTTACTACTCTCTCCCCGTTCAGTGGACTACACTGCGCATCATTCTTCGGAATTGCTGAGGTTGTAGCTGGTTTAATCGAGATGGGATGTTATGATATCAACGGACAAGATTTTGCTGGTTACACGCCACTTACATGGGCTGCTCGTAATGGGCATGAGGAGGTGGTCAAGCTTCTACTCGGGCGGGAAGAGGTAGACCCCGATAAGCCAGATTTCGAAGGCCAATCACCGCTCTCGCTTGCCGCTTGGGATGGGCGTGAGAGAGTGGTGGAAATACTACTTGGACGAGAGGAGGTCGACCCCGATAAGCCATGTGCTCACGGCATGACACCGCTCTTCTTTGCCATTTGGTTTGGGCATGATGGGGTGGTGAAAATACTACTTGGACGGGAAGAGGTCGACCCCAACAAGCCAAATAATGACGGCCGAACGCCTCTCTCGTATGCTGCTCAGGATGGACATGTGGGAATCGTAGAAATCTTACTTGGACGGGAAGACGTCAAGCCCGACAAGCCTGACAATTACGGCCGAACACCCCTCTTCTCCGCTGCTGGAGGTGGGTATGAGGCAGTGGTGAAAATACTCCTCGGACGGGTAGAGGTCAACCCCAACAGGCTGGATAATTATGGCCGGACTCCGCTCTCGCTTGCCGCTGAGTTTGGAGAGGAGGCAGTGGTGGAAATACTGCTCAGGCAGGAAGAGGTCAACCCGGACCAGTCCAATGATAAAGGACAAACAGCGCTCTCCGCTGCTATTAAAGGTGGCCACAAGGAGGTGGTGGCGCTACTACTAGCTCACCAAGCTATAACCTCCGGTACCGTTTAAGATCCGGGGGACACCACCTCCGCCCTCGCATTTTGAGGCATGTTACTCATGGTGATTGCCCCTGGACATACCCTTTGTAAATTGGGAAAATCCCATGAGATGGGGATGCAGCTGTGTCATACCTTCCTCCGCCCCGCAGCGACCTTCTTTCGTTGTTTGATGAGTATTTATGATCTTCCGTTTACAAAGTTCCTTGGAGTTTTTTTTTTGGGGGGGGGGGGGGGCGTGGTTCTATCGTTAGGAAAGTCGAATCTATAGTTTGTAGCTCTCATCTCGTCACATTTAATCCCTCTTTATCTGTAAATCTTCACCCGTATGTCTTTTATTCTTGTACAGTTTTTTTTCTTCTTCCTTCTCTTCCTTTCCTCCCCCCCCCCCTTGAATGAGAGATAGACTGTATAATATATAATTCCGGCAATTATTCCCCAAATTCCGGTTCCCCACCTCCCCCAAAGATAAAAAAAAGAACAATCGAGAGATTTTTAACCAAATAGCGGAGAGTCCCAATACCATGAGACGGTTTTTTTTTTTTTGCTCCAAGCCTCCATCCATTCGGTAAGTGAAGGAGAAGGAGGGAGGTGAGCTACCAGTATTTGGATTCAAAAAAAAGAAGAAAAAAAGAACAAGAAAGGGAAAAACTGATCTCGCTGGGGGGGTCTTGCACCTGGATCGGTCAAGAAAATCATGGACCATCACTCGCACTATCCTTCCTTTCCATCCAGCTCGTGCGGAAAAAATAATCCTAAATACCCGTATTCTTAGTAGAATGGTGTTAATACTCCATTCCATATCCTTACCATAACCCCTTCACCAAGGCCCACTGAACTCTACTAGCTCAAAAGACAGGGTTCCCGGTATAAACTGTCTTCCAATCAGTACTAGCTCTTTCAGTACGCACGAGCAGGGAGTAGCAGCATTCAAGTTGAGGAAGTTGCAAAAGAAAACACATCAAGTATTCAGCAAAAAAAATGTTGTTCATTGTATTATCCAATGGGCGACTACATATTATAAAAACCCTCTCTTCTATCGATGGCTAGCTAGCTAGTAACACTGCTTTTCTCACACGAGTGACAACCCGTGACGATAGACTATCCCCTGCAGTGTTGATAGTGCCGAATTTCCCTACATCACGATAATATGTAAACTAAAAAACTAGCTTCTCACTTTTCTAGAAATGTCAATCGGGTGATATCAAAAGCATTTCAGGTCAAGTTATTAAGTAGATCTTTTTCGATTAATAGGTGCACTGGACCCAATATGAGGGTGATGTTGCCTGTAACCGTGAGGTAAAGAACCCGTCAATATTTACCAACCAATATCCAGAGTCATGTGATAGCATTACACCTCTTTGAGGTTGAATCTGCCAATCAAACAAAAACGCTAATTTCACTAGTGTCTCTTTAGCATCGTGTAGGGAAATTCGGCACTATCAACACTGCAGGGGATACCAACCCCCTGTTAATGCCAAACCTTTGTTGATTTTTTGCCTAATAATTATTATCTTTTCCACAAATCACTCAATGCCTGCTCAAGGGGGAGGGGGGCGAAAGGCTGCAACTATATTAATGCTGAAGAGATTCTGTCCTAGCTATGGTGTATGGTGGAGAGTCCTATATCTCTATCTACTTTTCTAAATCATAGGAGACAAAACACCTCCCCTCCACCCAACGTTTGTCCTATTTTTCTTGTGCTAGCACCTCGCCCTAATAATACGTGCATAATCCAGAGTATGGCTCTACTGCATCGGCCATTGCAGGTGTTAGTTCGCCCCTAAGGCATATTGAGAAAGACTAATATCTTCGGTAGGGTTTTCGAGTAGGATTTCTCAGCTCTCTTGCCGGCTCTTTCCGAGCTCACGGCCAGATGAATTTAATTATTTTTCTCGGCAAAGAGAGTGAATGAGCATCCTTCAATGTTTACTACTCACAAATTCTATTACACGGGCACACATCCACCAGAGAAGATAAACTATTTACGTTGACCATTGGTTGGTAACAAGATCCCTTTGCGTTTAAAGGAATCATCTCAGCTAGGATAGAAGTGACGAAAAAAAGATAGATATGATAGTGAGGGAGAAGAAGAGGACCAGGACTTCGCCATGGGTAAGTATATCACATAAGAGTATTGGAGTATTCCTAAGTTATGATGTTCTCGTTTGGGCTTCGTGCCGGCCCTTGAGTCAGACGTCCCGAGTGAGTAGCAATGTTCCACCACGCAATGCTTGAGTTCGGGTGACAACTCATGATTCCAAATTGACTCGTCCCGGCTGCATGATACCAATACCCTTCTAATTTTGTAACCCAAGCTTATAATCATAAGAGAAGACACCCAACTACTGTCTATAAAAAGAGCAAGGGAGTGAGAACGACCGCCCAATTATTGAACGCGACCTAAGGATAGAAGAATGTGGGAAGGAAAAAAGGCGTCGCAAATATACAAATTGGTTTATAACTACCCATACTTTCTACCATGCGCAACCAGAAAGGGGAGAGAAAAAGACCAGCCAGTTTACGACAATTCCACCATAGAAAAGCCTACTTTACCCAGTATACCATTCCAACCTTTTTTTGAATCCTTGGGGAAAGAGGTTAATGTCCTCAGTGTTACTTGCACCATGTGGTCCATTAACTATGTCGTGTTAGCCTCCCCATGATAAAAAACAGCAATTATGTATCCCTACCCACTCCAATCACAAATCCTGACTGCTTGGTGATACAAGGGCTACCACAAAAATTCTGCGGAAAAAGGCAATTCGCTTTGAGGGCGCCGTTCGTATGGTGACTTGCCTCAATGAATTGACGGACCTGATTAATAGAGCACACGGTCCGAATACGCGTATCCTTACTGCTCTACCCTAATATTATTATCTGAAATCGTCTTTAGAAGGGGATGTATTCATACATTAAATCTCAAGTAGCTAGTCCTGCGTGTGAATTCATTGGGTTCTCTCTCCTCTTGCGGCTTAGGGCGTGCATGTATATAGCCAACAGCGGCAATGTTATCATCCGCGTAGATTTGATTGCTATAGGCAGGTAGGAGCTCGTGATCTTCAATAAGGTTCTTTATTCCGACGTGTTCGTGACGGTACTGCTCGCCCGGGCCAACAGGGAGTGGTTGGAATATTGCGAGGTTGGACCGAGTATCCCACGCTTTTAAAACAACAGGTACTCGATCTTCGAGCATTCCAGTCTTACTAGGGGAAACGAAGTATGTTGAAGTTCCACGAGCCATATCAGGGCTGTGATCCGTTACCTGGCCACTTGCTAATCGCTCACGAAAACGAAGTGAGGTTATAAATAAATCTGGCTCTACCCAAAACCCACTATTAGAAGTGCCTGTGAGGGTATCGAAGAAAACAGCCGTGCTTCTAATTAATTTCTCAAGATTTGAACAACCCTCGAATGCATAGGTCCTAGTATCCCTAGGCAGGTACTGGATAGACCCTGCATTAGAGGTAGGAAAGTGCTTGCTCCATGGATTTTCTCTGCCCGAATTTTCTTGAAGAGCTTTAACCTCGGGGGACAAAAAATCCACTGCCTCTTGTAAAGCACCAGAAGAAGCCGAAGACAGTAAGGTAGTAGTGAGGGTTGGATTCTCGGCACCCACGTCAGGGCCAGTAACTAACGGGCTCCCCCTGATCCTCAGATTGTCCGGTTCGCTCAAGATTCCCTCTATCTCCCTTCTCAGGTTGGCGTGCTTCTCGGTTTTGTCAACCAAATTTGGTACGAATTCTCCCACCACCAACTTATCATTCCCCGAACTGATAGATTTCTTAGTGCAAAATAAGCTACCTTTCCCCGGAGAGAGTGGATGTGGCAACGCTGGAAGCCGGGGGGTAGAACTGAGGCAATCCGGTTCTCTGGGCTGACGGTTACCATGAGCTTTGACAGAACCCCTTTGCGACATAGTAGTATTTCCCCCATCCTGGAAAGAACGGAGGCCCAAGTCTTGCTTGGAGGTTGGACTAGTAGTAGACTCTTCTTGCTCTTCGGGGAGACTATGACGATATCAGTCTTGTTGTTGAGACAAGGAAATAAATCATTGGCCATACTCATCAAGAAGTTCCATAGATGTATATAGTTTAGCTATCCCGCTTCTCATTGGAGGCTTTGGATTTTTCACATTCCCCCGAGAATCTGTTCGTAGCAGTGTTGAAGACTCGGGAAGCCCACGGCTTGATCTAAAAGTTGAATGACGCCCACCTGAGACAGTATTAACGTTACAAGCCATATCTTGTCTGGCGCCGCCGCTGGGCTCCGGAGTTGGGGGGTATCGAGGATATGTTGGTTCCCGATTGTTTCGGCGGCTATTAGTGGTGAGTCCTCTAAAATCGCTTAGAGGTCTAGGGTGCCAAGGACAAGGGCTTTCGAGGGGCGTAAAGTCAAGAGAGCGACAATCTTCAAGAAATTGCAACTTAGTCTTCAATAACACAAAACGAGTTGGAAGCAATGATTGCGAATGTATTACTAACTTTCGAATCCATTCCCCGCGCTTTCCGGCATCTCGCAATCCCTAGGAAGTATGACATCGAACTGCTGTTCCCGTTGCACTGAGGGCGACTCATTAAATGAGGAGCCCTTGGTATGGGTGAGATTGTCTGGGCGGTGGACCAGTCAGAGACACAAGCTGAAAACAACGAGTGACAGAAAATGATTATAATGGTGTCTTACCCCCGACCAAGGAGTTATATGAGTCTCCGTCAAGCGAAAAAGGAAAGACATCACCGCCCGGACTCTCTGGACTCTCTAAAATGCGTTTTCCTTTAGGAATACCCCTCGGAGCCTGAGAGGGCTCATTATTAAGGTGGGAAATGGAGCGGGCAATTAAAGGTCCAGGTGTTTGCCTGGGTGGGATGGGGAATGGGCCCTTCTTGTCTTCACAAATAGGCGGGGGATCTCCTGAACTAGGAGATCCGATGTTCCTACAGGAATCACTCCCCTGACCACTAGGTGTAGGTGAATTAGGAAGTGTTTCGAACGGATTCCTTGACTGACAGAGGCTATCTCCGCTGACTGTAAAGGGTTAACTTAAGCTTTAGGCAGGAATTTGGATCTCAAGAAGTGGGCTAAACCCATGGTTCAAATTGACTACCTTCTTTCCAGCCGTCTTGAGTAAAGGAAAGCAGGGAGAATTTTAGTTATAACCATTAAAAAATCGGAATCACGTACCTGAGAGTCCCCGAGATCCCGGAGATGCATTTTTCGAGTGAGAAAAATGAGGGCCTTCATCTTGAATCTGCGGGGATAAGGGCGGGCCCGAAAATCCCTGATCGAAAGTAGAAGATAACTCTCGACACCCTTTCGCCTTTTCGGCTTCCGGAACAAGCAAATCATTTTCATCCTGGGCTCGGTATTGATTGCCAGGATTGTCCCTATATCTCCCCACCGAGGGATCGAGACTAGATTCCATCCCGATGGAGGGCGCTTTGAGGAGGTATAAGTGAGGAACAGGGTAAGGAGAAAAGAGAGGGAGGGAGAAGGAAGGAGAAGGAAGGATGTGGCAGGTCTGAACGGAAAGCAAATGATTATATATAAATTGGACGGAGGGGAGGAAGGCTGAACGGATGAACGGCAGAGGGCAAAGGGATTGGAGATTTTAGAGAGTGGGGTGCGGGAGGTTGCGGGCCCATGGGTAGATATAAAGTTCACCTAAACTGGTGATGCAGGACACGCAAGCCTTCTACAATATGGTATACAAGGCCCAGATCAAAAAACCGCAAATGATACGGGACGCAATCGTTGTTCTCTATACTTTTCGTAGGCAGGATTCCGTAGGAGTACTGACAACAATAACGATTATAATAGCAGCAATAATACTCTGCAAAAACTATTCGATCAGACAAGGATAAAGTATTATCAATTAACGGACGGTAACATAAAACAGACAAGAGCAGAAAGGATTTACAGTACAATCAAATGGATACTAAAGCTAGCGTTCGTAACGAGGACCCACCCTCTGATATTTCTCAAAATTTCAACTAAATGCTTTCCCCCCTGATCTGGTAATGCCCGAAAAATGCTAAAGATGTCAAAGAGTAAAAGCACCTAATCTTCCCCTCCCTTGAACAGCGGGAGTATAGGACAAATAGCCACTTCTACCTCCTTACCAGGTTCGCAGGGCACCAGCTTCAGAACCACTTCTCACTGAGGCTCCGAAAAGCGGCTTTCTCGTAGCCTCTCTCCAAACCTTGGTAATCCAACAAGCAGTGATAAAGTCCCTCCACTCCTCCCCAGACATGATCCCTTGCCCATGAAAATCATCCTCAAAAATCTCGATACAGCGCCCATTCTCACCATACTCCCCTTGTCTCGGAGGCCTCTCTTTAGCAACTACCTTCTGTACAGGTTCAACCAACCTCCAAACACCATGCTCCGATCCGCCCTCATCAATATGTATCCTGACAAAAATCTCGACTTTGGCCCCAGGAGCTTGAGTCTTATACTCAACATTCCAAACGCCGCCGGATATCCACCCGCTGACGAAAGACATCAGACCGAAGCCATACGCCCCGACATCGTTGCCGTGGCGAAAGCACTGAAGATGGTAATCAGAGCCAACAGGCGCCTTCGTGATCTCGTACAAAATATGGTCTTTGTCAATCATGCTTGTGCGGGAAGAACGAGCCAATTCACGGTGGGACATGACCTCGGGGGTTCCCTCCGGTTCAGTGTAAGCGTTCAAGTGAATCTTCATACCCCCAGAGGAGATGGATTGAGGAAGACGGTATATCGGATGTGATGGGCCGGTTTGCAGAACTGCCGGCGGGGGCTGGTGTTGAGGAGTGAGATTTCCGTTATGTGCTTGATCGGGAGCTGTGATGTCGATCCTGACAGATCCATCAGAGAATGGAGTCGTCGTGGTTGGATAGATGATTGAAAGGGAAATTTCTAGAGCGAGTGGAGACATCTTGGCAATTTTGGCGGCGGCGATAGAGATGGTAGGTAGTCGGGGCAATTTCTCCTCTCGAATATACCGTACTTTATCGATTCGTTGGAGAGATGTTGAAACGTCACCGACTAGGAAAAAAGCTTATGCGCTACCGTACCGGTAGTACAATACCAACGAGCCGCACGGGCCTTGTCGCTTACCGCATCTGCATGCTCATCGGGCTATAACTTACGACACAAACCGTAATACTAGGCACGGCAAACTACCGCCTACTACAAAGAATACCGGTGGTGAAAGACATCCGACGCACCAGAACACAGGGCTCCCATAGGCAATTGTTTTGAGACACAGGATATCTGGCTCCCGAGATTACCAAGATTCACCCGCTACACAATGAATGAACCCCATCACTTCCGACAGTCAATTGCTCACCCCTAAATTCGAACTATCAATTTCGCTCGGCCAGGATGGAAATATCGCTTGGGCAGGTCGAAAATCGGATGTCTGCGGGAGGAATAGCGTCCATGCACAGTACTGATATCGTGCATCGGGCCATCCTACTAAACAGACAATCCTTATTTAGCCATCCGAGACAAAATCACGATCCTATACCTATCCGCCGACATCAACATCACTCCCGCCAAGGCCATGTGCAATATTAGTGGAGGGGGATCCCGGACAGACGCTCATCCTACGCCATGGCTGAATCATAGACACCAATTCCTTTGGTATGGTAATGTAGGCAGCGAGATCGGATCGAGGGAGAAGATCTCTAAGCGGTCTCGGGTATAGAGGTTAGCGATGGGTTGGGCAAGGGTTTTAGTGTTAAAGAGTTTAGCACCCTCAGAGGCAAAGAATGATTTATTCTAGCGGGAGCGCTGCCAGGAGGGGAGGGGTGGGAAGCTTTGGTACTGGTATATCCATAGTTTGAACCCGTGTCTAACCCATCACCAACCTCCATACACGAGCACGGGTGTCTTTTTCGGACAGGCAGTTTTGCCCAACGCACTGTCGCACTGCACAGTTATCTCGACCATTGTGTTCGCTTCCCCAGATAGGACGATGACCCGGGACAAAGTGCGAGTACCACGATTTCCATCTAATCATGTTAGAGGAAAGAGAACAAGTACCAGCCATTCCAAGTGCCTACCACCGACAATCACAAATCAGACCCCCGACCCGCGGCGACTAAAAAAAAATCCCTCCAGTTTCATCTATGCATTCTGGGTTTTGCCCCACACAGAGACCCATAGCCGTCAGGACCTAAGACCGCACCAAACCAGGCTTCCTCGACTGCGTATAGTACCACTGTGCCAGAAGGGCCGAAATTGGCAATCGTGGCCATTCTAGCTCCACCCGCTCCGATGCCAATAGCGCCGATCCCAACACGAGACAGCGGCGCAGCAACGGACCAAAAGCCCTAATCCCGCTAAACAACCGGGAAATGCTTCACAGACTGAGTCCGTCGATTATCCTACGGGTGCGCGCTAGGGCAGATACTCTCTATCCACGAATCAATATAGTAGGGAAATAGGATCTAGCTACCGCATGATAAGAGAGAGCGGCAGGTAGGTAAATTCCAGGCATGTCTGCGGCGCAGATTTTTTTCGTATCCTACGAACGTTAAAAAAGGGACTCAATGAGAAGGATCCTGAGGGCTCTCGGGGAACGCAGCATGACAAACATCATGCACGAAGTGGTTGTTTCGGAGGTTATGGATATTGATAAAGCCCCAAGTGTTCAAGTTCAATTGTCGTCACAGCTGTGTTCGTCCGGGCCTCATCCGTAGGGCTCGCAGGCGGACGGGGCAGCAGGTGACTAGGCTGAGGCCCACCGATAAAAACTATACAGAGCACGATACTGTACGTATACAGCGCCTCTAATCGAGAAAATATAGACAAAACTGGATTCTTGTCTCGCAAGTGAGGTGGAACCCTCAAAACTTCTTAACGGAAAAGTGGAAAAGGCTATCATAGCAGGAAAATAGAGGTCACCAGGACAGGATTCCAACTTCAAGAGCTCGGTCACGGAGTCCTGATGAGGGGGAGATGGACAATTGGGGGGGGTGGTGCAGTAGAAACGAGATCGGAGGATCTAGAGGGTTAAAGCGATATGCCCGCCAAGCTCTAAAAAAGAAGAAAAAAAAGGTCAATATTTAATCAAAGTGCAGCGGCCAATAATCGAATTGAGGGTATCATAGATCTTCGCCGAGCTGCTCACGAACTGATTGCACCGCGAACATAAGAAGGGGGGAGAAGTGGCAGAGGTATCCCGAATACGCAGGAACCCGCGAGCCCCTCTAGAAGAGTGAAAGCATAGATGAGCTGTGAGTTGCGCTGTGCAGTGAATTATCTTTCCATATCGGTCAATTGATCGGTTTAGGGCGGGCAAAGGAAAACGGTTTTAAATGGTCGACGGACTAACCGCACTTACCGTGATTTAGCAAGGCGCCGTATCAAAGTACTACTGTAGTACTATTAGTGGGGAGCGGAGAAGGAGAAGGAGAAAGGAAGATTGATGCACTTGCCCAGGCGAGAAGCATCCGAAAACAGGGGGGATGCCTTGTTGCCCGTTGCAGGAAGGGTGAAACATGCGAGGAGGCCTGTGTGCTTACCGTAGATCGAAAGGGATTCAACCTTCTTTGAGAGATCATGAACTCGATTCACCAAAAAATTCTGATGTCGCTGAACAGCAACTGGGCGAAAAAAAACTTCTAAATGAAAATATTGAAATGAAACTAATTGTTTATTTACACCTAGAAACTCTCTTGTAGTGGATTTTTATCAAAGTGCTGTGGCTTTAGATAGTTAGATAATATTTTATAAGCAGATAGCAAATGAAGACCTGAAAGTAAGAACTAGTACCGGTATATAGGAAACTACATAGGATATTTGCCGTACTGTACACCAGTAATCTCAAAAAAGTGAAAGGAGAATGATTCTTGAGAATCAAATTTAAGAAATATCTTATTATCATACTACAATAAGGAATACTAAACATATTTAAAGGATAATACTATTACATTTATATATGACTTTTAACTACCTATCCTTATGTTTAAACAACTCGCATAACCGAGAAAGTACTAGTCTAACAGTACTTGTATTTTTTCTATGATGTACAAGTAAAATGCTATATCAAACTTTCCCTTTTGGCTCAATGCCAACAAAGATAGAGGTAGTTATAGCAGACAATAGAGGCCATACACAGCAGCAGATTATTAGTAGCCTCTTTTATTTTTACCATTTATCTATAAATATTTACTATTCATCTGCATATTTTTTCACCTCCCCGATCATTCCACAAACCTCTCAACACACTTCATGCTCCCTACAGCCCATAACAGGCCCTCTGTTCTCGCATTTCCCCTGCCTGGGAAAAGTGCATCTATCGGCACCGTAAAGACTGGGGTAATTGAAGGTGGTGGAGGGCATGTGAAAATTTCCTTTTGGATCAACGTCAGAAAACACGACTCCGAGATCCTCTTAGCTCTAAGTTGAAACAAGTGAAAATAAAAATAAAAAAGACCTTCCTGTGAGAGACAACTCCAACGTCCGAATAAGATTCACAACGACGGTATTGCAGGGCGGAAGAAAAAAGCAACAGCACTACATCTTTTAAGACAAACGAACTCATCGAGTCCTCTTGTACTCCACTGTGCTTAGAATACTGCTATTCTTTAATGTCGGGATACCCCCGGCCGGAAGCCTTGCGCATCACGATAAAGCTTCCTCAACTCCTCCGGGTCCTCCCACCCACAGCTTCAAAAAACCAAATAAACTACCGTGCCACGTTGGGGAAGTCGAGGGGCTGAGAAGGAAAAAAAGATTTGCCATTTACCGAATTCCTCTTTACACCTTGACCCTGCAGGCCCGAGTAAAGCCCGTTCCGGTACATATTCCGACCCTGATCGTGATAAGATATTTTGGCTCTCATATAAATCCTTCTAACATAACCTCTCTCAAGCCCCTACGGTTTTTTTTCTCTCGCTGCCTTGCTTCATGCTACCCCAACCACAGTCATAAATCCTCGTGGACCACAAACCGAAACCTAACCTTCCAAACAAAAACCCTTCCGAAAATCAAAAACACCTCAATCAAAATGATGATGACATCAATGCGACTAGCCAGCCACATAATGAGCTGTCGAGTTTTCGAGAAACTCTTCATTGAGACGGAAAGTCAACAAAAGCTCTCGGGTTTTGTCCCTTTCCATGATATGAACCTCTTATTATACAATATTTCTTGATGAAAGCTAACACCCTACGCTTCGACGAAAGACTATTGCAAACAATCAAACATATCCCCTCCAGTCTATATAATCCGCAATCCCTCGCCAAGAATGTACTCCTGTCGGGTCCGAATAAACGGTCGGGAATACGTCTCCATGTCCGGCGTAGAATTCGAGAGTGCGAACGAAGCACGAGAGTGCGCAGCGGGCGTGGCATTGGACGGACTCGTGGGTGATACTGTCGGCTATTGTGAAGCCGTGTGAATAGAAGCGAAGAGGAAAGCCGCTCGCGCACGTCTTGGAGGGGCGAAGCGTGGTGGCTGTCATAGCGTCTGTGGGCTTTTGTTTTTGGGAGTTTGCTTTTTTCTTTTTTCTTTTCTTTTCCTTTCTTCCCTCCCTTATCTTTAACGGAATGGGACGGCGGCGTCGGAGAACTTTGGAGTATTTCATGGGGACTTTTTTCCCCCCTTTTCTTCTTTTCTTTTAGTCCTTTCCAATGTATGTATGTATTTTATGATTATTTTTCCAATTACTTTTAATGCATTATACCATACCATGCCATTTTCTGTTTTTATTGAATTAGATGTGTTGTTTAAGCTTTTTGATAATTAATACAGGGTAGGCTACCGTATGCGATGCTTGTATTAGTGATGGCGACTGGAACAGCTCAGACGTTGGAAGCTTATCTGTGGAGATTATCCTAACTTTGACCGCCATCATAAGCTTTCTAAATTAACTTGACTTGTGCCCGAGCAATACGAATAGTAATCAAAGGGCAGCAGCAATGATCGCCATTTCCTCGATTCCACGGCGAGCTTAAGCCACAGCACGCCCCGGCAACAACGATACAGACACATTTCAAGAGGAGTAACTCCAGGCTAAAAATATGGAGCCCCCGGAACTTCAAAAGCTCTCGTTCATCCGGTCAGACGGATGAGACTCGAAATCAGGTCCGAGGCGAGAATAGCACCCAGTAGCCCAAACTCGCAGCGCGAAGCCGAATTTACAGAATTCTACTGTCCAAGTACTGCATCTGGGTACGGTTACCTGTCATGTTTGCCCTACCCTACCGTTTTAACTCGGACAAGCATAATTTGTCCTAGGACGCCAGAGCTTCCTACCGGCATTTCGATGGAAGAAAATACTAGCAAAACAAAACGACGCGTTTCTTAGAGGGGGAATTCCGGCAGACTCAAGACAAATTCCCCATATCCAAGTGAATACGGCATCGGGTGCTCTGTGATTTATCCCTTGGCGTCCTTTTCATCGGGACTCTGGATTCTGGCCCTAGCATTCCCTCCTAAGCGCAACAACCTACGGTAAGTTTGTAGACAACGCGCCAACTGAGAGGTTTCCCCTATGTCTTTAGCTTGTACCAACTCCCCTGCCCAGCTGCGCCTTGCCCCTCATTAGTAGCGGACCGGTTTCCGACAATTACACCAACAGTATCGTCTGATGAAGAAATGGGACACAGCAAGTGTACGATACACAGAGCACAGGTCAGCCCCGCCCTTCCGTATTAGGGTAAAAAAAACAAACAATGTAGCCTGCGCTTCAACTCCGGTATTCCCATGGGATGAGAGCACTCACGAGTACCGAAGTCCGTACCTACATACAGAGGGAGGGAGGGAAAGACAGAAATCGAACAGCAACCGAGATCGCGTGCCCGGCCGTCGGTATTACCACTGAAGTTCGTATAACCCACTGCCCCCGTCAGTCCTCTCCAATATCCACAGAAACAACACCTCGGGATGGGACAGTGTTTGCCTGACGTTGCATGGCTTGAGCTAGTTTGACTTGCCGGCCTCATTAACTGGTGTTTGTAATTTCGTTAACCTGCTTGGATAAGCCTATTGCAGTTTGGCTCTATTCTTTATCTAGTGGTTGACCGAACCCCAACCCTAGCCATGCTTTATGGTATCGGTAAGGTACACAAACATCCTAACCTGTCAAACGTCGCCAAAAACAAACTCCCTCCAGTTCTCCCCGAGCACCTTTACGCACTCGTCTATCCCCATCCCCCTTATCCCCGCGATAACCCTAACAGCACCTTCCAATGCAGCGTCCATCTCCTCACCCGCAGTATGTAGATCGCTCTCCACGAGAACCCTGCCTTCGGGAACTCCCTTCACAGTCTCCATAATCTTCTCCATATGCCCCTTTTCCGGCCGGGCATTTATAGTGGACGAAAAGGAGAAGAATACCTTTGATGGGTATCTTTTTTTCGGCGATGGCGGAGTGAGGTATTGCTGGAGCGTCTGGAGAGGGGCTGAAAACGAGTGGAGACATATCCTTGGGGGATAGGGTTTTGGCGTATATTCCTGTTTCTTCTCTTGCCGTTTCCCCACCTCCCCGTCGAACTCATCATCGTCACTATCCCCCGAGCCCTCAATGTCGGGCAAATACTCGTGCCCCTCAGCCCCCCCTTTAACTCTCCTCCTCCTCCTCTTCATCTCCTTCCGACTCTCAACCTCAACCTCATGCCCGTGCCACAACTCACGGAATATGTCAAACAGCGCGCCGTGGCATTGGACCCCATGCACACTAACCGCACGGTTCAGTTCCCCCGCCAGCTTCAACTGCGCGACAAAGATCTTCTTCTGGTGGTCCATTGATACGCGGTGATTCGTCAGTCTCTTCCCATCCTCGACCTCTCCTGGGGCATCCACTGCGTGGCCTTCCGCACTCGTATTGTCAGGGAATGGTATTCGAAAGCCCCGGTCTATGCCTATTTCCCCGATCAGTGCTTTCGGGAAGGTTTCCAGGTGGTTGCGGAGCTCGGCCATGATGGAGCTTAGTTTTCTGGGAGCGGGCAGGGCCGAAATAAGGTCTTCAGTTGGAGTTCCGGTTAGGACAGAGAAGTAGTGCTCACTCTTATCTACCTCCCGTTCACCATCGGATCCAGTATCGTCGTAGATAAGGTAGGAAAACCAAGGATGGTAACCAAAGCTCGGGACAACCTTCTCCGGATAATCCCTCGCGAGCGAAGCTACGAGCGGGAGGTCAGATTGGCGGGTTCCCATTATTGTCAAGGATTTAGCCTTCATGGTTGGTATTGCCCCAGCTTTGGACATAGTGTCCGTTGGGTGGCAGTGGGCGTCGTGGATTCCCAAGCCCCATGTTGATTCTGTGAAGGAGTCTTCGGAAGCCATTTTTGGTATTGAGTAGAGCAGTCCGACAGGTTGAATTAATGGGGTTGCGATGGAATTTGTTTTAGTGTTTCTGTACGGCTCAAGCAAGAGGGAGTCATAGGCGCCGAGCACTACGCTTCATTTTTCTTGTGATTATCTCGGCAGGGGTTGGGTGCCCTAGCCCTAATATGTGCTGCAGAAACTTGAACAATCTGACCATGTGCTCTGTCGTCGAGAATTACCTACTCTAGACTAGGGGCTAAAAGCACAGCAAAAGGCGAGCTGCTTAGCCGCTCCCACGGGCATAAAAAACAAAGCACCAAACCTTACCAGATAAGGAAACTCCAACGACATTGCACTTGGTCTGATTATTCAAGTAAGTTAAAATCTGATACCGGTAGTAGGACGCGGGTAGAAGGGAGTGAATGAAACCAGGCCTCGGGGTAGAATCATGAGGAAAGGAGGGAGAGGGGTAGGTAGATAGAGAGGCGAGCAGGTTCGCACTTAGATAAGTGTGCGCGCTAGAGAGCTTTGGGCAAGTGTTTTTGAAATTGGCAGGGCTGGGGTGCTTAAGTAAACTGGGAAGGATAGAAAAACCAGGGTTCGAGCGAAGTGGAGGGATAAGGAGAATTTGATCCGAGCTGATGGCTGGAAGGGGCATACAGGTGCTATATAAGCAACTTTTTATGGCTATAAAGCTAATTACTGATACCGGTATATAGGACCTTGGATGTCTCCGTTAATGTAAATAAGTCAGAATAAAAGCACTGTGCTGGAATAGTAAATGATGTTTGGGAGTGTGCAGATTAGAAATGGGTTGAGATGGGATCTATTAGAGCCAGCTAGGGTTGCATTACAGTTTGATCTTCGCGCCCCTAGGTTATCGTTGGACTAGTCACTGCTCCTGGTTCCCCAAGTAGATTCCTAGAGACGTAGCTTTTGGTTCCAGGGGGGTTTTTCTTTTCTTTTGAGCGATTGCGATTTCAATGTTGCTAAAATATACCTGCGCAGGTTCATTAAAGCGTATATTTAATTAATTAATTAGTCAAGATCGGCAAATATCTCTCTAGCTAAAATTGCACCATTCCGTTCTGTAGTTATTATATAGTAACTAGTGTTATTCTCTCACCTTGGTGTCCTCGAGAGCCCCTGGCGTTTTTGACAAATCATCCTTCTCATGTTGTCTGTGGGGGCGAAGTAGTGAGTGTCACTCACTAGTATGCTGATCGTCTTGGCTCGTGGTTCACGTTTTTATCTCTTCGGGAGATAGACTTTGCCATTTGTGGTTCCGGTTGGTATGTTTCCTGTGAAGAACGGTTGGTCTGCAACTATTTCTGGTATCGTATGTGCCAGCTCCCCAATTAGGATAGCGAGCTCATACGAGTGATAATCCGTGAAGGAAAGCTTGAATTTGGATAGCTATGGACAATCCGATGGCAATGGGGAGTAACATACCATGCTCGCTTTTACCACCAAATCCTTCCCCCCCCTGGGTTTTGCGACATCAATCATCTTCCCCATCTGGGTTTGTATGTTCGGAATGGACCACGCATGAATGACGGCACTAAACCTCCTCGACTATTATTTCCGTACAGCAAACACACCCGGCTATTCCCAATCTCGATAATTCATATAAGACGCAAAGCCTAAAAAGGATTCGTCCGATATAATAATAAGTGATTTGGGGAAACAGGTTCAGATTTTGTGGGGTTGTAGAGAAATTTGGAAGTCACGGTGATAACTCAGAGACTAATGCGGAAAGAAAAAAAGTTAGTGTGCGATTGCAATCTGGCCCTTCGAAATTGTAGATATATAGAGAACATGTCTACCTCCCCCTCCCTGCCCCCAGTTGTGTTCCTTTTCTTCATCTATTCCCCGACCCCTTCTTCTTCTAGTGCTTCGATAGAGAATGACTGATCTGGAGAAGAAACCGGGCGGAGAGCTCCATGATAAGGAAGAGAAATCCCAAGATGCAGAGCCACAACTCCAACGCACTCTTGGTGCGAGGCACCTGCAAATGTTGGCAATTGCCTCGAGCATTGGGACGGGTTTGTTCATTGGCAGTGGGAAAGCGTTGAGTACAGGTGGGCCATTCTCGTTGGTCTTTTCCTTCGCTTGGTTGGGCCTTATTCTCACCACTATAATGCGTAAGTTGTCCACTTTCTCAGCGCCAATTTCTTTTTTTCTTTTTAGAGCGTAATTTTAACCGGAGGGGGTAAAAGAATGTCTTTGCGAAATGACGACTCTCTACCCGGCAAGCGGTTCCTTCGTGACCTACGCTGCCCGCTACATCGACCCGGCCTGGGGCTTTGCGGTTGGGATCATCTACTGGGCGTCCTGGGTCGGGGCGTTCGGGACTGAGGCTACTGCTGCTAGGATATTGGTCGGCTACTGGCTCCCCTCTGGCTGGAGTAACGATCCGGGCCATGCAGCGATTCTCGTGACGGCCTTTAACTTCCTTATGGTCATGATCCACATTTGCCCGGTTCGCGTCTTTGCGGAAATAGAGTTTTGGGTTAGCACTATCAAGTTGGTCAGTGTTATGATATTCCTTGTCGTGATTTGGGTTATCATGGGAGGTGGAGGGCCGGACGGAAGGGTTCACGGCGGGGAGTATTGGGCAGAGGGTGCGGTTATCAACGGTTTCAAAGGTACATAGCATGATGACATGACCCCTCCACAACTCTTACCTTATCGACTGGGGGAACCCCCCATGAACTAACAAACGGTGCGAGTAAAATAAGGTCTTTCCAGCGTGTTCGTGATGGCCGCATTCTCGTGCGGCGGGACAGAAGTCGCGGGTGTTGCCAGCGGCGAGACCAAGGATCCTATGATCGCCATGCCCCGTGCTGTCCGTACATTGATGGTCCGCATCGTCTTCTTCTACGTTGTCACGCTTCTATTCCTCACCTTTGTCGTGTCGGCGAAGAATCCGGCTCTGCTGGGATCCCAATCTGGCGGCGCCGTCGAGGCTAGCCCCTTCGTTATCGCCATCAAGGAGGCCGGAATTGGCGTTCTCCCCGATATACTGAATGCCATCGTCCTGCTGTGCGTTTCCAGTGTTGGCAGTGTGAGCATCTACGCCGGGTCCAGAGTCCTTCGCAGCATGACGGAGATAGGCCTTATTTCTTCTCGCTGGGGATTTGATAAAGTGGATGGACGTGGTAGACCGTACGACATCCCTTTCCTTAATAGTAATGATTATAATAATAGTCGCTATATAACTTGATGACAAATGCTTTATGCACCTGAGATGGAGAGTGATAGCTGATGATTTTTACAGGACCCGAGCAATCCTTGCCACCTCCCTCGTTGCGGTCGGCCTATCCTACATGAACTGCTCCGCCTCTGCGGCGACAGCATTCACCTGGTTCACCTCACTCTCTGGGATAGCGTTTCTGACCTGCTGGCCCACGATTATCGCTAGTAACTGGCGATGGCGCGCCGGTATTAAGGCCCAGGGACTGGGTCTCCTCGACCTCAAGTACACCTACAAGGCCTCGTTCAGGCCCTGGCTCCCGGTGTTCGGTTTCGTTTCGTTAGTCTTCATGCTCGCTTGTCACATCTACGTTAGCGCTTCACCGGTCACTGGACGTGCGAGTGCAGAGCACTGGTTTCAGAGTTGCATTGGGATCCCGCTGATGGTGGTCTTGTTTGTTGGGTATAAAGTGGTTTTCAGGACGAAGTTTGTTACTGCTGTGAGTGCTACCGTGGTTTTTACAACCGCTTAGGCGAGGGTAAAATGTATAGCTAATGGGATATAATATAGGACGAAATGGACCTCCAAACGGATAAAGCGGACGACTCGGACATCGCGGAGCAGTCGGAGAAATTGGATGAGTATTATAGACAGAGTCGTAAGGTTAGGGCATTATCGTATGTTAGATTCTAGATTAGAGAAGAGAGAAAGAGCTGTCTTGTATTATAATATGCTCTGAATGAATAAACGAATGAATAAATAAATGAATGATTACCGGTAGATGCGGTGCCCTTTCTTTTTACCTTCCTGGCATGATGCGACATGACAGACTAGCAAAAAACCTCCTCACCGACTGGCAACCTCCTCCTCCCACCCATTCCAACCCCACCCCTCCTCCTCTTTCCCCTTCCCCTAATCTAAATCTAAATCCAAATCACTACCACTAGCACCACCCCTCCTACCTCTCCACTCAGAAACCGGCTCTAGTGGCCTAATCAACGTAGCATAATTCACCCTCCCAATCGGCAATACCATATCCATATCCATATCCTCCACTTTCCTCTCTTCCCGTAAAAACCCCCCGCTCCTCCTCCTCCTCCGCCTCCCCAGAGTGCTCTCGTTCCCCCACCTTTCTTTACCACTACCACCAGGCGGTGGTGACCTCCACCGCTCAGCCAGTATCGCGACACCAACATCAAAGTACACCCTCAGCACACGGAATAGCAAAACGAGGCTGGAGAGGAGCGTGGTGATGAGGGCAATGTTGCAGAATAGCAGGATTGCTGGCGGGAGGAAGAGGATTGAGAGGAGGTGGGGGATGGCTGTTAGGGAGTTGCGGGGTGTCATTTGGTTTTTTTCTTTTTTGTGGGAGTGAATGGTGATACTAGATTCTAAGAAGGGAGGGAGGGAGGTTTGTAAAAGGGTTGTAGTTTTTTTTTTTCGTGTACTGTATGTACTATGAACAGTTATGTTCTACTCCCTCTCCCTCCCTTCTTAAACCCCCCTCCAACACACCCTCACGCCTTGCCCCTCCTACGTAGTAGGTAGGTAAGTAGGTAATAGCTAGCGCTGACTACCCGCGTGCATAAGATCTCGGAGATCAACATCGGGTTCATCACTTACTACTAACTACTATTAAGGGAAACCTGCAGGGATCATTTCCCAAAAACCAACCCAAACAAACAAAACCAACCCACCAACGCAGGGTTCACACCCACTTTCTTTCTTTTATTTTTCACTTTGCTCCCTTCCTTCTTCGCCTCGCGCCATAGAAGCTCAATGGAAATTCCATGCTATCGCCGAATCCCACGTGGGAATGTATTAACATTTTACCCATTCGTGGGGTCGGCAGAGCGGCCAAGCGAAGGGGATAAGGAGTTAGGAAGCGGGGGTTGGGGGTTGGTGGGTGGGGGTCGGGGGGAGTGATATTGTATGTTCGCCGATTGGTTTTCGGTTCGGTTTTTTTTTTTTTACCTATTTTTTGCTGGGGAGGGTTGGTCGGTGGATCTGTTGGTGGGGGGATGGATGTCTTGGTTGATTAGAGCGAGTGGTACAGTACTAGTACAGTACCATGCTAGGCTCGAGTGGGCGAGTGAGTAAAGTGCCGGCGGTATTCGCAGCGGGGACGGTGGGGTTGGTTTGGTTGTGTTGCGGAGGAGTGCCTGTGGTGGGGAAACCCTGCGCTCACTCGTGCTGCGCGGGGGGGAAGAGGCGTTTGTTGGTGAAAGACGGCTTGGCGGATGGGCTTGCGGGCAGTGTAGGGTAGTTCTTGCCGTAGGTTACAGTACTCGGGTACCAAGGTAGGGAACAGTTAGTCTACTATCCTGAACGGACAGGGATAGAGAACCTGGATTGGTATGCTTCCTGTAGTTTTACGAATATATTATATTAAAGGGATATATTTGGCTGGTTAACCTGTTCAATCACTTCTTACCGGACCCTGGTATGCTTGTACAGTAACTGCAGCTTTGCTCGCTGGGTGGTGGCACTTACGGTATCGGAAGTGCACATGCGGAACCGCCAAGGGCTTGAGTGGATAGGCCCTAAGGGCTGCTTGAAATTGACCTTTATTTTTAAAAGTGTTTTTACGGTGTGCTCCTTGTTGATATCATAGTTCGTGATTTATTGCATCTTAACCATTACAGCTAACCCAACCCCACGTCGAGCCCTCCACAATCCCACTTATCTATCGAAAATTTAGATGTTTATACTCGTATCATACTCAGATAGAGACCACTCAGACAGAAAGAGAGAAAAGAAAAGAAAAGAGAAGAGAAGAAAGCAAAAAAAAACAAAAAAACCCCGGATTGCAGCACCATACACCAAACCCCGGCTTCCGGCCACCTTCCAACACCTATGCCACCTGCTTTCTCAAATTCTCCCTGTTCTCCACATCCTCCATCTCTTTCAGAATCATGCCATTAAACTCCTTCCACCCATCCAGGTACAGATGATGTCCCGCGTTCCTCACCACAAGAACCTTCGCTTCACCACCCTTGCCCTTCTTTTCTGAACGCCATTCCTCACCGCCGATCCAACTAGGTCCCTCCTCTACCGAGGTATTATGAATCTTCTCCTGTGCTGCGTATCCACCGGCAATATCCATCCAGTCCATCTCACCATACATCCAAACACTTGGAATGCCGAACCTGTTGACTTTTGCCAGGTCTTGGACGCGCCAGAGGAGGGGTCGTCGGGCGTACGCTCCGGGTGCTAGAATGTAGGCAAGGGCGTATTCTCCAGATCCGCGCTGGCGGAAGAGCGAGTATGCGTAGTCGTGCAAGGCGCGTGATTCCTCTGGGGGAAGTTGATTGAAACGGCGTGATGTCCAACCGCTAACTAGCCGAGGTCCAAGAGGCCCTGACCAACGAACAAGCGAGAAAGGTGAAATGTTGGCCTCCCAAAGGCATACCAGCCACTTCGGAAGTGGCCTCCTCGGTGCTGGCGCGTTGACATTCTTGCCTCCTAACGAGGTAGTTGATGCAGATGCTGACGCGGGCGCTGAGGGGGATGGATATGGATCGTTAGGGATCTTGTGTAAATCAGGGAGGTTCGGGTTGCTCTGGGTTGCTTCCTGCTGGGTTTGCATGTACTCTTGACTCAGGGCACTCTTGTCTTCCCCAGCAGCCGCATCCGGGAGATCTTCCCGGACCGCATAAGGGTCTTCCGGAACACCAACAGGGGAGGCCAGGATAAGCTTATTTACACGGTTTTCGTATTTGAGGGCGTACCGCACTGCGAGATAACCACCAAAACTATGTCCCATAAGTGTGAATCGTTCAATTCCTCGGGCCTCCCGCCATTCCTCTAAAGCGTCAATGAACCAATCCTCTGCTTCTGTTATCTTTCCCTCGGAATCTTTCGACTTGATTGTAAAGGGAGGTCGGGAGGAACGGCCATAGCCGAGCAAATCAAGTGACCAAAGCTTCCACCCAGGCCTTCGGGAAAGCTGGTCATAGTTTTTGTAAAAAAATCCAAGACCGGCTCCGTAGCCATGGAGCATGACTAGATGGTTCTCCGGTGCTCCCTCTGCGGTGCGGGTTATACTAAACTCGTTGATGATGCGATTTTTCCCCGAGAGTGGGACTAAATTCGAAGCACATTCCCGTGGACCGTGTCGGTCCGCCGAGGGTGGGTTGGCAGTAGCTTCTGCGTGTCCCTCTTCCGGAGACGTGGCGGGGGCTGGCTTTTTGTGGAAGGGTAAGAATCCGAGAACTGTAGATTCGGCAACTGTGGGAGTTACTGCTGTCCACTATTCATCATCAGAATGGATTAAAAGGTTACGGGTTAGGGGTGTGTGCAATACCCATTGTGTGAACCCTTCCTTATACCCCAAGGGAAACAAGTTATTTGGAAATCTAGTGGTCTTTTTCTCCGAATCCGTTCCCTGAGTTTCAGGGGCTCGCTGCGAAGCCAACGGACTCTGCTGGGTCCTTGATTGGAAATCTTCATTAGGTGGACTGGGCGCCATCAGACGATGCTGTCCTTGTTTGGCAAAGGCGTAACGATTGGAATTGTTGAGTCTGAGGTGATATGGACGAGTGGTGACAAGGGGAATAGAGGTTGAGAGTGAATAGAGAGGGAGGGTTGGTAGTTGTCGGGAGAAGTTTGGGTAGGGCAAAGTAGTGTGTTATATATGATATCCAACGGAGCTCTGATGCCAGCGGGGTTCGGTCGATACCGGTAGCAAGGGGTAGGAGGGAAGGGATGAGAAGAAACTCTGTTGTCGAGGGGGTCCTTAGAAGACGCGCGGCATGGAGTGAGAGGTGGCAGTGAGAGGAATGGGATTCTGGTGATGTAGGGATGCCGGTGTGTGGAAGGATGCGTACGATACTCGTGTATGATACTGCAGAGGTGAACTCGGTCCGGGATCACTATTTGCCCGTGGCTGCTCACCTCCCTTATCTCCGCCGCTCAGGGGTATGATATATTAAGAACTAGGTCACATGATAGTAAGCTTAAGTAAGCTGGACAAGTTCACCATACCGGTGATGCTGCGTTAGGTGATGTGGTACGGTAGTCTATGGATACGCACAGTGCGGTATCAGTACTGAAAGTGCACCGTACCCCGTATCTCTCTTCCTTGCTCATGTGTGACAACTTGCCCGTCATCCCGTGTTTGTTTCAACTCCGTGCCCATACAAGTCTTGAGAATCATCTATGAAAAAGCAATCCCCTGCAAAAAACATTCTTCCGCCAATTCCATGCTGTTCCCGAACATTGTCCTCCGCCGCCCATGACGTCCCGTGGAACTGATAACCCCGAATTGGATCTTGCTGTCAAAGGTTCTTTGCCCTCTGCCCCATCGCCGCCCCTTCTTCCGCTTTCAGCATCATCTCCACTTTCCTCGGCTTCTTCTTCTACAACACATCCGCGCCCTCCTTTACCCCCGTCCAATCCGCTCGATTCTGCCCCGTGTTCACCCCCACAGGTTTACCTCAATCTTCTTATATTGGAGGCTTCCCTCCGAAGCCAGTATCTGCATCACCTCGCTCGACGTCGAAAATATACCTTGTTTCTCCTATTGCTGTTTTTATGGGTAGGCTTCTTTTTCTACAAGCTATTCTTTCTTGGCCGCTCTCCTCACTATTATCTATCCCTTCTTGAGAGGTTCGGCTTCGGTGGGGGTGTTGCGACCGCATGTCTCTACCACGCTACAGGTCTCTACCACAAATCCATTGTCGAGCCACGGCGATTTGTTTGCGTGGCCAATCGGGGTCTTCGTGGGTTCAATGTCAAATTGGTGAAGGTTCCGTTATCTTACAAAGAATGGGTACTTTGGTGGTGGGACTGGTACACGTTTAGCCCTCCTCCAGCTTCGGCTCATTTACCGCCTGCTCGACGTACTTCAACCACCAAGAGAAGGACGTCCTCGGTCCACGCGAGACGACCCGCACCTCCGATACATACCCACGGTCCTACAGCCTCCATATCTGCCACGATGGCTAGCGGGAAAAGCTCTTCATTGTTGACTCCGCATCTAGAGGAAGCTATGGAAGACGATGATAACGATGAGGTGGAAGAATATCTACCCGGAGGCCTTCACCTAAAAATTGTTATCTTGCCTAAAAGGTTCACACCGGATTTTCGTGAGGGGTGGGAAATATACAGGGCGGAGTATTGGGAGCGCGAAAATGAGATACGAGCAAACCACCGCAAAGAACTTTATCGCTGGCATAAGAGCAAGTCGAAGTCAAGCACACCCCCGCCCCCACCTCCTCAACATGACCCCACGGCGACTTCTGTAAGAGCCAGAAGGAATTCGGCGTCTCGCCCGCCATCGGTATCTTCTCGTGCGGGAACACCCGAGCCTGATTCTGCGGCAGCACCTGTGGCGACAAGACAGCGGAAGGGCAGTTTGGTAACGAAGAGGCGGCCCAACTTGGCACCGGGGCTGCGGCCCGCAGGTGCTGCAGCTGGCGAAATATCAGACTCTGGATCCACGACCAGCGCTCTAGAGGAAACTAGGCGAAGGCGTAGCGAAAGCCCGGTTACGGATAGAAGTAGCTCTTCGACGGCGGGATCGGCAAAGAAAAAGGCCAGTGGTAGGGGGCGAGGAAAGGGAAAGAAAATCTGATGATTAGATGTGGGTCGTTACTTTTTCTACTGTTTTTGGTTGTTTTTTCTTCGAAATATCACATATCGTGGTATTAGGGGATGATAGCATATGTTGGCTTTGCTTCTTTTGCCTTTTTTGCTTTTTCGTCTTTAGAACGCGACTGAAAGTGTTGTAAAATATCTCGATTGAAGAAGGTCGTTCACCCAACTCATCAACCTCTAACTATCTCCTGCAAGAAGGGAGTACTGATATACTGCATGGATTTAGCAGTCAACCGGACAACCGGTCCTATACCAAGCAAACCAATTCCCTAACATAACGTACTAGCGAAATCCTCATCTCGGTAGCCATCTACAAGGAGTATCTGATGCGGTCAACCGCTAGTAATTGGACCCTGAGGAGCCCTATTTTCCAACACAAAGTGGGCCGGTTTGATACGAGTGACCGGGTGTGAAGGCTGTCATAGTACCACCGTAGTGACGATACATTTATTCAACACCACCAATTTCTCGACACTCCCTGGTAGTGTTCAATGGCTCCCCGCCGTGTGTTGGCGCCGTTGTTTATCACAAAAGACGTATCGTATATTGTGCACTGGTTGCGAATTCTGTATGACGACCCCCGGAGGTGGCGGCATAACGCAACTGCACGTCAGTGCTCAAATACCACATCTGGACGATCTTGCATAGATGCTTCCCCCTTATATTTACACTTTGTCTCACCTCTTCTCCAAATGGCCAGAAAAAAAATATCCACAAGCTGTGGATGTTTCCCAGAATCGGTGCCGGGGCACTACTCCGGCTCTTCCGTTGTCGCTTAAAGGCATTCATCTCGGTTCTCTCCGCGAGTTGTCTCCACCCCTCTTTCTCTCTTTACCCCTCATGCTTGGGTAGTGGCTTGTAGTGATCAGCTCTCCCTCTGCTGCTTTCCCTGGTGCCCCACCCTCGCACTTTGATTCCCTAACGCGTCGATTGGGGGTCGGGTAGTTGAATGGATGCATTCTTGGTTCACTGACCCTTCAGCACGGCCACCGAGCCTACTGAAGGCGAGCAGTATTATCTATGGGGTGCTCTCTCGTATTCTGCGTGAGGTTTGGCCTGCCAGTTGTGAGTTTTTTGGACTCGATCTGAACTTTGGCTGGGAGCGGCACCTCCCCCTCCCTCCCAAAACCGCCCCCCAATACCCTTCCCAACAGTAGGGAAAGAGATTCGGCAAACCGACATCCACGCTTCCTTCTCATTTAATTGTTTTCAATCGTCAAGAAGGATCTTTATTATGGGGCTGCGGCGGGGGATCTTTCATCGGTACCATTAAGAAGGGCGGAGACGAGTGATCGGGATAAGGGTGAGGACTATGAGCCCTTCTACAGTCTCTCTTATTTGATCTAAAGGTTCTCATCAGGCAATTCCTAATAATTTAGCCTGTTGTCGGCCGGTGGAGGTGGTTCTCGCGCTAGCACAGCGAAAGAGTGCCTAGTTCCCCCCCCTTATCCCTCTTCTGATTGTTCTTGCGGCCTTGTTTACCTTGAAAGGTGGATTGTAAGACAATAGGGTTGAAAATCCACAGGAATATCCGCAAACTTACTTGCCCAGTTTGAGGCCTGTGTTTTTGGCCTAAACCCGCGGGCGCCATCCCAATCTTACGAGAAGAAGGGGCCAGGGGAACATGTTACTCACGAACTGGCTGCTCTTTGGAGCTTACTTACCCCGCGATAGTGCTGTTGTAGTGTGGTAACTGCAACTCTTCTGGAGGTCTTCTCTTCCGGTGGGTTCTTTCGGCGTCGGTGTCGAATTGAGTCCTTCTACTTTACGACTGCGCACGAATAGGGCCAACGGAAGCATCACTACCAAGTTGCGGTTTCAAGGTGGCGCTATATCAATGTCTATTCCATTTCGACACACTCAATTGGATGCTTGATTACTTTAACCGGTGTCTAGGATTCTGCAGAATGCCTACTCTATCCCGGAGAGAAAAAACTTAGGTTACGGAGTTTCACATCAGCGTAACTGACAACGATCGTTTGTAGGGGTGTGTATCGTGTTGTCAGTGCGCAACGGAATGGGAAATCTATATCGGAAGGAATGTTTAGGCGAAACACCCATGAAACAAAGTGCCAAATTTGGTGGGAGTGACAATACGTGATTCGGATGAGATTCCCCACGAGCGTGCATTAGAGGCAACGCATCTGCTCCGGCGAACTTTCACGGGCCATGGGGCTTAGAGTTGGTGGTTTTTTTTTGCTGAACGTCGGGCTGGATAATTTCCTATGCTTGTTTGCTGTTTGCTTTCTCTTCTAGCCTTATTTCCTAGGCATGGCAATTGCATTCTAGTCGTGTACAATACACACACAAATATTGCCCGAATATACTTGCAATGAGAATTAGGAATGGATCAAGCTTAGGATAATTCTCTAATGTAAAAGTTTATTGCACATATACATACAACACTATCATACCATCTAAACTGCTCTCTTCCAGCACCTTACTGTACAAATCCTCAAGTGCAGACCCCTAGCTCGCACATGCCGAAAGTCTAATAAATAAAACGCCTAACAAATCTCCGACATAGATTACGCTCTCCTCCCCCCGCATGTTCCTCAACCCTGCGAGCAGGTACTTCTGACTGCACCGAGCCCACCACAGACACTCCGTACACGGGGCGGCTTAGCTAGAATGAGCACACAGTCGCTAGTGGGTGGATTGACTCCCGAGTGCAGGATGTGAATGTAGACGTTGTAGAGTTACAGAGAGTCCGGCGGAATAACGTTCGAAGCGGGGTCTTTGTACTGTATTCGATGGCTTTGTGGCTTGCGGTGGCGGGTTTTGAGATGTTGTGGTGGTGGTGATGGTGGTGGTGACCGAGAGAGTGGTGGATAGTGGGGAACAGTGAGTCGTGAGTGAATAGGGAGGGGGCGAGCGAGTGAGTAGGAGGGGATGAGTGAGCGAGGGGGCGGGTTGGCGCTGATGGGCTTTTCCGATAAAGAGGGGAGTTGATAGTGAGGCTAATGCGGGGCTGAAGGGGAGGTTCTGGGGGGGAGGGGGGGTGCGGTCCGGCGAAGGGAGCAAGCCTTGAAGGAGAGGGGCCAAGGAAGGGGGGGAGGGAGGGGGTGCGAGGGAAGGTGCGAAAGTGAGGGCAGAGGTATGGTGTGCTTGGTTTTGTTGGAAAGGGGTGGTTGGGTGGTTGGGTGGTCTCGTCGTAAGGGTAGACGGAGAGTGAGTTGTGGGTAGTAGTATGCTAGTTGAGGATCTAATGTATTGTGTTCTTGGGCATTTAGGCGGGGCTTGAGAGAAGTTGAGCAGTCCTCAGTACTGTGGTCCCTGTTCGTCGTAATTTTCAAATGATGAAGCACTATGGGGGGGGGGTTGTCGGACCTCGGGCTCTGTTTGAGGAGTGCGTCTTTTGGAGGCAGTAGAGGGGGGAGGGGGCTTAGTGTTTTTTTCGGGGTTCCATGAGCAAGGAGCTGGTGTGTGAAGGAGTGTATCTCTATCGTTTGCTTCCAGAGGGCGCTGTTGGTGAGGCCCGGCAGGGAGGTTGTACGATGAGGGGTTTAGGCAGGGTGTTTTTGCGGGGGGGGGGGTTGGAGTAGGTAGGGTGAAGTATGTGAACACCGCTTTAAAGCATCAACCCCGTTTGAATGGCTAAGGTAGGAGTTTGAACGAGTTTAGCTAGCTCCTGTCCAGTAACTACCGATAGAGGCTTGGGGCAGGCTGTAGACCTCCGGAGTGTGTAGAGTGTGTAGTGTGGGAATGGGTGGGAATGTGAGGGTAAGTTATGGTGTTGGAGGATACGAGAAAGAGGGGTAGTCAGATGCAGCTTTCAAACAGTGAGAACCTCGTCAGGACTTTAGGGTCGGCAGGTCTTTCACAGATACCTCACCCTACCTAATCACATTGTTCACCATCCTTGACATCATCTTACACGAATACAGGAATCTACTTTCAGTGTTTTTAAAATCTCCCCTCCCGCACTATATTGTGAGTACCACATTGTTAGCCTGATTGCTGCATGTCTCCTTGTCTTCTGTAGAGAAGGCCCAGGGCTCAATCCGGCTTCCCGCAATCGGGTTCCCGGAGGGCTGTGAATTCTGGAAGCATAGAGCGCCGCAGTGGCTCATCCAAGCGAGTGGCAGCTGTGAGGAAGCAGAGAAGGCCGTCAACATCCCTCTTATGACAGTAAGACAACCTATAGAGAAACACAACGCTCTAGATGGTGCAAAAATCGTACCCTCGTACTCGAGCGCTCAGAGACAAGTGCGTATTAAGGGCTACCTAGAGTATCCAAGGGGCTGATATGCTTTGATATAGATACGATGTACCGCCCCATCCTAGGCTGAAGATTTCAAACGCATCCGGTTCGTGAGAATATGTTGTCAAGGGTTTCCACTCAACACCTACAGAACAATCGGTGGGGGAATATCAGGCGTCACTATACCGCTGTTCGGTCCTCTTTGAGATGGTCAGTGGTTGGCCGGTCCTACGCATTGCTAGGGCCCAAAAGTCTCCAGCATGCTTTCTGACATGCGGCCATTTGTAGCCTTGGTCTTTTTTCCATTGACAAAAGAAACCCATTCATTATATTTATGCCAAGCTGAAATAGGCAGTGATGAATCAACCGAGCTCTTCGCCTCTCACTTCCAAAAAGTCGTCCCACCTATAGTCCCTCGCAAATTTGAGATTGTGGCTTCCCCGGTTCCTAGCCCATCTAGCCCTATCTGGTACTCCACTAGATCCCCGGATGAACGGATGGCCTATCTTTAAGTCGAATCAGAGCGCTCTCCGCCCCAAGGCATCACTCAGAGAACCTCTAGAACAGCTTGACACGTTTTCAAAAGCCGAGGAGTGGGGGTTATTGACAGAGCAAGGGGGGAAGTAGAACTGCAAAGCAGATAAGTGCTCGGGAATATTATAATGGGGGAAAGAAGGTGAAAGAAGGTGAAAGAAGGTGGAAGAGGATGGAAGAGAGGGTCTGGTCATGCCAGGCTGTGCATGTAGAATATTAGATATATTTGGTTTAGGCACCTGCTATATTGCAATTTTGGACTTGCAAAGCCCCTTCCTACTGTGCTTTTTTGCTCCTCCTATATCGCAGCCAGGGACCACTTTTCTAGGTTACTGTCGAGTGATTAACGGAGAATTATACCCCGAGTAGAAAATCAGCAATTACCCCCTGTCCCCAAAGATATGAACTCGCCTCATACCTCACACTCTGCCAAAAGCTATGCGATAGAGAGCAGGTCAGGGAGGGAGAATGTGTACTAGTGGGAGGGAGGCCTCCGCCAGGTTTGTGCCCTTTCTTCCCGGAGAATTCTCCTAGAAGGCTACTGCTGAGTCAGTCATTCTATCTATCGATCTTATTCGCGTGTTGTGTGACCCCTAGTCTGTTTCGTCCTGTCGGCACAAGGGGTGGGTGTATATAGAACCAGGCAATCCAACCATTTTTTCACAAAATATCACTCGGTGTGTTGCGCCATGAACTGTCGGAAATATCACCTCAATGTGATGACAGGTGCGGAACCGTTCGGCCAGTTGCCTGACAGCCTGGGAAATCATGATCTAGGAAATGGCAGTGGTCATATTGACGTAGATTCATGCTACGCACTACTATAAGCACAACAATCTTAGGCACGTGTGTCGACTGGCAAACAAGGTAGCAACTCTCTTTCTCTTTCTTTCTTTCATTGATCAGTCCCACTACCTTGTACTTCGACTCCGGCATCTTTAGCGTGACCTCCCACAGGAACAATAAGTAGACTATCATACTTGATACCGTGGGGTGCCGGGAGCGATAGGGCAACGAGAACCATCACCTCCCTCGGATGGATTGGCCTGTCCTATTCAAGTTGAGTGCGCCACCCCCCGAAGGAGAGGCTGATTCCCGCCACCTTATCGTTCATGGCATTCTATCGAGTGGTCTAAGTCCCTTGAGTATGATACATGAAAACTCTCTTGTAAATTCCATACTGCAACACAGACATCTCATGCGACCTGGGGCGGCCCGGTAGGGGATACCTAAGAAGAATGGAAGGCACCACAGATGCAACTGTTGCCTCTGCAGTTAAGCAAAGATGCAGGGTTCTATTTGCTCTCTATGTTGGAACTGGGTGAGGCCCCGGTACAACGATTTAGGTATTTGCATTTTCTAGGGCCCTTTTCGTGTTCAGGTTTAGGGGTTGATGCCCTAAAAATATAGGGCTACAGAAGCTTGAGGGGTGTCTTTGCATAGTGGGTTCATCGCGGAAGACTAGACCATAATCCATAAAACGTGCTCCTGTGACCATTGGCTACCCGCCTCGTGCGTGATAACCAACTGTGATTGGAAAGAAGGTTTAGGGCCCCGAGAGCACCGACACTGACCGAAGGACTATATCGTTTTATGATTGGGAAAGGATGTCCAGACCTAACTTGTTTGGCGTCCTCTTGGGGCCCTATACTTTCCTTCTATCATACTCCGGGGGGGTATGAATGTAAAAAAAAGACGAGATAAGGAAATTTTCTATTTCTCCACCGTTTGCGCTAAATTAGGGGATACAGCTGACTATATTACGGCGGATTTTCCCACCAGTGGGTAGATAAGGACGACTTGAGGTTCCTGGTTTTTCAATTGCGTAAATATCTCGGGTTTTCCCCAATACTTAAGAACCTTCCCCTTTGAATAGTATGTGAATTGTCCCCACTGGAAACCTCCGGAGGGCATTGGCCTGAGAAAAAGAGCAGCTGTGCCCTGGGGGTACAAAACTGCATCAGGGTGACTTACATAATTTCCGAATTTAAAGCATGAGTGTGGGGAGCAGGGGGCTCAGTCGCTGACTCTTCTAGCTAAAAAGGTGTGGCCCTACCCCCTCTTGAGCGAGTGGATCACTCTAAAGTGTAGGTTTTGATTTCTAGTTGCCGCACGCTATTGACTTGACATACGTCTGTATCATAAATCTTATCTTAAGCACGGTCCAGTATTATTACCACCGCAGATGAATTCTGCACCTCCGTGCTAATAATTTTGCATCCGAGAAGTGCAGTTGGGCTAATTTTCTTTGGCTTGGGATACTTGTATATCCTTTTTCTTTTTCTCGGAGCAACGGAAGCGGTCTTCAAGAGAGAGAAATGAGTGGTATGAGCTAGGTGTTCTGTTAGTGGAGAAAATGGTCTTGGAAGCCTTGGGTTTGATTGTTGCGGTGGAGCTAGGGGTTCTAAAGTGTAATTCTAGAGCATGAGGTAATGACGCTGTAGGTTATATTCATTAAAAATAATTTATGATTTATCAACAATCTTGCGATATTTCTTAAAGTATGTCTATTAACTAGTTTGCATAGCCTTAGTTTTCCATAGCAGAAGCTAGTATACAGGAACAGGTGCAACAGCAAGCAGTGCAATGCCACAGCTTATATGCATGGTGTCATGTTCTCCTTAATTTACAGAATTATAGGTATCATACGAAAGTGCAGTTGTAGAGCATTGAGGCGTTCAGGAAGCATCTCCAGCAACTACCAGATGTTTAGCATTTTCTCCGAGATGTGGTAAAAAAACGCCCAGCAACCGGTTTAGATCTACTGGGGAAGCTCAAGTTACTGGTCGTACCAATGTCAACTTGTCTGCTTTTGCGGGAAGCCGTTTCTAGATAGCGATAATCGCCGCCGAGATCGTTTTGATCTAGGGCAAGTGTACTCTATAGCTATTCCGGCAGACCGGTTCAGGCTTGTCTCAAATTAAAAAAGCCCTACAGGGCGCAAGATTGCTCTGAGGCCTGTTTACGATACTAGCGTGTAATATGGGGGGGGGGGGGCACGGAGGCCCTTCTGGGGGTAGGGACTCTCTTCATAATTGACTAATACACATCAGCTGAGTTTTGTTGCCTAGTGCTAGCTCAAGGTTGATCCCTTTCGATATAGACGTTGCCTAGTCCAGGATTTCCGAGTGCCTAGGCAAATGAGCAAGTGGCTATGCTAAATATTTACTCACAACATGTTTATAATGCTGAAGAAATTCTGTTGGCGTGCGGATTATGGGGAAAATAGGGTTAGCAAGTGGGACAATAAGGGAGTAGCATATGGCTAGCGGTCTACATCCAAGCCAATCTCCAGTACATGTCGGATCTTTTAAGAAAACTTGGAAAATACTTCGGCGCCTATCAGCATGTCCCTTATGGCAGCAGCAACGTGCCCTGGTCAAGGATTATACTTACTCTAGCAATAGCCCTAAGCCTACCGCAAGGCCTAGACTAAGTAATTGGAATCACAAGTGCAGCATATAAACATGGAGTTTTTATTCTAAGGGATTTTAGCTGTATATTGGTGCTAAAGTAGAAAGCATCCCTTATTCCCAGACACAACCGGATTGGGGTATAAAAATAATGACAACTGACGTACAGAGGCTGCATCTCTACAAGGCTTCTATATTTCTAGTTCACTTGCGTAATTCTCGCAACTGGCTTCTTACAAGGAGTCACTCCAAGGCCTCACAATTTCCTTAAACTTTTTCCATGGACGTCATGGGGCTATACTGTTATCTCGCTCTCTTTTTGCAACTGAGTTGCATGTTGGAATAGGGGCGCGGGGGGGGGGGTTCTTCGGCCTAGTCGTTTAGGAAGCAAAAAGAAAAAAGAAAAAATCGGCAGCGAGGTAGCTTGCTCCTTGTGTTCTGTAAACTAGCTGCGAGTAAGATGTGAGTTTGTGCGGTGGGCATGAACTGGGGCTTATGAAGGAACTCGAGTCTATAGTTATAATTTTATTACCAGAATCTAATTCCCATAGCCTAGTTTGGCTTTATTTAAACGTACCACTCTACCCTCTGGAAACCACCACAACCTCACAAATACCCTGACTGTTCTTTGAATCGCAGTACATACGCCCAGAGAGACCTTAGCTCGCTACAACACCAAACACCATTCAAGTAACGAGCAATGAGGTCAAGCAACTATGGCCCACAGGGCCCAACTCACGAACCAAGCTTCAGCACTTCCCAAGGGGCGCCCGGCGCCAACCGCCTTTCCGGAGGCGCCCTCCGATCCGAAACAAACAACACCATGACCCTGTCACCCACGCCCTCGCCGCCAACTCCACTGATCGATATTCAAAAGCGACTGCCAGAGATACTCCCTATTACTGCGCCGAATGGGGACGAGCAAAAAGCGGAGTTGAGGGAACTCACCGATAAAATCGCCCTGGAATCTGGGGCTGAAATTGCGGATCTCGAAGGCCCTGCGGGAAACAGGTGAAGTAGGCGCAGATGTCCCAGCATATCAAGATAAACGCCGGTGGAGCCATGCACTGGGGCATCTCTTCTTTTGTCATCTCGCACCAAATTTTACTCCACACTCGCTCTCTACTATAGTTCTGGTATCACCAAGTGCTACCAGTCTTACCATTCTTTTTCTTCGGCTGGAGTTTTCTAGGAGAACAATGGACTGGGTATTGGGCGATTATTTCCCTTTCCTGTCTCTACCATATCATGTATCACTGTCTCTATAGTCAATAAAATTTAACTGTGATTCGGAGGTGACGTGTTCCCGAACCACATGTTTTCTCAAACAGCAAGAAGGCTGCATTCTTCATGTATTATCACTCGCTTTCATGAACGAGCTGCAGCTCCCAACACTTATGGTGTGATAGAATACAATGTAGCATGAAAACCTACCCTGAACTTACTAGACGCTGGTGGACGGTGAATTATAAAGAAACCCAATTTGCCGACCCCCTCTTCATTAATTCCCACGGCAAAAGGCGACATTACCCCTCAAATTTTAAGATCCCGTTTTCCGCTATTGCACCCCACCTCTGTGATTTAAGGGACGTTATTAGCTGTTTATAATAGGTAGCGTACAGTGTTATTCGAAGGCTGGGTCAGACGGATCATGAGGGATTCCTGGACCCCGATATCTTCGGAGCGGTATGAGATTCGGCTACGATTGAATTGTCATATACCCACAGCAGCAGCCTCCTAAATTGTTGCTAGCCAGTTTCCTATGCCCCGGGCTTCCGTTGGGTGATATTTCCTTCCTCAACACGCCATATTGCCAATCCAAAAAAATCCACCACTTGAACGGAAGCTGCGAAATCGACAAATAATAAACTCACATACCATGAGAGGGCGTCATCGTAGAGATTCCGATATTACTGCTTCTCGTATTCAAACCCCACTACAACCTCTTCCCCTATCGTGATTGGGAACTTCATATACCACATTTTGTTTAATCAATTGAAAAAATGAATCGAATCGATTTTTTCGGCTGTGTCCGGGGAGGTGATAACGATCAGGCGTTCATTTCTTAGTGGGGGCACCACCCCCAGGGAAATTGAATGTGCAGCTCTGGTATGGGTGCGGGGAGGGGAAGGCTTCCAATTCGACATTTCTCTCGACGCAAGAGAGCTAAAAAAAGAAAGAGAGAGAAGGAAAGGAAAGGAACAAATAAATGAGCAAATGCTAGGCCACTACTATCAAGTTAGCTCAATTTTATATTCAACTAGTATCTAGGGACTAGAAACTTGATATACACACAACTTCAGGACTAAGCATGGAGTAATGAGTACTTACTTAGTAAATAGTTAATATTCACCTATTTCAACTAATGTCTGCCATTTCCCTGTCCTTCCCTTGGATGCCCACTGCGGATGGGGGTTGTTGAAATTTTTCATTCCCCTCTCTCCCTTCGCTGATCTGTGTTGAACTTGAAGATGGTATGATTCGGGCTAGAGGGCGATACGTACCAACAGCAGGTTGTTCCCTGCCACAAAGGTGCCGGTTAGCAGCCCTTGTGCGTCACCCTTGCCAGATAGTCTAGCAATCAGTGTTATCAATACATACCCTTCCGTTTACTAAATTTACAAGGGCTACTTCCAAGATACAAAAGCTGTGTGGGGCAGAGATGTGCGCATCGAGCAGTAGCAGCTCGTGTCTACGGCAGAGGTGGGTAACTGTAGAAATAGAGGCCATATGAATTCTCACTGAAAGGCATAAGGTGATATTGTTCTGTTTTCCCAACACTCCGATTGATGGCCCAAATTCGATCCCCCGTTCAAAAACCAAAAGGAAAAGAAGAAAGTTCCCATGCACATATGATGTGATAGAGGGGGTGGCGAGAATTCCCGTCAAATATGCAAGGGTTACGGTGTTTGGACTCTCAGATGGTGGTTCAGAATGTCTTGCAGGATGTTTAAGGGCATACGCAGAGCCTTTGTTGCCATTCCTGGACGAAAACGCAGGACTTTTTTCTTTTTAAAATGAGGTTCTGGGAATCCTTTGCCTGTAGTCAATAGAAAGAGTGGATGGGAAATGCCCAAACTAAGAGCTATTTCCGAAGGGCCGCTGATTGGTCTCCAAGTTGCTTTTAGTGGTTTTTATCGCTCAATGAGGGTGGATACATGCCGTTAGGTTAGAATAAGCAATACCCATAGCTTCGTTGGTGCACAAACAATTGCTGCCTTTTTCCTGCCTTCTTCTCTGACTGCATGAGAGAAAAAGAAATACACGGCTGACGGTAGCACTGGGACTCCACCATGTATGACAAAGCTTTCTTGAGTATGCAATAGACCAATAGTGAAAGTGGGGTGGGAGGATGTACTGTGCCCTTCTGAAAACTTGCCTATCATTTTTTTTCCTGCCTCGATAAAGTGCCCAAGAGCACTGGAGCACATTACACCCACACACAGGTGACATACACCCGGAACTTGGATACCCACATATGTGGCACACGAAGTGCAAAACAACAGCTACCTCCAACGATACAAGCTACTATCTTCCGATCGGGACACAGTTCCACCTCACCCGGTTGGCAAAGGTTGCCTATTAGTCTCTATTTCTCCTCCCCTCGGTCGTGGGTATTCAGCTGGATTTCTAGTTGTTTAATAGGTATCCTGGGGGCTCCCGCCCAGGGCAAACCGAGTCTCACTGGTGTGAACAGCAAGACCCTCTCCGATTGTGTTTACGTTCACTAATCCCGCAGGAAAGTGCCTCTTAAGGCCTGATCAACCGTAGTCCAGGGAACAGGCCGAGGAGAGTTTACCAAATTTTTGGGCTGCAGATCAATGTAATAATACCCCGCCCCTATCGGTTTATGTTGATTTTGGGAACCGAATCCACGGTTTGCAAAATATTTCGCCAGCTTTCGACCCATGGCGGCAGCTGATGTACTGGGCAAGCAGGGGAATTTAGGAAAATCGCTATTCAACGCACCTAAAGCTCTGGTGGATTGAAAAAACAGATCCGTCGGCGACGAGAGTGAGGAGTCGGGAGGTGAAGCTGCTGGGCAACCCCCGCAGAATTTGTTCTTGCTTCTATGTCGAGAAGACCACAAAAAGAAAAAGCGATATCCAGCTACCAGTACTCACACCGCTCGTTTAAGAGCTATTATCAGGTTGACCCTCGCTCCCCCCATAACATATTTTGTCTTCAGGTCTCCTTGGCTGGGGACATTTCGAGAATGCCATAATACCAGTCTGCCTGCGACACACCTGTATACAGGACAATTATCCAATGATCTGTAACCCCCTGCCTTCAACTCGTTTCGGTTCATATCAAGGGCTGGCTCTCCGTGTAGTTGTATCGAGATCAGCCATGTTTAGGCAGTATCGAACGGCAATATAGACTTTTACTCCTTTACTCATAGTATTTGAAGGAGTTTTAGAATTGAGCTTGCTGAATGCTGGCCTTACAGATAGAAAGGCTCCTCTTATACTCGTATGCGTAACTGCGCTATGGCAGTCGAGTGCTCAAAAGGTTTTCAGGTTTATTTAACGCCATGCTACAAAACCCCAAGCAGAGGGGTGGGATCGTTATGGCATGGTAGGAAGTCTAAACTGTACATCATACTAACCTACATATCGCTGTGGTCATAACCCAGCCAATCCCTTGGCAATCACATTAACCCACTCATCAGCTCGTCCAACGTGATTCCCTTCCTGACAGCGTTTGAGAACCCTTCGTGAAAGCTCAGCCAGACCTTCTGTTCCTCCTCCTCCTCCTCTCTCTCCTCCTTGCGCTTTTTCCTTCTTCCTTCCTCCGTATCTTCATCTTCCTCCCGTGTAACAATACGCCCGAAGAAGTCTTTCTTGATTTCCCGGACCTTCTTTCTTTTCAAGCTCAGAGTATCAGGCGTGGTGGTAGACTTTTTGAGTTGAGGGATATCGCTGGACACACCCATTCGCAGCTGGCGGGCAAGTTCGCGGCGGCGGAGGAGTTCCTTTCTGTGCTCTTGATCAAGAACTTGGCGGACTGCGTATCTCACCGGGGCTGGAGCTGATTCTGTAGAGGTTGCGAGAGTAGGATATACAGATAAAGTGTCGATCGGCCTGTGAAAACAATATTAGTTAGGTTGAATTGTTAGTGATTAACGATTTACATACGGCTCCATCCTGTATATCCAACCTGAGCCAAGGGTGGTCAAACCCTCTACTCTAATTTTCTCGAACTCGACTCCCATGCCACACATTACTTCTACTCCTCTGTTCACCAACTTTTTCTCGCCTTCCCGGCGCACACTCGCTATCCCCCCCGTAGGACCTGAGCCACCCACAACTACGGGCTTGATGGAGGGTGAGAGTATCCGAGCAACCCATGGTGCCAACTCCATAGCAACACTTTCAGAGCTCTTGAAACATTGGTGAAGACGGATTCCTCCAAGACATGAATGAACACTTTGTATCAAGGCCTTATTCTCTTTTATCCCTTCTCTAACTTCCCATTCTACGGCAGGCCCCGAGAAGGGCGATGGATCGATTTCTTCCTCAAGCTGTTTGCCATACTTGCCAGCGGTAGACTCTTGTCGCTTGGGACTGCAGAAAAGGCTGTGGAAAGCAAGGATAGGGTGTGAGAGGTACCCTGTGAGTTCGTACTCCTGCCCTTGAAAAACGCGAGATGAAATAAGGTCTGAGAAATATAGCCACTCTGATGCCGCATTGGGTTTGGTCAACAAGGAATCATCATTGTATGGGCGCGTAGGATATGTGGTGAAGCAGTCCATCATGATCTTGTCAAACTCTCCTAGCCCCTCAACAATCTCTCGCAATTTTTCCCCACTCGTCCTCTTTGCCCCCGTGTCTTTAAGACCAGCTCTTTTTGTCACTGGGTCACTGTAGAAGACTCTCTCAACGGCTTCTCTGATGTTCCCCCTCCCGCCTCCTCCGCCTTTCCCGTCACCCTCGCCCAAGCCTCCGTCCCCAAACTCCTCCTCAACAATTTTCCGGGTCAGAAGTTTTATTTCTCTCCGAGATTTGGAGTCATCGCCACATTTTGTTGCTGCTGACCTTAGCCTACAAGCTATCCATTCGCACCCAACCACAGCCGCTCGCATATCTCCCGCAGCCTTACTTGTAGAGTTGCCGCCCATGCATGAAAGCTCTACTAGCCGACGAACAGCACCATCTTCAGTTCTAAAACCTTCATATTCTAGAATTGATTTTAGCCTTCCGACCATCGGCCCAACTGGCGGTTTTCGCATGTGTACTATCTCAGCCAGAGGCCTCAGAGCCTTGAGCGCGGGGGCGTAAAGATCATTGCAAACAGCCACGATAGGTCTCTGAAGCTTGAAACTGTCATCTTTTCCGCGACTTTTCTTCTTTGTCACCCCTTCAGCGATGTTATTCAACTTTTGGTCCGCAAGAATTAGGTCTATCAAGGCTTTAATGAACCCTCCCTCATTGGTACCCGCTCCCCCACTACCGGCCGCGCCATCGATCTCATCGACGACCAGACAAACCGGTTTCCCCATTGTGACTCTAGACGATTTTGACTTAGTCCTGTTGGTTACCGCGCCCATAGCTTTGACACCCTCATTACTCAGAATATCTTTGATCCTGCCTTTCACAACGCCGGCGCTTCGTTCGTCTGAAGCGTTGACTTCGACAACATCGTAACCTGCTTGCCTGGCTGCCACGTGAGCCAAAGTCGTTTTCCCAAGTCCTGGGGGTCCATGGATAAGTAAGATTTTCCTCAGCTCTCGGCCTTCGTTTTCGACCTTATTCTTCACAACTTTATTTACCCCAGACGGAAACACGATCTTGTCCCAAGACTTGAACCAGCGAAGAACGTGTCGATGCGTACGCTCATCCCCCACTAGATCAGTGAAGCGTTTTGCTCGGTATTTCTCCGTCCATAGAAGAGTTTTCTGGGAAGCGGTATTGGAACTCTCTGACATTACGTTTGTGGGTGGAATGTGCTCCGTTTCGCGACGATCTTTTTTCATAATGTCCTTTTCTATTTTGTATTCATCGAGCAAGCTGTGTATGTCAACACCAAAATATATTTTTTTAGCTGAATTAGACTGCTCCAACAGATTATCTCCCAAGATAGGAACATTAGACATATAATAATCATCCCGCGCACTGAAAGTCTTCTTTGGCTTATGCCTAACTTGGATCGTCTCTCCCTCCGTAGTGACAATAGGGATATAAGCGCATGATTGCGTTGTCCTATGAGCAGCTGAATGTGCAGGAGTGGATGAGGTAAAATTGGTCTGTGAGGAAGGCTCAAATAAGTTACTTTTGTCTGTGTCGGATGAAGGAAGTTGAGGTGGCGGGGTAACATCCGGTCGAAAAGGCCGAACCCCAAGAATCGACGCAACTTCTTCGGAAGTCATCTTGTCCTTCTCTGCCGCATTCGGGTGGTAAGAGGAATTTTCTGAAGGTGAAAATTTCCTACTAAAAATGCCACTAGATAAGCGCAAATTGAACACAGGCTTTAAGGGAGGTAGTTTTGTTGCTGTGGCCGGTTGTTCAGGAAGTGTAGGAGGAAGGTTTTGAGAATCATTGTCGCCTGAGTTCGATGCGCTCCCTAGTCCTGCCAATGCCTCTTCTTCATCAGAACCAGGATAATTGAATTCTTCATTGTCGTTATCGTCCTCAGCCAATGTAGTCTTGCGTTTCTTCGGAGCCGGAGGACTTGTGGACTCTAGCGGAGGTGAAGACTGAGGATAAGAAACCATTGATTCTTCAATTCGCCTACGGGCCCTAGGTGTACACTGACTTGGTGAAGAGAGTGTATCCGAAGCAATAGCCTCCGGTAGAGATGAACTTTCGTACCTAAACCGGGAAGGTCTTTCTCCACCTTTTCGTGTGGGGGTCACTGCTACTAGTCAGCACACAAACCCACCGCCGCCCGTTGAAGTAGGAAGAAACGCGTCTCGAAAGGAAATAGACCCAGCCTACCTGGAGGCAGGGAACTGCTTCTAAAGACTGGTACTGTATTTCTCTGGCGGTGTTGAATGACTACTCCTTCCTCCGTCAAGCGCGAGCGCCGTTCCTCCCTGACCAGATCAAGGGCTTCAAGGTCGTCCGAATATGATTCTATTGGCGGAGTTGGAAATGCGGCAGAAGGGTCTTCAGGATAGTCGGAAGGAAGATAGTCAGAGAAGAAGAGCGATGGATCCAGGTCAGATGGGATTTCCGACATGCGTTTCGCAATTGGTTTGCTGGGGATGGTTCAAGGTTATTAGGGATGGGGAAAACGCGTCAAAACTCAGAGGTGACTTAATTGAAAATTGTAAGTGGGGCGCGTCAAAACCACTCGATTGTGATTAGATCCATCAGATAAGATTGGTCATGGAGACAACCTGGCAGCATGATCACGCTCACCTCCACACCGCCCCCTGTCTCCTAAATTATTAGTCACGGTAACATTTGAATTAATTGTCACGCTAAATTAGTCTTTTTTGCATGAAGCATTTTGCATATGTATTACATTTCCGAGAGCGGTATACGAGGTGCAATACTCGCAATACTCGAGCCCCAGATTTATTATTGTTATTCGTTTACCATGCTTCAGAGGACCTCTGCTATACAGTCCCAGTTACTCTTGCATCCCTTAAGGATCCAGCTTTCATTCCTTCGGACATCCACAGGATACCTCCGATCCTAGTTATGTACTAATAGATCAGTGATAAGTGAACTATCAATCCTCCAGTTTGTTGTAAACAATATCATCCGCCAGCTAATAAGAGTATCACTCCTCCAAACCCCCAAATCCCGTAATAAGTTAACTAGCATTATCAAAAATTTCCGACAAAACTTTTATTTTAGCTAAACTCGACCTCGGGCAGGTCTTATTTGACCCCTCCCCCATCCAGTATAACAAGAGCTTCCCAAACTTGACTAGATATCATCCCCCCCCTATACTTTTGAACCTCCTTAAACCTTGCGAAGATAACTAATGTCTTCAAGTAGCCTGTCAGGATATGCTACCCCATTTGGTCTGGCCCTAGTAACCCAAAGGTCTATTAATCACTCTTCTCAGCCCACCTAGAGGTCTGTAATCATTACCCTGAGCCCCCAAACCTTCAGGCTGTACTTTATGTACCACGATGGCCAACCCCAGGCTATATCCTGAGATTTTTAAGAGCCCCTTTAGCTTCGTATGATACAATTAGAACAGAAAGATCTTGATAGGACATGCTGTGCTTTGAAATCTACGGCAACCTAGTAAAGTTCACCAGATTTTAACCAGACCTCGGACAATTTTGGGAGTTTGTACGGGATAAAGGCAGGGTTCGATTTACACATAATCATCATGCCCATTAATCGAAGTATCTATGATAGGATACAGTACACCCTTCTATTGATCAAGTTAGGTCTAAGAGGGCGAAGTTTTTCATAATTTACCATAGCTAAAGCATTGTCCTTCCCCCTAGGTCTTCAGCATTTGGTCCACACATACCTGCATACTAGTATCAAAAGTATTGTTCCTGCCCTATTTTAGTCCGCCTTTACATCCACCCTAGCCACGTGTCCTTGACCTAGAAAGACTTCCTCCTCATCGTATGCCACTGCCCAGCCCTCCATATCTGATCCTGTCACGCTTACCTAACCACACATTCCTCCCCTCCCCTCCCACCCCACGCTCCCAGCTCTCCCTCACTGCTTCCCTCCCCCCACAGACAACTACTATTCCATACAACCCGCTACACTTTTACTTGAATTTTTTTTATATCGATTTTCCCAGCATACAATGAGTATGTCAACCAATCCTCGTTTTATAAAGCGCACAAAGGTGGACGAGGACCACTCAGCCACTATCAAACCTGCCCCAAGAGGATTTCCTGTCCTTGTCGATGATAGAGACACCGGCTATGCCCCTACTAAGGAAGTGACTATACCGCCTTGCACTCATCCCGCTCTGTTCGAAAAAGTTAAGGAGCCTGCCAAAGGTACAGCTCTTCCCAATAAAATTTCTCTCATACCCTCTAATGCAATGCCCATGCAGTTATAGACAAATATGACGTCCCCTATGATGACAACTTTGATAGTTGGTTCGAGAAGTGGGAAGCTCAAGAAGCCCAACGTATTATTGACGGTGCACCAATCAAATATAATCAACATGGCCAAGAGATCGACGAGGACCTAGAAGAATATCTCAGCAGAATCCAAATGGATATATCCGGTGACTCTTGCAAGAGTAACCCCAAGAAACACCCCGCTCTTGCGGACTGTGAGGAGGCCGAGCCTGTCGAGAGGAAACGTAGGTGCTTGTCACCGCCTCTTCCAAAGCATGATACCACAGAGGAGGCCCCGAATGATAAATATCTCGTTCCAGTGGAGCCCGAGAGATCCAGGACTCCCATGCAAGGGATTCCGGCGACCGCCGCTGCACATCAGGGCCTCTGTAGCAAGATCAACAGAGAGGAGAGCGAAGCGAAGGAGACCACTCCTAAGGTGACGAATACGAAAAATTCCATCAGCCGCCCTCCGAACAAACCACCCGGATGGCCTGAGTCTCTACCTCCCCCTCCGGCTAGCAGAGCTTGGAATGGCCGCCGTTCTAGCCCGCCCACTCAGCCCCCCATTGCCAACGGTAATGGTGAAGAACCTAGCGTCTTCCGTGAGTCTGAAACTCCTAGCGCCATCGAATATTACCTAGGCATTGAGACTTATACTCAAACAGATACCCCCTACACTCGAGGGCTGAGGTCCAATTTCCGTAGAGGTCTAAATATCAGGCCTCCTGGGAACAGAAGAGGTTCCAACTCCCTGGGCGGTCAGAGACGTCAAGGTAGTGGAGGTCATTCAGGATATCGTGGGGGAAGGAAAGGGCGAAAAAATAGTGGCCATATCCACCAGCACAACTGTTGAGAATGAGCTAGGTTTAGAGCACCAATACCCGGCTTGGTAACCTTGCCCTTGCCATAACGTCAAGTTAAATTTCATAAGTACCCCATCTTTCTTTTGATATTTCCTTCCACCTCTGACTTGCTCGTTTTGCGTTTGCGTTACCCTAAAATTGAGTTAATCTCATCTATATACCAGTCAGCTGTGTCGGTTGCGCACTTAGAATCTGTATATAAAGTGCATTTTTTAGTAGCGGTTCGTTTCTCGGCTCATGATGTAAATTTAAATGCAAATCAGGGCTTTCTTTTTTCCTTTCTCCTTCTCCTAGACGTTCTCAGTTAAAATAGCCATGGCTGAAAGTTCTTGGTGAGCAAACTCCTGCTGTGTCCGCAGCTGCACCTTGTACGGTTTCCCTTGGGCGATATTGGAAGCCTCGAGCTGGGCAGACTCAACGGGCGAGTGCTGTGGCTTGAATTATTCCATACAATCTGCCGCAAGAGGGGAAGGATTTACGAGCCGGGCTGGATCATGACGACAATCAAAGAATATTATGATATATCTAAATCTTTAACGTGCTCGAAATATTCTTGAAGCCTCAATTACTCCCTAGATAGGAACTCCAATATTAACCAATAGAATTTAAATAAAGAAAAAATTCAACCATAACCCTTGTATCTTCTCGGGAAAGGCCTAATCCTTGCAGGTCGGTATGACGTATTAAAGGGGGAGACTAATACTCGAGTAAACTCCTCCCCACCATCAGCTGCTAACAACCCCGCATTCTCATTTTTCCGAAGCAACAAGCACCAACCAACACTTCTCAGATTTTTCGCAGAAATTCGTCCAATTCATCATGATTTCAGTCGGCTCATCAATTCCTGCTGCTCCCGGAAGCCTCTGGGTTGAGAAGGACAACAATACCGTCTCGTTCCCTTCCAGCGGAAAGTACATTATCGTGGGCGTGCCAGGAGCCTTCACTCGTTCGTTTTCCCCTATGCTCTAATTAAGTTCCTACGGGTAGGAGAGGTTCTAACAAAAGATTTTTGACGCGGTTAGCTCCTTGCTCGTCCCAGGTTCCTGGATATGTCGAAAACTACGATAAGCTCAAGGAGAAAGGTGTCAGCGCTGTTTACATTGTCGCCGTTAACGACATTGTGGGTTTTCTGTATCCCCTAGCTCCCAGTTTGATCTAGTTGTGATTGACTTTTGATCGTATCACCAGTTTGTTGTGAACGCTTGGAAGAAGGAGCTTGCTAAAGACTCTGGTGTCCACTTCCTCTCGGATTCCAAAGGTATACCAATCACACAAATCTCATTGAGTAAGGGTATTCAATACTAATCTCAGATATTGGTGGAATAGGTGAATTCACCAAATCGGTTGGCCTCGATTTTGATGCTAGCGGATTGCTCGGTAACACTCGTTCCCAAAGATATGTCGCTGTTGTTGAGGACGGAAAGGTTACCAATCTTCAAGTATGACTTACAAATCCTAACCACAAACGTTGCGAAGAACTTTGGTCTGATTTTTGGCAAACAGGTTGAGGATGAAGCCCCCAATGTCACCGTCACCCATGCAGACAAGATCCTCGGGAGCTTGTAAGATGTCTAGGAGGATCTTATAATCTCACTATCCTAGCCCGAGGGCTCGTCACAATCAAGGTTCCATTTTTAAAAATTAAAAAATTAAAAAATCCCTCAGTTCGTGATCCCAAATTCGCGTTAGTTAGGTATCGCCAATGCTGGGCGATGACCATTACCTACTAAGCAACCACTCTCCATATGGAAGCCCAAACACTCTTGAAAAGGCGTGCTGCATGTGGATAGCCGCTGTCTGGAATACCGCCGTAGGCTTTAGAATAGTTCTGCGAATTCTGCAACGAAAAGCGCGAACGATTCAGCCATGATTTAGAGTTTGTGGAACATAGCTAGAAGGTAAATCAACAGCGTATTAAAGGTCCGGATACTACAAAAACTAGGATACAGTTAAACTACCCAAACCTGTATTGTTGAGAACCCCGCACTCCACACGCTTCGAAACCCCTTTAAAGCAAGATCGAGCCCCAGTGACTCAATCCCCCAGCAATCTCACCGACTCAAGCCAAACACTAATGCCAATTATGGCCGAAAAAACTTTGTTATCTTTCAAGGCCCTCTCATTTGATGTCTATGGGACTCTGATAGACTGGGAATCGGGGATATACGCTGCCGCATCACCTCTCCTCTCCCGTGCCTCGCCACAAATTGATACATCTAAACCTGTCTTCCTCCAGCGCTACCATACCCTCGAGGCTAAGCACCAAGCAGAAACTCCAACCCTCCCTTATAGCGCTCTCCTATCAGGAGTCTACCGCGACCTTCACGAGCAGCTCTGCGTAGGAACCCCACTCTCCACCGCCGAAGTCGAGGCCTTTGGAAATAGCGTCCCCACCTGGCCTGCATTCCCCGATACAAAGGAAGCCCTCGCGCGGCTTAAGAACTACTATAAGCTGATCGTCCTGAGTAATGTCGACAAAGCCAGTTTCGCAGGCAGCCTAGGAAAGCTGGGAGGCGCGGGAACGTTCGACGAGGTGTGTACGGCCGAGGAAATTGGGAGCTATAAACCAGATTTGAAAAACTTCGGGTACATGCTTGAAAAGGCGGCGGGACTTGGGGTGAAGAAAGACGAAGTGCTGGTAACCGCGCAAAGTCTATGGCACGATCATGTGCCCGCCGAGAAAGCTGGGTTGGCTGGCGCGTGGATTGATCGCGAGGGTGCGGTTATGGGGATGGAGGGGGTGGAAGGCACCATCGATGGGAAAAGGGTCGGTGACTGGAAATGGATGTTTAAGACTCTCGGGGAGATGGCAGACGCGGTCGAGATGGAGGCGGAAGCATTTGCAGGGGAAGGTAGATTCAAGGGAAAGGATGCCGCCACGGGTGATGAATAACGAGCCGCATGAGCCCCGTCGCGTGGTATCGGGAAATGGCCCGGTATTGTACGGGTAGTATCACTTTGGAGAAAATACATGCATTGAAAAAGCGAAATATCTACACTAATCTATCGCCTGCTCAGTTCATGACGGATTTGACCCCGGATCACCCAAAAAGCTACCTCCCCCAACCACCCCAGGCGCGCCAACCAAGCCGCCCACCCCCCCAGACCCAAGCCGGTTATCCCACGAATGAGTTGCGCATAGATCTCATTGGGTAAGGTAACCTCAACGTCTACATCCTCTTTGACAAACTACTCTCCAGAGGCACCTAAATCACATTTCATGAGTCCCTGCTCGCACCACCGGCATCCAATATCTCCCCGCCAAGCAAAGTCCCATATCCCATCCTCCAACCCTCCCCAGCACCTAGTGCCCCGGAGTCAGTATAATACCTGTGTTCAATCTCACCCAAGGCACACCGGCCAGCAGTGACTCAAGCTCAACGGGAGAGCCATACGGGGGCTGGCGCAGGATGTGCACAAGCAAAAACGAGACCCAATTCCCCGCCGGCAGACTCATCAGTTAGGAGTATCCGGCGGGGAGATCGCTCGGAGGGGAGATCGCTCGGAGGGGGTGTTGGAAGGCTATCATCTGCGTGATCTAGAAGGGGCATCGCCTGCTAGGGGCAAGGGTGTATTTGCCGCAGAGGGAACCTTCCTATGCTTCTTCTCCACCTCGGCGATCAGGCTATCAAAGGAATCCAGATATCCGGGATAGAAAACTAGCGCGGCACTGTGCCCACCTTGGACGCAGTGAAGGTCTCCAAATTATCTTTCCGATGGTATTGCCTTGGGAGCGTGGCGGTCTAGTACTGCGCCAGCGGCCCCACTAAGTAAATATATCGATATCAATCACTGCGGTGTGAGGAGGTAAGGGCTTCATTACCCATAGGAATAGCTTAACAGCAGGGGCGATTGGTCGAACATGGTCCTCGCATATCAGCCTGAAACTATCCAGAGTTGATTTTTTTTTATGTCAATAAACTACGGGGGCTCTCCTAACGCAAAGAGTTAGGGCTGGTATCACGGTTCACATATGCGGCCCCAGCGGTAGCCATCCTACCAGGCGGAAGAAGGAGAGGAAAATGTGGAAGCTCTGATGACTTCCAGGCGTCATGCTTCATCCATTGCTGATACGGGACTTGTGAGTGGTAAGCAATACTCATTGTGATATCACGGTACAGCAGCACGACCAAATACAATGGCGTACCCAGTTTACCGGAGTCGAAAAAAAACGAAGAGTGCTCTTCACCGAGAATTCTCTTAGCCGTTCCCATTTTCCAGCTCGGTCAATTAGCACATGTGCATCAGAGACCACGCGGAGACAAAGACGTATGGCGATGAAAGCGGTGGCGCCGCACATGGAAACCCGGACGGAATTCGATTGGAGAAAATAGGTTTCTACGGATGGTGGTCCGTCATATGCATGATAAATAGACATGCCATGATAGCAATTTCTGCTTCGAGCACTCTGTAGTTAACCATACGAAATCGATCAGTGAACTATTCGCGCAGGAACAGAAAGGCCAGCGCTTATGCCCGTCTCTGTAAAAGTTTACTTCTTGGTACCACCCTTGGGGCTGGTGATTGGTTATACAGATACACCATGTAAAGGAGCTGTGCGGCCTAGGTTGCAGGCGTCGTTCGTATCGCAAGAACCAGGCAGCTGGCTTAAGATTCCTAAGACCGCGGGGGTTATAGGTATAATATGTAGAAATACGTCGCTATAGTACGATACGATTATTATCGTGGTTTCGTGGGAGCGAGATTGGGGGCGATAAGTTAGTAGCAACAAATCTTTCAACTTGGATATCAGACCTTGTCAGGGATGGTGGAGTACTATATACTCGCACCAGCCCCCGCAGGCAGACCGGAGATGTGCAGTACTAGTATGCGAATACCGTATGGACTGAATCGACACTCCGGGTATGATACTTAGTACCTTCCCGTCATCACCCCCCGTCACTCGCTACTCACATGCCTGTCTCACACTTCAAAACTGACTCGGACTGCTGTAACGAGAAACAACAATGACACCCCAAAAGACAGTACAGTTTACAGATTCAAGATTTCCCCATTTGAAAAAATAAATGTGTTCCAATAAATATCTCGGAAGACAACAAAAACCCCCTTTAGAAAAATATATACAATTACACACAGCAAAAAGCCATGCCCTCCTCTAACGAAAGAAAACAAGAACTGTTCAGAGCGGCTCGCTCAGCTCCGGCTCCAACAATCGAATGGCCCTTTGGAGATTGGGCAAAGGTGGGGGGGAGGAGAAGAAGAAAGTCGGAATCTCTCTTTGAGCAAGCGAAGCGAGCACCCAGACCAGAGGTTGTTGTTGAGGTACCGTTTGGAAATAATTGGTCGAAGATTAACACCCCGCAAACCCTGTTCGAGCAGGCTAGGAGGGCCCCAATGCCGGCGCCCGAGTTGCCGTTCGGCGAGTGGTCGAGAGGGAGGAAGGGTGTGAGTGGGCGCGGGCCGCTACTTATCGAAGCTTCCGGGGGTTCCTTCGAGAAATGGGTTGGGGATATGCTTAGGCGATCGGTTGAGTGAGGAATGGTTATAATAATATCATAGAATGGAAGTCGATTGATTATGGGAATCTCTGCTTTTTTCACCTTTTTTCACTTTTTTTTTTGATCTTAGCTAGACGGCTGTTCTAAACCCTAAGATACGGTAGGTTAAAGGGCTAAAGTTGGTCACCACTCAGCACCCCCCCGCTTCAACAAATGTCACTCCATAGCCTCACCGAGCCCAAGTAACCTTCAAAAAACATTGAGGAGAATACGGCATCTTTAATCCTGCAAAGAGAAGAGCCCTAGTGAAAGGTAATTTCGACTGCTAATTCGAGAAACAAGTGAGCAGTATTGCGGGCCCCTATTGCGGGCCCCATTTCCATTTCCAGAATTGTGAATAAAGTACTTCTAGTCCCCAAAAAGTCCTTCAAGGTGTTGAAGATACCGATAATGCTGTCAGTACATTGTTTCACCGGGCCGCAGTTGCAGTGGGAGGAGGAGAGGGTTCTCCGCTAGGTGTGTCACAGTAGCTTATGAGATGCACGTACCGTATTGATGTATGATATTAATATTACCGGTAACTTATATGGAAAGTACTCGCTTCAACCTTACTCAACTAAGCAGAGGGGAGAGTTGAATATTATAAAGAGGTCCCCATGCATAAAATTCTTCCTGGTTTCATTCGTGATACCCCGCTTCCCCGGAGTCTGGCAAATTGCCGAAGGAGAGGGGTTGATCGACGGCTGGGGAAGAGTAAGGCATACCGGTAATTCGAGAAAGATAATGCGGGGCACTGTGCAATAACCCTGCAGCAGCTACAGTAGGTTGGTCGCCTAACAATCCAAGTCCGAAAAATAGTTGGGCGCAACCTTAATTTATACTATTTAACTCTAGCAAAACAAAGAAGCACAATGATACAAGTATAAGAAACCACTCTCCCTGCTTGCATATTTCTTCATTTATTTTTTTCCGTTAAATCCTTCAATCGTTGAAAGAAGTGCAATTCATGTGCCACTGCTACATATGTTAAGTCATGAAGACCTGACATGTAGCAAACTCAAGAAATAAATGAAAACCCAAAAACAAGCAGCAAGATAACATCAGCCACAGTAGGGCACCGGTGCAGTGCTCGAGCAGTGCTCAAAGCAGGACTAGATCCTATATAACCCCCCACTCCGTAGAACCTATGTGTGGAACTCTCTTAAACGGGGGATCCCCTTCCGTGGGAAAATCTAAACTATTGGTAGAGATATGTCTAGTCCAAACTTGAAGGACTCTAAGATAGGTATGATATATACCGGTATTCTGATATTGCTTCAGCCCCAGGAGCACCTAGGGGATCAGGGAGAAGCTAGTTGGGGGTACAGGACGGTACCGTAGTGCCCTGCGCCTGGAATATATTTCCTAATCAGATTTTGGAGCAGTTGCTAAGCTCAGTGCTGGACTGAGTTCAGGCTACTGAGGCAAGAGGCTCATACCCACCTGATATTAAGCTCTTGGGACTTTTTTTCCCTTTTTTTTCCCTTTTTTTTCCCTTTTTTTTCCCTTTTTTTTCCCTTTTTTTTCCCTTTTTTTTCCCTTTTTTTTCCCTTTTTTTTCCCTTTTTTTTCCCTTTTTTTTCCCCTTTTTTCTCCCCTTTTTTCTCCCTTTTTTCTCATTCTCATTTTATCCCTTATCAATTGAAGCTTTAGTTTTCCCCTATTTCACTTCACGTATGCTCTTTGCCGTTGCGATGGTGTCGAAGAAATGTGATCCAGAGCATTTGTGCAGGGACTTTGCCGATAGTCACATACCACCAATGTTGCAACGAAGGGGGGGGTTGGATCAAAAAATGATCGAAGGGCTGGAACACGCTTTTTCGAACCGGGGGGTTATAAGATAGAACCCCTTCTACAGTAATAAAACAATAAATACTGACATTTGAAGCTAGTTGAAAATAAGGGAAACGGGAAATTTTTATAATAAAGGAGAGCAAAGTGTGGTAAAAGAAGCAGGTAAACTAGGATTTATGACAAGGCAGACAATTCTTGATAATTTACTCCTCTTCCGGCTTCTGAAGAATGAATATTTCCTGGTTTTTTTTGCTTACTAAGTATTTAAAGAACCCCTTAATATAATATATTCGTACTAACAGGAAGCATTCCAATCCTGGCTATCTATCCTACGGCAGTACATTCCCGAAGTACGCCAGTTCACCCTCATACCTAAACAAATAAACAAAAAAAACAAAAACAAAACAACAACAAACAAAAACAACAAAATAACAACAATAACAACATCATGCCCGGCATGATTCCAACAACACACTCTCACACTTCTTATAACACCTTTCCACCGTCCTAACATGTAATCCTATACCAAACTTCAACATATTCTTCCCGCATCCCACACAATCTATCCTCTTTTCTTTACAACCGTCCTTAAACCATCTAATAACAAGAGCAGTCTTATACTCCTCATCCCACTTATCCCATCCCTGGGTTGTTTCTTCCCAAAACAACTTCCTCCATGTTTCTCCACATTCTTTCCTTCTCTTTAAATGTACCCACAAACCTGAACCTCCCGGTCTCGTGGTACTTCCTCCACCAAAGTTTCCTCCACAACCTCTACACTTCAGCTCCCTTTCGTCTGCGAAGAAAAACTCTCCTTTATCCAACACACGAACCGCCTTCAGACACCTTCCCTTGTGGTTCTTCTGGCATTTGTTGCATCCCTTCTTGGATGCTTTCTCCGGCACACCTTTACCATTCCTCTCAATTGTGATTGTGTCGTCGAATGGATTGCCATACATGTGTTAGGCATACCGGAAGGCTTAGCCTTCCATTAGTGAATAAAGACCTATAGTTACCCTACCTTAGGATTCTGAGTTCAAAAGGACAAGCCAACACCCCCCTCCAGCACCAGCGTTGGGACGGCGCTACATCGGTAGACGCCGCCGTAGTTGCGTCCCCTCACCAAAGACATAGTCATTGGAACCCTCCTCGTAACCCCGTATACGTCGTGGCCGTCCGTCCGACCAGATCCCGTTCGTAGGATATATGAGGGAAGGCCTTTGGCGAGCTTATGCAAGTGGTTCGAGCCAAATCGGTCGACGTCGCATAATGTTACTGAGCACTAAAGACAAGACGCGCGAAAGTGGTCACTAAGTAAAGGGACGTTTTTACGGACAATGGTTAGGCAACACATTCTATACTCCACGCTCTCGCGATGAAAGTCGCAGAAGTGAATGGTGTTGTCGGATGAGGTAGTCTGAGCAATCAGGCATACCCACACTCAC
>Ga0307509_10000711_pt1 | contig 56876 bp, 70 predicted proteins | sample 10_EM_MG_FD_202245 | JGI IMG/M metagenome (GOLD analysis project Ga0307509, IMG submission 202245) | Populus trichocarpa ectomycorrhiza microbial communities from riparian zone in the Pacific Northwest, United States - 10_EM | ecosystem: Host-associated > Plants > Roots > Unclassified | place...
AAGCAGCGCTTACTTGCAGAGCTAGAAAAGCTGGAGAACGAAAACGACTCTGCCAAAGGTCAACACAACAAGAGTAAGTTAATGGGCCTCAAGTTTATGCAAAATGCCGAAGCTGCTCGGAAGAAAGTCAATAAGGCCGAAGTGGAGGGTCTACGTCGGGCTTTAGAAGATGATGACAGGTCAGATAAGACTGATGAGGACGAGGAGGAGGGTAACGACAGTGGAAGGATGATCTTCGGGGCTGGAAGGAAGAATAAAGAAAAGGTCAAGAATCTTGAACCGGGCAAGTCTGAATTTGAGGAGGCTGAGCGCTCGGGTGAAGATGGGGATGGTGAGGATAGTCTAGATGAGGCTGAGGTCACGATAGTGAACAAGCCGTCTTCCAATACACTCAAGAACCCCTTCTCGCAGCCTGGGGTACCCAAGAACGTAAAGATCAACTCCAAGTTCTCCAAGGATCGAAGGCAGGCGCTCAAAGACCGTAATAGCCCCGAACCGGATATTGAGGTTGATATAAGTGCCACGCTTAAATCTGCTTCAAACAAGCGCAAAGCCGGCAACCGCCACGATAGCGGCGATGGAGAAGGGGGTGAAGATGACGAAGGAGCGATCTTGTGCCGGCCAAAGGAAAGAAAGGCGTAAAATTTGATCTACAGGAACTTGCGAAGCGGGCTTTCGCAGGTGACAATGTTGCCGCAGAATTCAAGGCAGAGAAGAAGAGAAAGATCGACGAGGAGGGCGACCAAGTTATCGATACCAGGCTTCCAGGATGGGGTAACTGGACCGGAGCAGGTCTCGTGGAGCGAAAAGGGAAGAAGGACACTAGGTTCCTCAAGACAATCAAGGGTGTCGACAAGAACAAGCGGAAGGATAAGAAGCTTGAGAAAGTTATTATCAACGAGAAGCGTGTGAAGAAGGTATCTGACTACTCTATTGATTATTACCGATAACGCTAACACTCTCCCCTAGAACGTCAAATATCAAGCATCTGCACTCCCTTTCCCCTCCGAGTCCCAGCAGCAATACGAACGCAGTTTGCGTGTTCCCATTGGGCCCGAGTGGGCTACGAAGACGACATTCCAAGATTCTACGATGCCGAGGGTTATGGTCAAGCAGGGTACTGTCATCGAATCTATATCTGCGCCATTTAGGTAATTGAATTTTACTGGTTTATGGGTTTATGGTTTATGGTATGATGATTGTGGCGCTGGGCTGTAGATAGTCTAAAAGTATTTAATTTCATGTTGATATTTCCAATATCCTTAGTATTTCCATATCCAGGCGTGTGATATGAAGTGCATTGCTCCTAGGCGTTAAATTAGACACTTTCAGCAGATCCCTGTTTTGAGTTCGAATTCGAGCTCGAAAAATAATAGGCACAACTGCGCGGTATCTGGACATTCCCACACGACACCAGCCATAAATTGAGTTAACTTAGAAGTTTGATACTTGATCGGGTATGTAATGCTACGATTTCTTGATGATCACGTCTATCTTGGTATTGAACTAATATATTTATGGAATAGCAGTACTTGGCAATTTCGCTAGGGATCTGCTATTTCGGGAATGCTATACCCCAGAGGGTTAGGGTTGGCGTACTAGAAGCTTAACTCAACGTCCCACCATCCCTTTCAAACAAACACCCCTCACCGGGACATTCCACCCCACCAACCCAATGTCTTTAAAAATCCCGCCCCTCCATCGAGCACGGTTTTCGCGCACACGTCTTTCGAGCCTCGGAACCAATTCTATAAGGGCCCACTCAACCAGCTCCGTCGACCAAACCGAGATATCGCACTTCGCAAAGCTAGCCTCAACATGGTGGGACCCCCACGGCTCCTCCCGTCTCCTACACCTAATGAACCCAATCCGCCTCTCCTTTATCCAACGCTGCCTCCTCAAAGGTTCACCGATACCAGCCGCCCCTTCTGCGCGCACATCTCCTGAAAAACTCGACCCACCAGTGGAAGCGCATAGCGCAGACAGCACCCAGAAACTCCGTTTCCTAGACATAGGCTGCGGCGGCGGAATCCTCGCGGAGGCGCTCGCAAGACTACCTGGCACAGAGTCCGTCATTGCAATCGACCCGAGCAAGGAGGTTCTCTCCGTCGCGCTTGAGCACTCGCGCCAAGACCCCATGCTCGCCGGGGGAAAACTCCACTACATTAATACCACAATCGAACAACTCCCGAAAGAACTCGAGGGCCAGCAGAACCAATTTGACGTCGTCACGCTAATGGAAGTCATAGAGCATGTCCCGCGCCCGAGCTCGTTCTTGACAGCTACCATGGAGCATGTCAGGCCAGGGGGGTGGCTGGTGTTATCTACGATCGCGAGGACCTGGACGAGCTTTTTGACGACAAAGTTGATTGCTGAGGATATTCTAGGGATCGTGCCGAGAGGGACACACGATTGGAATAAGTACATTAATGTGGAGGAGCTGAGGGAGTTTTTTGAAGGGAAGGAGGGGTGGAGGGATGTTCTTGTTATGGGATGTGTTTATGTGCCTGGGTTTGGGTGGAGGGAGGTAAGGGGTGGGGAGAAGGTCGGGAATTATTTCTTTGGAGTAAGGAGGGGGCAGAAGGAGGGGGCGGATGGGGAATGAGGCTTCATTTTACTCTTTTTCTGGAAGGGTTTCATAGTGTGCAGTAGTATAATATGTGAGCGGCTTTTATAGCGCCTTCGAATGTTTCTTTCCGGTTGAATTACTTGCTTTTTTAGACTAGACTAGACTTGGGAGAATGCTATATACTTCTAATTGCGCCGTTCTAGAGGGTTATAAGGTAAGCGGTGTGCTATAACCCTCTATTTTTCGGGCCCCGTGGCCCTATCCCTTCGTTCGTACGCCGAATTTCACGGAAAATTAGTGTGCCGTGGCGCAGAGAGCGACACAAGATTAACCATTCTCGCAACACACCAGGTAACACATCATACCATAAAATAAAGACTAAACGAACGAACTAAACCCAAAAGAAATGCCTATTCATAAGCTATCCCTTGAGCTACTGAGATATTAGCACTAACTCATTTTCGTAAATGTGATAGGAAATACCATGCTGACTACGAGGAGTGTAGGGCTCAAAATATCACAAAACCAGTACCACTCAGTATGGCCGTGATGTAGACAAGAAATTCGGTGTATATTGTCTCCCAATTACCCAAATGAATTAGTGCTAATATCGCCACCTTCCAGTTTTCACCCCCCAACACTCTTAGTAATCCTTCTCAGGGACTATTCTGCTAATAGCTAACACCTTATTCAGCCGAATTTAGTGCTGCACTAGCTTCCTTCCGTGAATACGAACGAAGGGATGCTCTGTCCCAACGTGCAATAGAGACCACCCATCGAGTGATGATTCGTGATTCAAATTCCGAAGCCAAAATAAGCCACCCTCGTAGTGCCCTCCCCGAAGGAAGGAGGGCAGAGCTGTAGGCTAGGAGATCAAAAAGTGCGCTCCTCTACCAATAACTAAAGTAAGCCTTGATGGGAAGAGCGCTCACTTCAGGCGAATGATGGACGGGTAATTCAAAGCATTCAGCCAAAAAAGGGTATCAGGAAAAGGGTACCAGAGCTCTTACTAGACTCTAAATGTGGATATTGACACGCCACAAGAGCAAAAACACTGGGGACTAGACTTAGGGCCTCTTCTGCTACTGACCAACAATTGTGAGCTAAGGGCTGGAAAAGGGACGACAGCGAGAAGCGCGATATTCGCCGGGCGGCATGAGGGTGGATAGAGACCATGACAGGTATGATACACCTAGGAGCACGGTGAGAGGGAATCATGAACGGGTACAAGGGGGATCAAGATTCCTTGGTTAGTTCTGATAACATGATAGGTCCAGCTCAGATTACAATGGTATTATAATAACTACGAGCTTTTAATCACTCCGCAGAGACTACTACTCGGAACACTTGTGCTTGGATGCATCTTCTAGATTAACTAAACTGACTTTGCTCTTTCTTTGCTAAATAATTTGACTGGCTTTGTTCTTCTTACTTCTATTTCGGAGTCACTGAGCAAGAAGGTTGAGGCTTTAGTCTGGGATAGCGATGACGAAGATGAGGACGGAGAGGAAAAGATTGAATCAGCAAAATCGGGATCTAGCGAAGATGATGTTGACCTCATGTCCACGCTCCAGATTGGGCAATATCTCCGAGGTTACTTCGTATCTTCTTTAGAACCTGCCAATTCGAAATCTTCCTCTGGGTCTAAAAATATTAAGCGGATAGAGCTGTCCTTGGACCCAGTTCTGGCCAATAACAGCCTTACAGCTGCTGAGCTAGTCGTTGGATGTACTGTCCAGGCCTCTGTTACAAGCGTGGTCTCGTTATGAATCTGGGTATCGGGGATGATCTCAAAGGGTTTCCCTCATCCAAAGAGCTCGGGAAGGGCTGTTCGGTGACAGACGCAAAGCAAGGCCGAATGATGTTTTGCGCAATGATCGGGCTCTCGTCGAATGGTAAAATCGTCAAACTCTCGGGGGATCTATAATAGAAGCCAAGTAAGAGGGGTAAATACTCTGGTGGGAAGAGAGCTTGGTGGCTAAGTTCTGCGCCCACACTTAATGCATTTTTACCTGGAACCGGCGTTGAGGTACTCGTTACAGATATAGCAAAGGGAGGTAAAACTGTTGGGATCGCAGGCAAGGTTATGGGACTTGTAGATGCTACAGTGGACTTCTTTCACGCTTCTGGCCGGGAGGGAAAGGATATTGAATAAAAGTTTAAGGTTTGAGAAAAGGTTAGCTGTCCAGGCACGTCTCCCTTCTATATAGCCTCTCTAACCTTCTTTAGATCAAAGCACGTGTCATTGCTGCCTATTCCGAACCTCGAAAGCTCGCTCTCTCAATCATACCCCACATCCTTTCATTTACTCAGCCAATTGAGAAAGAGCCTACAACCATCCCCCAACAGCCACTATTCTCAACTCTGCAAAGGTTCCTGGTGTCGAACCCAAAACCAGCCTTGTCCTAGACGTCAGCGTTCCCGGTATTCCTGGCTTCGTCCATATATCTCGGGTCTCAAGCGATAGCAAAATAGATGATCTATCTGAAGATTCTGGTTTATATCGGACCTGTTCAGCCCACAAGGCCAGGGTAATTGGTTATAATTCTATGGATGGCCTCTATCTTGTTAGTATGGCGCAGAGGGTTCTCGATCAACCCTTTTTAAGGGTGGAGGATATCAAAGTTGGTGAAGTCGTGAAGGGGACTATTGATCGAGTCCTAGATAGTGGACGTCTTATCGTAAACTTAGCTGAATGCATCACCGGAATGGTGGATGAGCTTCACCTGAGCGATATCAAACTCAAGCATCCCGAAAAGAAGTTTAGGGAGGGTGTTGAAGTAAGAGCAAGGACGATTCTTTTTCCCACTGCCCCGGGCTAATTTCTAACAATACTAATTGATGAATATGTTTTGGCAGTTGATCCTTGAAAGAGGAGAGTAAGGTTGACCTTGAAAAAGGCTATTGTCAACTCTGACGCTCCAGTAATATCCTCTTATGACAATTCCTAGCACTGGATCAGTTTGTACCTTGGATAAAATCTTACTAAACGGCGCCATTGTGAAGTTTTTTTCTTCAGATATCTGTGGCTTCCTCCCGAAATAAACGAAGCACAACCGTGCCAAGGTTCCCGCCACTTAAGGTTGCCAAACGGCAATTCCGTTCCCAATTTTCTGAACGGAAGGGAAACGGTCGTTTGTATGGGCGAACAGAACGGAACTGTTCCTACCGAACAGGCTCTAAGAGACCTCACCAGAAGAGGCAACTCCAACTTCCTCGCGAGATTCTCGAATGCTGTAGACAAAGAAGTGATGGCCCAAAGGAAAAATTCCCTTCCACTGAGAGACCCCCTGGGCACTTCCGACAAAACCACATGAGATCTTGCCCTCCGGATAAGATAATTTCCATAACTTTCGCTGCCTGGTATCTAGCAGTAATACGTACACTTCGCTTGGTTCAGGTCATTATCATCGCTTGTGCTCGGGGGTCTAGGGCCTTCACCAATTGGGGGAAATGCGGATATCCTAGGAAATATTCTATCGTTGATAAACCTGTTATACACAGCCACCGGTCCCGGTCGTACGTGTTTCCAGTACATACCCCGTGGGGAAGCAGTGAATCATGGTCTCTCTGAACCCACCACCACTCAAACCGATGACCAGGCAAAGAAACACTAGGGCATGTCGTCGGTTTGCTACACCAAAGAAACAACTCCAGGTTAGGATTTCAGCATAATCAGTAGTTGGGTCTAGCAATTTAAGAGCAGAACCATAGACGAGACGGCTCTTCAACTATTCCCACAAAATCAGCAATGCATCCCCTAGTTGCCAAAATCAAACCCAGAAATGCTAGAGGCACTCCCTCCGGACCTTCATCAAACACAAATTTCCAACCCCACTCTTCCCAACCACTCTCAAACCTGCCATCAAGAAGTAGAAAATCAAAGCATCCAGAGCCGGTATGTCAGCAAATCTCGAACCGTCGTCCTTGCCCCAGGCGCCGGCAGCTTATATTGAAGTAGTGGCCCGAAGGCTAACCCGAATACCACATGTGTTAACCAAGGGAAATTCAACTCCTATATATATATACACTTATACGAGAACACAGCCATATACTAAAGGAAACATCTATAAGTTATGTGATCGAGTCACACCAATCCACATGACCAACACTACGAAAATCATATCATGGAACCGCAAGCATAGTCCTCTTTTTTACTTTTCTGCTTCCCCAGCCGCTTTCAACCAAGGATCACGGAGTGCGTCCACAGCGCTCGGCCGTCCCACAGGATCCGGTGACAAGAGCCGGCGCACGAACTCAAACACACCTTCCTCACTCATAGCCTCCCTCAAAGGCCCAAGCATGAGCCCAGATTTTCCATAGCAGAAATGCCAAACGAAGCATTCCATCCGGAAGAGTACACTCCCAGTCAGAACCTCGAACATAACGCATCCTAGCGACCAGATATCTACCGCGCAAGTGTACTCTGATGTCTCCAGCGAGGAATCCAGTGCTCCCAGAATTTCCGGCGCGGCGTATGAGGGTGTGAAGACCCGCGTGCAGAGCATAGTGTGTTCGCTGATACACTTTGATACGCCGAAGTCACCGAGCTTTACACGGAACGGGGAGAGGGAGACTACGAATATGTTCTGCTCCCCCGGGTTAGTGAGATTTTGTAATTTATATGCTTGTATGGCAAGTTAGGTGAGTGAATAAGTACCTCGGGTTTTATATCCCGATGGGCAATCCCATTCCTATGCATGAAATTCAAACCCTCTAGAAGCTGCCTGGATAGCAACTTTGCCGTGGGCACCAACATTCTTTCACCGAGGTGCCGTCGCAGGTCCCCTTTCTCAAAGTACTCCATAGCGATATACAATTTTTCGCTGCCCTCGAACCAGCCCAAGAACCACACGAACAACGACACACGATGCTATCAGGCCATCAGATCTAGAAACACTTCATTCCACAGAACAAACAGACAAACAAACCTTTGTCAAGAAACTCATGATAGCTAACTCCCTGGTAAGATCCAATGCAGGCGAGAACGCCGTCCTGTCAATAACTTTCACAGCCCGAACACGATTCTCTGGCCCGTGCTCTAAGTGGACTACACTGGAGCCTCCTCTTCCAATTACTTCCGCATGTCTCCATTCTTCTTTGTGGATAGAGGGTGAGCAGATAACGTGCCTAACGCTGGCTTCCCGGAAGCATGTTTCCAGTCTGTAGTGCTTGACTAGGTCTGCCTGTGGAGATTCTTCGGCCATGCTTTGTAGGTTCTTGAGGACGTGTCTGGAGGGTTTGGCGGGGTGGGTGCGGTAAGACGATGCGAATATGTAGGAATTAGGGAAATAAATACAATGACAATGCCGGGAGAATTTCATTGGGAAAAATGGGAGACTTATAAACTTAAGTAGAGGGGCTCTAAATAGTCTAACCTAGCCATCTAGTATACCGGTACAGATAGCCCCGCGAGGATAGGTAGATCATTAGGTGAAGCCCATAGTCCAATGCATCTGCCAATCACCTCCCGCTACCCACGTAACCTATACCAGGGGCAGGGGGGAAGAGAGCGTGAACAAAAAAGAGAGACAAGGAATGGGTGCCCTGGGGAGCTCCAGCACTGGGTATGATAACCGTAAAAATTCTAAAGAGTAGCTATGCACCAACCCTACACGTAATACGCCTTGCCCTTGATGGCTCGACTACGCTGAATCTGCAGTAGGTGACCCTGGCGGCGTACGAGTACTAGTACACTACTGGGACTCAGAGATCTCATGGGCTGGTGAGGCACCCAGATGGGAACACTCTTGGAGCACTGTACTCGAGTGCTGTACCAGGTTCAGGATTTCAGCTTACTAATTACACAATTATGGGTAATGTGTAAACTAGTTTGGATGATCCTGATATTTATTACCATAGTATACGAGTACTACCGGTAGTGCATCAGCCTTTAGGAGGTCAATACCAAGACTCAACTTGCGCATACCGTATTTAGAGTGTCTCCATCATCTGTCAGGGCAACCCCCCCCCCCAATTACATGTCATCACAGGAAGATGGTGATTGCCGACAAGGGTAAGAAAAAGCAACCATACCAGGAGGAATTTCCTCTACCACACCCTCAACTATCCCACCCTATCTAATTACAGGAACTGACATAAATCAAGGGTGGCCACCACACCCAAAAGGCTCTCATTCAATCCAATCCCTGGAACTGACGGAAATCAACTATCGCACTCAAAAAGATCCCACCCCATCCAATAACAGAAACTGCCATGCCACCGCACCCAAAACGATTCCACCCCATACAATCACTGGAACTGACGGAAATCAACCATCACACTCAAAAATATCCCACCCTATCCAATGGAGGACTTCCCGTAGGAATCTGGAAGAGATTTAGAAGTGGTCTTGGCATATTTTCACGCTAAAATCTAGAAAGTCGACTTCTAAATTCTAAATTTTCGAAAATCTGAACCACCCCCTCCCCCCCTAGTTCAGATTTCAAAAGGCTCAGAAATCTAGAAAATTGGATACAATTGGTCAATCAGCCCTCAGGCTATAATTCTCAACGTATTAGGCACCAGTTCTCAATGAACAAAATTAAGAACTAACATGCTACAGCAGGGCACAATCCTATGAAAAATAATTTCCTACTTGTATCTATCAGGTTCCATATGTATAGTTTCATTTTCCCACTATTATTATAATCTAGAAATTTAGAAAATCGCTTTTTCTATGGGAACAACCTGTGATCCAGATTCTTGCTCCGGGCTCCAGATTTTTCCAGATTCCTACGGGAAGTCCTCCAATAACAGAAACTGACATCCCAACACGCCCAAAACGATTCCACCCCATGCAATCACTGGGACTGACGGAAATCAACCATCACACTCCAAAAGATCCCACCCCATCCAATAACAGAAACTGACATCCCAACGCGCCCAAAACAATTCCACCCCATGCAATCACTGGAACTGACGGAAATCAACCATCGCACCCAAAACGATCCCACCCCATGCAATCACTGGAACTGACGGAAATCAACCATCGTACTCAAAAAGATCCTACCCCATTCCAATAACAGGAACTGACATCCCAACGCACCAAAAACGATCCTACCCCACGAAACCACTGGAACGGAAATCAACCATCACACCCAAAAAGGACTCACCCCATCCAATAACAGGAACTGACATCCCACCGCACCCAAAACGATCCCACCCTATCCAATGACAGGAATTGACAGAAAAAAAAGCCGCACCCAAAACAATGGGGACCAAACGGAAGGAAAAAGCAACCACACCAGGAGGAATTTTCTCCCATCACATCCAATGATAAAACGGAAGGAAACAGCAACCAAATTATGAAAGGGAACCAGATCAAAAATTTCCGATGGAGTTGCTTCCAGTTTATCGCGGGTATTCTCAATACAGAATTAAAAACTCACACCATTGCCACGATTAATCCCCCACACTAGAGGGCTCCTTGGAAGGATTTTTGGTCAAAAAAGTCAGCTGTGTAGTCGTTGTTTCATTGTACTTGTATCATACTCGAGTACTCGAGTACAAACAACGTGTATTATATTGTTTTCCTCAATAATTTCTAAGCCCTTAAGGAGGTAATAAGCCCCAAGTTCTGTAGGTTACATGAGCGAGGTGTGCTGCCCTTTGCCCCTCTGCAGGCTGCACACCTCTGCTTGTGCAACCTACAAAATTGAGAAGCTATGGTTCCGGCCGTCTTGATACAACAGCTCGATGGATGCAACGGGGGACGCCTTGGCATCAGGTTTAGGGTTAAATATAATTGATTGAGTTCAATTCCCATTCATTGAATACTTTTTTTTTAAATTTATTATGTCTATAATTATTTCATTTTTAATCAAACCCATATGTTCTTTTATATTTCCTTTGTTTATTTTGCTTTGTAGCTTTAGACAAGATTAATATACCCCATTTACTTTTTTTTGTTTATTTTTCCTAAATTTTTATTCTATTAAAAATAATATTATACATGTCCAAACCTTAACTTTAACCCTGATTCCAAAACCTATAGTATCTTATTACCAAGCCTGTTGTTGTGCCAAGGCGTCCCCCGTTGCATCAATCGAGCTGTTGTATCAAGGCGGCCGGAACCATATCATAAGTTATCGCCTCCCAGGCAGTGTTGCAAAGAAGGCCTTCGATTCGAACCCGGGGGTTAGAAGGGGGGATGGAATCGGGGCTTCTGAAAATGGGGTTCTTTGATGCCCTAGTAAGCAAAAATCGCAGGAACCTTTATGGGAACTTCTATCTTCAACTCTGCTGTGTGAGTATGATATTTATTGTGCAGAAGCAGGGAAATGGAGTGCTGGTGCTCGTTTATTTGCATCTTCTGCTACATTCTGCTTCCTTTTCCCATCATTTCATTTGTCTCTTTGCTCCCAACTGCCTTCAAATATCATCATTTACTGTTTTGGTAGAAGGGATTCTATCTTATAACCCCCCGGTTCGAAAAAGCGTGTTCCCAGTCCTCCGACCATTTTTGACCGAACCCCCCTTGGTTGCAACATTGCTTCCGGGCCAACCCGGACACCACCCCACCCGGACACCGCCCCCACCCACCTCCCTATTATTGCTCACGGCCTCCCCGCCCTCGGAGTCTCTAGACTTAGCAGAGCAGGTTAACGAAATTACGAATACCAGCTGGCACTTGAAACGGAATCCAACGGGCTCGGATTAAATATGCTATACTGTGCCCGGAAAACACGATTCCTTTTCGTGGGGTTGTGTCCCGATTTGCTCAGGCGAGGGGCCTGGCCGCGTTTATTGTGGATCTGCTAGCACACCAGCCACTCGCGAGGAAATATTGTACGAGTACGGAAACTTCCCAATACTGGATGCCAGGTGCTGGCAACGCCCCGAATGTATCGTCTCCCCCCAGCACTGGGAGATGCTCGACAGTACGGCACGGCGTCAGGTACTGTACCCATACGGAAGGCATCATAAAAGATTTTAGACTAAATAGACCAAAAAATGAGCCAACCCTTCCCAACCTCAGAACAGACGGTATTGTTCCAGATTATCAAGTGCCAGTTGACACCCATCCAGTTTTTGTGACCAGTCCCAAATCTTCAAGGCGAAGAATAAGCTGTGGATGTCAGAATTGTGGATTAACAACCTCCTTCATTGGTCGGCAGAACCCTAACCATGCTACTTCACATTCTCCCTTCCACATATTCTGGGTCTTTAAAAAACTTAAAAATTGATATTATCGTCTAAAATTCTTTCGAATATCTCTCCAAGCAATTGCAGATTATCATAGAGTTGTTGTTTTTTTTGGACAATTTGGCACACATCGTAAAGTTGAAGTTAAAAAGAGAGTGACCGGTACGGGCGGCAGAATCCAGTGACTCTAATGACAGAACCTTAAAATTCCAGAACAAATCATATCCTCCTTTCTCACTTACACTTCACACCTTCACCCCTTAGTTCTCTTTATACTCCCCCTCTTCATGGTATATCACTCGGTTAAACTTAGCTTTCTTAAAAGAAGCCTAATTACAGTGTCGAGCTCTCCAGCCAGCCCTGTCTCCCAATCCCTCTGGCCTCTGCTTTGACGCCCCTAGTTTCCGATTTTTACAGACACACCCAAGTACGAGTACATTCTGGACTGGAGCGTGTTAATTCAGTAGCTGGGAAGATCGTGGAAGCCTAACGTGTAAGCCATATCTGAAGTTCGTGAACATCATCCATAGGTTCATAGTAACTCCAATTGGTCCGACAATCGCTTACTACCGTAGTAGCTTTGGGCGCGCGACTTCAACTCGGTCGGGTGAGTACATGGCAGTAATTCGGGCATATCGAGGGTTACAGGGAGGCTTTCCGGTCAACAATTCCCCCTTGTGAGAGCAAACCGAGAATTGTATGAAATGCGCTCCATAGGAGGGTTTAGGTATCGCGTCATCACGCATCGCCAATACCCCCATCTTCTACCTGAGCCCTCTTATGGCTAGCAAACAATCCAGGTCTTTCAAATTGTCCAACAACGGGGAGCAAGTGCCTTTGGCACAGCACCTTTGTTGTAGCACAGAATAAGTCAGTATGCTGTACTCGGGGGTTTCAGTAAACATCGGGGGAGGAGGTCAGCAAGACAGCCGGGGGTATCATCGATAGTCAGTGTAGAGCTTAACGGAAAATAGTAAGCATGATCAGACACGAACAGCTTGGAGTGGATACCAAATATATTACTATCTTACCAATGACAAGATGTCCCGAGCTAATAATTAAAGATTCATCACAGTACAAATTGGCATTATAGAGACTAGTTGAAATTCTTAGAAACTTTTAGAATCTCTAAGATTCATGCACAAGAGAAAGATAGCCACCAATTCATTCATTTGATCTGGGTTTCTAAATGCAACAATCCTGTGTTTCTTTCCAGAAAGTTAATCTAATGATCGGCACAAACACCGATTTTGCCCTGCTAGTTTCCGATTTTTACTGACACTCCCGAGTAAGTTTCGCCCGTCGTACATGCAACCTCAAAACTCTACATTAAGTCTGACCTCTGGCGATTGTATAGGACTTCATAAAATAAAAAGGACGGAGGAAGGGGACAGAGAGAAGGGCGAGCCCGCCCCCCCCTGTAACATAGCTCCCCCATTCCTAACCAGCGTGCCATTCGTCCCCGCCCCCGTGGACATGCCTCAGCTAGCCTGCCGGTCCCCCGCCGACAACCACAAGAGGCCAGGCCCACTGCCGCTCCCGTTCCAGCTGCGCGTCGAACTGCCCTCTTGTGACCCGCTCGACATCTAAGTCGGCCCTGCCACAAGAGTGGCCAGGACATTGGCATAAATGCTGACCAAGTTGGCAATTGGGATTGTTCGGGGCCCCGTGCCTCGAACAAATCCAAAAAAGAAGATGGCAGTGTGAATGATGGAAGAAAGAAAAATATTTTAGGTTATGAGGGAGGTTTGGGGGATCGAAGTTTGCGAGAGAGCTAACCCAACTCAGCAAAACAATTTCACACTCAGCCCTAGAACAGAAATGTCGACGGAAAAATAAAATAAAATTCTCACCTCACCAGATCCAGTTCGTTCATGGCTTCGCGCGAATAATGCATTAGCAACATGCTATGAAGCTGTTCCTTAACGGATCTTACCATGTAGGTACGGAGCCAGTACTGGTAGCCATATCTGGGATGCATACGTTGACAACTCCCTCAACTACCGGTATACAACCACAAGCTATCGTATCAGAAATAAAGAAGATTCACGAATAACTTAAGCTCATAAAACCAATCAAAGCAGAGCTAATCAGCCCTATTTGCCATTGCACAAATGAGATCTTGCCCTCGGGTCAAGTGATCCCAAGCGTGGCGGTGCAATGTAGGCGCCTACCGGACTCCAGTGCCGGGCGTCCTGGATATGCGTCTTAAACTGTAGGGCAAGAGCGTCAATATTTTTGGGAATGACTTTCGTCTAAGAGGGTGACGGCAGGTCTACCGATTGGTAACTCCCGAAAGGCGGGCACCTGCGTCCTCGATAAGTACTCGAGTACTGTACCTGCAGGGCCCACCAATTGGCTGCAGGGCCCGCCGGTTAGCTGCAGGACCCGCCTGTCACTTGTAGGGACCCAGCAGATTCAGCAACCTGAGACACCAGCCGCCCACCCATTCCAGGCTGTCATCCAGGCGGGGGCCAAGGTACCCATCCATCTAGACCCGAGGACGGAGGGCTAGACGCTTGGGTTCACTACCCAAGTCGAGAAAAACCAGCCTCAACTGGGGTTGTAAAGTCGCCAAATTCCTATAACTAAAGTAAGCAGACTGTACAAGTAGCCAGACTAAACATATAAGAGAAAGAAACCTTTCCTAAACCAAACAAAGGCCTGTCGAGTTTGGCGGCACGGTCCCGCTATCATAGTACAGTAACTTAATCGTTAATTGGGGCAGTAGTGATGGGTAGGGTTACATAATAAGCGACCCTTAAATCACTGGGCGACCTGTATTCTTCTTAGGGCCTGCGGACCACCTGCGACTCGGTATCATAATATGATATCATAGTGTTCGGAACGGCGGTGCAAATAAGCATTGTGGCGTACCGGAAACTCCTAACGCCAGAAAACTGCAAAGGCCGGGTAACTCTGCCTAATAAGAGAAACCCTTGCAGTCTCCCATAAGGTGCGTTCCTGAGTCCGAGACGCCTCGCAGCCCGGTAGCGATACTCGAGTATTGGTTCAATCGGCAACCCTAAACCTTAGCTACCCTTCCTCCCAACACAGGCGCTCTACTCGTAATTCTCTGACGTTTGTGAACACAACTGCTATTGCATACATGCAAAAAGTAGGTCGGAGCCTCAACATTTTGGTGTATGCAATAGCAGTCGTGTTCACAAACGTCAGAGAATTACGAGTATGCTCGAGTACCGGGTGCCTCGTTTATGGAATCCTGCGGGTATCTTACTCCAAAGAGCTCAAAAGGGTCGCTTGCCCTTCAAACATCCGCATGAACCCTCACCCCCCCCACTTTCACAAGCTCCCAAAACCGATATTGCGGCACACGAGCGCATGTGACCTACAACAACAATGTCCTAACCTCGGCACCACAGCCATAACAAGAATCACAAGTTTCCAGAACTAAGGAGAGAACAGACCTGAGACCTCCTCCTCCTCCCCCTTTCTCCTCCCCCTCGCTGCCACCACCATTCTCCCTATCGAGCTCTTCCGAATCACCCTACAACTTCTTACTAGCCAATTCACCGAGTTTACCGTTATTCACAAGCATGGGTGCGCAACGGCGAGTTTCTGGAACCGCGACGATAAAGCCGCCGCCACCAGTTGATCTTGAGAAGTCTGTAGTTGAAAATAATCTCGAGATAACGGTGTTAGGGGAGTTGGGTGAAGGGGTGTTTACGAATACACGGGCTTTGCATAAGCCGGTTGGGGCGAGGGGAATTTACGGTGGTGACGTGAGTGCTCGTGCGGATCCCGGATGTTAAAACTTGGTCACTAATTTTTAGGATGCAATAGGTAATTGCGCAGACATTGGCAGTAGCACAAAAAACCGTCCCATCAGAGATGAAAATCCACAGCATGCACTGCTACTTCATCCTCGCCGGGAACGCTGCCGTTCCCATAGTCTATCACGTCGAGAACGTCCGCTCCGGTCGGTCCTATGCCACTCGCAGCGTCCAGGCTAAACAGAAAGGCCAGACGATATTCACAGCGACATTTTCCTTCACCCGACCTGTCTCATGTGACACGGATGAGCCGAAACCCACAGTTCAGCACTCCATAAAGTTCCCCAAGGATGTTCCTGCACCAGAAGACTGCTTGACGGGTGCACAGACGATAGACAAAGGGCTGAGCGAGGGCAGAATCGACGCTCAGGTCGCCCGACTCTTGAAGGAACGAGAGGTAAATGACCCCTTCGAATTCCGGAGAGCTGGGGTAGCAAACGACACCCCGGAAGCCGATCCCACGCACAAACTCCAGCGACAGTGGGTCCGAGCTCGCGGGAACATCTCGGATGAGGGGGCGCATTTACCCGCCCTGGCGTGCCTCTCCGATAGCTCGTTCATCGTCACGGCTAATACAGTGAACCCCCGGGCTCGCGGTGGGCGGATCGGGATGGTAGTAAGTCTCGACCACACTATATACTTCCATAACGCACCGAATACGAGGGTTGATCGGTGGCTGCTCATGGAATCTGATTCGCCGTGGGCGGCGGACGAGAGGGCGTTGGTCACGCAGAGGATTTGGGACCCGGAGGTTGGCCTACTGGCGACCTGCTACCAGGAGGGACTGGTGAGGTTGAAGGATGGCAGAGAAGGGGAGAGTGAGAACCATGCCACTAGTAAATTGTAATGCCATTGTAATGTGCTGCTGGGGATTGGGGGGTTATGTAGAGGGGGTTGCTAGACTTTTTTAAAAAATAAAAAAAAATGTGTATATCCGTAGTTGGGCTTTTTCAGCGACCATTTAGCTATTACTGTCAATTATATTCTTGCTATACTTGTGTGAGTAGGGTCGTACGCCGTGAAGACGCATACATATCCAGTAGCACGTTAAAAATATTCCATCACAGCAGAGCACTCGCCATCCATCCCTCTACCCGCCAAGAACCAAAACCCCAAACCCTACCGCATCCAAATTTTCACCACCCCCGTACTCCCCCCCAATGTTCATCATGTCGCAAATTTCCCCCCTTCCTCTACAATATTAACCAACCTCCTTCACCACCACTGCTAACCAACGAACCCATCCCCCACTCACCAAAACCACCCTCACGCCCAACAATTCCTACTATAACTGCCATCGCCGAGTTGAAGCCAGACACTTAAGGCGGTCAATCCCCATAAAAAGTGCCCGACCTCAACTCGGCCGCACAAGTACCATTCCAACTCGGTACGTACAATACACCCCCACAAAACCCCCCTACCCGCACAAGAATGCCCTCCATGATGATAAAAGCATGACACAGACCTGTTCCGAAAAAAATCTTGTGGACAAACGTCTTGCATCACCACCTTCTGATTTCCTCTTCTCATTCTCCTTCTCCTTCTCCTTCTCCTTCTCCTTCTCCTCCTTCTCCTATTTGCTTAGTTTCGTCATATTTGGGTTGTGGGGCTGACTTTTTTTGGCTTGATTGGAGTAATTAGGGGTTGTTGAAGTAGTAGGGTGGACGTTCTTTTTTTTTTTTTTTTTTTTTTAAAAAAAAAAGTCGACTATTGGTATGTGCCGGTGTAATACTTATCACTGGCGGTAGCAACGGTAGTCGTAGCGGCGGCGGCGTGTGTTCACGGGTTCAATGTGTGTATCTCAATTCATTATCACCCCTTGCTGTTTTATGGGCTGGGGGGAGGGGGAGCGGGGAGTCCTGTGATGAAAGGCACGTTTTGAGTACATGTGGGCTGAACAATCATGTCGAATGAACTTGGAGACCTTCTGATGGATTGGGCCCTTGTTTCTTGCTGGGAGAGTGGGGTTTCGTCTGTCTTGCGGGCTAATGATCGGTTTGGGGTGCAGGTACGATAGGATGGATGGTGTTTGAATTGGGTGGGGGGGCAATTGACTATTTGAGAATAGTCGTGGTGCTGCAATCCTCGAGTAGATTTAGGGCCAAATGAGAAAGGTTGGGTACCTCGGCTCTCTCATGACCTCACGATTCTTGGTGCTTCGAGTAGTTTTAATGATACTACTATTAATAAATTAAATTTTAATTGCGTCTAGTCTCTTCTCTCAACATTATCCCAAGGGAATATCCAAAACCCAAGGCTTGGGCCATGGCCTGATTGATGTACATGGGCCTACGTAGATTTTCTAGTGTTTCTTATCTAGCCGGCTCCAAATTCACTGGAAACCAGTATCTGTCCATTTACTCCCCTCACTACCATACACTACCCACACCCGCCGCTCTCCTCAACCTCCTCCTTGGGCCCCTTCCCTTTCCTATAGACCCTCTGATCCGCTGGGTCGAATCCTCCATTCCCCCAATTAGCCCACTCCGGCGTAGCCTCGCCAATATAGTCCTCTGGGCCAAACTCCTTCCCACTCTCAAGCAGCTCAAAGAACTTGGCATAGTCAATGAGCGTGTGCCATTTCCCGTTGATGAAGAAGCGGTTTGAGGCGATCAGGGCGCAGCAGCTGAATACATATTAGTAGCTTATCGCGCCAGTAAATGATAGAGTAGGGGAAGGAGGAACAAACCTGTGAGCATGCTCAGCCGCAATACCATACCCTAGCCCACGCTTGCCAAGTTCTGCGTTAAGCGCTTCGACAAAGGCTACGACTTCCTCGTAAAAGGGCACGTTCTTCATTGTTAGGCCTGCGTCTCCGGCTGTTGAAGTTCCACAGTACGTCACTCCCTTGACTTCTATGAAGCAGGGGAGCCCCTTCTCAACTAAATCTGCATAGCCCTGCACCTCGTCTTCTATGTTGAAGCCTTTTACTAGGGTTAGTCTAAAGACCGTCCTGTGTTGGTCGCGCTTCTCGCGGAGGATGTCGAGGCATTGTTGAAACCGCTCCCAGAAGTCACGGTGGAGCGGGCGGTCGATTTTCTTCAGGCTATCTTTGTTGGAGGCGTCTATCGAGACGTAAAGTTGGGTTACGTGACCGAGCGCTGCAAGTTGGGCCGGGTGCTGGGCATTGCAAACGAGGAAGGATGATATTTTACTGGAATGGAGGAGGTGGAGGAATTCATTGATCTAAAAAATAAAAAAAGAACCCCTCATTAGTACGAGACTTCCGTGGGGAGTTATGGAAACCTGCATATGGGTAAAAGACAGGTTCGCCGACTAGACTCAATGCGCAATGCCTGATTTTGAAGGCCTCGCTAAACCTATCTGCCCGGACCCCCGGAACTCCTTTCATCATTTTGATTTTGCGGTAATGGCCCTCAACAACGCCTTTAAAAATCTCTTCTGGTGGATCTACTTTCCATCTCCAGGTAGTACCAACAGGATTTGTCCCGTGCCTCCAGCAGAAAACACATTTGTTTGAGCATGATAAGGATGGTGTGGTTTCCATGCAAAGATGTGACTTGATTCCATAGAAAGAAAACTTATAACAACTTCCTCGTCCCCTTAGAGCCGATTTAGTCCATCGACAGATCTTGACCCCTGAGTGGGAACCAACAATGGTGTAGCCTTGTTTGGTCAACGCTTCATATGTAACACCCCCCTTTGGTACCATCTCTTTACGGTCTGCACTCTGTCCTTCCCCGGCCTCCAAAGCCTTCCTTCCTGCTGGTGTGGTGAAGTCCACGGGTAGGACAGCCTTTTTCTTTGCCACATTGCCCTTTTTAGCAACTAGGTCCTTTCGAATTACATTTCCGAGATCTTCAACATCAACCATATCCTCTGCAGGATCGGCAATCTCAAAATCGGAATCTTCATCCCCAGATTCGATTGCCGTCCGCCAATCGGCAGAATCGCCCAGAGCCCCGGTAGCAGCATATTCCCGCATAGCATCTTCTAGATGCACCCTCCATTTGTCCAAGCTTTTCTCCGCATGATTAGGTCCCACAGCCGGGTTTACATCTCCCATGCCAACAGGGAACATTCTCCTTGTTCCTCCTTTTCCTCCTGTCAATTTCCCCATCCATTTATCCACTTCAACTGCGTCCCTGCAGAATTTGCCTTCCTCCGTTGGCCATTCGGACGAGTCGCCGAAGCCAAACACTGAGAACCCAGCGAGCGAGCGAAGTGGGGCAGTGTCAATGCGGAAATCGTGGTGAGTCTCCCGCAAGTGTTCTAGAAAGGGGCGGATGGGAGGGTCCGTTTCATATGTAGGCAATAACAACAGGTAGACGTATTTCACTTTTTTTCCATTCTCGTTCGGTAGCGTAACAAAGAAGTCGTCTAATTCCACCTCTTCGAGGTTATATACAACTGGCGGTAAGAAATTCCTTCGAATAGGAACTGAGACAAGCGAATTGGATGGTGTAGGGATTGAAAAGGTTGGGTAAATGCTCTCTCCCTTAACACTAAACAGTCGGGTTCTCAGTTCCTCCGCACATCGTTGAGTCGACCCAGTAAGCGTGGAATAAAATATCAGAGTCTGAATGTCGAACTCTCCCTCTTCGACCTCCGATGCTGCCTTTCCATTCTTTGGTTTTAAACCCCTCTTCCCAACTATCCTCCTTGGAGCAACCTGTTTGTTAATCGACGGCTTAGACTCGGCGTTCACAGGAGCCTGGGCCCACGTTTCTGGCCCCAATGCCGCTAAGCCCTCGCTCTCACGTTTCTTGAAGTTTCGGATGTACGACTGAAGCTTTAGAACAAAGACTCCTGCCACTCCAAGCAACAATATTAGATAACGGAATGAATGCCACAACCCCAGCAACTCTGCAATTTGTTAGCGGCGTGTACGTGAAGAAAAGAAAAGTGAACACTCGCGGGCTGTGTGATTTTGGCTTTCAGCCATGTTGGTAGTTAATTAAGAGGCTCGGTGCTGAAAACGAGTGAACGAGTCTGTTGATTTAGAGGGGGAAAGAGGCAGAAGTTTAGATGGAAGGACAGATTCTTAGTGGAGGGGGATTAGTCAGCGATGGTGGGGTGCAACCCTGGAAAGTTGGGATGAGCTTTTGTATGATACGGCAGCATACCGTATCAGAAGGGAATTTCCAAGCGCAAGAACCTATTATGCAAATATCATAATATTATGGCTCCAACCACCGGCATTGGGTTATCTGGGGTATTCCCTGGCCAAAGGGCTGTAGTGGGTCCATTAAGCCTCGAAGGTCATGAGGTGCCAGAAACCAAATCTCAGCCCCGCCTGTCGGCGCAGCTCAGTCTGAGACCAGTAGTACGATACCTACCGGTATCAAAATTACTATTGCTTCTGATATGTACTACAATCATTGCCGGCACCAGTACTCGTATTTGATAGAAGCCAGTAAGTTAGGCGGTTGGCAAACATCCCTTCACTGTCCTATCCTAGGGTATCATGCCTTTATTTAACCCGCTAGATAAGTGAGAGTGATACAGCTTCTCAGGAACTGTCTGGTGTCAGTGTTGGTTCGGGATCTACTACTCGAGTAGACGGTAGCCGACTCATCTAAGCCAGGCGAATAAAGCATGCACTGCGCCCACAATCCAGGTACCGCTGTTAGTACTAGTCACATAGTTTAGCACTGAAAGGTATCGCGGGCTGTAACCACATTAATAATATTGACAGAAGATTGTCGATGGTGTTAGTCAATGTCACATAATGTCATGAGATTTACAATAACTTATCAGGAGAACACTGAGGCTGAGGCTTAATGAAGGGGCATGGCCCTAAGAGCATCTCCAACTTGCCATCGCGCTACGCTATTTATCGTCGAACAACCCTCCTCAAAGGAATGGTAACTTTCTAAAATCCACACGATACACTTACAACTACACCATTCCGCCCAGTTGCTTAAATACCCAAGCTACAGCCGATATCCGCATGCTATCACGACTCTCTCGGTTTTCTCGCCATTTATTTAGACCAATTATGACTACCCCACAAACCTTACGCTTTGACAAACCGATATGTACCTCAGCATGTCTCATTATTGGAGACGAGGTGCTCAACGGAAAGGTATCCATCCGCCCTAATACCCCAATATAGGAGACTGCTTATTGTAGAATAGACAGTGGACACGAACAGTAGCTACTTTGCGAAATTCTGCTTCGATCTTGGCGTTGAAATGAAACGAGTGGAAGTAATCTCCGACGATGAAGGAGAAATCGTGGAAGCTATTCAACGCATGAGCAAGAACTACGATTTCGTGGTCACCTCCGGGGGGATTGGTCCTACGTACGTTTCAAAAATATTCTCCCTTCGTACGCCGACTAATTAAGGCGCGTGGTAGCCATGATGATATCACCTACTCATCGATCGCGAAAGCCTTCAATCTACCACTCACCCTTCACGACGAAACCTGGACCCGAATGCGCAAGCTCTCAAAATCGAACAAAACAAACCCGCCACTTGATTGGGAGACCCCTTCTCCGATGCTTACCGCAAAGCAACGAATGGCACTCTTGCCCACCGGATCAAACGTGCGGCATGTGTATATCTCCCCCGATCTATGGGTTCCGATCTGCATCGTAGACAACATTCATATCCTCCCCGGTATCCCACGTATGTTCAAGGATCTCCTTGAGGGGCTACGCCCCCACTTAAATGTCGATAGCCATAACAAGCAAACCCGTGTCCTTGTATCTACTCCAATGAAGGAAAGCGAGATTGCCGACTTTTTGACCAAATTACAGGAGAAGGTCGGGCAACGGGGAGTGAAAGTCGGGAGCTACCCACGCTGGGGGAAGCCCAGGAACACGGTTACCCTTACTGGAGCCGACAAAGAATATATCGAGGGCCTTGTGGATGAAGTTGAGAAGGGTGTGGGAGGGTTAAGGGTTTCGGTTGAAGGAGAAGACGACGAGCAGGGGAAACCGGAAGAGATAAAGGTGGAGGAAACGACCAAGGCTGAGGCTAAGACTTAAAAAGGAATGTATTCTAGGGTATCCGATCATTTGATTCGCTTTTTGCCTTACGTTCAATACGCAGGCCAGTGGTCACTTTATCATGTATTGTCACTCGGTTTGAATAGTCCCTTATGCAGCTTAGAGCTCCGTACACGTAGCATATTATACCTAGAAGCCATATCACTATTTCTCGTCGTTTGCTAGTGCTATATAAACATGTCCCATATCCTCCGGTTGAGACTACTCTCCTATCTTCACCACATCTCCTTCAACGCCACATGACTACTTTATAATTATCCCAGCTCCCCACCGTTCGCACCCAAATTCAGTTATTCGCGGCTATGACCCAGAAAAGTTTCCCCCTAGATCATTACCACCTCTCACTCTTTATGCAAGGGGAGAATTAAGTGCCTCACCATTTCACATACAGTGAGGTCGTCTCCTAAAGCCTGGTCCGTCTGTCCCGGAGGTAAGACGGGTCACACCATGGGCTATAGTCTGCTTTTTTTGGGTACCCGGACTCCCTACTCCCGACAGGCCAAAGGCTGGAGAGGCCATGGCCTGGGTGCCCTGTATGATGCTGGGGGCCTCAGACCGTTGGAAATGCTATATATCATGAAATATCAAAACACGCTATGGTGTGATTAACCTCATCCGCGTGATTCCATCCAGACTCATTTCCCTCCCCAATGACCGTGTCCTTTATACCGGAGGGCGAAAATACGTTCACATTTTCAGTAAGTCCCGGTAAAATGTGAACGTGCCTTCGTCCCCCCGGCGTGCAGGGTCAAAGTATTCGGTTTATATTCTAGAAAGTACTGTAACAAAATACCTATCTTTCGGATGGCCCCACTCTACTAACAGTCTTTAGCACTCTCTTACAACAAGTACCATGACACGAACGTCATGAAGTCAGACTGGACTGGGCCAATGGTGAATTCAGCCAATGTCTGATGGCAGGACCACAGCATCCATTTCCTGAAGACCGGGAAGTCATTATCTATGCTTGGTGCCATTCTCGGGGATTGATATTTTGTTGTTTACCATTGAATTTTATTTCGATTTCAAGGAAAGTGAAAATAGTGTGGTCCGGTAAATAACCTTTGCTGTATAATATCATAGGTAGCACAGTACACTGCTGGGGAGAGATACCAGCGAACCGATTCAATAGCATTCCACTGCATCCTGAATATTTCCGGGGATATGCCTCCGGAACTCGCCAACACCGCAAAGGAACCGCTATTCCCCCAACAGATGAGCATAATCACTGTTCGGTAAGTAAGGAAAATGAAAAGGGAGTATAAACCCCGGAGGCTTCCCCATGGAGTAATAGCAGGAATAACATCTACCGGCACTTCATTTCAACCTTGTTATGTAAACCTGAGACACAGAGCTCTCGGTGTATCCGCCGGGCTCAAAATAACGTAAACCAGAGATACTACACTGAAATTGTGGAGCACTGTACAGTACGGTATTGTACGGCACTTTAAGCCGTCCTCCAAACATCATTCGCCAGTGTGCAATTGGTCCGATCCAAGTATCCCGGATATGTGCAGTATCGTACCAGTACTCGAGAGCTCACCTATTTCAGGCCCCGATCTAGAAACCATATTCACACGGTACTCGAGTACCGCAGCCAGCCGTGGGCCAGGGGCCTCACCTGTCATAGGTGGCACAGTAAATTTAGTGAACAAAACAATGCCCATACCGGCACAATGCAGCTGTTGCTATTAGAGACTTTGTGGTTCAATATGCTTTATTTGCTATACAGCTGGAGCGTGGACACATCCAGAGTCTTTTTTGCACAGTTTGGCATACATATATACCAAGCATTCTATCATCCTCCAGACCCTTGATTTTGACTCCAGGATAAGAGCAAATTCAGCAAATTCAGCAGATTTGCCCTCAGCAATTTTGATCTATCCCAACACCACCAATTAAATAATACTTCATTTTTAAAGAATTCCGTCACTCTTAAAACCCGAGAAGTCGTCTTCATTCTCAACACCAAGAAGCATTACCGGCAGTTTCCAAAAACACCAGTAGTTGCAGAACGAGCTGTGTGGACTTCACAACCCAAACCTTTAAGCTAAATTTACTCGATTTCCTAAGAGGCCGAACATCATTGATCCTTTAGCCACATCCACAGCAAAGTCAAACCCAACCCACCCACATCCAGCTATAAATTCCTTACCCTTGGCACACACGGGGATGCTGGATACCTTCACCGCAAATTCTCTATTATGACGCCGACGGTTGGAGCCTTGTATTATGTAGCAACGGAACCGTGATAGGTTGCACCGGTATGGCTGGTGAGTCAGGGCTCATGGTCATCAATGCGCCTCTAAAGTACCGAACAGTACCGCGAGTGCTGACGCCGTTATGCCGACTTCCCGACAAATCACTGGGAGGTACGATACATTACCGTCACGCCGTTCCATACAGTACAGCACAGTAAATCACCTTACGGAAGGTTTTTGAAAGGTGGTCTGAGCTGGACGGGTCAATACCGGTAGGCAACTAGCACAAATACCATCCCGTATTAACTGAGAACCGCCTGATGCTTTTACGTTGAAATAATTCAATATATAATATTCAAACTACATAGTTAGAGAGCTGAAATAAGAAGCGGCTGAGGCGAGGACCTGCAATTGGGTCAAAATCATTGCCTTGAAAGACTTAGTCCTGGATATAAAGAGTTAGCCTTATGACGTTTTATTGCGATTTCAAGATAAAACTGAGATTAAACATATTATTTGAACGTACTAGCGCCAGGCGGTTCTCCTTAGTTAATGCGGAACACTGAGGTAGTTTGGAGTAAGCTTACTGCGGGCCCACCGACAGGTCCACCTTGTTAGGGCCTACTCGAGTACCTAGTTTTCGTGCGGCGGTTGCCCGCTCATGTTGGTTGGATATCAAAACTTCCTTCTATCATGTGGGGCACTGAGGAATCGTATTCGAGGAGAAAAATGTACTTTACCGGTACTCGAACACAGCACAGTACAGTACAGAGCCCAACATCAGGCTATCACTTTTACATTGATTTTTACAGTATTACCCAAGTACCGGTAGACAAACTAGAATCCCAACCTAACCTAACTCTTCTATATATGCACAAGCACAGGCAGAACAGAAGCCAGACAAGTCCTAGAACATACAAGACTGCAAAAATCGCTTTTTTTTCTACTTCATATATTGTGCCCACGGAAAGACGTTACGTAGCGAAGAGGAGGAGTAGGAGAAAAATTGGATGGTAAAGCGCGCTGCCCAGGCATTCATGCCATACGGAAGTGAAAGAAAGAAACAATAGTTCCCCCGCCCAACTTTCCCAACCCCCCAACCCACCCCGAATCTCTGCACCTCTAGTCACTCCCATGGCGAGGGAGAACGAAGATATTTAAAAAGAAGAGAAGCAAACGCCGGAAGTAACAAAAAAAGAAAAACTAAACCGCACATTCTCCCTCCTCCCCCCACTTCGGAGATCTTGGAGCAGTTTTTTTAGACCCCATCGTCTCGTTACGGGGAAAAGAGAAAAAGAAAATCGCACCCCCGCTTGGTTGGTATTTGTTTTTTGTTTCTTGTTTTCTTTAGACCGCATCGATATCGATATCGCCGGCTTCGACATCGAACTCGAAGTTGCACTCGTCGGCTCCTTCGTGGCCTGTTTGATACATCAATATCGATATTGGGTTCAAGAGTGAGATGACGACAGCGAGGAGTGGGGAACTGACCATAAGTATCTGTCTCGTTGATCTTCGCATTCTCCGGAAGTTCGCCGTAGGCTTTGAGAGAGCGGGCTTCATCGGCGGTGTACTTGAGAATGACGTCGCCCTTTTCATCCTGGTAGTCGCGTAGAGAGAGAAGGATAATGTCTCCTTGGTTAATCCAGACCTTTGTTTACTGTCAGCCCATGATATAGAAAGGTTGTTTTAAGGAGGTAAGTAGATATACCTTTTTGCGCATCTTCCCACGAATGTGAGCTAAACGCTTTTCGCCATCAAAGCACAAGGCTTCTAGACGACCGTTACCCAACATCTTGACGACCTGTGCGTATTCTATGAGGTATTAGTTTAAGCCTTGATTATCATTGCCTTTTTCCCGTGGCGACGGGACACCGGGGCTTGATCTCAACGGCGATGAAAGCATACCTTGACCATCTTCTTTGAAGGTCAGCTCGCGCTTTTCATTATCATTTTCGTTCTTTCCTCTACGCCTGTTTTTTCCTCCCTATTTCCAGTGACGCAGTTAGCAACCCGTGCGCACAGGAAGGAAAGAAAAAGAAAGAAAAAACATACCTTTCCTTTATTCTTAGGCATATTAGTGCTTTAGTTGAGAGTCGCTTGTCGTGTGGTAAGTCAGAGTTTTTGAAAGTGCTAGTGTTTACTGTGGAAATAGGAAGAAACGTCTGTGTGCGAAAGGGAGAGGTTTTTAAAAGACTTGGTCCGAAGGAGGAGGGGGCAAAAGTGAGGTTGAGCTGGCTTCGCTGACAAGGCAAGAACCTTCCAGCCGGGTAATTAGCTTACCTCCCTCACTCACCCGGGGGTTACCCGGCATAGAATGTGCCCCTCCCCCGCAATTGTTTCTCTCCAGGTGCCCCTCATCCCGTTGAGTCAGTAACCAAAAAAAAGCATCCCAAGAGGTCCCTATACCCAAATTTCGAGCTCTTAGCGATTTTCACGTCAACCATGGCCACAGAGCTGGCGATCCAAGTCTTGCGCTCCCTCAACGATGCGTCAGAATTACCTCTTGCCTCTGGCGAGGCATTTCCAGATGTCGAGTCTACAGTGCTGAAGGGAGTCCTAGACTCGCTACAGAGCAGGGAGATGCTCGTCTACGAGACAATCGATCGCGAAGAGCCGGTCTTGACCGAGGAGGCTGAAGGAATTGTAATGGAGGGGAGTCACGAGGCGAAAGTCTACCAAGCGGTTTGCGCTGCCTTAAACGGTATTAAAATCAGCGAACTACCTGTAGGAGGTCCATTTTTTTAGCCCAATCTTTATTTCAGTTTCTAATATGGGGTAGAGAATTGTTGGCGGGACTACCGCGAAGGTTGGTCAAGGGAAGGCTTTCAAGGAAGGGTGGATCAGGAAGGATGGTGATAGGTTGCTTAGAAAGGTATGAAGCCCCCCCCCCCCTCAGGGAGCCAATGGGGTTTGCTATAATATCTGAGGCAATGGCTGAGACGCTCTGCTTAGGCATCCTCGATTAGAGACACCACTCGCGACCAACTGCAATTAATCAAAGCCAAACAAAATATGCCCGAGCCAGCACTTCTAGCAGAGCTGAAAAAGAGGAAGCTCCTCACTGTGCAGAAGCGTATCAGCTTCAAGATAAACAAAGGACCTAAGTTTGCTTTAGAGGTTGTGAAGGAAGAGACAGATCTGACAGCGGAAATGATCGCTAGGCATGTTTTTCCTCTCTCCCTTTTCCAATCCGAGCCATGTTCTAACTGCTTGCCCGGGGCCATTTAGTGATGCCTGGAAAGATAAAAGCTTCAAACCTTATAATTTTTCTGCCTTGGGAGCGCATACTCCTAGTGGAGCTTTACATCCACGTTAGTCCTTTTCACTTATATTACCTCCTTACCTACCCGCTATTGATTGCATACTTACGCTTCGGCTCTACAGTAAACAAGGTTCGCAGCGAATTCAGAAACATCTTCTTTGAGATGGGCTTCACAGAAATGCCAACCAATCGGTAAGTCTTCAATCACTAACTCACTTAAAGCAAACTGACAATCACTATCAGTTTTGTCGAGACGGGTTTCTGGAATTTCGATACCCTCTTCGTACCCCAGCAGCATCCGGCCCGCGACTTGCAAGATACCTTCTACATTTCAGACCCTGCTGTCGCCGATAAACCCAGAGATGACGAAACAGGAGAATTCCTTGCTGAATACTGGGAGAATGTGCGAGAAGTTCATCAAGAAGGCAAATTTGGTTCCCTCGGGTATCGCTACCCATGGAAGGAGGAGGAATCTCTTCGTCTGGTTCTCCGTACTCATACCACTGCGATCTCGGCAAACATGCTTCATAAGCTCGCCAAAAACCCACGACCAGCTAGATATTTCTCTATTGACCGTGTCTTCAGAAATGAGACTGTTGACGCAACTCATCTCGCAGAATTCCACCAGGTTGAAGGTGTAATCGCGGACTACAACCTTACACTTGGAGATCTCATTGGCTTCATGCAAGAGTTCTTTCAAAAGATGGGAGTACATCGGCTTCGTTTCAAGCCGGCATACAACCCCTATACTGAACCGTCAATGGAAATCTTTGGCTATCACGAAGGCCTCGGAAAGTGGGTTGAGATTGGCAATTCTGGTATGTTTCGACCGGAAATGTTAGAATCAATGGGATTGCCGAAAGATATGCGAGTTCACGGATGGGGATTGAGCTTGGAACGCCCTACGATGATTAGATACAAGGTCAACAATATCAGAGAGTTGGTAGGGCACAAGGTTGACCTAGGTTTTGTGGAGAGCAATGCAGCAGTTAGGTTGGATAGACATTAGCTCGAAGCGATAAAATAGAGAGGACACCGAAATAAAACGTCTTTTTACTATTTCTCCCTTGCACCCATTTTCTCTTCCTGTGAGACAGGCTTAGATCGCTCTACAAGGATTGGCCTACAGCTCTGAAATTCACGCAAACCAAATGTAAACCCCAACCCAGATGCCTTTGTTATCACTCGCCCCTGCCAAGAGCCCTAAATCTTGGCAAACAGAGCCTCAAAAACCAGAAAGAAAAAAAAAGTCATGATGTGGAAATTTTCCAAAATTCGAAATTCAACCCCACCATCGACCTGGGTGAAGAACCCACGGTGACCACAACAATCCCGATTCTAATTAATAAAGAAAAAGGATGACCCACATCTCTCTCCATCGCTGTCGCTTTGTTGACTTCCCACCCTCACAAATAACAGCTCTAGCCTTCTCCCACCCATCAGCGCCTGCATCACCACACCCTCCGCCCAAAAACCTGCGATTAGCAATTGGCCGCGCGAACGGGTCTATCGAGATCTGGAACCCCCTCTCAGGTGTCTGGGTCTACGAGAGCACCCTTGCAGGCGGAAAAGACCGCTCGATAGAAGGCCTCGCCTGGGTCCGGGACCATGATTCCCACGGAAGAGGTCTCCTCCGTCTCTTCAGCATTGGGTACTCCTCCGTCGTCACAGAGTGGGACTTGGCCACCGGCCGCCCACGCACACATACGGACTGTAATGGCGGCGTGATTTGGAGTATCGCTGTTCAGCCACGGCTTCATTCCTCCGAAACACTTAACCAGGAGGAGGACCAGGAGGCTTGTGCACAGAAGATTGCCGTGGGTATGCAGGATGGGGCGCTGGCGATTCTCTCGACTGCAGGCGGAAAAGGGGTGTTGAGCTATGTCAAGACATTGATGAGGGCCGGAACGAGTAAATCCAGGGTTTTGTCCATAGTCTGGCAGAATAGACATACGGTGGTTGCTGGGATGGCGGATTCGACTCTTAGAGTCTGGGATATCCGCTCTGGTCGAGCGGTTTCGAGATTGTCGCTGAATAAGAACCGTGGAAGGGACGTCCTAGTTTGGGCTGTTCGAACACTACCAAATGGGGATCTAGTGTCTGCAGACTCGAGGGGGGAGGTGTGCTTTTGGGACGGAGATAAGTATGCGCTTAAGCAGAGAATTAAGGGCCACCAGGGGGATTGCCTGACGTTAGAGGTTGGTGGGATCAATGGGGACACTGTTATCTCCGGAGGTGTGGATATGAAGACTGTTCTTTACAAACATATTGGTGCAGGGAGGAAGTGGGGCCAGGTCGCACTACGCCGATTTCACAAACACGATGTGAGAGCTATGGCGGCTTATGAGTGCGGAAAGTTCAGTGTTATTGCTTCAGGAGGTGATGCCCCATTCATCTCAGATTTAGCAGAACTTTTCTAACGATGATTTAGGTGTTGACATGACCCCAATAATTATACCCCTGCGACAATTCTTAGATGAAGCTCACCTTGAGATCCCTGCGCTCCCGCAGTCGCCAATTGTCACTTCAGTGCCAGAATCACGACTGATAATGAGTTGGTGGGAACAAGAAGTCAAGATCTGGCGAATCCAAGAACTAGGCTACGACGAAAACAAAGGAGACGAACTATACCTATTCCCTGGCGAAGAGGAGGGGCGAGGTAGAAAGCTCTTGAGCAGGATTGTCTTGGCCGTAGGTTCATCCTGATTCGCTTTCCATCTAATTTATCTAATTTATAACTAATATATCACACAGAATGATGAGTACATTACTTCCGCATCGATCTCGGCACCAATTCCTCAGAACGGCGGACATCTTCTCGCCGTCTCGACAATTGCCGAAGTCAAGGTCTTCCTTTTAAGGCCTCCGCGGGCTTCGTCTAGCTCTACGTCCCTAAGGGTCAGTAAAATAACTATCCCAGACTCACTACGTCTCGAAGCGCCAGAAGATGAAGACAATTCCGACGACGAGATGGAAGAAGACATTGACTTAGCCAACGAGGGGGCAAGGTTCGTCACGATATCTCCGGACAGACGATGGCTCTCAGTAGTCACTCCCGACTCCCGAGTTCTCATCGTCAAACTAGTAGTAGAGCCACCAGCAAATCCCAAGTCTAAGGCCACAGTCACATTTGAATCCTCAGTCTTTGAATTACCCAGACAAGATCGCCCCGAGTCAACTCCTCGAGACTTGCCCCTGCCAACCATAGGCACCCCTAGCAAACGCCAACGAAAGCGTCTAGCCCACCGCATCGATGAAGGCGACTTAGAAGCCTACCCAAGGACTATAAACCACCACCTCTTCTCCTCCGCTAGCGACCTCCTTGCAGTTTCAGACCTGAGCGGGTACCTAGATACCTACATCCTCACCAACTCCACAACCCTCACCTGGAAACTCAATCCCCAAAACCCTCTCCTACCTCGCCTCAACTCCCCTTTGAGCACCCTAACCTTCCGCCCCTCCTTCACCCCCCCCTCCTCCAACCCCTCTGCAGCTAACACCGAAGACCGCCTAATCCTAATAACTTCCAAAGAAAACCACATCATAGAACTCCACCTGACCACGGGTGCGCTGTCAGACTGGTCCCGCCGCAACCCGCCAACCCACCTGCCACTGGACTTCCGCACACTAAAGTCGCACGCAACGGGTACGTTCTTCGAAACCAGCCAATGGGAAGCCAAGCAACGACTATGGATCTGGTCCGCAAACTGGCTCTGGATGTTCGACCTCCTAAAGGACCTACCGGAAGCCAAGCCCCGCGCTGAAGCCACGAGAGGAACGTTGGGCTCCGGAGCGGGGCATAAACGAATGATGACGGGAGGTCTCGTGGTCTCCGGACCAACCGCCAATCCCCCTCCCCCTCCTCCCACTAAAACTCTCACTGGCGGAGCGGCGACAGACTCGGAATGGGAGGGCGAAGGCTACGATGACGATGACGAAGGAGCTAGTAGGGCTATCGCCCTCACAAGCACGCAGAAGAGGCGTGGCAAACGTGGCACCAAAAGCGCGTTCTGGAGCTCAAATAGGTACAAGAACATGCTCGGCTTCCTGCCCGTTGGCTCCCGCGAGGAGATTCTCATCAAGGGCGAAGGGTGGAAGGACGGTCAGGTGCTTGAAGCTATGGAAATGGTGGTTATCGAGAGGCCCATGTGGGACGTTAAGATGCCGCCCAGGTTCTGTAAGGATGCTGGGAGCTCGATGAGAGGGGGGATGTAATTGCATTATGTGTGGTATGATATGTATGGTATCATAGGAAGGATGGGAGAGGGAGGGCTTCCTTGTATAGTAGTCATCAAAAAAGCTGGGTTTTGTTTAGAATCTTAAATGTATGTTTACCTACAGTATGCCTTTCTCCGCAAAAAAAATCCTGACCACACAAGCTCCAGCGCAAGCGCAGTCAACATGTTTCGGTAGCTTGGACGATTTTGTATATAAAGGTCATATGCGTGGGAACGAGTGACGGGAAAACGGTCGAGTTACTACATTGAGATAATATAGCACCATACACTGGAGGGGGCAAAAAATATGTTCACATTTTTCAGGTGTGGAGCTAACTAAAAATATGAACGCATCTATACCCCCCTGGTATATACATCAACGCGTGAATATGATGAGCTAACCGAATCCACCATAAACCCTCGATTATTTATGCGTAATCCAAACCAACTACAAATACAGTCCCTCAGGCTCACCCTCGCTCTTGGTTTTCAGGACCCTCTCCCGAGCCGTCCTGAAATCCGCCATTTGCACCCTCATCCTCCGTTCTCTCAGGGCGAGCAATCCAGCCTCAGTACAGATAGCCTTGATATCGGCACCAGAAAGATCATCCTTCTGGTTGATAAACTCTTCAAGCTCTACATCAGAACTCAACGACATCTTCGAAGTGTGGAGGGTGAAAATCTTGCGTTTGGTATTTTCTAGAAAGCGTCAGTAACGCCATGCCATTCATATTTGAGGAGGAAACGTACGATCAGGATTCTCAAACAAAATCTTACGATCAATTCTACCTGGACGAATCAAGGCGGGATCCAAAGTCTCAATCTTGTTGGTAGCCATAATAACCTTGACGTCACCTCTATCATCAAAACCATCCAGTTGGTTTAACAATTCCAACATAGTCCTCTGGACTTCCCTTTCACCACCACTTGTCGATTCGTAACGCTTGGTACCGATAGCATCAATCTCGTCAATGAAGACAATACTAGGCGCATGCTCAGCGGCGACCTGAAATATCTGACGGCAAAGACGAGGGCCATCCCCAAGGTACTTCTGAATGAGCTCCGAGCCAACAATACGAAGGAAGGTAGCGGATGTTTGATTGGCAACCGCCTTCGCAAGCAAGGTTTTACCAGTACCAGGAGAGCCGTAAAGAATGACGCCCTTCGGAGGCTTGATACCCATCTCTTCGTAAAGTTCAGGATGAAGTAACGGCAACTCAACTGCCTCACGGACTTCTTGAATCTGTTGTTCCAAACCACCAATGTCCGCATAAGACTCTGTAGGAGCTTTATCAAGCTTCATTACCGAAATCAAAGGATCTGAATCTTCCGTAAGAACGCCAACAATCGAGACCGATTTGTGATGGAGCAATACTGAGCACCCAGGCTCGAGGAGATCCTTATCGACAAATGACATGATGGAAACGTAGTACCTAAAACCCAATAATTAGTTTTCATCCTAGAACAACCAATCGGATGTGGGACACACTCAGGGCCCGTAGCACTGGAGACAATCGCATGGTCATCATCAATCATCTCCTCCAGGTTCCCAACTCCCATTGGGCTCCCACGCATATCATCAACACGGCTCCGCTCCTCCTCTTGCCTTTGCTCCAAACCTCCCTTCTCACCCTTGCTCCCACGTAGACGTTCCTGATTCTGGACGAATTCCTCCTCAAGAAGTAGATGGTCCTTGATACGCTCCATCCGGAGGAGTTTAAGTTTACAACGAGCATTGGGATAAACTGTTGGAAGCTTGCTGGCGGCGTCTGGTCCAGCGGCGGTACGGCGCTTGCGTCGGCCAACACGAGTAGTTGGCGGGGGAGGTTCGTACTTTGGCTTTTCCTTCTGCACATGAAATTAGCCCGGCGGCACCTTCTGCGGCAATATATGATGAAACCGGAGGTGATGGAATGGATAAATAGGATTCGGAGGCCCAGCAACAAGGCAGAGTGGGACTTACCTTTTGATCTTTGCCCTTCTCGCCATCTCCCGCTGGGGGTCCACCTATTCCAGACTGAGTGTTGCCCTACATCCGCTCCAGTCAGTACCGAATATCAAACCCACTGAGCATCAACCAAAGGCTATCTAAGATAGATACCCCGATGCCTTTTAGAAAACAGCTTTCGGATAATATCCTACCATATTAAACTTTTATAGTAGCTTCACTCAGCTTATCGTTCAAGGGTTGATGAAATAGAAGATGTTGAATGATAGATGGGTGTTATGAAAGGAAAGGGATGAAGGCGGCTTGGAGGACGATGGTGGGTGGATGGTGGGTGGATGGTGGAAGGGGTTCAGCGTGGTGTTCGAAGCAGGGCGGCGTATGATTTACCAAGAGCTTAGGTACCGTAGTTTGTCAGCCAATACAACCCGCTAAACCCTAAGCCCTCAAATTCCATTTAACGCCAAAGCCAAAGTTTTGCTGCAAGGTACCAAAAGTTCGGTGACAAAAACCTCCGGCGTCATAAACCCTAGAAGAACCACAAAAATTATTTGTCACTATTATCGTAAGAGCTACCCTACTAAATAACCTGCAAAGCCTTTACAACTGCCTCCTAATTCTCCATCTCTCGTCTATCCTGGACCTAAGTCCCTATTTGTATCATTCTATGAACTCTTAAGGGTGAAAAAAGTGTATAAGTAGAAACTCCCCACTACCTGAGAGACAAAAGAAATAAAAAAGAGGAGGGCTACATAGTCTATGAACCACAGGAAGCGAAAACCCATTTTTTATCTACAAGTCGACCCCATTCCCCTCGTCAACACACCCCCGTGACTTCGTCGTCTACCTTATCATAGGGGATTCCCTTCTGACTGGGCCTCTGACCAGTGCTCTAGTTGCTTTAGAAGGTATTGATATAGGACCAACATCGTTCCGGATTGCACACTAGTCCACACAGCTCTAGGGCCTACGCCACGGAACCAGCCCCGGATACCCTCAGTCCGGTATAGGAGTCTGAGACCTTCGAAAACAGAGGATGTATTGAACTTTAGTGGGCCGGTTTTCGGAGGTGAGGTTGTGGACGGTGATGATGTTGATATTGACCTGTGCTGTGGCGGGGGAGTCGGGGGAGGTGGCGAAGGTTGTAATGTAGCAAATGGCCTAGACTCCTTTCGCACATTGGACGCTGGCGTAGCAGTGGCTTTGGGCGCGGGCGGGGGTGATGTTCGAACTTGTGTTTGTATCCTTGTTTTCACAACATCTATATACCGGGTCAGTACTCCCCCAAAATATATATAAAGAGAAAGTGCGACAAACCAAGAGGGCAAGTGATGACACCCGCTAAACCACCTGCAAACCCAGCCGTAGCAATCTCCAACGGTAATCCGATATCTCTAGATCCACAATACGATTTTGCAGCCTTCTGGAATTGCTCGTAAAAGGCAAACTGAAGGGCCGAAAATGGTAAATCTCTCATAATTGTGGCTTTATACCCATAAAACAAGGCTGCAGGTCCCTCTCTTCTAATGATTGTTCTAGTTGCGTCTAGCGTGCCACGGTAATTATATCCGGACTTAAAATAAGGGTTATTGTATCTCCCCTGTAATTGCAGTCTTGTCTTCAGAACTTCAGACGGAACGTACACCACACTCGCAAAGAGATCGGCCAAAAAACCACCAGAAAGGTATGCCAAATTCTCCGGACATCCCGCATCGATTAAATTCCGTTTCGAAAACTCGTAAACCCCAAAGAAAATGACTGTACCTGGAAGACTCCCCATAAAAGCGGGAGTGACGCCACTATAGAGCCCTCTTCGAAACCCCTCCTCGCGAAAAATGGTCACATACGCATCAGACATAGTCGAATACTTGATGGCCGTAGGGGCACCTTGCTGACGAGTCTTGACAGTGTCAAGCGAATGCATTAAGATGTCGCCTGTACTCCCTCCTATACCGCCAGCTACCATACACTTTGTATTAGAAAATAGTCAGTTCCGCTCCGCTCATCAGAGTTGTTTGTAACTCTTTTCCTTTCAAGGAGAAACTCACATGCAAGTAAGGCGGTCTTCGGGCCTCAAAGGTCTCATGATCATCAAACATCGGTTTATACGCTTTGCGAGAGTTTATAACAGTGGGATCATCGTAGGCAATTGCTGTCGGCGAAGGTTGAGGCGGGCGGTCTTGCTCGGCAGAAGGACTCGAGAAGAAACTTGATATTCGGGATCCAAGTGACATGGCAATCCCGCCACTGCGGGCGTAGATGGGTGGTTTGGTGGGTGTGGTGTGGTGACGAGAATATTGCAAAGCACCAGAAGGCAAAGGTGAGCGCGGGGTGGAGGGGCAATTAGAGTTTATAAGGGTTGGTTATGCTGTTGTTGTGGTTTCTAGGATGAGATGCGGACTTGGGTGCAATCTCTCCCAACCAGAAAAAAACTGAAGCCCTGGGTCCCTCATCGGGCGGCGAAAACACAGGTTAGGCTTGGTAACCCCGATAACAACTTGTCTAAGGGTCGGGGGCTTCGTAAACCTCTTCGGGGTTGGTTTGAGGCTCTGGGGCAATAGACAGTCTGCTGAACCCCAGGCTAACAGGCACTTTTTGAATTTCAACGTTTTTACACTGGTCGATTCGGGAAATTTCAAGATCACGTGACACCAGTTATGCCCTTCACAACTAATCACTCACAGCCACATCCAGTCCCCGACACATTCGGCAATTAATGGGTATTGATTTTATGGGGGAAGCTATTTAATCATCCCTCAGTATTTTTAGCGACAATCTCCTTCGCAAATGTGGCAAAATCTCGATCTTTGTCAACTTTCTCATAGAGGTTTGGCTCTATCGTGACCCAAAGTTATTAGCAATCCCTTTCTCGGGCATAATTGGGATACGTACGCGTAAAAACTGCGATAGTGTTCCTACTAACACCTGCCGCTTTGCCGGCCCTACAGCCTCTTACAAAATGTGGAACAGCCTTCAGCTTGCCCTCGGTGATAACCTCCAACGCTTCTCCAGTTTGAAAAGCAAGACAATCCCTTGGAATGTCAACTTTAGCGACACTGCCTTTACGATCTTTGATGTAAAGACCAGCATCTGGATCCGGTGCTGACTCAAGCTCCGGGAGATCTACACCCTTGGAGATATCAAGAGTTCGGGAGCCTTCGTCCACGTACATCGCGGAAGTTAGACCTGTAACAACATTAGCTCGATAAACAGGTAGTAGTGGTGTGCACAAAACCTGTCAGGCAGCCATGGTCAAGGTGTGTCCCACACCAGTTGTCGAGGTCTTCCTCGGTTTCAACGGAGCCAGTCTGGAGGGTTGGAGGTGGAAAGTAATGAAGGAGACGGGCTTTGGTAGAAGTAGAAGTCTTGACCACGTGCTCAAGATACCCTTCCTGGTAACCTGTGATGTGCCTTAATGCTATATTAACCCTTAGTGGCCATTCCGTGCGCCGTCAAGCACGAGCAGATGAAGTTACCATATTTGTCGCATACCTATGTTCATCTCGTTAGTACTGTTACGACACAGCTAGACTTCCCAGGAAATCACCCTAGCAACTAGGCCAGCGATATCAATAACCATTACACACTGTCGCCGTTAGCCAAGCTAGAGATAGACTTTACTATTCTACTTACGAATTCCTCAAAGGTTTCCTTGAATCCCACTAACAAACCCTCCCTTGGCCAAATATTACCTCTTGTATACTCAGGCAAATCTGGATAGTCGCCTTCCGCGCCCTCCAGCTTCGGGTCTTTGTAAAATGCGCAGTTGACATAATATGATCCCTTCAATGTATCCACTTTATCATCGGATAACTTCTCTTTTCCGCATGACCTTTTCTCCATCAGTATCAAAGCTCCTAGAGAGGAAAGTAGCGAGCAAACACTACCATCCAACTAGATACTTTGCTTCAGGGCATTCCAAAGATTCAAGTTCTGCCAGCGAAAGATTTCCCAGGTGAGAGGCAAATGAGAGAAGTCTCCGGCGTAACCCTATAAACCTCTCTGGAAGGCCGCTGACAACGATTATTCCTAATGATTCAGGACCGAACGCTTCCTCTAAGCTTTTAAAATCGACATTTCCTGGCATAGCATTAGGAGCCGAGCATGGAGGTATATTGTATCGCACATACCCAATTTCAAATCATCCAAGAGAACAAAAACCGGATTTGCCTTTTGGTAGGTCATAATATCGCAGGAAGTTGTTTTTTTTCGTCGTAACTTAAGCCTTACAAGGTTGGGGGTTAAAGAAATGAAGGTTGCGGGCACCAAAAAGGCAAGGGACGAGAAATGATTACCAAATTCGTGAGTTCCTTTCCTGCATCGGACCTGTTCGCTACCACTCGCAGTCTATCCTTCGTTGTTACCCGGCCAATAACACAGCTGAGGCCGCGGGAGTCCGAACCTCAATTAATCCAACACAACGCGATGGTAAAAGCACTCCGATTCAAAGGCGATAAAAAAGTCAAAAAGAGAAAGAGGGCGGAAACCGAAGGTGACAACGCTGGAGAAGGCTCTTCGTCGAAAGTTGCCAAGCAACAGGAGGGCGAGGAGGCAGAAGGATGGGTTGATTCTGAGAGCTCGGGTTAGTCCTATTCATAGAGCTTACAGAAGAAAAAAGAGCTGACGGAGGGAGATAGAGGATATCAACGGGCCGATAATTTTTACCTTCTCTGCGGCGAGGCCGGTATGTATCGCATGCGACGCGGCCGGGAAAGTCTTTGCATCTCCGATCGATGCCATCGAAGGTGAAGATCTATCTACAGCGGAGCCCACGGACGTTAAGCAGGTGTGGGTTGCAACTAAGATACACGGTACCGAGAAATTCTCTTTCAAATCTCACCACGGAAGATATCTTTCCTGCGACAAGTTCGGGATCCTCAGCGCGACGCGAGAAGCCATCTCGCCGGAAGAAGAATTTTTGCCTGTTCCAAATGAATTAGGAGGTGGAAGATGGGCGCTGCAGACTGTTAGGGATACATTTCTTAGTGTGGATGAAGTGGGCGCTGGTGGAACTACGGAAATTCGTGGGGATGCAGAATCCGTGGGTTTTAAAGAGACGTTTGTTGTCCGACTGCAGGCGAGAAATAAGAAGAGGAAGAAGTCCGGAACGGAAGTGAAGGGCAAGGATAAGATTACACGGAAGGAGCTGGAAGAACAGTATGATCTCCTCTTGTGAAGTGCAGTTGGTGATTAAGTTAACCTCTGGAACCTCTCAGGGCCGGTGTGAAGCTTGACGATGAGCAGGTGAAGGTACTGAAACGTGCCAGACGAGGTAAGCACCTGAACTGCCTTCTAAACCCCTTAAGCAGAGTCGCGGCTAATCTGGGGGTAGAGGGACGATTTCACGAGGCATTGCTCGATATCAGAGTCAAATTTGGAAAGCACGACAAGTTTGCGTACTAAGAGCATGGGGTGGCTACCAAAGTTTCTGAGCTGGAACTCTGTATTATAGTTTCTGACCACTGTACTCGGTTTGATCGTTTTCCTACAGTAATTATCCTGCCACATCTGACAGGACATAATGATTGAAATAGACACTACTTTCAAAGTAAACCGAATTTGGCACCACAGTTCAGGCAGTTCCCTAAATTCTCGTTCAGAGAGTCGCTACCGACTTTTGTATGATACTGTTGATTATCATAATTAAAAACCCCATACCGGTAGGAATCTGGGCCCTGGACCTAATGCCAGGGTGAGAGAACATGATTCACGTCCGGGTAACCATTACAATCTTGAGCTGGCCCGGGGTTACCCTTCCCGCGCGTCTCCTTGCACCAGAATCCCATTTAACCAAGCCCAGTCAAATTCCACCAACTGCTGTATCCCCCCAATCACTACATAAACGAAATGGGTGTTCTCGACGAGCAACGAAGTTTGTGTGAAGACCTTGAACGTCTCGAGCAAGCATGCGCCGACAGAATCTTAGAAGAGCCTAAATCAGTATATTTCCTACCTCGGGGAGCCACCACGACAGCTAGCTAACAGTAAATAGACACGAGACCGCCTCACTCGCGATCACCAAATCGCAAAGTTCGTTGGCAGGTTTCAACAACAATCGGCGCGCTTGTTAGAAACGCAGGCGGATAGAGATGGGTACATATCTACTCCTCACCAAACCCTAAAGATTCTAACTGGCGTGGTGGATAGAACCCGACAAAGAGAGATCGATTCCCTCTCGTCTAAAGATCCCTTCGAAGAATTCTACCGCCAGCTGGGCCAAATCAAAGACTTCCATCGTCGCTACCCCAACGAGCCCGTCGAGAACTTGGAGCGCGCATATAAGCGACGACAAGCTACCGATGGAGAATATGTCTCTGAGATAGACACCATGTTTACCGGTGAGGAGGCTCATGGCAAGTTCTTTGACTTGACTAAGAATCATGAGGATTATTTAAATCTTCCCGGCGTCAAGAGAATCACATACTTAAGCTATCTGTCGCTGTTCGATAAGTTCGACAAGTTTGCACGCAATCAGAAAATGAATGACAAATACTTCAAGTATGTCAGTGCATTAGCGGAGTATCTCGAGAATTTCCTGTCGAGGACCCGACCCTTAGAGAACCCGGACGGCATCGTGGAGCAGACTGGAGAAGATTTTGAGAAGGCGTGGGGAGAGGATAATGTTCCGGGATGGGGTAAATTAGAGAAGGGTGATGGTGATATTGGGCCAAGGCAGGAGGAGATTCGGGTCCCGAAGGAAGAGTTCTACTGTGATGTCTGCGTGAAGGGGTTCAAAAATAATAATGTTTTCGATCACCATTTTAATGGAAAGCAGCACAAAAAGGCGGCGGCGAAACGGGCAGAAGGCGGCGGCGAGAACGGTGAAGCCAAGAAAGCAGAGGGGAGCAGCGGTGCGGCTTCGAGACTAAAGGATAAAGCTATTGCTGAGCGGGAATGGCGGATAGTCAAGCTGACAGAAATCATGTCGAAAGAACGAGATGAGACTATGACTAATGTTGAGCGAAAACAATCACTTACAGAGCGTGAAAGACAGGTACGTATTCCCCTCCCCCTCCCTACCAATTCTAGCTAACTTTTATCATAGATGGAATTAGACGCCCTATATGAAGAAAACTCTGCTGATCCAAACCTCGAAGTCGAAACCCACTCAGACGACGAGAACGATGACGAGAAGATCTACAATCCTCTAAAACTCCCCCTGGCCTGGGACGGCAAGCCAATTCCATACTGGCTCTACAAGCTCCACGGCCTTGGCGTCGAATTTTCCTGCGAGATCTGTGGAAACTTTGTCTACATGGGACGTCGCGCCTTCGATAAGCACTTCAACGAATACAGGCACACCTATGGTCTCCGCTGTCTCGGGATCACAAATACAACGTTGTTCCGCGAAATCACCAAGATTGATGAAGCGCAGAGGCTTTGGGAGAAGCTCGAGAATGACAAGAAGAAGACTAAGATGGCTAATGAGACGGTGGAAGAAATGGAGGACGGACAGGGGAATGTTATGCCGAGGAAAGTTTATGAGGATTTGCAGAAGCAGGGGTTGCTTTAGAACGGCGGTGTTTATAATGTGTGGATGGTGAGTAGTGGGATTGTATCAGTAGTTTGCTTGGAGCCTTTCTTTGGTCGTATAAAATTTAGGTTTGAATTGATGCTTGCTTTCATGTTGCTAGTAATTTGTGGAGTGCTCCATTTGTGTACTGCCAATCGGCTCCTTTCCTCCGATGTCTAACTTAGCGTTCTCCGTAGAAGGACACTAACATCCCCTACTATTCACCATCACCGTCGCCCTTTTCCTAGTGTTCAGAACTCTACCCATACCAGCACCAACTTCACTACCAGAATCCAAAGACACCCATCACTGCCATCGAACACACCATACTACATTCTCCAAGCCGACCTCCCAAATAGCATCACTCGAACCGACTCGAACTCTAGATAGACAACGCCCGCACATTAATCCTATGGGTATTTTATGCAAAGTATGTGATCAAACTTTCACTATCCCAACGGTGGCACTGTAGCACCCCTTCTCCGCCGCCGCCACACCGTAGATCTCTAAGACTGGGTATGAGACTCTCGGCCGAAGGACAAGAGCTACCACCGGCACGCGTGGGATCGCAAGGCTCGGGCTTCCCGGAGATGCAGGAAGATTTGTAGGAAGAATTAGCTCGGGAGGAGTGATAACACTCCCAGGTTAGGGAGAGTAGGAATCTTGTGTGCATTTTACTGCTGCCGTGGTGACTAGGTCGAGTGGAGAACCGGACAGTAGGTAGACCCATTATTGTAAGATGTGATTTAGATCAGAAGCTTCATGGACGTTCCTCGTTATACGGCCCAAGTACAGTACAGTATCGTGCAACACTAATGTAGCCATGGCTAAACGTAAATCTTCAAGAATCGATGGTATTTTTTATCTTTTTTACTTAGCGCAGTGTTATACAATGGACAGGCATATAGCGATCGCACATACACCGCTTCAGGGTCTCGCCGTGTTTAATATTTTTGGCTGGTAAGCTATTTGAGTGTTGCGCGGGGATTTTATGCATGTCCCCAAAAAACCACGGTTTTATTGTCCAAAGTATGATACAAGAATTTGGCACGAGTTATAGACTATGATGTGAACAAACCTTGTGTCCAACCTACACGAGGGAATAAGCTATCGCCCAAGTTGCTCTAGCACGCAACCAGCCACACTTCCCAATCCAAGAGGGGGCAATGTCCTATCTTTGTAGGAGTGGAAGAAGGAGAGCATCTAACAAGGTAAGGAGCAACAGGAAAACTCTCCCTATAATCCCAATATTCTGCTTTATCCTTTTTCTTGTTTTTTTGGGCACGTCATAGGGGGGCGTTGTCTGAGGTTGTCTTGAGCATGGTTATCGTGGCGAGAGCTCTCCCCTGTTGTTGGGTTTACGAGTGATATATTGTGAAAAAGGATGTTCGAGCAATTAGAGATGTCAGAAGATCACGACTGACTTGAAAAGTGGGCTTTTTACAATTGATTTTCACGATATAGGTCTACCAGGAGGAATGATGGAGGTTTTCTTTTTCTTTTTCAAATCACCTAAAAAGAGCAGAGCAACCCAGGAGAGGTGGATGTATCACTTGGTATGCTCTTATGATACTCTATTGTTTCCGGGCCCTAGCACCGGTGCTTATTGTTTACTGCACCGGATCGTAGTATTGGTATCAATGTGAATCGCTTGTGCACGCTTGTCCTGAAAGAGTGTGAGTTGAGTTTGGTTGCAATGATAGCCAGGACGGGTACCCTCCAATAGATTTACCGGGTGCATGATCTTCAACGTGAGCGAGAGATTCAGCGCGATTGTGGCTTTATCTCATGTCTTGCTGATACAAGGATTCCTTTGCTCTCTCAAATGCGTCACTCAAGTCTCTATTTCGTTTTCAATTGATATCCTGGTGAACGTTATCGGGGTTGCTATTCTTTCTTTTGTTTCGCCCATCACTGAAGTTCGTCTAGTATCCCCTCTCCATTGGTAAGTGGCGTGCCGCATGGCGAATTTGCCATGTCTGGGGACATGGTATGGATGTGGGATGATGGAAACTCCCCAGGCACTCATGAATAATTGGTCACCGACATCCATGTCCTCATATTCCTGAAACAATCGCACTGCTACCTCCGATTATGGAAGTGCAAAATTTGTTGCTGTTTCACAGATGTTCAAGGGAGTTGTCATTGCCTATCATGCACTTGCACGCTCCCGTGCTTGCCGCTTGATTGAAGTCGACGATCCTGTTATTTTATTTTTTTTGCTCCTTGACTTTCGTTGTTATGCACCCCAGCCGCTAGATATGTTGACACAAACGTCGTATTGGTTATAATATATAGGATTCATACAGCAAATACTTGCTTCCCTCTGCTACCAACCTCTCCAATATCTCTGCACTCACCTTCCCCTTCAATGACATTTTCCTCCTCCCCATGCTTGACATCATTACCAATCCTTTCTCCCTCCCCCACACTCACCCCCCTCAGGTAGCTCAGATTCAGACACGATTATTCTCCGGCCCCTAGTTGTAATTGAACCAGGATCTCTCGCACGCTCTCTCCCGTAGCGCCAATAGCGTGGAATCGTTCATCTAGTTCACCTCCATGCTTTAAAGTCGTCGTGCGAAATTCTTTAGCCGTTCGGTGAACCTTTCTCTCTCTCCTCTTAGCCTTTAACCTAGTTCCATCCTAAAACACAGGTGGTAAAGCTTACCTTCAACCATCTTTCCAATATATTGTTAGGTGCCATTGGGGGGTGTCTGTTTTCCTGCCAGCTGCCGTCCAAACCCCGAGTTTTTTGATTTTTTTTTTTGAGCCGTGACCTTTGTCAATATTCTATTCAGGATATGATCCCCCTATGATACCTGTGCATACTCGTTATTCAATTGCTGTAAACCGATCAACCTAATACTCCTTCCCCTTCCATCTCAGAAAAACATGGCTCTTTTTTGAACCCGTTTTCAGCCACTTCACTTGATCGACCTTCTCTTTGCAGACAATCCATAAAGATCTTCTCCATCTCGGATACTATAAGTTAAAGTGATACGCTCATTTGATGTCCTGGACCTTTTTGACATAGTTTTGTGTATTGGTGGGAAATTGTTGATTTTTCTTCTTTCTCACTCCTTGAGGCAACGAGGGAACGATTCTCGTAAGCAACCCATTATTGACTGATCAGCTTAGATACTCAGATATCGTTCTTATGATAACTCCCTATGGCTGATGGCGGCATTTAAGGCCCTGCCTAGCACTCCACCATACCATATAAAAAAAGAGACCTTTTTCAGAAATAATCGTGTTGAGTAATATTTTCACATTATCTCAAGGTTTACACGGGTAGAGAGAAAATCCACCAAATATTAGGTCTAGATCAGATAACCTAAATTTTGGCTTCCATAATAGTGACAAAAACTTTTGGTTCCTGCAATTCCAAAAAGAGTGACTTGGAGAGTAGGCTTGGCACATTTCTCTGCTCCGTTCCCCCGGTTTTACCCTAAACACTTCTGATTTCAGATAAAAACAATGCCATAAAAATGAAAAATGAGCCCGAATATCATATCAATAAAAAATTTAATGCCTTTAATGTGTTAAACACACGTCCATTTGATTTTGATTTTTATGGAGAAAGAATGCCATTTTTCTAGTCTTGCCGAACAGGCAGGGCCTAACGCTCATGGTATAATAACCTCATCTAGTTTTCTATCTCCCGAGCACATCGCAAGATTTACTTGAGCCGTAACTAGCTTTCCTCATTGCTACCGAACAGCCCTTAATTTGTCCTTTTTTTCCCGCAAAACATCCAGAAACCCGCCCTTTCCTTGTTCCCGTACCGTAGTCTACTCGTCCCAGGCAACAAGTACTATACCAGCACTACGAGTACATTAGGAAACAGGGGTCGGGGGGGGGGGGCATATTTTGCATGGATGCTCAGATATGAACAGATATTTTACCATATATTTCTTTAACCCCTGTTCCCAGGTACTGTAAAGTACAGCTTCGTTCCAAAAGTTCTCGCAACCTAACTGGTACCGTGACAAATTTTTATACCAGATGTATTATGGCCCTTCGTGTCACAGTACCACGCCACCTTGGTTTCGAGAACTTTGGAACGAGGCTGCACTGTACTGTACTTCTTACCTTGGGACGGGAGCTGGTCGAGTATCGTACCTGCCTACCCAGGACTTCGAAAGAAGAAAACCCTAGACCACCGGCAGAATAACTTGGTCCCTATATTGAAGAATCCACACAGCAGTACTGGAGTCCAAACACCACATGAAAGATCGACAACCAAGAACTCCGAACCATCTGACGTAGGATGCGATATACCGGTAGCACAAAAGCTCGTTAAACCCACTACCATATTGCGTCACTGAAACCGCTACACAGAACCACAACAGACTTAACAAGAGCAACACCGCACCAATTAACGAGATCCAAAGAGCCCAGCCTACACAAGCCATACCCGGGTGGACCTAACAAGTCCTTCTCACAACACACACACTCTCTCTCACTCTCATGCACCGGTACCGTACCACCAGCACCACCGACAAAGAGCCCTCCCGGGAACAAGGCTTTCTCCATTCGAAATCCAAGACCGAGTGATCATCCATGCAGCCGACGAGGCGCCTTTCCCTCGCGAAACTCGGAGGATACCGAACCTTTTTCCGGAGAACAACAAGTCTGCCTGTACCCATATAACAGCTCGGGGGGTAAAGCCTCACGATTTTCCCATCCTCCCAACCCCCCCACCCCTTTTTCCGCCTTACTCGATCTTCACAATTAAGGTGTGATATATAGAGTATATCATACCGCATGATACACAATGAGACAATCAGATGATCGAACTTTTTCTCCTTCCCTCTTCTTCCTCTCCACTCACGGCTGAGTAAAATCGATATTACATCTTGGAGTTGGTCTACTATAGAATTAAACTATGCGAGACTGAAACGAAACGATATCATTGCGATTAACCTTTTTTTCTTTCTTTCTTGTTTTTTCTCTTTCGCATTGCCTAACTCTAGATGCTAAAATACTTGTATATGCCGACTGACTGACTGACCGACCGATGCTACCTCTACCGGTATGTATATACTACTGTACTCGAGTACCTTACATAACCCCCTCAAGCCATAAATCGCCCAAACTTATCCCCACGGTACCGGGTGTACCTGGGTACATACCCTTCAGGATTACATAGTTCTACCGGCTATGATACGATGCTGATACGGTTATCATTGGTCTCTATCTAAGCCACATTCGTTAAAGCCTTAACTTACTTACCCCTCTCTCTTTATGAACCTCTTGTGCTCGAGTATGCCGTATCGTACCGGTACGATGAGATAACCCATCACCATCACACCTATGATGCCATGCGTCCCTCTTACTATACCAAACATAATTCCAACTTCCGGAATAACGTAATCAACCTTGTTCGATTTCGAATTCTTTATTATCATTATTGCTCTTGTTATTATTTGATTATTTTCTTTTTTTTCTCTCTCTTTCATACTGATTACCGGTATAAGCGATATTGGGCAGCACACAATCGGAGCGGAGCAGCAACAGAAGGAGGAGGAGGAGGAGGAAGAAGGTTGTACGAGGACGGACAGGACAGGGCAGTGACCCTACTGGAGAATGCATGGTGGGGGGGAACGGTGTGTGTACTGTAGCACTGCAGTTCAGATTTTCACACATTTCTTCGTATTTGTTTTTTTTGTTTCGGGAGGAGGAGAAGAAGAGGAGTGGTGGTGATGGTGGTGGTGGTGGTTGGGGGGATGGTGATTTATGGGGCGGTTACAATGCGTGGTTTGGGCGGGGCAGCGGTCGCATGTCGGAGCAAGGAAGGTTTGGCGTCGGGTGGAGTTGTATGATATAAATTTATTGATGGGTTTGGGGGAGGGAGGAGGAGTCACTATCATATGTACAAGTATGATCTATCTTGGTCAGCCTTATGAGATTGGGATATGCGCGAGGATTGGGTGCGTTAGCGTGGTGGCGAGCTGTTGTTGGGGTGGTTGTGAAGTTTTTCTTTTTTCTTTCTTTCTTTCCTTTTTTTTGTTTTGTTTGTAATGTGGTCTGGCTAGCTACCGATAGCTGAGGTATTGATGTGATTATATTCAATCCTTTTGTCGAAATAGATATGGTATGATACTGTACTTTTCGGTATATATAAACCTAAAGCTATGATGGATCCAAGCCCAACCCATTTTTTGAAAAAATGGGAAAAAATGGGAAAAAATGAGAAAGAAAGAAAGAAAAAAGCCAAACAAAACAAAAACGCCCGACTCCATATACAGTAACTGCGGTGACTAGCTACATGGTGTTCCCGCCGCAAGATGCTAAATGACTATACGTTATCCCTTACCTTCCCTAGAAAACGAAAAACGAAAAAAAAAAGCATTAAACTATGTCTTCTTCTTCTTCTCTCCTCTTATCCCCCACTGAAAAAGGACTCACATTTCCACTCCTGAAAGAATTCGAGTGGCTGCTCATGGAAAACAAGGTCTTCTTCTCCGCCGGTAGACTCCCAATACTGGAATACCTCTTCCTGTAAAACACCCTAAGACACGGCAAACAGAAGGCAGTGAAGGCGAACAGTTTCTCAATGACGGCCCATACCAAGGTTCGCCGGACCGCCTCGATAGAGCTGTCGGCATGCATTACTACGTAGTAGACCTGCGTGAAGCGCACTACCGATGCGGCGATGGAGAGGGTACCGATGCAAAAGACTATGCTTAGGGCGTAGAGGTCCTTGCGGCCGAGGTTTAGGGTTGATATTGTGAAGAGAGGGACGATTAAGACTGTGGTGAATTAGTTAGGGTAGAGGAGTCGTGGGGGGGGATTGGGAGTATAATACCCAGCATGTCACTAGTTATGTTTGTCCATTGCTGGAATATCATGCCGGGGACCGTGAGGGTTGCCAGGCATTTATCTGGGCCGGTAGACCTGTAGGTTCTCTCCTATTAGCCGATGAACTTTCAGCGCTATGGGAGAAAATTGAACTCGAGGGAGAGCATACCAATTCGTAGATATTGGGTGGCAATACCCCAGTTGAAAGGATATAACCCCGATATATGTGACTAGGCAATACGCCGATACAACGTACAGCAGAACTTTGACTCTCCCCGTAAGAGTCTCTCTTAAACTCCAATAGTACCCCAAGAAGGCGGCCTTCAGCAACCAAACCTGCGTCGTGCAGAATAACGATATAACGAAGAATTCCTGCAAGAGCAAACCAATCCCGAAGGATTAGCTCCCAATTCTACCAGCAACAGCAGTACTCCCGGAGAAGACCCACCTTCAAGTACCCCTCTGTAAACAGCATCTCGGTAATCGCCTGATTCCCAACGTCCCGTCGAATGCGGAGCTCGCGCCGAACCCCATCATAAGCAACCCCGGCCGTCGCGATCATCAAAACGGTGAACAGCACGAAAGCAGCATCACTAATGTTCACCGCGAGCGTTCTCGGCCTCCGTCTCAGTATCCATAACCTCCCGATCGTGCCGAATATTGTTAGCGCTGTTATGAATGCTACAAGGGCTATGAAGCCGTTTAGATCGTCTGCTGGCATTGCGATATTGGGGATTGCTTTAGGCGGTGGCAGTGGTGGGTTGAAATGTTTGGACGGACATGTAACGAGTTTTGGTAGCTGGACGGGATGTACTCGAGTATAGATGTGGGTGTGTATGCGGGCGGATATGAAGCGAAAGGGAAAGGAAAGGAAGATCTATGTTGGGCACGAGTGCATATATATCTACGGTATGATATATTTTAGGTCGGATTAGGATAGGGTGGGGCAGGGCAGGATGAAACAGATGAGGTTAGTAGGCTGAGGGATGAAATGGGGTTTGGGGGTTTAAGAGAGTGAGTGAGTGACTGCGCGAGCAGGAAGAAACGAGTGGGAGAAGCCATAATGAATTATTCGACGCAGCGCGCCCTGCGCTCAAAACCGTACTCTACGTATCAGTGCTACAGGTGTTAACTTTGTCAAAATACCGGTAGGGCATGATATGTAACCACCGCGGGGCCAGCCAGCCAGCCAGCCCATCGAGCGAGGGGGGCAAAACCAAATCAAGAAACGAGACAGCGCCAACTGCCAGAAAAGGGAAGTGAGCCTCGGCGAGCTCGGTGGCGCGCTCCTACACCACAAATAAATTTGCGGGGGGATTTACCTGTAGGGCAGGATGGACAACCGTCTTGTGCTAGGATACAAGGGTAGGAACTTGCCAGCCGGGCAGGCTGGGATATATTTGGCTGTCCAACCCTAAATAACTGCTCCATAAGTTCTTGTAGGACTGTGCAATAGTGTAAATTAGCGAGCAATAGAGGGGGACAAGACAGAGAGAAAGGAAGCAAGAAAGGATTGAGGACTGCAAGTACCGTAGGCCTTGATCAAGAAACGGCGAGAGAGAGAGGTGTCCTACTATCGAGCTGACCACCGTTCAGGTTTGGTCCCTAGATCGGGTAATTTTTGGCGGTTGGGGGGATGCACTCACTGGCTGGGGCTTTCCGGGTCCTAAGGCGAGCGAGAACTGTTGTCGTTTGTAAAGCATCTTTGGCTCTCACTCTCACTCTCAGTATCTCATAGGGCGAGTTAGGTTGCACTTTCCTGAACAATGATTATTGTGATTGAGGAGGTTTACCGGTGCTTGCCTTGTTTTTTCCTTTTTTTCCTTTTTCCTCTCGCCTCTTTAGCTGGCTTGGGGTTACTGTACGAGTACTTTGTCATTATGCGGGGGGGTTATCGTTGTGCGGGAGATTGTGATACCAGTACGGGTGGAGGAGAGCGAGGGAGAGAGGGAGGGAGGGGGAGGACGCCTTGGTTCCTTTCCCTCTCCCTTCCTTGAGCACAGGGGCACAGGAACACAGCACATCGATTTTCTCTTGGAGGAATACCGGTAAGCGAACAGCCAATCCGTGCCTGTATGAAAATCATATCAGGGATCCCACGTTGCTAATAACGGCTCTATTTTTTTATTTTTTTTTGCCCTTATCACTCGCCCACAGTGCCATTGGAGATAAAATAAGATGGTCTGCTACCCCTTCTTTTGTGCTCATACAATACCGGTACAGTACCCATGTCCTCTTTGCAGGTACGAGTACTCGAGTAGCTCCCGAGGATATACTTGTAATTCAAGTGTGACAATAGTCCAGATGCTTTCTACCGAATACAGTAAAAATCAGTTCATGACGCGAGAGATCCCCAGCGATACTTGCCTTCGGTAAAGATCCTCCCGTAGGTTACCCAGAAGTTATTAACTACAGTACGAGTACGAGCGGGTTGGGTAATCTCTGACGAAGGACTTCATTCTCATGATCAAGTTTTCGATATGAAGACAAAAATAGCTTTTGACTTTTTGACTCCTCGCCTGCAAGTACCGACCCATGATACCTACCAATCACACCTCCTCCCCCCCCCATTCAACACTTTCGACAACTCACTCATCAACGACCAAGACCACTTTCGGAAATCCAGAGTAGAAAATGGAATAAAACACAAAGCACACACACACTAACCATCCCTTCCTCCCTTCCTCCCTCCTTTCCACAATAATAATAGCTTAACTCCAAATCAAAACCAAACGAAACCCAAATCGCAGGCTTACAGTTATTCCTACCCTTCCTCTACCCGATTCGTACAAACAATACGACGCCCGTAGATCATCACCCGTTTAATCAATCCAATCCTCTTCAGCCCCCCTCCCCGCCATTCACTCACTCTTATTGGTATATACCGGTACCCGAACCTCCCAATCTAGACCCTTTTCCGACAGCCAACGTTTTATAAATAAAACTACTATCATACTACTACTACAAATACCGTAACGGTGCCGTTTTTTTTTTTATCAGCGGAGCTCAGTCCGTCGGTTCATGGGAGTCTGCGAATCCCAGTTGGATAAAAAGATCTAGCACGATTCCAGCTGGGCTGATCTTTTATACAGTTTATAATGAATGATAGGCTACTATAATAACCATGAAATTGTGGTGCGGAAAAATGCTGACCCTTTTCTCGGGAAGAGTTTTTTTCTTTCTTTTGTCTTTGAGTTCGGAGATTATAGGGGGGGGGGGGTGACCTACTAAATAAATGGCGGAGATATTAGATTTTAAGGTAGAAGTATGATACAAGTATCATACGGGATGTAGCACAGTACGAGCCCATCCAATCCCTCCTCCTCCTCCGATTTTATTCATCCATCATATCCAACCCATTGTAACACTGGACGGATGAACCGGTATATAGATTAAAAAGCTCTGACCACGTTCCGGAATTACCGTTGTTCTTGTTGCGTGCTTGGCTCGCCTGCCTGACTTGTATGACAATTATGATGGCTAATTTTCTTGGTATAGTACCGTACCTGTTCTCGAATACTCGAGTAAGTGTAGTACCGATACCTAAGCACAAAGACCAAAATGTTTGTGCTTGTATGGCGAACTATCTACGCGCCTCAGAGTCCCCGTGATCAATTCGGACTCGAACATTCGGGTACTTCATGCCAGGTTACAGTACCTTGTAGGACGGCGGGTGGATTTCTATGATATGTATGCACGCACTTTGTGGACCCATGGATGGAGGAAGAAATTAGTTGCGTCGTTAAAGATCTGCGGTGACAGGGTGGGGGGAAAGCTCAGACCAGCTAGACCGGGGGGGGGGGGTGGGCGGGTACAGTACTGGTACGGTACTCGAGCAACGGTAACTGTACCTTGAATTTTAGTTTTTTCTTTTATTAGATTTCGGGATTTTGGCGTTTAGATTTACTTACTACCCGCACCACTTGAGTAAATACTAGTACTAGTACAGCCGCTTGCGCAAAGTTTCTCGTACATTAAAAGTAAAGGATGATACGATAGTACACGTCCCAGGCATATTGAACCAGAACATTTGAGTCCGAATTTAGTATGGGCGCACGGATGCGCACAGACAATTCGCCATACAAATTTTTACCCCCTCTGTTCGGGTTCAATATGCCTGGGACGTGTACCTAGCTTAGCGATATAACTATTCTGTGCTACTCGAGCACTGGAACACAACAAAACTTATCACGATAATTATGACTTTACAACATTCGGGTCTCTACATGTCATACCTCGTCACATCGCGGGTTGATTGAAATTACTCTTCGCAGGTAGATGGCTAAGCCGTGTGTAATTAATCTAGGGGTGGATAGCACGAAATATATAATTGTACGATACCGGTAGATAAAAATTGTTTTTTTTGTGGCACATCTTGATATGGGACTTTGATGATACCGGTGCATAATGACACCTCTCCCGTAGCCGAGCAAGGTATTTTGTACCAATCGGAGTATGGGAACTTAGCCAGTAAGTTAGACCACAGCATTTCTGTTACCCTTGGCCTTGGGAGTACAGGATATATATCCGGGGTTTTCAGTTTTTCAAGTTACTTGTGTTTTTTTTTTTTTTAAAAAAAAGCCATTATTAAGACGCAATTTATCGGGAAGGATGTACGATAGCTTACCATAGGCTAGGGGAGTCTACGAGATTCTTCTGGGCGCTTGAATAGATTTGGGCGGGTAGAGGAGCCGGACACTATACCGCACTGCGCAGTAGGAGCATTGTGCAGAACGGCGTAATAAAATCCGCCGGAGGATATGGAGTCTAGTAGAGTAAACTATAATAGCACTGCACAGTCAAACAAAGAGCAACCCCGGGCTGCATGGTGCACTGTCCTCCCCGAGCACAACATAACGCTCCACGAAAACTTGAGGATATATAGCTAGAATACAGTAAAAACTGGAATAATTGGGAGTCTTGCTGAGAAGTTGGAATTGCTTCTCCTTGTAGGGCACCATTGTTTTTTTTTGTCTTTCTTGCTTGTCTCGGCTTAGGAATATTTTCGCTGTGTTTTCTCCCTTAATTGAGGGGGGGGAATTCTGGAAGTCCAAGAGTCGCTTTCAATTATTATAGTTCTTACGATAAAGAAGACGACTGACGAGGATATGGAACGGTGGTACGATTGGCATAACTAGTGATTGGCGGATGGCAACCTGTCTCCCCTTTTGCTCTTCACTCCTTTTCTTTTCTTTTCGAGTCCTATGATCAATTCCCAAGCATATAGCACCATGGTATAATACCGGCATTTCCAAAATTCATTAGAAAACCCGGCTCAGACAGGCTGCTCCTTCCTCGCACTTGCAAGTCATATAAATTCGTATTTCTTAATCTTCAAAACAAAACCCCATTTATTAAATTCCTCTCATCCTCACCCCAATGGAAGAAAACACGCCATAGCTATGCAACCAGCCTCTATACGAGCACCTCCGATTTCCGCCTAAGGTGAGAGAAACCCGTTCTGCACGCGATTGTCTGCTACTGTATATCCCCAACCCAGCTAGCTAGCTTGTGTACGAATAGCCTCGTGTACATACGATCTTTGTAAATCAGAACCAATAGAATAGTCAGACGGCTTGCCGAGAGGTTACGGCTCGCCTTTCTTAAGGCTCACTAGCGTGCTACCATGCTTCGCTGGTTTTGACAACCCAAACATGCTCCCGCTTTCCGCAAAAACTGCTTCATTTTGTTCGGAACAGTCCTGAAGCCCTATGGGGCCCGACGGGAGGACTGCCTCCACTTGAGCAGCGGTCTGTACGGAAAGCGAAGTCTCAGGACGACTGTCTTTGGTTTGGACAGCGGGCCCACAGGGTGAGCCCTACATACAGCCTCTATAAACCAGGGGCAGCAGGGTAGCTAGACAGCTTATCCAAAGATTACCCCTGGTTTTTAAGGCCTGCAAGCCCGCCGCACCACACTTCTTGGGGTCCGCCTGACAGCCTCAATATGCCTCTGCCTTCAGCAAAACTCCTTCATGTATCCCTTATCCCTTATCCCTTTGAAAGCCTTCAGCGTTGTTTCGGCCCCCTCCACAGCAAGCACTTGTGTTCTGATCTTATCCCGAGGACGACCAGTTCCCCTCAGTTCATCACATCCACCCTCTTTCTTTTCAATTCTCTCTTCTCTCCAATTCCTTCATCTCCTTCAATTCGGCCAATCCACCGCTGACACGCCTGCGCCCATAGGATTCGTTGGTGATGACCATAATCTTAGCTCAGAACCCGCCCACGAGAGTTTCATGCTTATAAACCCAACCTACGAAACAAAATGCTCGGTTAGTAAACGGCCGATTTAGCAATTTCTATTAGTTTTCGGAACGAGAGCCCACCCACCCATAACCCTTCTTCTAATTGTCGGTGCCATAGTTGTGAGGTTTTTGTTATCGCCTGATCCCTCGTTCCGTTCCAGTATGAAGCGTAAAGGGGTATCGTAAGAACTCGAACAATTGAACCTCGTGCCCGGACGTTAGAGTCGTTTGCTAGTAAGGTCTCGCATTTTTTTGGTTTTTCTAAGGTGGGATTGGATCAGCTTTCGCAGTGGTCCCGCCCCCTATCCAATAGAGGGGATTTTGGACGCCTCGGCGCGAGCTTCCATTATTCTTATGGTCCTTACTGTATCGTAGGCATGATGAACCCAAGCCGACCAAAACCAACGCCTATGTAGCCCTGTTGCCGAGCCATGGTTACCCTGCGATCCTGGATTGGAGCTTTTCTCCAAAAATTCGTATGTTGGTGTAACCACGAACATGATCGGGAGGTATCTGCTTAGCAATGCTTCGGCACATACCGTACTTGAGTACGGTACTCTTTTTTTTTTTTTTTGTTAAATCCTCGGTTTATTTGTAGCTAACTAACGGGAAAATCCATGGTATCGACCCTGAGGTATGACCTGAAAACCCTAATAACAAAAGAAACTTAACATCCCCTATAACAATATAAGATGATAAAACATCACAGCACTCCCCACATTAATCGTAGAAAACAATTTAGTACATCATGAAGCCAAATCGGCATTGCGCGTAAAAGGAAAAAAACCCCCCCTTACCGGAAAGTTAATCCTGTTGTCAATCACATAAGAAACCAAACCCTTAACACGAGCCAGCCCCTTCTTCCCTCTCTTCCATGTCTCCGAAGCCGGAGCCACATCAAAATAATCTGGCGGGTACCCCCATCTAGCACTAGACAGCGCGGGGCACTTCACAACGTGTTCCAATGTCTCAGGTTCTGTCCCACATCTACCACATGTGACATCCCTGTCTTGGTTCGACCAATCCGTGTGTGCATTAAGGTAACTCTTGTGCGCCTCATCTGGTGAATCCTCCCAGCTTGGAATTTCGGCAGAGTCATAAAGCTCCAGCAGTCCCGAAATATGGGCCTATATTCATAATAGGGTGGATAATCCCAATCCACCCACTTTTTCCAAATCCTCTTCCTTACCCCCTCCTTGGCCTTCACATAAGACTCCGCGTCCTCCGGTGTGACCTGAGTGAGTTGGGACGGTTTTACTGGTATCTTAAGGTCGGGGAACACAGCCATCGCAGTGGCAGCCACCTCGTCCATAGGGAGTCTAGTCTGTTGGGTGGTGGTAGCAACGGAAGACCCGGTCTTTGGTCGCATGCCACCCTTATTTGCATCAAAGGCCAATCTTCGATTCGTCACCACCCTGAAATCCTCTTTCGTCGGGAAGGTAATCGGAAGCATCGCAGTAGCCACGTTGTTCTCAGACGCCGCCGTAACCAGGCGGATCGCCGTCATTGTTTTCATCTGCTCTACATGCAGGTCTATGGGTGCCAAGCAAGCCTCGACCGACAGGACCGTAATGTTCGTCGAATAGAAAGCATTGGTGACCCATCTGGCCACCCTGTTCCAAAACTTTTGCATCTTCCCCATCATCGTGCGGGACGGCACTAGGACCTCCGCCCCATACAACAACGTTGGTAGTAATATACCTTTCGCCAGCCTCCTGGCCCCATACGGGGACAGGCCTTTGCCCGGCATTGACAGTCTTTGTATTCTCCAAAAAGCCGCTTGGGCAAGCGAGAGTCTCTTGTTGAAGTGTGGTGTAGTTTCGCCGTTGTCCGAGAGCCAGTAGCCTAGCCACCTGACCAATGTGCCCGCCGGTTCGACCGTGTGTCCCTGTATCTTAACAGCACTGCCAGATCTGGGGCCGCCTTCCCTCCTCTTTCTCCAGTGCATAAGCTCCGTTTTTGCTATACTGAAAGATAGACCCAGTCCTTGTGCCCTAGCGACAATCAAGTTAGTCTGGTCCTCCAGCAGCCTTGCGTTTCTTTCCCATGTGTTCGACGCCACCGTGATCTGGAAGTCGTCAACATATGATGAGGTAAAGACCTCTCGCATGTTTCCCGCCGGGTGGAGTGACCTGACGTATATAATAAACAGGAGAGGGGAGAGCGGTGATCCTTGTGGTATTCCCTTGTCAA